>Ga0307428_1000003_pt1 | contig 327760 bp, 278 predicted proteins | sample SalMarWE160240MG_FD_202161 | JGI IMG/M metagenome (GOLD analysis project Ga0307428, IMG submission 202161) | Salt marsh sediment microbial communities from the Plum Island Ecosystem LTER, Massachusetts, United States - WE1603-240 | ecosystem: Environmental > Aquatic > Marine > Intertidal zone...
TTATAGTATCAGAAGATTAAATCATCTTGTCAACTCAATAATCATTCAACTCAATCTGTGAATTCAATTGTCAAAAAACATTTATATGACTACCGCGAAGCGGTTTAGTGCAACATATGTTTATCCTGCACATTCATGATAATTTCCTATGTCTATATTTAGGAATAAATGTCTATATCTGCACATTATTTATCGACATTCCTAATATTAGGCATTCCTAAATTCCTATTATTAAACATCTGAATCCGGGATAATTCGATCCTCTAACCCCAAACTTTTTACTTCCCGGTAAGGCAGTTCCCAATATTTCTTCTGTTTATTCCATTTCCCGCCAGCAGATCCCACCATTGTTCCCAGGTGTTTCTCACCATATTCAATTCTCAAATGAACAATTTTGTTATAAGGTATTTTGTTATGGTTTTGATCCTTGTCCCAACTTTTAATGACATACTCGGCTGTCTTAATTTTTTTATGGTTCTGTTTGTCATATTTATAACGGACACAAACGAGTTTTTCTCCATTTTTACTCATCAGAGATTTTGTCCCGGGCTTACCCGGAGATATTGTTTTATATGTAACAAAATCTATTGCCATGTTTTAAAGTAATAAATCGAATCAAATTAATCAACTAAATATTATCTACCGGACTTTTAATCCCCAGATTCTTTTTACTCATAACATGTATATCCCATAGGGATCCCTTTGGGATATATCATCGTTGTTTTAACACTTTTGTGACCTAATAATTCCTATAGCCCGTTGGATGTTATTATCATGCTGTTTTTGAAAAAAATGCTTTAAATGGTTTTGTATATACCTCTTTCCATTCCCTGATTTTAAATACTTTTCACGCCTTAATGCATCTTCATTATTCAAACACGCTTCATAGTATATAAGTTTTAGAGGACGTCTGTTTCGAGTTGAAAAAACTATACCTCTACTATGCTGCTCAATTCTACCTCCCAAACGGTTTTTTAAAAACCTGGTATAATTCAGATAGTTTATTTTTAATGAATAGTAACCTCATCAAGTAGCCCCTTAGCATTACTAAATTTATCCAGTATAAAAAGAATGTATCTGGAATCCACACTAATGGTACGTGTGAGGCGATTGCTGAATTGCCAATCACTTGTCATAGATTCATAGTCACCATCAAAAGCGGCACCTATAATTTCTCCATTTCCATTCATGATTGAACTTCCGGAATTTCCACCGGTGATATCGGTTGTTGCAAGGAAATCAACAGGTATGCCTTTAATAACATTATCAAAATACATTCCGTAATCTTTATTTCTGTAAAGATCGATGAGTTTTTTAGGTGCGTTAAAAGGTTCCTCCCCAGTATGCTTTTCAATGACCCCTCTAAGTCTGGTAATAGGTCTGTAGTAAACGCCATCTCTCGGGAAATAACCCTTGACGGTTCCGTAAGTAAAGCGAATTGTTCTATTTGCATCCGGGTACATATTCCCGCCTTTCCATTCGAGTAAAGCCTTGTAATATCCGGGTCGGAGTTTTGTTATTTTACCACTAAAGTAGTCGTTTTTCTTCTTGAGTATTTCGAGTTCATTGTTGACTTTCTTTGCAAATTCAATAAATGGATCATTAAGGACATTAAGTTCTTCAGCAGTCATATCAAACATTTTCATGCGGTCTTCATGGTTAACAAGTTTCGTCTTACTGTATAGATCATCTACAAAACCGCTAATTGCACTTTCCGCATCTTTACCGGTCTTATCTCCAATTATTTCATTCAGGAAATCCACATGTTGATCTTTAGGAAGAGATGCCATTTTGCACAGGAACATTTTAAGTACTTCTGCGTCGCTCGGTGCATCATAGTCTTTTGCAGAAACTTCCATTCGTTTCTTTATTCTCGGTATTTGGTAATCCATATAACGGGGGTCTCTTTCTGCATCAGATTTTCCTTTTTCTTCACTCCATTTTTGAATAGTGGTAGCATAGGAAACAGTATTGACAAAAGTTATAAATTGTAAATAATTGTCGGTTTCGTATCCTTCGAGGTGTTCCTTATAAAGTTGCTTTACTGAGGGGAGGACATCTCCATACTTATTTTTAAGTTCGGGGTTTTTCTCTAAGAACTGGGCTAATTTTCTTTCCTGGATTTTTTTCCTTGACAGGATATCAGATTTTTTTAACCCTTCCACCATTCCCTGGTAGTTTTTCAATGCATTGTTTAAGCCCTTGATTGTTGACGAAAGTTTAATTTCCAATTCTTCATTATCTTTGCTTTCTTCTTCCATAATATCGATAATAGATTGAAATATTTTGATCCCAAAAGGGTAAGATAGGTTTTGATTCCAATCTACAGAATTAGAGGTTCTATACCTCATAGTTTGACCAGGATAACCCATGATAAATGTGAAATCACCGTCTCTAACTCCTTTGCTTGAAATTGGAAGATAAGTTTTAGAGTTGTACGGAATGTTTTTTTCATTATACTCAGCGGGTATTCCATCCGGACCGACATAAGCTCTCATGAAAGAAAAATCTCCTGTATGGCGGGGCCACATCCAGTTGTCAATATCTCCACCATAATTGCCAATTGAGCTCGGGGGAGCATAGACCAGCCGTATGTCTTTAATCTTTAAGTACGTAAAAAGATAATAAGAGGAACCGTCTAACATCGATACAACCTGCCCCTCAGTTCCTTTTTCAAGATTTTCTTCATTTTTCTCAATCTCTGCCATTTTTTTTCTAACAGCCTCTGCTCGTTCAACAGGTGTCATTTTATCAGTAACAGCAGACATGACTTGATCTGTTATGTCCTCGAAATTAAGCGTTATAAATGCCTCGTAGCCGGGTGCAGTGAGTTCTTCTTTTAAATTTTTTGCATAAAATCCCTCTTCGATATAGTTATGCTCCGGAGTGGAGTTTTTCTGTGCTGCGGAGTAAGCGACATGGTGGTTTGTCAAAATCAGCCCTTTGGGTGACACAAAAGAAGCGGTGCCACCATCTAAGATAATAACAGCATCGGATAGACCGCCTCCGCCGGGTTTGAAAATCTCATCGGGTTTAATTTTAAGCCCTTTAAGATTCTTTGGGATTTGATTGAGAAGGAACATTCCCTCATCTGCAAAGATATTTACGCTTAAAGAGAGTACCACTAAAAGCACGAAAACCGGAATTAATTTCCTGTTCATAAATTGCCTCCTTGTTGGGTTTATTAAAATCATCCTCATTTTTAAAAGACTCTCTGATAGAGCTTTTAGTTGTCTATAAATTTTACATCTTTTCCATGAAGTTATTGAAAGTATGTTATATTTTAATTAAAAGAGGGAAATCCGACATTTTGTAATATAGGTTAAAATCCCCTCTCTTTTCTTATTGTTTGATATGCGTTATTTATCGATTTGAATTTCTCCTCTGCGAGTTGCTGAATTTCGGGTCCTAAGTTGGCTACTTTATCGGGATGATACTTTGTCGCTAATTCCCGATATGCTTTTTTTATTGTATCTGAACCATCATTTGGGTTGACGTTCAAAATACTGTATGCCTGGTTAGCATCTCCAATGAATATTGATTTTATTGAGTTATAGTCATTTGCAGAAATGCCTAATCCCTTACCAATTTCACTAATTGCTGAAATCTCTAACGGGTGAATGGTTCCATCGGCTTTAGCAATACCAAAGAGTATATGTAGAAGTTCAAGTCGGGAATAATAGTCCATGTGTGATCTGATTTGATGGGAGATATCGATGATGTTGTAATCTTTATTAAGAATCTCTTTGTAAAGATACATGAGGTCTTGTGCATTGGATTTACCGAATTTATCTACAAGGAATTTTTTCACATATTGAACTTCTGATGATTTTACCTGTTTGTCGGCTTTTGAAACGTATGCGAATAAAGATAACATTGCGGCAGCAAAATCTCCCGCCCGGGTATCCCCGTAAGGAGTTTTACCCTTGTCAATTCGGGAGTGAAAGTAATCTCCTTTTACCGCACCCTCTCTGGAAAACATACTGCCAACATAAGCACCAAATAATGCACCGAGTGGACCGAAAAGAGCCCAGCCTATTCCGCCTCCAATTAATGTTCCAATCCATTTGCTCATAATTCAAACACCTTTCTTACCTGATGCAAAATTTAAAAAAATTATATGCAATATTTTAGGAAAATTAGTTAGTTGATAAGAAAAAATATTAGAGGGAAGGTTAATAATAAGAAATTTATTTGAAGATAAATCCTGCTGACAAAGTAGCAGATGAATATTTCCCTATGGAGCCTTCTAAATTAATATATGTAAATGGAATAGCTTGAAGTGTTAAGCCGAGAGTTGTGCGAAATTTATTTTCACCTCCCATATCAAATTTCAGTTCTTTGTCTTCGTCTATACCTGGAACATTATCACTAGGCTTAATTGTGTATTTTAAAGAGATGTCTGTTTTATCCATTCCTATTCCAGCATAAGGATAGATTTTAACTACTGGTATTGGTAGTCTTTTCCCAACTTCAGCGTGGAAATTGAGGTTATTAGCTTCAAAGAAATCACCTATTTCCATTTTTTGGAGAAAAGCACCAACACTGAAATCTACAATTGGTACGGGTAGGCTTTTCCGCAATCCTAAGCCATACATTTTGAATTTTCCAATTTCTTCCGAGATTTTAATTTCCGGTAATGCTCTTGCTGAAATCTCTATACCCAATGGTATCCGAACATTTGCTTGTAAACCAGCTACTGGAACGATAGGAATGTTTAAACCGTTGGGGAATTGAAACGGCATAACAATATTTGATATATCCTGTTCACTAAATTGACTTTCAATGGCAGTTCTATATTGAGCAGGATTATCAACATCGTTATTTCCCAATTCAGTGATTATTGCCTCGATAATCTCATAATATTCTTTTCGGGTTAAATTGGCGCCCTCTTCATCGCTGGCAATATTTGGTGTCTTATCTTTGTCTGCATCGTATAAATCTCCGAATTTTAAATAAATATCTGGTAATTGGGGATTTACTTCATTTAGTGGAAATGTTATTGTATTCTCCATCAAATTGTACTCAAATACTTTATCCTTATCAGGAATGAAAGACATGCTGGTTACTAATCCGATATCAATTCCAATAGGAAGAGGAATCAAACCCGTTTCACAACTTGCTTTCTTATATAATCCGCTATTCATACTCGTACCGAAACCTGTTACAAGTGGCTGGACATAACTTTTTGCATTATTTTCAAGCATTAACTTTAAACTCTCCTCTAAAGTTTGAGCAGAAATCACACTGAGACCTAAAAAAAGCGTAACAAAAAACATTCCTAAAAAGCTAATTTCCCTTTTCATTATTTTCTCCTTTTTTTGATTAATCTCAATTTCACATTAATTTCGGTTACTTTATAGTCAAATAATGTAAAAATCAAGTATAAAATTTTACTATCTTCTTGCAAGTACTACAGTAGTGATATAAGCCGCAGATTTATTAGTGCCAATATCGGTTGCAGAGCATCTGACTATATACATCCCAATTCTGGCTCTTTTCCCATATTTACTCTCTCCATTCCAGTAAATAACACCCTCGGATGAAGTGGGTAAATTATGAGCGGGACGATAAATTAGTCTTCCGGCTAAATCATAAATTTCTATTGTAATTTTAGCTGTTGGGAAAGGTAGCTGATATTGAAAAGCAACCTCATCGTCTATTCCGTCACCATCGGGAGAAAATGGATTAGGTTCCGTTTTTATTCCAGGTTTTTTTAAAGGGGTCGTAATAGCAACACTATTTTCCGAGCCTGGAGTTCCTCCGAAAGATGACACAGATGCTCGCCAATTGCTATATGTATTTGGATTGATAAAATAAATCCTTTCTAATGAAATACCTTTTGATATTTTCCAGGTTGTATTGTACTGAAGACTATCTATTACTTTTCCGGTGGGGTCTATGATAAATATTGCGTCTTCACCGTTATTAAGCGATGGAAAATTATGTAGAACGGCTGTGTTTAAGTAATTAATGCAAGGAAAATTAAATATAGATGAATCTGATGCAATCACGAAAAAACTACTAGGTGGCATTAGATGCTTATGAAGAATATCTATAGGTTTTGCTGTGTTGTTATCAGAAATATGCCATCCATTAATAAATATACTGTCAGTCCCTGAATTGTATAACTCAACATATTCTGAAATTGAATTGCCGGAAGTATTAATATCAAAAGGGTCAGGCATAAATTCTGAAATCAGTAATGTTTCTTTTCTGTAAGAGATTGTGATTGAAAAGTTAAGTGTATCATTTTTTGAATACTCATCGTATTCCCAATCAATACCAGCAATAAAATTATGAACCCCTGGCTGAAATGGGCCAACTGAACAACTTAAAGAATCAGTTTTACCGGAAGGTATTTCTTCAATTTCTATTGAGTCTATCATTTTTAATAGTTGGTCGCTGGATTCAAAGAGTTTGAGACATGCACTATTACAGATTGTTTGTCCACAATTATTTATAAAGAATGTAACTATGAAAGTTGATGAGCTGTCTCCGGTGTTAGAAGAAGTTGTAAGTGAATCTAATGAGAGATCGTGGACTAATGGTGTAACGCTATTTAAATCTCCGGGTGTAGCACCATTTTCATTAATTGATAGAGACCAGGAAGATTCATTATCAGATGGAAGTTCAGGAAAAATTTTCTCGAATGAGATACCAGATTTGACGTTCCATGTATCGTCATATAATAGAGAATCTATTACGATCCCTGTTAAATCCTTAAGAGTTATTTTATCTGATGTATTATTTAAAGCCGGCCATTTTGGAGGAATTATTATTGTTGCATTTGATGGGGGGAAGTAATTAAAAAATGAGCTGTCTTTTGCTAAGACAAGATAACCGGAGGATGGTATTTGTGTATGGTAATCCAAAGTTGTTGAGCTTCTGTTATTCGATAAATTCCAATCTGTGATATCTATTGCCTCGTCAGTCATATTAATGAACTCTATAAATTCAGTTTGCTCAATATTTGGGTATGGCAGGAATTCAGTAATAACAAGTGAATTGTATGGAAAAAGAACAAGTAAATTTGCATAAGAAATATTATCATTCTGGTTTTCATCCGAATCCATTGTAACTAAGGCAATATGAGCGGCTTTTCCGGAGTATTCAGAATATACGTTACCGTTAATTGTGATTACGGAATCCGGGAGAATTGGTGGAATATTGTATAGCCTCCAAACGAGTTCATTGTATGTAGCTGTGCTATCTTTATCTTGATCGCTGAAAATTTCTACAGAAAAAGTATTTGACGGTAGAATTCCGTTATTTTTTACTGAAAGTTTGAAAGAAACGGATTGACTAACTTCTGCAACAGAGTCAACGAATAGAAACGACAAGGGGATAATCGATAAATCAAAGTTGTACTTCAATATTGAATTTGGAAGACCAGGAGTGGCTCCTACTTCAGATGTTGAACTTCCCCAGTTATTTTCGGTAAGAGCAAGGGTGTGTGGATTACGTCTTTCCAAAGAGAATCCTTCACTTCCGCCCCAATCTTTTTTGTAATAAATAGTTTCGATATTATGATTTATTGCATCAATAAGAAACAGTGAGTCCGAGGTGTTGTTTAATGTTGGGAAATTCGAGGGAATAATTAAGGTGCCATCAAAATCAGGATAACATTGCAAGAAATCTTTTTTTGCGGCAATTACAGCAAAAGACGTGGGTGAGAGATAAATCGCTGTATCAGCAAGAAGATTAGATTTTCCATTAGCATCTCTGAATTGCCAGCCGTTAATATCAACTTGAGAGTTACTCGGATTATAAATTTCGAACCATTCTGATTCTCCGCTTTCAGGTGAGTACATCACTTCATTTATTATTACAGAATTTTCAGGGTAGCCCACACATAGTTTGCAGCTTTTATTATTGTTTGAAACATTTTCATCTATATCGAGAATAATATTACCAAAAATAACATGGATTCCACCAGGTATTGAGTCTACAATAAAATTCTGTGTAAGCGATTCTCCCGGATTAATGAGTGCCGAAACAGCAATCGTTGTATCCAGTAAGCTTTCGAGAAATGGTATAGCTTCAGGTTTTTGAATTGTGATTTGAATTTGGAAATTATCGATTTCAATTAACCCGGCATTACTGATTTCAAAATGAATATTTACAGAATCTCCTTCGAACAATTCATTATTTGCAGAGCTAACTAAGATTGAGTCAATTGCAAGGTCATAGTTTTTAATTGCAATGGAGTTTTCATAACCTGGAGTTGCTTCGTCATTTGTTTGTGAAAGCCCCCAGTTTGAAGGATCGCTGCTCTGTGATTCTGGATTTTTTCTCTCGATAGATACTCCTGTTTTATAGCCCCAATCTGATGAATATTTAAGAGCATCAACACGATGAGCAACGGCATCTAAAATTGCAAGAGAATCTGAAGTGTTGCTCAACGTGGGAAATGATTCAGGAATTATTAATAATCCATTAAAATTGGGATAGGTTGAGATGAAGTCCTCATTTGCTGCAATAATAGCGAAAGAATCAGGCTTTAAATGTATTATATCATCTGATATGGGATGTAGCGAACTATATGAATCTTTAAATGACCAATTTTTGAGATTAATCTCGTTTTTACTTCGATTGAAAATTTCAAACCATTCGGGGTCGCCGGAATCAGGAAGATACATAATCTCATTGATAACAATGCTTTTATCTGGATATCCGATATTGATAGGTAATAATGCTTCATTGTTTTGCAGGTCGTTGTCTGCTGAAAAGTTGATATTACAATCAAGATAACCTGTACCGCCAGAGTTGATTTTCCATTTTAGAGTATCAGATAAAAATTGAAAAGATTTGAGAGTGTTATAATAAAACTCTTGTAGTAGTATAGGACTTTGTGCAACCGAGTCTTTGTTTTCGTTATGACGGATTTCGATGAAAAAATCGTAGGCATCATTTATTCCACTGTTTTGAAGAACGATTCGAATGTTTGCTGTATCACCAGGAAGTAGATGATCAAGAAATATAAAAATACTATCCTGACACCATTTAAGGTCGTATTCTTCTAATAGAATAGAGTTAAATAAACCGGGAGTCCCGCCATTATCTGAGGTTGATAAACCCCAGTTTTCAGGATTGCTTATATTTGTAAAAGGATTTTTTCTTTCTAAAGAAATCCCTTGTGAATAGCCCCATGATTTTGAATATCCGATTGCATCAATAGTCCTTCCACACAAATCCCGTATAATTATAGAATCTGAAGTGTTGTTCAAAGTTGGCAATTGAGAAAAACAATCTATGAATAAATTATTGATACTCCAGTATTCTAAGAGCGAGGAATCATCTGCAATAATCACATAAGATGCTGGTGGCAAAAAGAAACTATTTTGTGTTAAAACAGATTCACTTGATTTATCGGAAATAGTCCAGTCTTTCAAATTCAATGTATCTTGTGAAATATTGAAAAGTTCTATCCATTCTCCGCCAAAATCAGGATTGGGGCAGTACATAAATTCGTTAATTGCAATACAATTTTTTGCAAAAGGTACATGGAGTTCGAGGAATTTAACATTATTTTCTAAAGATTCGTCTTCATCAAAGCTAATAGTTGCGATTAGCACTGTAGGACCGGAATGAGGGTCTGAAATAAAAGGATAAAGAACGAGAGAATCTCCTGCATTAATGGATTCATTTTTAGAATAGGTAATTTCTTCAGTTTGTAAAATTGAGTCACAGTTGATGTCCTGTCCGAATAAAATTTCTGCTTCATAACAATTTAAAAGCCCAATGTTTTTCACAGTTAAAATGAAGTCAACGGGTTGCCCTGCTTCGATTAGTTCTTGAGATGTTATTATCTCAAACCCTGTGATTGCAAGGTCATAATCTTTTGGAGATATGCTGTTCTTGAAACCGGGTGTCCCTAAATATAGAAGACTATTACCCCAGTTGTCTGGGCTATTTGTACCATCTATAATGATCTTTTCATCAGAATAACCGGAAGTCTGATCGGGCGTTGTTACAATGGAAGATAGCGTATCGCCATTGCCGGCAACAAGATAAATTGTATGCGCTTTGCTGTTGACTAACCCGCTAGTGGAACTGGAAAAGGAATTATTGTGGATGGTTAAAAGAAGAGTGCAATCTGGAATAAGGTTATCATAGACGGAGTCTTTATGCTCAATAATATAATCCCTGTCGAGGATAAGCCCATAAGATCCTGGCAAAAGTGTGTCTTTGGAATCAATAAACTTTAAGCTATCGATAATGCCATCAATTGAAAGATAGAAGCCCTCGAGACATAGCACCGAATCACTTAAATTAAAAATTTCGATAAACTCATTATAGTAATCAGAACCCGGAGCATCGAACATTACCTCGTTAAAAGTTACTATTTGACCAAATGCAAACTGCACATGAATCATTAGAAAAACGGGTAATAGAATCTTTAAGGGTTTATTGCAAATCATAAAGACTTTCTATTTGAGCAAATTTTATAATTCAAATTGGACAAAGTCAACATTTATATTTAATTGTTGATATAAAAAGGAAAAGTAATTTAATGAACCATTTTTTATAGAAATCGGAAATATCTTTAATCGATGAGCTTCGATTCCGGTATATCAGCCTTCTTTTCTTTTACTTTAAATTGCTCTGGTCGTTCTTTCAATACTTTCCGTAACCAGCTTTCAGGATAACCTTTTTCACGAGGGCGATTATTCTCATTCTGCACATATCCATCGTTGTATTTTGTTATCAAGTATTCACCGAGTTCACGCCAGCGTTTTACTACTGATTCAGCATGAGTTACGGAATAATCAGTAAGATACCGCTTCATTAAATCTGGGTCTGATTTAAAAAGTTGCAGAGCAGTCTTTTCTACCGCTGGTTGAAACTCTAAAAATTTATTTTCGATCTCACTTTGAACAGCTTGAATTTCCGGCTTCATATAAGAATACTTCAGATTAGCAAAGTTTGCTACAAAATTAAAAACCCACCATGCAGAATCCCATGAAAATTTACTAATCTTTCCAACTGCATACGACTCCGGGATTTTTTCTATTGAACAATAAAGAGGAACGTAACATGAAAAGTAAGTGTCGTCAACGCCATACCATAATACACCACCAACTTCATCTGGTAGCCATGAGCGTGATTGTGAAATGAATGAAAAACCAGTTTGCTGAGTTGAAATTGGACGTTCCCATGCATATTTATTACAATCGATTTCCCAGTCAATTGGACGCCAGCGATTGGGTGTACCATAAGGACCTGCATCAATGCCTTTTGTCATATCAAAGTCTGTTCCCTCGTAGTGATCACGCATTAGTGAAAAAACATCAGCCAGAGACAATTTTTTATCTGGCTTAATCCAGAGCGGATAAGGTTTTGCACCTTTTACAGAACGATGATAATCTGGAGAGAAATTTTTTGAGGGAGCTGCTCTGTGAAAAATTCTCCATACACGGGTATCGGAATAGCGCCTGTTTTTCGGTGTGGAGGGACAATAAGCATCGCAGAATCTAAAAGGTTTGCCAGATGATGAATCGTAATATCCTCTTTCTATTGCAAAAGAAATGACATTTTTTGAATAAAGACAATTTTTAGAGTCATGGAGAGGAAATTCGCCAATTCGCGATTTGTTGGCGTGGCAAGATATATATCCATCAGGTACTTTAGCTGCAACCCATTCTGCTCCCTTGCCTCCTGCTCCAGGACCAATTATTTCTAATATCCAAGCCTCCTTTTTATCTCCTATAGAAATTGATTCGCCCATAGAGCTATATCCGTATTCATCAATAAGATTTGTCATAACATTAATTGCTTCTCGTGCTGTCCTGGCTCGTTGTAAAGCAATGTGCATCAGAGTCCAGTAGTTTAAAAGTCCATCAGGGTTGCGTAATTCTTCCCTTCCACCAAAAGTAGTCTCAGCAATTACCAATTGATGTTCATTCATAAGCTGAACAATGGCATAAGTGTGGGATACCTGTGGTATTTTTCCACGTACTTTTCCAGACCAATCAGTTATTTCAATAGAGTCACCAGGTTCGTAATCAGCTGCAGGAAAATATTGAAGATGTGGATGAAATTCTCCATCACACGCATAAGTAATAATGACAGATCCATCTTTTGAAGCACCTTTGGTTACAAGAATATTCGTGCATGCATATAAAGAGAAGTAAGGCAAAATGATACTGTACAAAATAAAAATTAATAAAAAGGATATCTTTCCTCTCATCTGTTATTTTCTCCTTAAATTTAATAATCCAGGGAAATAGGAAGAGCGTCCTAATTATGTTTATAAGGACGCTCAGAATAATTAGAAATTTGGGTCTAATTTCAATTTACTTAACTGGATACTCAGGAATAGGTGGTATCACTTTTTCCTCTGTCTTCAAGTCTTCAAGAATAACTTCAATTGCCTTATTTAACTGCTCATCTATTCCCTCGTATTCTTTTGCAGGATCATTATCTACGTAAATGTCGGGCTCTACTCCATGTCCCTCTATAATCCATTTTTTGCCTTCAACATCATACCGAGAAAATTCAGGTTTATTAAGATAACCGCCATCAAGCAATGGAAGAGTGTTGCGGATTCCAACAACGCCGCCCCATGTTCTTTTTCCTATTAATTTACCAAGTTTATACTTCTTAAACCTATATGAGAAGATATCACCGTCGGAAGCAGAGAACTCATCACAAAGACAAACCATAGGGCCATAAATCATAGAACCTGGTTCAGGTTCAGGTTTGGTGTTGCGTGCAAATGTGATCATAGCAATCTCACGGCGCAATCGCTCAATCAACATTGGTGAAACGTTACCACCTCCATTGCCGCGAACATCAATTATTAAGCCTTTTTTCCTTATTTGTGGGTAGAAGTATTCAACAAATTCGTTTAATCCTTCTGGGCCCATATCTCGCACATGGATATAACCCACTTTACCATTCGTAGTTTTATTTACTTTTTCAATATTTTTCTGTATCCAATCGTAGTACAGCAATTCAGATTGATCGCCGATTGGTACTACGATTACTTTTCTACTACCCTCCTTTGCCGGTTTAGAGTTTACAGTTAATGTAATTTGCTTATCAGCTGTATTTAGTAACAATTCATAAATATTATCTACCTTATTTGCTTGTTTATTATCAATAGCAATAATATAGTCACCCTCTTTTACATTAACTCCAATTTCAGTAAGTGGTGAGCGCAGGGATTTTTTCCAATTTTGCCCGCGGAGAATTTTCTCTATTTTATAATATCCAGTCTTCATATCTCGTTCCAATTTAGCACCAAGTAAACCGGTTTTAATTCTTTCTGGCTTTGGATAATCGCCGCCGCCGACATAAGTATGACCAACATTTAGTTCTCCAATCAATTCTCCAATAACGTAAGTCAGGTCGGCACGATGGTTTACGTGTGTAACTAATGGCTCATACCTTCCTCGTAAACCTAACCAATCAACTCCATGCATATTTGGTGCATAGAAAAATTCACGCATTTGGCGCCAGCATTCGTTATAAATTTGATTCCATTCTTGCTTTCTATTTAAATTGATTTCCATATTGGATAAATCAAGTGTTTCTTTCAATTCGATTTTCCCTTTTGGAAGATCAATTATCGCATATTTTTTATTTGCGCTTACAAGCATTTTCTTTTTATCAGCAGAGATTTCATAGCCGTTTATCTGACCAAGTTCAGTCTCTTTTTGTTTTTTCAAATCATAAATTAAGAGCTGAGGTTTTTCATCCTTACTTCCTTTCCGATTGTAGTAGATTACGTCACCGACCCCACATAAATTGAAATAGCGTGAAGATTGAATTGGAAGGCTAACAATTCTACTTTTAATCCCATCAATGTCTATTTTTAGTTTTATTTCTTCTTTTATCTCCTCTTTTTCTTTTTTCTTATTCCCCTTTTTCTTCGATTCTGTCTTGATTTCCACTTCATCATTTTTCGGTTCAAATGGAGACTTAACATCTTTTGATAGAGTAGCGAGGTATATTCTGGACATATCCCGGTAAGCATAATTCCATTCCGCCCAACTGTAGATTGGTTTAAAATCACGGTTCGATACGAAGAAAAGATATTTTCCGTCAGAGCTAAAAACGGGACCTGAGGAGGAATACCAACCATCAGTAACCTCGAAAGATTTTTTCTTTTCAAGTGAGTATAAATATACTTTATCCATTACATCGAGTTCTGTTTTAGAATATGTAATCCATTTGCTATCAGGAGACCATGAGTAATCGTTAAACTCCCAGGCATCGGATTTATCCACTTCAGTAATTATCCCACTTTCGATATCTACATATCTTAATCGAAGCTTCTTATCAGCCCATAGAATTTTTTTACTATCGGGAGACAAATAGAGTGTATATTTATAGGTTTCAGCTCCTTTGGTTATTTGCTTTTCAGAAGACCTGCCATCTTGAGATTTGATGTATATTTCATCTTCACCTGTAGCGTCAGAGATATAGGCAATCCATTTACCATTTGGTGACCACCTGGAATTACGCTCGTGGATTCCAGGAGTGCTTGTCAAATTTCGAGTAATACCGTGTTCTGCAGGAACTGTAAAAACATCTCCACGTGCTCCAAACAGAGCACGCTTGCCATCGGGTGATATTTCATAGTTTGTTATGTTTTTACTTACATTAATTATTCCACCTCTCCCATTATTCATATCGTCTTTAATGTAGATTTTAACTTTTTCGTAATTTTCTGTCGATAGGTCAAAACGGTAGATATATCCACCATTTTCAAAAACTATTGCTCTTTTGCCAGGAGAGGGAAATTTGATGTCAAAATCAGTGAAATTAGTCAACTTCCTGGTTTTCCTTGTATTGGTATCATAAACATACAGATTCATACGTTTGTTTTCATCTCTGTCTGAAAGAAAATAAATCTTATTTCTACTCCACATCGGAATAATATCCTGAGCGGGATTATTGGTGATATTTTCAATTTTTTTAGTTGCAAAATCGTAAATCCAGATGTCATCTGCCATACCGCCGCGATAGCGTTTCCATGTGCGGAATTCGCGAAAAATGCGGTTATATGCCAATTTTTTATCATCAGGTGAAAATGAACAGAAACCACCGCGAGGAAAAGGAAGCTCCTCGGGCATATCGCCCTCAATTGAAACTGAATACAATTGTCCGTTAAAAGGATTGAATGAGCACATACGGGAGCGGAATATAATTTCTCTGCCGTTATTTTTCCAGGTCATGACAATGTTGTTTGGCCCCATTCTATCGGAAACATCATCACGTCCAAGCATTGCTGTATACGTTATACGTACCGGAACCCCACCCTGTGCAGACATTAAATAAACTTCTGTATTACCGTCGTATTGACCAGTGAAGGCTATATATTTACCGTCAGGTGAAAAACATGCAAACATTTCATAACCTTCATGACTTGTTAACTTACGTGCGATACCGCCCTTACTGGAAACAGTGTAAAGATCACCTGCATAGGTAAAAACAATTCTGTTTTCATGAATAGCAGGAAATCTCAAAAGGCGTGCCTCAGATGAAAATGCTATACTGACGCCTACGAAGAAAAAAAATATAAAAATCTCACAAGTTCGTTTCATTTCTCCCCCAGATTTTTCTAAACTTAATTATCATTATAAGATTATTTGAGAATAATTGATTTCACTTTATTAATTTAGAAAATATTAATTACAAAAGAAAAGTATTGACATATAAAAAGTTTGGTATGAAATTAAACCACAATGTCAAAAAGAATTATATTAGTAATGGAGTGAGGAGCAAACATGATTTCCAGAAGCGATTGCAGATTAACCTTTAAAAAGTCTATGGAACAAATGAGAAGAATCTTTTTTCTGTTTTGCACTTTTTTGTTAATCAGTAGCGGATTTGCTCAGATGGGTAAATATACTCGAAAATCTATATCATACGTTGATGTTCTACTTGTTACAAAGAAGGGGATTAGTCTTTCGGATAGAAATGAGAAATTTTTTCTTTCAGCAATTCATGATGGAATTAAGATTGCCCGGTTTGACTATAATCCCCTTCCGGAAAAGGTACAGAGCTCATTTAGGAAATGTCTTTTGGGAAGAAGTCATTCAGAATCAGAAATTGGAGAGCTCATTGATGAAACCATAACGCCAGAGCTTGTAAAATTTTTGGACATTCAAAAGGAGATAAGAGCAAGGAATCTTGTTACTGAGGTCCAAAAAAATTCATTCATCGTTCTTAAAGCAAAGGAAATGGGAATCACCGCTGCACAGTTACAACAGGTAATGAATTCATCGTACTTATATATACCTTTCTTATCTAATTACAAAGTTGAAAAAGGTAAGGGTAAAAAGGATAAAAATAAAAAAGATATATCAGTTTCTATAAAAGGTGGGCTTATCTGGTATCACCTGATTGCTGATGATAATCCACGTCTGGAGAAAATAGTTGCTGTCAGGGCTGAAGGAAATGCCAGCACAGAAAAAGGTAAAAAGTATTCCTTTGGTGGTCGAAACTTGAACGCTGAAGATTATGCTTTTATTTCAGCTGCAAAGACACTCGTTATGAATCTGCAAGTTAGAACGCGTGAGATAAATATGTTCAAACTTCAATCACCAATTGCTGAAGTTGTAAAAAGAACCATTCGTTTTCCACTTGGAAAAGCCGAAGGTATAAAGATGGATGAACCGTTTTTTGTGGGCGAATGGATGGAATTGAATGATGGTAAAATCCGCTTTGTAAAGTCCGGATTTGTGCGCGTGGGCACAGTTTCGGATAATATGAAGTCTAGCGGACAACTTTCTTCGGCGTGGGCTGTCAAAAAAGGTAATTGGGTTCGTGGAATGATGATTATTGAACATCCAAGATTAGGAATTGATATTGCTGTGAAGCCGAGATGGTTTACCATGAATATAGAAGAGGGTATAGTACTAAATTTGGAGAAAAGCTTTTACATCTACTTTGACGATTATTCCTGCGGTGCTATGGGCGTTGATTTAGATTTTCAATGGAACATAGCCCCATTCACTAAAAAGCGGCAAACATTTTTCGTATTTGGCGGATCTGCGGGACTTGTTCCTGTTAAAAGTCGTATCTATAGCAATTGGTTTGAGTATCTTGTTGATTGGCCAACAAATAATTGGGTAGCTGGCGTTTTTTATGGACATGCTGGTTTTATGAAAAAATTCTATTTCGGTCCTTTTGCGCTCCATGGGGAAGGACTTGCTGGAGTTCAGTCACTCTCTATCTGGGATTATAAAAGCAATGATGATTATGAAGGGGAAAAAGTAACCATTTCTAACAAAACTATTGGATTGCAATTTAATATAGGATTAGAGTATGCGGTTAATATTGATTGCAATGTTGGTGTTTTTGCAGGTTTTAATTTGTTTCCCCCAATGGACTGGTGGACTGTTAAGTACGATGAGGACGAGGTGGATATGGATAATTTAGCAGGATGGGCAGCACCCAAAATATATAGTGTTGGACCCACGTATGGATTTTATATTCATTTTTCTCCGCCAACGTTACCCTTTAATCCAGTTGCAATTACACAAAGTCAATTAAAAGTTCAATAAGGAGATAAAAATGGACATTGGATGTTGTAATAGAACACTGATTTAAAATAAAGTAAAAATTTAGACTTTCGGAAGGATGGGATATGTTACATTTAAACATAACCAAAAAAATTATAAAGGCATTTTACAAGGTAAATAATACTCATGGTTTTGGTTTTTCCCATCGGGATGGCTCCGCTATTAGAAAAGGTTTACCCTGTGAAAAATAAAAATTAAAAATGAAAGAATTGAAAAAAATATTACACAGGGTGAACGAAAATGCTATGACGATTGAATTACGGAAAATGGGATGTAAAGTATCGCAGCAGAAGAATATCAGGGTTTACTATGAGAATGAAGAGGTTGGTGATTATTATGCTGATTTATTAGTAGATGAATTGGTCATTGTTGAGCTAAAGGCTGCTGAGAGTCTTTGTGAAAAGCACGAAGCCCAATTGATTAACTATTTATCACAAAGTAATCCCTTTGGGAAAAGCAACCCAAATAGAAGTTGGTTTATTGCTGAATTTTGGCAAAAAGGCAGAGTTTATCCAAAGGATCCCGTCTGGGAAAAGAAAAATATTTACTAATGACAGAAAGTAAAAATCTGCGAAAACCTGTGTTATCGGTGTAATCTGCGTGCTATTTTTAAAGGAGCATTTGATGAAAAAAATACTTTTCATGGCAACAATATTTTTAAGCACGTCTCTCGTAATGGGAAAGTCCAACCTTCCCCGTTCACGAGAAGCGGTGCTATTGGAAAGTTCTTCCCCATCGGAGGTAATGATTCGTGCTACAGGGTATGGAATTGATAAAAAGCACAGAAAACCAAGAGCAAAAGTATTGGACAAAAGTGCAAATACAGACGCTATGAAAGCGGCAGTATGGTTTGTTTTACTTGGTGGTTCAGACCCTTTGATTCAAACGGATGAAGAAAAAGCGGCATTTGAGAAAATCCAGGAAGAATTTTTCATAAAAAGTAATATTCAGAATTTTATTACATGGGAAGCGGAATACTACGACAAGCGGCTGAAGATCGAGGGTGGAAAGAAGCTAAAAATCGAGAAAACCTACAGAATCAATAAGGCTTTGATAACCGAGAATCTTGTTAAAAAAGGAGTTCTTTCAGAAGAATCAACAATAGCCGGTTTAGTTGGCTTACCATCTATAATGGTTATACCTGAAGCAAAGGGGAAAATGGCGCCGATAGAACTCCTCAAAACCGATCCTAATTTGAAAAAGGGTGCTGAAGTCATCGAGTCATATTTGACCGCAAGAAAATATGAAGTAATTGTTCCTGAACAGCAGCAGGTGATACAGGAATTAACTTCGACACAATATGCACTTGAGGGTGCTGAGGAGGATTATAGCTATCTATTGGCACTATCAATTGGAAGTGATGTTTATCTGTCTTACAATGTCAATATCGAATCACGGATGCTCGGATCAAGTAAAGTAAAAAAAGGTATTGTTGCATGTAGGGCATACGAGACTACAACCGGACGGCTTCTTGGCACGGAAACCGGCTATAGCCATGAGAGGGCAGCACCTGACGCTGTTCTTATTGAAGAAGCAATGAATGACGCAATTGATAAAGTTCTAAGTCGTATTATGAATTACTGGAAAAAGGACCTCAAGCAGGGCGTTCAGTACAAAATGATTGTTACAGTTAGTGATGTTTTTGATACAGATGATGCTGAGAATATAATATTTTCTATAAGTGATGTTGTTAAAGAGGTGACAAAAACATATAAAGAAAATGTGGTTGCTGATTATACTTATGATGTTCAACTGTGGTGCAATCCGGAGCAGTATAAATCTTCAACAGATATTTATCGCTATTTAAAGAAGAATTATAATGGCAATGGAGAAGTTAAAAAAGTGTCCATATCTCGCAAACTTATCCTTCTTAATATTGTTGAAGAGTAAAGGAGATGATCGTGCGAAAGAACTCAAATATCTTCATTTTAGGAATTTTTCTCTTATTGAATTTTAGTTACGTTTTTGCTCAGGTGCCGGAGTGGGCAAAGACAAATCAACATAAAAAATATCCTTCTTCAAAGTTTTTCCTGGGTGTTGGAATTGCAGATAACAAAACAGAAGCAATTGAGCTTGCAAGAGCGGATGTTGCTAAACAGATAAGAGTTAAGATTGAGTCGGAACTTGAAACAATTGAATCAGAATTTCATGAGGGAGATAAGGGATATATAACTTCTGAAGTTAAGTCACAAACCAAATCTGTAGTTTCGGAAACTATTGCAGGGATTGAGATAGCAAAAGTAGAAAAGGCAAAAGGGAAGTATTACGTACTTGCTGTGCTAAATAAGTCAAAGTATTTGTCGAGCCTTGAAGTTGAGATGGGAGAAATTTTGACAGAAACTGAACAACTGGTAGGAAGTGCTCGAAAGCTATCTTCAGAGGGAAAGATATTTACAGCTGTAGAAAATTATATTGATGCGCAAAATGGCATTCCGGAGTTCTACACAAAAGGTGCGCTTTACACTGCTTTATCCGGAAAAAAGTACCCTGTAACGGAGCAGTTCACCGGACCGGGGATTTTGGCAGAGATGCGTAATCTATTTTCTCATATTGAATTAAAAAGTGTGTCGGGTGATGATCAAAAAGGTAAATCGGGTATTGTTTTGTCCATGCCAATTAAAGTAAAAGTTTTTTACAAATCTGAGACTGGAGAGAAGATTGGTATAGATAGATTCCCTGTTTTAGCGAAATATGATAGCGGAGAATTGATTGCTAGAAAAGAGACCGATTCAGATGGTTTAGCTGAATTCAGGGTTGTTGCCGTTCCAACTGATGATATTGGCAAAAATGGAGCAGTAGTCGTCTCTTTGAATCTCGTAAAACTACCGGATATTCTCAAAGATTCGATTTCTAAATCGGAGATACTTATTCATTATTCTATTGATACAGAATCCCTTGATTTTTATATTCATATCGTTGATAAAAGTGGGAGTAGATACAAAAATATTGAGGACAAATTTGCCAGTTTGGTAAGTGAAAATGGATACTCGGTTTCTGATGACGCCCCCTTTGTTATAGAAGGTAATGTCGCAGTTTTCAATGATAAAGAGATAGATTCCCCAATGGGTAAACAGTTTTATATTGAATCAATTTTGAACCTGAGCCTCATTGATCGTTCTGATGGTAAAACAATAGCCTCTTTTGAAGCAAGGGGAAGAGGACTGAATGCCGGTTCTCGCCAGGCAGCAGTAGAAAAGTCTCATAAGAATTTAAAAATCTCAAAGAAAAAATTTACTGCGTTTTTACAATGTGAATCTAACAGATAGAAAGTGTATATTATGAATGAAAAAGGAGTTAAAACGAAAGGAGAACAGCTATGAAGAAAGTTTTAATTTTAGCGATGTTGATTCCGCTGGCACTGATGCTGGTAAATTGCGGAGGCGGCAAACCCAAAGCCAAAATGCAGGATATCCCTAAGTGGTATCTGAATCCACCACAAGCAGAGGATGTCATCTATGAAGCCGGCGATGCCGCCAAGATGAGCATGGCTCTTGCAAAGGAAGCAGCTGATGCCCGTGCAAGAGATGGTATCTCACGAGCAATCGAGGTGAAAGTCTCTAATATGTTGAAAAACTTCATGCAGCAAAGTGGAATGGGAGAGGATTCTGAGGCTCTTGAGTTTACATCATCTGTCAGTAAGCAGGTAGCTAATACGGTTCTAACTGGATGTCGTATTACCAAGAGAGAGATGAAAACCGAAGGGAATCAATATCATGCTTATTCTCTGGCGGAATATAACTTGAACTCTTTAATTCAGGAAACACTGAACGAGGCCAAAAAACGGAAGGCACTCTACAACGAGGCAAAGGCTAATCTTAGTTTTGATGAACTTGAGAAAGAGATTGATAAACTGGAAGCTGTAGGAGAGTAAAAAGAGTACTTAAATGCCTGCCCATCACAATGTTTTATGATGGGTAGGCTTTTCCTTTCTTTGCAATTCTGAATAAACCTCGAAGTCAACCAAACTTAGGGGGTGTGATAGAATGAAGTTTTCATTCATTGTAATTTATCATTTTGTTATTTATGAATTTACAATTTAAATATGTTAAGCTTATATCATCACACCCCCTTAAGTTAAGTCACCAAAAGATTGTGAATTATTGAAGTTGGTCTAAATATCAAATCAAGGATTGACTGGTTGAAATGATTTCATAAGACTTGACTCAAGTTTGGTTCAGCGGGGTTCTCAGGAAACTACCAAACTTAAGTTAAGTTACCAAAAGATTGTGAATTATGGGAGTTAGTCTAAATATTAAATCAAGGATTGACTAATTGAATTGATTTTATGAGACTTGACTCAAGTTTGGTTCATGTTTTGAAAGCATAGATATGAAAAGAAAAAGTATTGTAATTCTTGCAATAGTTTTGTTTCAATTTTGTGGACATCTCCCTATAGGGAATCTTTCGGAGTCTTTATGCCAGACGTTAATCCCTTCCTGGTTTGAAGAACTCCCTTCTCTTGGAGATCCTTTCGGAGAAGCTCCAGCCGGTATAATGCTTTCTGTTGGTTACTCAGGGAAGTATCAAGATATTGCTTTGGCTAAGAAGGTAGCGATAAATCAAGCTTTGAAGAACATGGCGAAGCAAAAACAGATTCAATTAATTTTTGAAGTTGAAGAGTTAGCAGACGGAAGACTTAGGCTTTTAAATCCTACCTTTGAACAATTTTATGAGGAAACAATTCTGATTCAGATAAAAAGTAATTTCAGCGTTATAGATTCTTTATTAACTGAGGACGGATATTTTGTTTTGTTAGCATATCCTTCGAGAAAAGAGTTGTCATTTGATTTACCAAAGCAAAAAGCCTGGGGATCTCAACCGAAGTGGACAAAAGAATTACCTGTTTCAAAAAAGTGGGTTTATGGCGTTGGGATGGTTGCAAAATATTCTTCATGGGCGAGAGCCTGGAAAGACGCCGATGAATATGCGCGGTTTGATTTAGGAAAAAATATAGAAATTGAAGCAGAATCTATTCATACTGTTCAAAGAGATGATAGATTTACTATAGAATCTAAAATCTTGCGGCAATCGTATGATATGACGCTAAAGAACTCTATTATTGTTGCAAGATGGTACGATGCAAAAGAGGATATCTATTATTCGCTGTGTCGTAAGAAGCGATAAATGTTTCATAACTTCCGAAAGTTCGTATGAATGTGTATTTGCATTTAATAGATAAGGAAAAACAGAAGCAGATACTGGTGATTGAGAATATCAATAATTTTGTGGGCCTACCGTGATAAATTGCTTTAAATTATTATATGAATTCTTTCTATTACATATGTATACTGTAAAGTTAAAAAAATGGAAAGTTAGGTATAGGATACACTAAAAATTTAAAGCAAAGATTTGATGAACGTCCTAATGGTAGGGTTAAATCAACAAGAGATCGACGCTCTTTAACACTAATATATTTTGAAGGTCGTTTGTCTTAAAAAGACGCAATGCATAGAGAAAAATATTTGGAAACATTTCAAGGTAAAATATTTATAAAAAATAGACTCAAATCTTATTTAACAGAGTAAATGTTTGGAAAGAAGGAGTATCTCTTACTTTAAATATATACAAACAGATAAAGAATTGTAAAGATTTTAGCCTGAGAGACCAGATGTAACGAGCTGCAGTTTCTATACTTTCTACTCGCAGTTTTTTAAAAACCTAAGGAATATCAAAACCCGCTTAGTCCCGATAAATCGAGACGGTATAAAGAACTCTCCGAAGGAATCCTATCTCGTCTCGCAGAGATCCCTCCGGGAAAGAGATCCCTTTGGGATGTGACCTACGGAGAAACGGGTTTGAGAGGGATTTTCAAATGAAGAACTACTTATTAATATTGATCCTATTATTAGTCGTATTTTCATGTTCTCATATAAATACTGTTGGAAAAGAAAAGCCACAAATCGTAAAAACTGTACATCAAGCAGATGAAGATAAATTAAAAGATCTAGGCAATGGCTACTTTGAAGTAATTGGAAAAGCTTTTATACAAAATATTACGCCGGAAGAAGCCAGAGAACAGGCAATTTTGGATGCTTGTAAGAAAGCAATTGAATATTACAGTGGTATTGAGATAAGCAGCAGAAGTCTTGATATCAGGTCAGAAAGCAATGACAAAATAATACTCGACCAATTTTCTTCATTAAGCAACCAAACCACAAGGGGTATAATTCTTGAGAAAGAGATTATTAGTGAAAAAATAGATAGTGACGGGAATAATCTGGTAAAAATTGTAAATCTAAAGGTCAAAGTATGCAAGCAAAGTGGCGAGAAAGATCCATATTTCAATATCGATGCAACATTGAATAGGAGTTATTTTCAGGATGGCGATGAAATGGAGTTGACATCTACTTCCTCAAAGGATTGTTTTTTAACAATTCTTAATATTTGTTCCAACGATTCAGTTTACATTATTTTCCCAAATCAATATCGTAAAGATAATTTTTTGAAATCCAGTAAGGTTTTCGATTTACCTGATGAGAACGATAGAAAATTGGGGATATCATTTCCTGTCCATCTTTTGCCAGGTAGAGACAAAGATTCAGAGATGATAAAAATACTTGCAACTAAGAAGAAGGTAAATTTTACATCTTTCTATTCTTTTTCTGCTTACGGAACATATAAATCAGCATTGGAAGATTTGCAGAGATGGCTTATAAAAATTCCTCGTAATGAAATGGAAGAGGTAGATATTCAATACTTTATATATAAGTAAACAGCATGCTATTTATTATAGTGAGTTGCTGTTCTGTTCGTTACAAAAAAGAGCCTCTACCAAACCGTTTCCCGCAGGGATCTTGATGAGAGAAACAGTTTGTTGGGTTTTTTATTGTTCCTTTTTGCCAACCTCGATAAATCGAGGTGTTAATGAAAAATTTAATGGTGGATTATTTTCATTGACACTGCTTTTCACTGGGGTGAATACATATTAAAAAATTGGAGTTTGATATAATGAAATCAAAAACAATCATTTTCATATTGCCTTTTCTCACTTCTGGAATCATTTTGTTGTCACATGCTTCGGGGCAGTCGATACGCAGTCTGGTTGACACCGTGGGTTTTGCTCACACAATCAAACAGATCGAAGCAGTAGTTAATCTAAGTGAATCTTTGGAAGCGGATTCTTTAGTAAGGGAAGACACGAATTTCCCCAATCCCTGGATTGCCGGAATTTCGCCTCATGATGATTATATCTATGCCGGTCAGGTATGTGTACATATCATGCGTAATTTCAAAGCGAAACGGGTCATCCTATTTGGAGTAGCACACAAAGCATGGAAATGGAAAGTAGAAAACCAATTGATATTCGATAATTTCAAATATTGGCATGGACCTTACGCACCCGTACCTATATCCAATCTCAGGGAACAGATTTTAAATTCCTTACCGGAGGATTATTATATTGTGTCAAACGAATATCAATCAGAGGAGCATTCTCTAGAAGCACTTATACCTTTCTTGCAGTATTACAATCGAGATGTTGAAATCGTGCCAATTTTAGTACCCTATATGAACTGGGAGCGAATAGATTCACTAGCAGCAAAACTTGCAGAAGTCGTTGAAAAGATAATCAATAAAAATAGTTGGGAATTGGGAAAAGATATTGGATTTCTAATTTCAACGGATTGCTGTCACTATGGAGATCAGGACTGGGGCGGGAAAAATTACGCCCCCTTTGGTTGTGATCTATTGGGTTATAAGAAAGCCATTGATCGGGAATATGACTTAATTCATAATCATCTTACGGGTCCAACCGATCCAAACCGGCTTCACGAACTTTTATATAGACTTGTTGATAAAAACGATATTCATCAGTATAAAATTACCTGGTGCGGTCGTTTTGCAGTCCCTTTTGGTGTTGATTTTCTGTACAGATTAACACAATGTCTAAGAATTCAGTCTCTGAATGGATATCTTTTACGTTACGACACAAGTGTTTCCCTTGGTGAGTTACCTATTCGAGAAATGGGGTTGGGTAGTACAGCCCCAAGCAACTTGCACCACTGGGTTGGTTATTGCGCAATGGGATTTCGTTAGTTAAGCATTTAAAACCCATTTGTCCCGCTAAAGTGGGGGGAAAACGGGTTTTTTAATCTTCGCCTGCTGCCTGTACTAATTTTTCAATACCGGATATTACCATTAATTCTGTCTGTCCTCCTGGCTTTTTAGCTTTTTCCAGCATTTTCATGCTTTTTTTAACCCATCTCTTTGATGTTTTCTTGCCTTTAGTAATATATTTAATTGATGTTAAGCCGATTCCAGATATTGCTGATAAATCTTCGGAGAGAGTTTCGATTTCTTTAATAACAGGGGAAACTTTAATGGTCTTAACTAATTCCTTGTGATTATTTTTCCAGAGATTAAGCATTGACTTGATGTCATTTGTAGGAGCGTTTGCCTTATTTTTTATTAGTTCATCAACGAGTTTATTGAATCGGCGGACTGTCATCGATTCAGGTCTTGCCGCATCGACAACCCTGGTATAAGGAGAATAGGAAGTATATTTAACACCTTGAGAAAGGCGTGCATATTCCTTAACAGGCTCGATTACATCAACAAGATTTTTCAAGGCTGTGATATCTGTATTATTTGTTAATTGTCGAAGCATCATTTCACAATTCTTAATATGAGTTAATCCTAATTCTTCAAGGTGAAAACTCACAACCTCCAATCGGCGGTACATATCTTCAACATCTTTGACATGCTGAGGAGACCAGAGGCGTTCTGCTATTGCTGCGGTTCTTGGCCAGATACGGGAATCAATAGTCTCATAAGTTACAAATTCACCCCATGAAGTTGCTTCCCCACCGAGGATATTTTTCTTTTCCGATTCTGTCAGTAGTGAACCCTCAGGGATAGGATCATTCAGGTAATGATAGAATGCAGGTTGAATCAAATCAATATAGTATCCGTTTGATAATATACCATTATACCCCTGTTTCGCTGATTCAACGAGAGATTCCTGTCCTCTCCACGATTGGATAACGATATTTTTAGGCAAATCAGGATGAAATATTTCATCCCAGCCGATCATTTTTTTACCATGTTTTGTAAGTATTTTTAAAATGCGCTGATTGAAACGGCTTTGCAAGGTATGATTATCAGGAATTTTGTTTTCTTTCATATATGCTTGAATGCTTTCATTGGCATTCCAATGATTGCCGTTATTTTCATCTCCCCCGATGTGCATATATTCGTCTGGAAATAGCGCTGCCATTTCTTCAAAGAATTTATCGAGAAACTCGTGGGTTGTTTCCCTGGTAGGGTCAATAGTAGGGTCTTTAATTCCCCAATTTCTCTCTATTGTGTAAGGACCGGGAGCGCTTCCAAGTTTAGGATACCCAACAAGCCAGCTGGTTGCATGCGCCGGAACATCAAACTCCGGGATTACTCTTATTCCTCGGTCATCTGCATAAGATATTATATCTTTAATTTGTTCTTGAGTATAGTAGAAACCGTCAGACCCTTTTTCGTGCAGTTTTGGGAAGGTTTTGCATTCGACACGAAATCCCTGATCGTCAACCAGATGCCAATGAAAAACATTCATCTTTACAGCTGCCAATCCATCTAAATTGCGTTTAATAACATCTACAGGCATAAAATGTCGGCTGACATCTATAAGCAGTCCTCTCCAGGGGAAACGAGGAAAATCATTGATTTCGACTGTAGGGAAAAAGTATCCTTTATCATCAACACTTAGTAGTTGCAGAAATGTTTCTAATCATCTAAGGGCACCAATGTCGGTTTCAGAAATAATCTCGATTTTATCTTTCGTAATTGTTAGTTTGTAAGACTCATCTTCATTTAAAGTAACATACCCTTAACGATTGGTTTTTATAATAAAGTCAGCGATGTCGCTACAACTCTCTTTTGTAATGAAATCTTGAGGGAAAAATAGCCCTGTGCGACCGGCAAGTCTTCTTAATGCGCGTGTTGAGCCTTTAAATAGTCTGTCACCTGCTTCTCCTTTGAGAGCGAGTGTAAAAGAATCAGTTAGCCTGAATTTTTCACCTGTTAGTGTAATTTGAGCAGGTACAGGCATGAGGTTTAAATTAATATTTTTTCCCTTACTAAATAACTGTGTAGTTGTAATTGAAAAAGTAAGAAAAAATATTAAAAGTAAATTTAACTTTTTCACGATTGACCTCTTTTTTAAGAATAGCATAGAACAGAATTTTTTTTAGCATTTACATACATGGTATTAATTTTATTGAATAATTATTTTAAAATGAGTTTGGTAACAGAAAAAATAGGGTAGTATTGGAAATAAAAAAAGGGAAAACATAGAATTAATGATCTATGTCTTATTTGTTCTCCTTACGTTATGCACACAATATCGTAAAATAGATGTTTACATAACTTTAAAATTTCAGGGGAGTTTTTCATATGTAACGTGGCTAAGCCATTAAAATGTGAGGAGGTAGTATTTGAACTTCTATGCTGTTTTTATTCGTCTTTTGGCTCTGTCGGTTCTTTGCTCTTATGGTTATGTAAATCCAGGAATCTCAGGATTATGTCTTTGAATAAGTATAGCACTAACCCTATAAAGACGAACAGCCCAATTATTTTAAATAAAGTTTTAAACACCTTCATTTTAAAGGTAATATTTTGCTAAAGTTTTTTTAACAGCTCTCTTGCCTCATTTTGCATAGCTTTATCTGAATCACTTTCAGCCTTCATTTTGAGGACAGTCTCAAACATCTTCTTTGCCTGATCTTCTTTATCGAGTTCGGTGTATGTTTTCCCTAACCACAGTACATGTCGTATATCATCAGGCTCAAGTTCGTGTGCTTTTAAAAAGTACTTTTCCGCTTCCTCAAATGAAGCTTTTGGTGGAGTTGCATATATTACAGCGGCAATTTGTCTTTCAATCCAGCTAAGCTCAGATAAGGCAAAATGCCAGCGACCCATGACGTGATAGTTAGCAGGTTCAGCAGGGTCCAGCTCAATTGCTTTGAGAGTATGCTCTTTTACAGCATAAGAGTTCTTTATTTTTTGTTTTGTTCCCTCAATTTCTCCTATACGACCAATGAGAATCGCATAGTACTGGTGTCCGCCTGCAACATCAGGAGCAATCTCGACACATCTTTTGGCGTATTCGAAGCCTGGATATAAATTCTCTTTTTGAACATCTTCGTTATCCGGCTCTTGGTCTGAAAAATCAAAATATGCCCTCGCAATTTTCCAGAGAACTTCCGGATTGTCACTATCGATTTTTTCTGCCTCCCTCAATTTTAGCATAGTGCCGCTATAATCATTTGCATCATGTAGTTTTTCAGCTTCGTCGAGCAGTGTCCTTAATTTACTAGTTTGAGCAAAGACCAGAGAGAATGCGAGCAACATTAAAATTGCAGATGTTAAAAATAGAAATCTCCGTTTTGTACAATTCCTCATAGTTTCCCCCTCACTTATTAGCGTTTTGAATTCCTAATTAGTAATATTGTATCATAGTTATATTTTCCCCAGGTTCTTGCAGAGTGATGATAAGTATCAATTTTATTAAAAAAATTCAACAAATGTTATTTTCAGTTCGCGTGTCAGATAATCAATACTTTTACGATTTAATAAGATATTATTGAAATCGAGCTCGAAGTGAAAGTGCTGTACTAATGTCCAGCGAATACCTGCGTTCAGATAACCCGTTCCTTTTCCCAGAGATATTTCATTTGTTTCATTATCATTTAAAGCTGCGTCGTATTCAACCACTAAAGAAATTTCCGGATTGATATCTTTATCTAGCCCGATAAAGAAAGAAGGATCCTTATCTCCGTCTCCATCCTCAATAGGGTTGTAATTTACACCTGCATGTATCCCGAGGTTACCTAAAAAGTGGTAGTTTTTACTGGCAACTACATAAAATCCTTTGGCTTTGGTTTCATAGCGTTTAGTAGAATCTATAAATGTTCCGAACCCCTGTGAGTTAAAACCTAAAAGCACTGCAGGTAATTTTGTATTTTCCTCGCTAAATCTGTACTTAATTTCGACCCCGGGTTGTGCGTTCCAGATGATTTTTTGATCGCCTATAATTTGAGACCCGCCATAGGAAATACCAAACATGAACCTGCTTGAAATACCTGCTGATATTCCTGTCATAAGACCGCCGTTTTGAGAAAGCCTGACATTGACTGAGTATGCTCCACGAGGTATGATACCTGCTGTTGGTATGGTAATAAGGTCTATAGGTTGGGGATATACAGGTTGATCCTGAGCAGTGAGATTTCCAACAATAGGAAGGATTAAAATGCTGAGTGTGATTGATAATTTTTTCATTTTTTCTCTCAAATTTTTTTGAATATACATCTCTATTTGTTGAAAATCAACAAAGTAGTGATTTTTCACAATTCAGAGTTTGGAGATGCGGATGTTTCTTGGAGTGCATAGATAGTAAAACAATTTAAAAGATTTGTTGAAAATTTAGTTGTCCTGGAAAAGCAGTTAAATAACCATATTTTTGCATATAATCTGTGACATTTCAATTTTAATATTTTTAACCATTTAGTTTGTTATTTAATCTACTATTTTTAATTTATTATTAATATGGAACTGGGGTTATCAATGTCTAAAGAATTATCAAAAGAAGAACAGGAATATCTCGATGATCTTTTAGAGCGTGAGTATGAACAAAGTAGATTAGCTGTTTTTTCTAACATTTTTTTATTGATCGGATGTATCTTTATAGTAGCGACAATGATATATCTATACCAACATTTAGTGGATAAAGCAGTGTATTGGATCGGATTACCTGGCATTCTGCTGGGAATTGTTTTAATTCTACTGTATGTTATTCTGATGAAAAGGACAAGAGAGAACAAAATCATCGTTTCGATTCTTAAGAAGCTGACGAATAGGGAATGATTCACAAATATTCACTCGTTACCCCGATTATTCGGGGTGTTTTGTGTCGTAGACATCCCCATGTGATAACGAAATTTCCCCAGTAACGTTGATTCTTAAATTGTGTGCATAATGTTGATATTAGAAACTTAGTTTCTTATCCAATTACATTCCGAAACACAATTTCGGGACGAGTAGAAATAAGTTACTTACCTCCATATAAGTCATCCCACCACTCCGGCTGTTCTTTAAGCCATTTATCAAACCATGCCATTATAGATTTTGTCCATTGGCTGCGTTTGTTGTAATCAAGGATGAAGTGATTCTCCCCATCAAACTGGATAAGTTCAACTTCTCTACCAAGTAGTTTGAGTGCAGTATAGAGTTGGATACTTTCGCCGGGCGGAACATTCGTATCTGCCATACCGTGAGTTAGCAAAATTGGTGTATTGATCTTATCAGCATTAAAGAGTGCGCTTTGATTGATAAAATACTCCTTTTTATTCCAGGGAAAACTATTTGCATTTGCAACAGCACCATATTCATAGCCCCAATATCCTTCTCCCCAATAACTTGCAATCGAGCTTATACCTGCATGAGATACAGCCGCAGAGAATATATCCGTCTTAGTTAATAACAATTCCGTTGTAAATCCGCCGTAAGATGCTCCGATGCAACCTACGTGACTTTTGTCAATGAATGGGTGTGCCGCAAGGAACTTTTTAGTTCCATCAATGATCTCATTCACTACAATAGTTCCCCACTCATTCACATGTAGCGCTGAAAATTCCTGCCCAAAGCCGGTTGCACCACTGGGCTGCATCACGTAAACGACATAACCCTGAGCTGAGTAGAGATTCTTGGGATAGCGTCCATCGAAATCGCGTGTGACAGGGCTTGTACCTCCATAGTAGTAGACAATGCATGGATACTTTTTCTTTGGATCAAAATTGGGTGGGTAGTAGATACAACCCTCAATCTCAAAATTGCGTTCATTCTTGAATGTCCACCGCTCAATTTTACTTAAAACAACGTCTTTATAATCTTTCTTGCCGGGATCAACCAGAAGGCGGGATCGTTTCTTTTTCAAATCCATAATATAGGCTTTATAAGGTACCGCAGCGCTTGAACCGTAATAAATGGCAACGGCTTTGTTATTTGCAATATCCAGACGACGCATTACTTCGACTTCGCTTTTAATTAAATTGAATCGTTTTTTCTTAAGATCATACCTATAGAGATTGCCGTAGGATCGATCAGTAACTCGAAAATAGACAGCGTTTTCTGTTTTGCTCCAGACAGCCTGATTAATTTGTGGATCGAAATCTCGTGTAATTGGTTCAATGCTTCCGGTTTTGAAATCGTAAATATATGCCTGTGTATCGTAATCATTTGGAATTGTTCCTTTCCCGAAGGTCACGGAGGTCACAACGGACTCCTTTGGAGACTCCTTTGGAGGATCCTTTCGGACAGGAACATTCACCCCAATATCACCAAACATGCTTGGAGCGCCAATTACGAGCAGCTTTTTCCCGTCTGGCGACCATTGTACGTATCCACCCCATTTACTTGTCCAGAGTGAATCCAATTTCAAGGTAGCAAGATTGAGAATATAGAACTGAGTTTTTGAAAATGGTCTCTCTCCATAATTCGAGAACAGGCGGCTAAATATGATTTTTTTACAATCGGGACTTACTGAATTTAGATCAGTAGAAATTTCTCCTGCTGTTAAACGCCGTCTGGTTCCTTGTAGTACATTCACTATATACAAAAAGTTTCTGTTTCTCAAATATGGCTGTCTGTCTTCCATGCCTTTCAAACGATGTACTCCGTTTTTGTCCTCAGGGGCTTTTTCCGTTACACTGTAAACTATGAATGAACCATCAGGCGCCCAGGAATAACCACCAAAATCCTTGATGTTTTCCAGCAGCGCTGTGGTAGTACCCTTATCAAGATCAACGATCCATATTGTATACTCTTTTTCCTTATTACTTGTATAGGAGAATTTTCTGCCAACAGGTGCCCATTTAATATTTGAGATACTCATACCGCCGCGATATGTTTGTATCAAACTGCTATCAGAAACTTTTCGCAATTCAAGCCATGATTCTTTATCATTACCAGGTGAAGTATAGCGAGTCATAATAATGGCAACAATATCCCCATCTGGCGAAATAGAAATATTTGAGATCACAGGTGTGTACAAAAGATGTTTTATATTCATAATGTGCTCTGGTGAAGTACCGATTTGAAGGGCATCTTTTGGGAAGTCTTCGCTCAATTTCAGAGTAGCGCTAATATTCCAGGTCGTTTTGTTTTCCGGATCACGCAGTGATTTGATGAGGAGAATATGTTTCCCTGTTTCCAATTTAATCTCCTGGGAAAAGTTACTTTGTTTATCTGGATTATCATTTTCTTTGAGTGTGTCAGAGGTTGTTTTGGAATTGAGCAACTCACCATCAAGATAAACCTGGAATAGGTGTGCTCCGCTAATTTCCAGATTAGCCTTTGACCAGCGATTCATATTTATATAACTTACCAGATAGTTGATTTCAGGAATAATTTCAACTCCACTTAAGAAAGTAAAAGTATTGCTCGAGTCTGCCTCCACTTTTTTCCATTGGAGGTCTAATTTGGGTCTCCATCCAAATTTTTCTCCTTCTTCTAGCCACAAATTTTTGATCTTAGTCTGATCGAATTTGAGGAGTTCTTCGAGATTGAATTTCTTGCCTTCTATATTTTTATCTCCATTGAATACAGGCAAAGGCTGCGGTATTGTGCCTGTAAATAACCAGGACGAAATAGGGATTTCCTGCTTCTGTTCTGCATTATCCTTAGTATGACCTATGTTAACATAAGAGCAAACTAATAATAAAATGAGTGTATGTCTGAATATGCTACGTGAAAATATTGCTTTCATTTTTCCTCCAGATTTAGTTTGAGAGAATTCATTATATTGGCTATTAACATACATTAAATTTAACCCTACTACGTAACTTAATCAAATTGATTCAACTTATTGTGGTTAATCAAAGATAGAGGTACTACATTTGGAGGTAAAATCCATAAATGACGTTATAGGGTTAATAAAAAAACCTTGCTTCCAATAATATGAAGAAGATTTGTACAGGGAATATCTTGCTAAAAAATGTTTACCATTTAAAATTCATTATTGATACATTATTGCATTGATAAAAGAGGAGGAAAAAGTGAAAAAGCGAATTAGCAAAAGAGTTACAACAGGTATTACGCTTATTGTGTTAGGTGTGATTTTATTCGCCTTGCAATTTGCTGAGGGATACAGTAATGCATGGATGTTTTTCTTATTAGGTGCTGCATTTCTTGTAGCTTACTTTTATAAGAGGAAATACGGTTTTTTAATTCCAGGCTGCTTGTTATTTGGGCTTGGACTGGGTACGGTTTTTAGAAGTTCTGGTAATCTTGAGTCAATTGGACTTGGTATTGGTTTCATAGCAATTTATGTAATTGCTTATCTATATGAGAAAAAATCTCATTGGTGGCCTTTGATCCCAGGAGTTATACTAATTTTTACGAGTATTGGGAAAGGAAGCAATGCTTTTTCTAAGGGCTGGCCACTAATTGTTGTACTTATCGGTATTTTTATTATTATTCATGGAGTGAAGGTAAATAAAATAAGTGAATCCGACGAGCAGTTAGAATCAGAGAAAAAATCGTAGGTAAATGTCCCGAATTATTCGCCTAACTTGGGCAAGCCCCGTAGAATAACAATCTTAGAAATGATCGTTCACCAGTAGAAATAGTATTATTCAACGGGGCAAGCCAGAACCAAAAAGGTTAAAAAAAGAAATTTCAAATTTCAAATACTAAATACTAATTTTCCCGATACAGTCATTCTTCCTTATCCTAAAGGGATCTCCATGAGATGGGGCAGGCAAACAAATTTTCTCGAAGAGACTCTCCAAAGGAGTCCTATGTGACCTACGGAGCAAATCTCAATATCTAATGTTCTGAGCCAATTGGTATAAAGCAAAAGCCGAAAGCGTCTCTGAAAAAATTTGATATTTACAATTTACAATCTGATATTTGATATAAACGTTATGTTGAAACATGCTTTTTACCATCGAGAACTCCAAATTTACTTTACAAAAAAAACAAGAATTTGAGAATTAAGTGCCTATTGTAATTTTTTGTTTCTCCATTAAAGCCATAGCTGCCTATCGAGACTCCTGTACTGAATAGCTTCACTTAGATGTTCGGGTCGTATATTCTCTATACCGGCAAGATCTGCTATTGTTCTGGATACTTTTAAAATTCTGTCATAAGCCCTTGCGCTCAGCCCGAGTTTGGTAATTGCAGTTCTAAGAAGAGTTTCCCCTGCTTCATCAATCTGGCAATATTTTTTTATCAGCTTGGTTTCCATGTGTGCATTGGCATAAACTCCCTTGAGTTTCTTAAACCGCTCTGTTTGAATTTCTCTTGCCTTTTGAACGCGCTCGCGAATGGACCTGGAAGTCTCACCTGGAGATTTACTTGCAAGATCAGAGAATCTGACAGCAGGAACTTCAATATGAATATCGATTCTATCAAGCAGCGGACCTGAAATTCGTGACATATATTTTTGTATCTGAGATTGCGAACAGGTACACTCATTATTAGGGTCGGTAGCATATCCGCAAGGACATGGATTCATTGCCGCTACGAGCATAAATGAAGCTGGATATGTGAGTGACATCTGGGCTCGTGAAATTGTAACAGTTCCATCTTCAAGAGGTTGGCGTAAAACTTCCAGAACATTCTTTTTGAATTCAGGAAATTCATCAAGAAAGAGAACCCCATGATTGCTTAAACTAACTTCTCCAGGTCGGGGAATTTTTCCTCCACCGACGAGTGCAGCATCAGAAATTGTATGATGAGGCGACCTGAATGGTCGTGTAGCAATAATTCCCTGACCGGAAGGGATAAAGCCGGCAACAGAGTGGATCTTTGTTGTTTCAAGTGCTTCTTCGAGAGTAAGATTCGGTAAAATCGATGGAAACCGTTTGGCAAGCATTGTCTTTCCAGAACCGGGAGGTCCTATCATAATCAGATTATGTCCGCCAGCCGCTGCTACCTCGAGTGACCGCTTTACATTTTCCTGTCCTTTTACATCAGAGAAATCTAATTGGTAATGGCGGTGCTCTTCAAAAAGAGCCTGGACATCAACATGAAATGGTTCTGGTGAATAATTACCATTTAAGAAATCTATTGTTTCGCGAAGTGATTTCACTCCAATGATTGAGAGTTCACCGGTTATCGCAGCTTCTCTGGCATTTTCAACAGGAAGAATTATTCCCTTTATCCCAGAATCTCTAACAGAAACGGAAATTGGCAGTACGCCTTTAATACCTCGTAATGATCCATCGAGGGAGAGCTCTCCCAGCATAATGTAATCTTTCAATTTGTCTTTTGGGACAAGATTGGCTGCACATAAAATCCCGATAGCAATGGGCAAATCAAAAGCGCTTCCCTCTTTTCTGATATCTGCAGGAGCAAGATTCACAACAATTTTATTGCTTGGGATATAATAACCCATATTCTTTACCGCTGCCAAAACCCGCTCTTTGCTTTCACGTACAGCCCCTTCGGGTAATCCGACAGTTATAAAACGTGGAAGCTCTGCACGGCTTAAATTGCATTCAACATTAACAATATAAGCGTCAATTCCCAATACAGCAGCGCTTTTAACAAGTGAAAATTTTGACATGCAATTACCTATAGTTTACATACTCGAAAATTTTGCTTCATTCGCTAAAAATTTAATAGAGTGTAAGTTTTATTACAATGTTAAAATAGAAATAAAAGATTTGTTGGAAAAACAATAGCCTCATTAGTTGTTCCATTTACCCGAAATAATTTTAATTATTGAAACACTAAAAAAATCTGTGGTTTGTTATTTCTCAGTCTAAAGTTGTAAGAAGATCTACTTTATGTCATCTTTAAATGTACTCGATTCAAATTGAGATATCTCATCAGATATTTTTCCACAAATATTATCACGGTATGATTTTGCTGCTAATTTAATCGCATTCGTAATTGCTTTTGCTTTTGATCGTCCATGTGCTTTGATAACAACGTTCTGAAATCCTAATAAAGGAGCTCCTCCGTATTCTGAATAATCGGTGAGCTGCTTCAAGGTTCTAATACCACCGGATAGAGCAATCAGTCCTAATCTCCATATAAACCTATGTTTAAATGCGTACCTTCCAAGGTGGGAAAGTGCTTCAGCAATTCCTTCCACAGTTTTCATAACTATATTCCCAACATACCCCTCGGTTACAACGACGTCTGCCAGGCCTTTCATTACATCATTACCCTCAATATTACCTATGAAATTTACATTCGGAAGTTTATCAAGTATCTTATAAACTCGTGAAAGCATATCTCCGCCTTTATAAGATTCTTTACCAATATTTAGTAGAGCAATCGTAGGATCAGGAATACCTTTTATATCAGAAGTATAAATCATTCCCATCAAAGCGAATTGGACCATATCTTCGGTAGTACAATGTATATTAGCTCCTACATCTAATAGTAGGGCAAAATGGTCATTTCTTCCTTGTGCATTATGAGTGGGGTAAACCGTAGCTATTGCCGTTTTACGTACACCAGCTATTCGAGGAATATATCGTGAAGCTGATAAAACGTATGCCCCTGTATTTCCCGCTGATACTAATCCTTGAGCAGTGCCTTCTCTGCAGAGTTTGGCAGCTAAATTCATTGAGGCTTTAGGTTTCTTTCTTAGTACCTGTTGAGGAATATCTTCATTGGTTATAAATTCGTCAGTATGGACAATTTCTATCTGATTAGCGTTATACTCTGTCTCGCTCAATACATCAAGTATGCGCTTTTCATCTCCTACGAGTATAACATGAGCAGTTGATTCCAATGTGGATTGAGCTGCTCCCAGTACAGGTTCTGTTGGTGCCAAATCTCCACCCATAGCATCTACCGCAATAACAGTTATTGGTAAATTTTCATCAAATGAGTTATTCATAATGCACCGTTTAATGTGAAAGTTATTTTTTTATTAACCTGAGTTTTTCCAGAGCTGGTTATGTTAATTAAAATAGCGGTACAATTTAGGTTACATTTTTCAATTCATCAATCATTGCAGGTACAACTTCAAAAAGATCGCCTATAATACCGTAATCTGCAACTTTGAATATCGGCGCTTCAGTGTCATTGTTTATGGCAACAATATATTTGGCAGAAGAAATGCCTGCTATATGCTGAATGGCGCCGGAAATACCGCATGCAATGTAGAGGTCGGGAGAAACAGTTTTGCCAGTTTGTCCGACCTGGTCTTTCTGAGGTCTCCATCCTGCATCCACAGCAGACCTACTTGCCCCTACTGCAGCTCCAAGAAGATCAGCCAGTTCTTCGAGAATGGAGAATTTTTCAGAACCACCCATTCCTCTACCACCGGAAACAATAATGTCCGCTTCTGTGAGTTCCGGGCGTTTGCTTTCAGCTGATACAATTTCTTTTATAACGGTGAGAAAATCATCGGACGCCAAATCTATTTTAACCTCTGTAATATTTGGTGAAACCGGCTTTTCAGTGATAGAAAATGTATTGGGTCTTAATGAAATGACAACAGGTTTATTTGAAAAACTGACTTTTGCAACTGCTTTTCCTGAATATACAGGTCTATGGCAAATAATTTCTCCATTAATAATTTCGATTTTAGTGCAATCTGATGCCGCACTAACTCCAAGCCGTGCTGTAATGGATGGGACTATATCTTTTCCCATTGAGGAAAACGGGAATAGAACTACATCGGGATTTTCGTTCTTTATTATTGAGGAAACCACTCGTGAATAAGCGGAAGGTACAAACTTGTCAAGGCGTTCGTCGTCGGCAACTAAAATATTATCTGCTCCGAATTTCCCTAACTCTTTTGCAATATTTTTTACACCGGATCCAACAACTACTGCTGTTAGATTTCCATCTGTTTCATCAGCGAGAGAACGTCCTACTGAGACAGCTTCACATGCGGTTTTTTTAAGTTTTCCATCTCTCTGTTCAGCAAAAACCAATATGTCCATCATTATTCCATCAAATATAGATATTTCTCTTTTCCCATCCCATAGGGATCCTTTCGGACAATTCCTTTTTGAGTGGATTCATTCATTATTTTCATAAAACCTTTGCTTCTTCCTTTAGTAACTTGATAAGTTTCGGAACCGCTTCCGGTCCTTCGCCAATTATCTTTCCTGCACTCCTCGGAGGTGGATATTCCATACTGAGTATTTCTATTCCAGCCTGATTTAACTTAATTTCTTTTCTTAAAATCTCTTTTTTCTTCGTTTTTATAATATCTCTTAGAGAAGGATAACGTGGTTTGTTCAAGCCTTTTTCTGCGGTTAATACACATGGTAAAGAACATTCAACAATTTCCTTTTCTCCTTCTACATCCCTGCTTGCTGTAACTTTTTTATCAGATATAGAAATCTCGTTAACCATTGAGATGCAGGGAATATTCAGGATTTGAGCAACCAGTGATCCAACCTGATGACTATTAGTATCAGAATCCTGCTTCCCACATAGGATAATGTCAAATGAATTATTTTTTATTTCATCGGCTAATGCTTGTGCCACAACAAGTGAATCTGCCATTCTGCTGTTTGTGGCAACAAGATGAATGGTGTTATCAGCACCACAAGCAAGACATCTTTTGATAGTGGACGTTGCATTATCGTCACCGAGAGAGATTACAGTTACATCGCCGCCAAGTTTTTCTTTCAATTGGACAGCTGCTTCAAGTGCATATTCATCATGGGGATTGGCATCAAATTTTATCATAGATTCATCAATTGAAACACCATCAGATAAGATTTTTATTCTCGTTTCAGAATCAGGTACACTTTTCACACAGACTACGATATTCACTTTCAAACTCTCCCTATTTTAAAATGGTTTATCATATATTTTGAAAGATAAAATTAGTTTCTCCCTTTTTGATGGAATCGTAAAAAGTGATTATATGTGTCATTCTGATGAGCGAAGCGAAGAAGAATCTCCGACGAGAACCAGTAGAGATTCTTCACTCGTACCTCGTTCAGAATGACAGCTTTGATACTTTTTACGATTCCATCCTTTTTGACTTTACAACTATTTTCTTATCCTCTCCTCCTTACTGCCAGCCTGTTGAATAGGCTTCGCCATTCCACAGGGTAAACTGCCTACTACTTACTGCTTACTGCTACTGCCTACTGCCTACTTCCCTAACTTCCACTAATCATCATTTCTTTAATAAGGAAGGTAGGAGCGTTAGTTGAATCTCTAAAAGTTAAATCATTACCTATCATCACGATTGATCTCATCATGTCAAGCATATTACCTGCAACGGTGAACTCCTGAACCGGATATGTTAGTTTTCCGTTTTCAATCCATATTCCCTCAGCGCCGCGTGAATAATCTCCTGTAACATAATTTACGCCGACCCAGTTCACGCTTGTAAGATAGAGTCCATTCTTTACGGATTTTATTATTTCTTCAGGTGTGACATTACCATTTTGCATATAGAAGTTAGTTGTACCTGGACTTGGGTCTGAACTAATTCCGCGGCTGGCACTGCCTGTCGGTGGATGTTTGAGTTTTCTTGCTGAATAACAATCGCATAAATATGTTTTTAAAATACCATGATCGAGAACAATATTTTTCCTGCCTGGCAGACCTTCACCGTCGAATCGCCTTGAACCCAGGCCGTCTTTTAAAATTCCATCATCAGTTATTGTTAAATCGCCGACACCTATCTGTTTATTCAGTTTGTCTACTAAAAACGAGCTTTTTCTATAAATACTGGTTCCCATGACAGAAGAAGAGATGATATTCAGAAAATCTTTTCCCACTTCCGGGTCAAAAACCACCGGGACTTTTTTAGTTTTTGGTTTTTTTGCTCCGATTTTCCTGACCGTTCTTCGAGCAGCTTCTTTTGCAACATTTTCAACCGAATCAAGCTTATCGAAGAAGCGACTGCTTGTCCACCAGTAATCTGTCTGCTTAACTCCATCTTTTTCAGCTACAAGTGATAAGCTAAAATAACATGAGGAATACTCCTGTTCACCGAAGAAACCTCGAGAGTTAGCCAGGATTGTTCTGCTTTTTGAATCACCCCAGTGAGCGCCGCTGGAATTGTTGATAAGGGGATCCTGAGCCATTCCGATTTCTTCAACCTCCTTAGCTATTCTGATTTTATCTTCTGTAGATATGGTTTCAAGTTTCTTGTCATAAAGCGATAAATTGACATCCGCAATTCCTAGCAAATTCTTTTCGGGTAGCCCGTTGAATTCATCCTGATTTGTGATACCAGCCATTTCGATTGTTTGTGCCACAAGTTTTTTCACTGAGTCAAGACGAAGATCGCTGGTATATGTCAATGCTTTGCGTTTATTCTTAAAGACTCTTATTCCCAATCCTTTAGGATTTGCCTGCTTAAGTTCTTCTATTTTTCCGAGACGAATTTCTATGTTTGAACTGCTTGATTCCCTGACAATAACGTCAACATCATCAGCGCCCTGATTGAGAGCTTCATCAATTATATATTCAGATAGATCTTTTATGTTTTTCATATCAATCCCCTAAGCTTTTGTTCCACCAACGGTGATTTCACTAACTTTGACAGTTGGAATACCTACCCCAACCGGTACTCTTTGACCATTTTTACCACACGTCCATCCACCTTTTGTAAATTCCATGTCATTTCCTACCATTGTTACTTTTGTCATTACATCAGGCCCATTACCGATAAGAGTTACATCCTTAAGCGGGGCAGTTATTTTTCCATTCTCGATTAGATAAGCTTCAAATACACCAAAGGTAAAATCTCCTTTTGTTATATCCACCTGCCCGCCGCCAAAGCGCTTAGCGTAAATACCGTAATCAACGGATTTTATTATCTCATCGGGGTCATAAGAGCCGGAACGCATGTATGTGTTTGTCATGCGAGGTATGGGTGGAAAACTGTATGACTGGCGGCGTCCATTCCCTGTTGGCTGCGCCTTCATGGTCTTTGCCGAAATATAATCATGCATATAGCCTTTTAGAATCCCGTTTTCAATAAGAACAGTTTCAGTCGGTAAATTCCCTTCATCATCAATATTTATAGATCCTCGCATATTCGGATATATTCCCGAGTCCACTACTGTACATTGTTTTGAAGCGACTTTTTCACCGATCCTGTTAGAAAAATTGGACAATCCTTTTCTATTAAAGTCGGCTTCAAGTCCATGACCAACCGCTTCATGCAGTAAAACTCCACTATCAGCAGGGCCGAGAACAACCACCTGTGGACCCGCCGGTGCAGGTTTTGCATCTAGATTTGTAACTGCGATCCTTGCTGCATCCTCTGCTATTGATTCAGGAGAATTGCCTTTTTCTGAAAAATAATCCAATCCAGCACGTTGACCTATCCCCATGCTTGCACCTTGCCTATTAGTTCCATCTTCTGCAACTACGTAGCATCTTAATGATAACATCGGCTGTACGTCAGTAAAGTATTTCCCATCGGAATCCATGTACATAATCTGCTTCATCTCATCAGAAAGTGAAACGTATGTTTTTGATACTTTAGAATGGAATTTCTTTGCGGAGTCATTTGCTCTTTCGATAAGGGATATTTTCTCTCTTAAATCAGCATCAATGCTAAGTTCTTCCAATTCATACAGGTTCTTTTTTCGACATTGTTTTATTGGTGCTATCCGAGCAGACGCTAAACCACTTGCAATGTGAGAAGCTGCCATTGAGGCTTCTTTCATTTTATCAAAGCTGAAATCATCGGTATGAGCGTATCCAACCTGATCGCCTTTTATAACACGAACTCCCATTCCCATTATAATACCGCTGCTGGCATCTTTGATAATATCCTCTTCCATACGAATCGATGAATTAATACGGTATTCAAAAAAGATGTCAGCGTGACTACCACCATTGGAAAGGGCATAAGAAATGAGTTTTTTCATTTCAGATTTTGAAATGTTAAAGAGTGCTTTCATATCCTGAATTGATCCTTTTGTTAAACTTTTAGTTTGACAGGAATTCCACCACCAAGGGGCTGAAGCAATGCCAGCGGTGATAAGCGTGCTTTTTTTTAGGAATTCTCTCCGCTTCACTTTCGCCTCCTATCTACACGGAATTTATATTAGTTTTAATACTATGATGAGAAATCATGCTTAATTTTAATAAACTATTGAAAATGAAACAATCATTTTTTACTCTCGTTCCGGGGCTCCTGCTCCGGGACGGACTATCCGTATCGGTTGCAGAGTAATCCACAGTACTCCTTTGGAAGAGCCGTGCAACCAGAATAAAAAGAATAACTTTGCGAAACTTTGTTCCAGGGTAATTTTTGACAGTAACCGGAGTTCTTCTCAATATGTAGATGTAACTTTCGCAAAGATTTCCCTCTTAAAATGGCAGGAGTAGCTCCTGCCACAACTATTAAAATCTCTGCCTTCCCGTCCCCCTCGAGCAGATGCCGGATGTCAGTCAGGCATTCTCTGTCTCATGGAGGTCCTTCGTATCCGAAAGGAACCCTTTCAAAGCGGGATCCCTTCGGGATGGGAGAAGTCCTCCGTGATCTTTGAGACACTCCTGTTTGTTCAAGTTACAGGGCACTGCTTCAAGTAAAAAACCTTGCGAGTGTTTCGAACCTTCGCAAGGTTCAGGATTATTCATAGTTCGATAACATATCACTAAAATTTTCTAAAGTAATTAGTTCGGCATCTTTAGCTTGCTTTAGAAATGGTCTGACATCATTTTGGATTTTGCTAAAATTCAACTTTTCCAGATGACTCATTAGAAAGTTTTTCCATTTGCCGGGATTTATTGATCTGTTTTCAGTCTGAAAAACGGCATTTTTAAAAAGTTGTATATTGGGAAGGATCTTTTTTGATAGAAACCATAACAGATCATAATAATCGCGCCCTTTAACATATTTACGATAAAGAACAGCATGCAGTTTTCCGGAGAACATTGAAGGTAAATCATAAGCCTTAATTTGAAAAAGGTAAGGATTGCTTATCAAATGATTTTCAGTTTTTGCACCCTCTGGAGGGTTGGAATCAATTTCCAATTTGATCATCAATTTTTCATTCAAATGTGGACTTAATCCCAAACTAAATAAAATGCCTTTGAAGCGAATTTCAATGGTTTTTACGGTTTTGTTTTGAACATTTGTATCAACATTTAGATTGTAAATATCAATTTTATATCTAAGGTTTTTACCTATTGCCTTTAAATCAATTTGTGAACCGGTTAAAACGCTAAAATCAAGATCTTCGGAATATCGACTGGTATTATGAAGAATACGCAGAGCTGTTCCTCCAGTAAATGCAATCTCTTTAAATGCGTTTAAATCGTAGAGAGTCTTGAGAATCAATAAATGAAGATATTCACGAAGAATATGGATTTTCTCATATCGTAGATTTGTTTTTTCTATTTCTTTTCTAAGAATCTCAATCATTATATTCACTTCACTATAATATTAAATACGGAGGAATTTTTCCGCTAATTTAACTATATGTCTATCTTCGATTTTTTCAAGATAAATATTCCAGCGCTTCTTATCTAAAGAGTCGAGATTTTGAAAACGATAGGACTTAATTAAATCAGAGTTTTGTCTAAAGCGGAACCGATTGAAATATAAGAAATCAATAACCGCTTTTTCCCTCGTTGCAATATGAACATTCCAACCGTTATCCCGAACAATATCAAAACCCCAAAATAATGGCTTATTAATATGACGATAAACAAAAGTACCCAATTTATTTTGAAAACTGGCTGTTTTACGTGTTGTTATAGAAGTAAATTTATACACTTCTTCCGGGATCATTTGATAAAATCTCAAGGCATGTTCTAGACTAATATAAGATGGCTGATAGAGATAATTTGCAACATAACGCACGGAAATTTTTTCTAAAACCAAAGGATCATTTATAATATAGATGCCCCTTTTTAGACAGATTAAACGGTCCTGGTTGAGCCATTCACTTACCTGTCTGCGTAAATAACTTTCATTTCCAAAAAAGGAAAAATCCCTGGAATCGATAATCCTCTTTTTTTGAAAAAATGATTTAAAATCCTCGAATTTCATTGCATTTCTTTTTATTACACATTAATGTAATATAAAGAAATATATATGTCAACAAAAATCTATCAGACAAGAATTCTTAGAAGGATTTCGTTGTGACCGTTGGGACAACCTCTGCCCTGTCTCGAAGAGATCCCTTTGGGATAAAGACCCCTTTGGGACGGTTTATAATCCGGGTTAGTGTTCTCGTTCCCCTTTCAGCCGGCAGGCAGGGGAACAATGACAGGTGTAAACCAAACGCAAATACGACAACTTTTCATTACAAAACCCGTTTGTCCGCCAGCTGGCGGATTAAAACGGGTTTGTTTCTTCTAAGTAGCAAGCGGTCGTTCTCCGCCTCGTTCATAGAACCACCTTGGGGAAGAGGCACCTCCGTAACATTCGGTAGAAATTATCTGATCTAACCCATGGCTTGTATATTAACCCTACAACGTCATTTAGGAAATCAGGCAAATGCCTGATATAGTACCAACTTGCAATTGCAAATACTACATTTGGTACATTTAGGGGGTGTGATAGAATGAAGTTTTCACTCAGTCAACTTACTATAAGGTTATATTATCACACCCCCTAAATTTTTCGGAGACCCGTCTAGGGAAAATTACGTAGTAGGGTTAATAGAGCATTTAAAGAATGAGATAAAATAATTTTTAATTTTATACCGGCTATTAAATCCGTTTTCATACAAACCTACTATAAAAAGAGTATTAGTATAACATACTCAGTATAAAAGTCTAATACGCATTAGCATATTCTTTAACTTCCTGTTCAATACGTAGTGAAAGCCTGTCTTCTTCAACATCGAGATCGTAATCCATTTGAAGTCCAAGCCAAAATTGAGGAGACATATTAAAATAACGAGCAAGACGAAGTGCAGTGTCTGCTGTAATTCTTCTTTTCCCTTGCACTATTTCATTTATCCTTCGTGGAGGAACACCGATATCATTTGCCAATCTATTCTGGCTTAATCCTAAAGGCTTCATAAATTCTTCTGTCAATATTTCACCCGGGTGAACAGGTGGAATTTTCTTCTTTACCATGACATTACTCCATACTGATAATTCACAATTTCAACATCAGTTACCTCACCATCATTCCACACAAAGCAAATTCTCCATTGGTCATTTATTCGAATACTATGTTGTCCTATTCTATCTCCTGATAGTGCTTTAAGTCTATTTCCTGGTGGAACCTTCAAGCCTTTCAGAGTTTGAGAACGGTTTAGCATTGGCAGTTTACGAAATGCAACCTTTTGTATTCCTTCGGGAAATTTTCGTGAAAATGCTCTCTCAAATATTTTCTTTGTCTCTTTACACTTAAAATACTTCATCATAAAAAATATATAAAGTATAACGTATAACGTCAAGCGTTAATGTTTTGATTGCCAACAATTTTTGTTTCGAGTTTGAAACGTTCTGTATTAAATTAACCCGATTTTGATAATCGAGAGTATTCGAAATTTGTGAGTTTTATGGAGGAAAATATGGCAGAGAAAGCCGGGCTTGATATTGAAACACGAGAAATGATTCTGGATACTATTAGATCAGTACATAAAGAACTTCTATCTCATGATACAATCCTTGAGTTGGATGATCATGAGGAATTTCCGCTGGATATTATTAAGGAATTGCTTAGCGAGCGGGTCGGCTTACAGTTGGTTTTTATTCCCGAAGAATATGGCGGACTTGCCGGTGGAGCAGTGGATACATTTTATGTTTCAACAGAATTGGCGAAGATCTGTCTTGGCATTTCAACTGCGTTTCTGGCTGTTCATTTGGGTGTAGAGCCAATCCTGCTTTCCGGTACTGAAGAGCAGAAGAAAAAGTGGCTTGGAAAAATAGTTGATGAGAGCACTATCGTAGCTTATGCAGTGACGGAATCTGAGGCAGGCAGTAATCTTGAAGCAATTAAAACAAAGGCTGAGCCAATTAAGGACAAATCAGGGGAAATTTCTTCATATAAATTAAATGGCAGCAAACAGTTTATTTCAAATGGCGGCTATGCCGACTTTTTTTCGGTTTTGGCAAAGGCTCCTGAAGGACCAACATTTTTCATCGTAGAGGGAAATTCCGAAGGATTTATCAGAGGTGAACATGAGCATAAGCATGGAATTCGAAGTGCAAATACAGCAGCACTAACTTTTGAAAATGTTATTGTTCCAGCTGAAAATATTATTGGAGGTGTTCCCGGAAAAGGAATGAAGCAGTCAAATGAGGTTTTTGCATATACTCGCCTTATGGTTGCCGCATTTGGATTGGGAGCCGGACTTTCAGCAATGGAAAAATCTATTAAATTTGCAAAAGAAAGAATTCAATTCGGTTCACCGCTAATTGAAAAACAGGGGTACTCTCACAAACTCATAGTTCCTCATATTGTGAGATTAGAAGCTGCGAGAGCATACATTGAGGAAATTGCCAACAGGATTGATTCAGGTGATAATGATATAATGGTAGAGGGTTCAATTGCAAAGTATTTTGCCACTGAAGTCGGGAACACTGCCGCAGAGTCCGCAATTCAAGCGCACGGTGGATATGGCTATATGCGTGAATATGAGGTAGAAAAAATAAAGAGGGATGTCAGAATCACAACTATTTATGAGGGGACGAGTGAGATTCAGCAGAATATAATATATCTTTTTCGTTGGCGCAGTACTGTAAGAAGCAAAGGTGAATATTACAACAGTCTTGCCATAGAGATGGAAGATATTGCTGGAAAAGCAAAAAATATCAATGCAAAAATAGTCGGAGATTCTTTTAAAATTCTCAATGATTTAATAATATTTGCTTATAAGGAGAGATTAACGCGCAAGCAACATATTCAATTTTTACTCTCCGATATTATAACCTATACCGAAGTAGCTGCCGCATTTGTTAGAAAATTAGCGAGTCTTATTGAACAGGGCAATACGGACGCTGATAAATTATCGGCAATGCTGAGGATTTTCATATCGGAAGTTGCTCAACTTGTTGTTGGTAAAGGATTAATAATTGTTCAGGGATGTGAGACGGTTGATGAAGAAGTAAAAGGTGAATTTTATGAAAAAATAATAATTTCAAGTCTTACTAAAGCGAGTCAAAACGTAATTTTAGATATGGATAAGGTGGTTAAGACATTGTAAGGGATATTAAGGTGTAATGGAATTTCAAATATCAGATTTCAAATTTCAAATTTCAAATTTCAAATTGAATATGTAATTATGAGAATAGAAAAGGGAAATAAATTCGTACTAAGATTTTAGAAAAGAGGAAAATATGCGTCCGGTATGTATTATAATTCGTGATGGTTGGGGAATAAATGAAAATCCTGTTGGAAATGCTGTGATGGCAGCGGATACTCCCAACATTGATTCATATAAGAAAAAGTATCCATGGACTGTAATAGAGACTTCAGGTGAAGCTGTGGGTTTACCAGCAGGTTATCAGGGGTCAAGTGAGGTTGGACACCTCAATATGGGTGCTGGTCGTATCGTTATACAGGAGCTTAAAAGAATTGATGACGGTTTGAAAAAAGGTTCGCTTTTTCAAGTTGAAAAGTGGAAAAGTCTCATGAAAAACTGGAAGATGAATAATTCATGGCTTCATCTGTTCGGCTTACTACAGGATGAGGGAGTTCACGCTCATCAGGAACATCTATTTAAGATTATGCAAAGAGCAAGGAGTGAATTTCCGGAAGGCGAAATCATCATACATCCATTTTTAGATGGACGTGATACTCCTCCTCGAAGCACTCTTGAATATATTGCAAAATTAAATAAAGTAATGCAGAAAGTCGGCAACTGCAGGATCGGCACCATTATGGGACGCTATTATGCTATGGATAGGTCTAAAAACTGGGATATTACGGATATTGCCTATAACTGCATAGTTTCTGGAGAAGGTCGGAAGGCACAAAGCGCTGAAGCTGCCGTTAAAGAATCATACGAAAATGATAAAACGCCAGATAATGTAGATATGTTTGATGAATATATTCCGCCTTATTGCATTGGTGAATATAAAGGTGTATCTGATGGAGATTGTATCCTTCATACAAATTACCGCCAGGATAGGGCAATACAGCTCACAAAGGCATTTGTTGATCCGAGTTATCCGGGAAATTTAAAGGCGAAACTGGAAGTTACTTATGTCGGTTTTACTCAGTACTATGACGAATTTGAAGATTATATGCTGGAATCAATGGGCACCAGCGGCGCAATGAATAATTTGCTGGGAGAGGTAATTTCAAAAGCAGGTTTAAAACAGTTGCGTATTGCAGAAACTCAGAAATTCAGACATGTGACAAGTTTCTTTAATGGGAAATCAACGACACCTTTTCCCAATGAAGATCAGGTGGAAATTAGAAGCCGATTCGATCCGGCAACTTTCGCCAGCCATCCCGAAATGGAGGCATATAATGTAACCGAGTCGCTGTTAAAACGTCTTGAAAATAATCCCTACGCCCTTATATTGATCAACTATGCAAATGGCGATATGGTTGGTCACACCGGTGATTTTAATGCGGCAAAACAAGCAGTGGAAATTGTAGATGAATGTGTAGGAAAAATAGTCAAGAGACTTCTGGAGTTAGATGCTCATATCCTTATTACAGCTGACCATGGCAATTCAGAGCAGATGATCGATTATGAAACAGGGATGGTGAAGACAAGCCATACAACATTTCCCGTAGAATTAATATACGTTGCCCGAGATTCTTCAGGTAGAAAACTTCTTGACCGGGGAAAACTGTCTGATATTGCACCTACAGTTTTATATTTACTTGGATTAGAAATTCCGAAAGATATGACTGCCGATGTTTTGATCAAGAGTTAATCATTACAGAGCTGACAATGTTATACGCCCTTGCTCAATGCAAAATGCAAATTGTCCCAAAGGGATGCCTTCGGCAAAAAATGCAAAATGGAAGGGAAAAGAAAAAAAATTGCAGTTTGCTCCGCAGGAGTTCCTTTGGAACAATATTCATGTTTCAATGGAACAAAGTGATAAGCCAAGGAATTGCCTTATATTACTGCTAAATTGATAGTTACAGTAAAGAAAGGTAAATAATTTTGCAATTTGCATTTTGATATTTTTGCCCTGTTAGATAAGATCCTACTTAGCTTATTTATGGGAAATACTTAGCTATCTAACAGGGTGAATTTTTCATTGAGTTTTGCGACAAAACACAACAGCGTATAACAGCATGTTTGCGCCGCTTCGCTAAATGCCTTCGTCACTTCGCAAACACGCAAAATGATCCTAACTCCAGCCATTTAAACCAGATAGGAAGATTTTCTTTATACCATTCTAAAATTTCTCGTAAAATAATCTGCTTTTCCTTAGAAATAACATCTTCAGGAATCATGTCGAAATGCATCCTTATTTTATATGAGTCAAAATATTACACTTTTCCCATCCCATAAGGGATCCCTCGTATCCGAAAGGATCCCTGCGGGAGAAGTCCTATCCCAAAGGGATGCCTCCGGCACGTGACCTTTGGGAGAGGGATCCTTTCGGATAAATCCTTTTTAAGTGTACTCATACAATTATTTCCATTTATAAAATTGTAACGATCCTAACAGGCTAAATACAATAATGAATATTGGATAAGCTATCCACATTAAAGGGTAATATCTTAGGATATTTTTTTGCTTAAAAATCTTTGCCCCCCGCCAAACGGGAAGAAATTCAATAAAAAATTTGATGAGTGCTAAGATAAAAAATATTCTCATCGTAGATGGGAAGAACAGTAATATTACTAAAAACAGGTGAAAGAGAAATATCCAGGAGGCAATCAGGAAGAATTGCAAGGTGAGATAAAATGCTTTGCTATTACGTCGTAACTGCTGATTTAGGAATTTTTTACTGAAAGAGTCAGACTTGGTAAAAACAAAACTATCGGGATCAATATTGTAGATGAATCTCCATTTGGTAGATGTTCTTATTAATTGAGATAAAAAGAAGTCATCTCCGGTTCCCACCTGTGAAATATTATTATATCCGCCGACTTCATAGAAAGCCCTTTTTCTGAATGCAAGATTTCTTCCGTTTGAATGGCTTGGTTTATTGAAATATGTACTTGCCGCTGCCGCACTTGCCTCGCAGAGACTATCAAATCTCTGGAGCAGGTTAAAAAATCCTTTTCCCTTTTCCACCGGACTGTGTCCTAAAACCATTCCGACATTCTCTTCGAAACAAGACGCCATGCTTTTTATCCAATTTTGCGGTACAATACAATCAGCGTCGGTTGTAAAAATAATATCACCTTTACTATTTTGTATACCGAGGGTAAGCGCACCTTTCTTTCCTTTGAGTGAGGTTTCGTTTTTCTTATGCTTTAATACTTTCCAATTAGGGTACTTATTGGCATAGTTCATCATAATTAGATAAGTGTTATCGCTCGAATCATCGTCAATAAGTAACACTTCGTATTTTTTTGTGGGATATTTTATTTTAGTCAAGCTATCCAGAAGGTTATTTATTACTGCTTCTTCATTACGGGCAGATATTATTATTGATACTGAAGGTTCTTTATTCGAATTATATTGGTGTAAATGTAATAATCCCCAGGTTATAATTAATATAAGAGAATAATATCCTATTCCGAGAATGATACCAATTAGTGGAAATATCACAGTTTATATATTTATTTTTATACCAATATTTAAAAAGAAATCTTCTTCTCTTTTCCCATCGATTTTGCTTGAATAAAAGTCACCGCTTAAAAACATAAATGTCTCATTGAAAATTTCATAAGATGCTTCAACTTTAACTCTTTGTGTTGTCTTAATTTTTCCCATAAGCCATTTAGTTGAATGATTGTATGTCGTATCTCTTTGTAAATAGCTTGTAGTTGGATCACCACCCCAATATTTACCTGGCTCGTCTATTCCATGTTTTAAGTTGTGAAATTCTATTGATAGGTGTGTTCTTCGTGAAAAATATGTGTCTCCTCTTAAAAACAGTAATTGAGAGTTGGGACCATAGGGAAAACCAAGGCAGAGAGCGTTATTGGTATAGTTCGTTGTAAGCGTCTTGTGAGTGTAAGTCCAGGGTCTTGCAGCAGTGAATTCTGCTTGTATATCCACAGGAAGAGAAACTACATAAGTTGACCACCTGATACCTCCCTGTAGAATGTGCTTGTTTGCCCACCATTTTTTACCAAGTTCTCCAAATCTTAACTCGTCTATTAAAACAGAGCCGTAAAACGTGAAGTTTTTCAAGAAAGTTGTTTTTAAATCCATAGATAGCAAAGAATTGTCTCTATCGTAAAGATTATGTCCGATTGTCCAGAAAAAATTTACCGGGATAAGATATGATAACTCTGTGTTTCTGCTACCGTAAATAACAATGTCGGTCAACCCGATATTTGTTGTTCCTTTAAAAAGCGAAATGTCAATCCTGTGACCGGCAAAATATTTTTGTTGGTTCCTGGTTTCCTTTAGTGCTCCTCTGACAGAAGCGCTGTCATTTAATAATGTGGCGTGAATGTATGTTAAGTTTATACCTTTAAATTTGGAGGATAGACCAATATATGAAAATGCAGGCGAATTATTTGAAAGGGTCAGATTGTTATAAAAACTATTTCCCCAGAGAACCGGCTGCCGGTAGAGTCCAATATCAAAGAATTTGTGGTGAAAGGCAATGGAGGAGTAAGTGTTGTCAAATGTGTATAAACTATCAGGTTGGTACATACCCCAGACTCCACGCTGCTCATATAGAGTGTCAGGAAAATCAGGATTCCATGTTTTGCGAAATCTGAAAGCATTCATGTGGAAAGTGATATTTTTCCCTAAACCACCGCGTATTAATATTTTATCAAATTCTAATAGTCTATATTTGTTGTTTTTTCCTTCAAATCTTAGCTGTTCTTCTAAATCAATCCATGTGAAATTATCTTCTTCTTCAAATGTAAACAGATGCTTTTCTTCAACACCATTGCTCTTATTGAATATATCTTTGAAACATTTTTTTAAACCGCCTTTTTGGAAAAATGGTGCTTGAATTGTTTCTCCTTCTTGCAGGTATTGATGACGATTCTCTGTTAATTCCATGCGGTAATCAGCGAGGAATTCACTAAGTAGTTTTTTTTCTATGCCGTTAAGATGGTCTATATTTTGTTGAATTGTAATTAAAAAGGACGCTATGTCATCTCGCTTAAGAGGAAGTGCCGAATCATAATAGTGAGTTATAACGCCTCTTGTTTCCATTCTTTTAAGGAATGGATAAATGGGGTCGTTAACAGGCACATTCAGTCCACTACCCCGGAGAATCACGGATAGTAATAAAAGAAAAAGAGAGGCTTTGATTATTAAATGGATATGTCTGTCGTTTTTCATAACTGGTGAAATTTACGGATATTTATGAAAAGTTCCAGATTGTAGTTGTAATTACATTTGAAATGATGTAACCATAATTATTTGGTTTTATATTTGATTTAAACTTTTACCATTTGTATCTTAGATAAATGAAGTCACGACGTCTTCTTCTGATAAATCCCTGGATCGCTGATTTTGCCGCTTTTGATTTGTGGGCTAAGTCGCTTGGTTTGCTTTATGTAGGCAAATTTTTAATAGAATATGGCTATGAAATAGATTTAATTGACTTGCTGGATAGAGCAAAATGGGGTGAGAAAAAAAACAGTAATTCATCAAATGGTAAAGGGAAATACAGGAAAACTATTATCCCAAAACCGCTGTTACTTTCATCAGTTCCGAGACGATATGGAATTTACGGTGCTAGTAAAGAGCAATTTCTTGAGGAATTATCAAATACTGAAGTTCCTGATGCAATTCTTGTAACCTCTCAGATGACTTACTGGTACCCTGGTATCAAAGAAACTGTAAAAGTGATAAGAGAAGTTTATCCTGAAAAACCGATTATACTTGGTGGAATTTATGCTACTCTCTACACTGACCATGCTAAAAAAGAGATTTCACCTGATTACTTGATCGCAGGATATGGCGAAAAGAAAATTTTAATTCTTCTTGATTCACTTTTCAAAATAGAACGTGATTATACTTACATTCCAGATTTTGATGACAGTGGAACTCTACCATGGGAATTGTATTCTGAATTATATTCTGTTCCTATTATGACATCGAGAGGCTGTCCTTTCAGATGTACGTATTGCGCGACGAGAATTTTAAATTCACATTTTATTCAGAGAGACCCTGAAAATGTTATTAAGGAAATCGCTAAGGTTCATGGTAGATTTGGAGTGAAGAATTTTGCTTTTTACGACGACGCTCTTTTTGCCAATAGAGACAGGCATATTATTCCAGTTTTGGAAGGTGTGATCGATTCGGGAATAAATGTCAATTTTCATACTCCGAATGGTCTTTTTGCAAAGGAGATTGATAAATATTTAGCGGAATTGATGAAAAGAGCCGGATTTAAAACGGTAAGGTTGAGTCTTGAATCTATTGTTCCCGAATGGCAACAATCTTCATCTGGAAAAGTATCAAGGGAAAATTTTCTTACTGCTGTGAAAAATCTTGCGGCAGCAGGTTTCAATCGCAGTGATATTGAAGTATATTTAATTATGGGACTCCCGGGACAGACTTATAATCAGGTAAAAGAAAGCATAAAATTTGTTGCTGATAAAGGAACAGTATCACGTCTTGCATCCTTTTCGCCTATTCCAGGAACAATTGAATGGGAACGTGCAAAGGAGATGGGATATGTTTATGATGATATGGACCCGATTTTGACTAACAATACACTATATCCGTGCAGGAGTAGGAATTTCCCTGTTGAAAAGTTCGTTGAGCTTCGGCAGCTTTCTAATAGATTGAATGAAAACGTGAAGCGTGAATAGTGCTCCGCAGGTCACATCCCAAAGGGATCTCTTCGAGATAGGACTCCTTTGGAGAGTCTCTTTGAGAAAACATGAATAGTGAAACGTGAAGATTAAAATGTGAGACGTGAAACAAAACGAATTATAAATTAATAGAGGCTGACAATGGGAGAAATTAAACCTTCACCAAAAGCACATCTTTTTTTTGCATTGATGTTTACTTCTGAAGGTCATTATAGACAGGTAATTGAAATGCTTAAAGAAAGATTTGGAGAAATAATGGGTTCTGGACCAATTTATAAAGTATCGGATTTTACCGACTATTATGAAAAAGAATTTGGACTGGAATTGCAAAAGCAGATGTTTGTCTTTAGCGAACCTCAGATTCTTGAGAATTTTCACTATTTGAAAGTTTTTACAAACAGTCTGGAAATTTCTACAGGAGGTAAGTGTAACAAGTTTCGGTCGGTGAATATTGATCCTGGATATTTGGAACTGTCAAAATTGGTTCTCTATTCAACTAAGAATTTTTCACACAGGGTACATGTTGGCAAGGGTATTTTTGCTGAGGTTACCCTTATTTTTGAGCATGGAAAATTTAAGTTTTTGCCCTGGACGTACCCTGATTATTCTTGGGAGAAGAATATAGAGTTTCTGCTTAATATGCGTTCGGAAATAGTTAAATTTGCCCGCATAGCACACTAAAATTTATATCAACCGAAAAGTTCGCCTGCCTGCCATCCGGCAGTTGCCGGAAGGGACAGGCAGGCGGGGAGCCCCGGAAGGAGAATAATGGAACTTTCAACTCCAGTGGGAATATATGATCTCCAATTAGTTAACTCCTTTCTGTCGAAAGGGGAATAGACTATTCTAAACGATTAAAACAAAATGGAAATTCAATATGTATTTCATCTGCAATGAAAGATGTTTATCTACCATCAGCTGAGATATTACCAAAATAATAGAAATACATTTAATTAGGTCAGTGAAATTAGTGAAAATATTTTTATTTTACCTCAAAAAATTGGTTTCTCTTTTTGTAATAAGTAATTAAGTTTACTGGTTTAGCAAAAGGGATATTGAAGTGGCTAATGGATATATAAAAATAAAGGGTGCCAGGGAGCATAACTTAAAAAATATAGACATTGAGATCCCCCGTCAGAAATTTATAGTTATAACAGGACTCTCCGGTTCAGGGAAATCGTCACTTGCTTTTGACACCATATACGCTGAGGGACAGCGGCGGTATGTTGAATCTCTGTCCGCTTACGCCCGGCAGTTTTTAGGTTTGATGGAAAAACCAGATGTTGATTTTATTGAAGGGCTTTCTCCTGCAATATCTATTGGTCAGAAATCCGCTTCCAGAAATCCTCGATCTAGTGTCGGTACAGTGACTGAAATTTATGATTATCTCAGATTACTTTATGCTCGAATCGGTATTCCTTATTGTTATAAATGCGGTAAGCGAATTCAGAGACAAACACCGCAGCAGATTGTAGATTCAGTACTTAGTTTTCCGGATGATACGCGAATTATGGTAATGGCTCCCCTAATTAGAGGACGTAAAGGTGAATATAGAGAGATTTTCAAAGAGATAAGACGGGAAGGATTTATCCGTGTTCGGGTTGACGGTGAAATAATGGAAGTTGAACGCTCTATTAGCCTTGACAAAAATAAGAAACATAATATAGAAGTTATAATAGACAGGCTTATTGTCAATTCATCTGTTAAGGAGCGTTTAACGGAATCTATCGAGCTTTCATTAAAGATGGGTTCCGGGCTTGTTATTATTCTGGTAAATGGTGAAGATGAACATCTTTACAGCGAAAATTTTGCATGCACTGATTGTGGTATTAGCTGCGAAGAGCTTTCACCAAGGATGTTTTCTTTTAACACTCCTTATGGTGCATGTCCAACCTGTGATGGACTCGGAACTCAAATGGAGATAGATATTGACCTGGTAGTACCTGATGATAGAAAGACTTTGAGTGAAGGTGCGATAGTTCCGCTTGGTGAACAGCCGAGAGGTGGATGGTATTCATCAATTTTAAAAGGAATGGCAAAGATATATAACTTCGATTTTGTTACTCCCTTTAATCGGATTCCGCAAGAGGCAAAAGAGGCACTTCTTTATGGTACGGAAGGAAACTCTATTGCAATAAATTTTAAGTCGGATCGGATGACAGGGGAATATAATGCACCATTTGAAGGCGTGATACCGAATTTACATCGCCGCTATATGCAAACAACATCAGTGGGAGTTCGAAGCTGGATACAGCGGTTTATGAGCGTCAAAAAGTGTCCAGTTTGCAATGGAGCGCGTTTAAAACAGGAAAGTCTTTCAGTTAAAGTTGGTGGATTGTCAATAAGTGAGCTGTGCTCCTTGTCTATTAGTAAATTCAAGGAATTTTTCAGAGATCTAAAGCTGGAAAGTAGTGAAGAGTATATAGCACATCAGATTTTAAAAGAGATTAGAGAGAGAACGGATTTTCTTATAAATGTTGGAGTTGATTACCTGACTCTTGAACGCTCAGCTCAGAGCTTGTCCAGTGGTGAATCTCAGAGAATTAGGTTGGCAACCCAAATCGGCTCCCGGCTGGTCGGTGTATTATATATCCTTGACGAACCAAGTATCGGTCTTCATCAGCGGGATAACTGCCGTTTAATACAGACTTTAAATAGTCTAAGAGATATAGGAAATACGGTTTTGGTGGTTGAGCATGATAAAGAGACGATAGAAAATGCTGATTTTGTAATTGATTTGGGACCCGGAGCAGGTGAGAGTGGTGGATATGTTGTATCATTAGGTACACCTCAAGAGATAAGTAAAGACCCCGGGTCTCTTACCGGTCAATATTTATCAGGTATAAAAACTATACCTATACCAGCACAACGGAGAAATAGCAATGGGCAGGAGATTTGTCTGAAAGGAGCAAAAGGCAATAATCTGAAGAATATAGATGTTGTTTTTCCATTAGGTAGATTTATTTGTATAACAGGTGTTTCAGGCTCCGGTAAAAGCACTTTAGTAAATGAAACGCTGTATCCTGTTCTTCATAGATATTTTTTTGGTTCGAGAAAAATGCCTCTTAAATATGACAGAGCGGAGGGACTTGAGCATGTTGATAAAGTAATTGATATCAACCAGAATCCAATAGGAAGAACACCGCGTTCCAACCCGGCGACTTATACCGGCACTTTTGGTTTTATCAGAGAACTCTTCAGTTCATTAAAAGAGTCGAAAATTCGTGGCTATCGTCCTGGAAGATTTTCTTTTAATGTCAGAGGAGGTAGATGCGAAGCCTGCAGAGGAGATGGTATAAGAAAGATCGGAATGCACTTTCTTCCTGATGTTTATGTAACTTGTGAAGAGTGTAAGGGCAAGAGATTTAACAGAGAGACACTTGAGATAAAGTATAGAGGCAAAACTATTGCTGATGTGCTGAATATGTCTGTAAATGAAGCATTTGAATTTTTTAAGAGAATTCCGAGGATTCGAAAGAAATTCCAGACACTCAAGGATGTGGGACTTGGTTATATAAAACTTGGTCAACAGGCGACAACGCTTTCCGGTGGCGAAGCTCAGAGGATAAAATTGGCAGCGGAACTCAGTAAAATGGGCACTGGGAAAACACTTTACATTCTTGATGAACCTACCACGGGGTTACATTTCGAGGATATAAAAATGCTTCTAAATGTGCTTAATCGCCTGGTTGATCAGGGAAATACTGTTATTGTAATAGAGCATAATCTTGATGTTATCAAAACTGCGGATTACATAATAGATCTCGGCCCTGAGGGTGGAGAAGATGGTGGATATATAGTCGCTGCAGGTACACCTGAGGAGATATCTAAAAATCCGAAATCATACACAGGTGCTTTTCTAAAGAAGGTGCTTAACTGATAGGGAAGTAAAATTTAGCCTTCATTTATACCGAGTTAGATAATAAGTGTGGCATTTACGCCATAACATTGTGGCGATAGCGCCACAGTTTAACTTACTCCAATATTTATAAGCCATTGTTTTTACAATGTTATTATTTATGGTATGATTATTGTCATAATTATTCATAGTTTTTTGATAGATGAAGTTGACTATGATGAAGTTTTGAATATTTATGAGTCGTATTTTCTCTGAGAGGTCTCGCTGGAATAGGTAGACTCATTTATCCAATTTTAATTTCCCCTCAATTTATAACTACCCCCTCATATCTTAAATCCCCCTTCATAGGCACTGCCCTATTACTGGAAAGTGTTTCCGCCCGGAAGTCGCTTTCCAGTTTTTTTTATGTCTCTAAAAATGGATCAGACGATTAATTGGTGAAATAATATAATTTGATTTAGATTAGTCTGTTTTTAGAAAAAAGAGAATTGTTATTTTTATGTAACGTCTTAGTTACGTGGATATATTTGCTCAAACATTAAACCACTTGCTATAGGCATACGTTACTTGACGGTCACGAAGGAGACTCATACTGAGGGCTTTTCAGGGTACTAATGAAACTCTCGCTCAACATATAAACCGTTTTTCCCAGGGGATGCCGTTCCGTAGGAATCTCTATCCCAAAGGGATCTCTTCGAGACGAGTCGTCTGACCTCCGTGATTGGGAAACAGTCTGCTCCGATTTATCGGAGGTTTACCCCCCAATAACTAATTGATTACAATAATCATTAGATTTTAGATTAGATATTAATCCTGAGTGATTATATTTATAGGTAATATGAAATATAAGGGGAGTTAGTATGTTTAAAGAGAAAATTGCACAAGCAGTGGGTATTCTTGAGGAAAAGAATATTGATATGTGGCTTACGTTTGTCAGAGAAAGTGAAGTCATTCGTGATCCCTGTTTAGACCTCATTTTAGGAGCAAATTGCACATGGCAATCGGCATTTATAATTATAAAGACAGGTAAGACGATAGCTATTGTCGGCAGTTTAGATCATGAGCGAATAAAATTAACGGGGCTTTACGCTGACATAAGAGAATATATTGGAAAATTTGGTGATTCTTTGATATCAGTATTGGAAGAAATTAAACCCAATAAAATAGCGTTAAATACATCGAAAAATGACTTTATGGCAGATGGTCTTACACATGGGCTGTACGAGCTTTTAATGGAATATACATCAGGAACTTCTTACGAAAATAGATTTATTTCATCAGAAGAAATAATAAGTGCATTGCGAGGGAGAAAGTCTCCTACTGAATTGGAAAGAATAAGAAAATCTATAGAATTAACTGAGGAAATTTACAAGAAAGTTTACGGGTTCATGGCTCCTGGAAAGACAGAAAAAGACGTGGCTGATTTCATACTTAGTTTAGTAAGTGAGAATAATGTTACAACTGCCTGGGAGGAAAATTCATGCCCTGCTGTTTTTACTGGACCGGAATCTGCAGGAGCACATGCTGATCCTACGAAGAGAGTTATCAAAAAGGGACATGTGCTAAATATTGATTTTGGTGTAAAGAAAGATGATTATTGTTCTGACATTCAGAGGACATGGTATTTTCTAAGAGATGGGGAAACAGAAGCCCCTCCGGAAGTCAGGCGCGGATTTCAAACAATTATTGACTCAGTTCAATTGGCAGCTAATGCAATAAAACCGGGAATGAAGGGCTGTGATATTGACGATGTTGCCCGTAACTATATTGTTTCAAAGGGTTATCCTGAATATCCTCATGCTCTTGGGCATCAGGTTGGAAGATCTGCTCATGATGGCGCCGGGATACTTGCTCCAAGATGGGATCGTTACGGGAATACTCCATATTTACCAATAGAAGTTGGGCAGGTTTATACTATTGAGCCTCGTCTTCCGATTGAAGGGTATGGAGTGGCTACAACAGAGGAAATGATTGTTGTAACAGAGGATGGCCATGAATGGCTGTCACATCCTCAGAAGGAGATATTTTTGGCTGGATAAATATTCATAATTTAAAACGGTGATGTTAGTAGTATACTCAAAAATGAAAAGGGATATTCCCGAACTTAAAATTACTAACCGTGGTGGGCAAGTACATGAGTTTTATATATCGATTTTTTTCTAAATCGTTAAAAGTGATTCGTAATTAGACATTCACGTCTCAAAATTCACTTTTCACAATTCTTTTATGATATAGTATGCAACTTAATATTTTAAAGAAAAGATATGGCAGTTCAAGTCAAAATATTTAAATTCCAAGTGATTTTTTAATTGATATACTGAAGTTTGAGGTGAAAAATATGTTGAAGACCAAAGAATGTATCGAACTGGAAGATAGATACGGTGCCCATAATTATAAACCGCTGGATGTTGTGCTTACAAAGGGATCTGGTATTTGGGTAGAAGATATCGAAGGCAAAAAGTATATGGATTTTTTAGCTGCATATTCGGCGCTTAATCAGGGGCACTGCCATCCGAGATTAGTTAAAGTAATGCAAGAACAGTGTTCTCGTCTTGCACTCACATCGAGAGCTTTTAGAAATGACCAGCTGCCACTTTTAGCGAAAGAACTATGCGAATTGACCGGCTACGAAATGATGCTTCCTATGAATTCCGGAGCGGAAGCTGTTGAAACGGCAATTAAAGCGGTACGTAAATGGGGATACAAGAATAAAGGGATAGAGAAAAATAAAGCGGAAATTATCGTCTGTAGTGGAAATTTTCATGGTCGAACTACAACAATTATTTCCTTCTCAAGTGAAGAACAGTACAAGGATGGTTTTGGTCCTTTGACCCCCGGTTTTGTAGTCGTTCCGTATGGAGACCTTGAATCTTTTGAAAAGGCGATAAATAAAAATACGGTTGCCTTTTTAGTCGAACCGATCCAAGGAGAAAGCGGTGTAGTAGTTCCTCCTGAAGGGTATTTCAAAGCAACTGAAATGATCTGCGAAGATAATGATGTTCTTTTGGTTGCCGATGAAATTCAGAGCGGTCTGGGTAGAACCGGTAAAATGTTCGCATCGGAGCATGAGGACGTACGCCCTGATATGATTATTATCGGAAAAGCATTATCTGGTGGAATGTATCCAGTATCAGCAGTTGTATCTTCTCGTGAAATTCTCGGTGTATTTAATCCCGGAGATCACGGCTCTACTTATGGAGGAAGCCCATTAGCCTGTGCTGTAGCAAGAGAGGCGTTAAAAATAACTGTAGAAGAAAAATTGGTGGAAAGATCTGTTAAAATGGGTAAATATCTCATGGGTAAACTGAATAAAATTAACAGTCCTTATGTTGATTTTTATCGCGGCAAAGGTCTCTGGATAGGAATTGTATTGAAAAAAGATGCCGGAGGTGCCAGAAGATTTTGTGAAGCACTTAGAGAAAAGGGAATCCTCGCAAAGGAAACTCATGAGAATGTAATACGACTTGCACCGCCCTTAATAATTAAAAAGGAAGAAATAGATACAGCAATTAAAATTATAGAAGAAGTGCTCTCCTGAAAGTAAATAGCACATAATTAATAATTTCCTCTAAGTTTTTACAGGGTTTAGGAACTTAAGGCATTTGTAGCGAATTGAATAAATAATTAAATATGAGGAGAATTGAGGATGAATAATGTAATCAAAGGTTTGAAGCCGGAATCTGTCTGGAGATATTTTTATGAAATAAGTCAGATACCCCGTGAATCCAAGAACGAAAAGAAGGTAGCTGAGTATGTTATAAGTGTTGCAAAGAGATTAAACCTGCCTTATAAACAGGATGAGATTGGAAATGTTTTAGTGTCAAAACCGGCTTCGCCCGGACATGAGAAAGCGCCGGGTGTCTGTCTTCAAGGACATCTCGATATGGTTTGTGAAAAGAACAGGGATACTGTTCACGATTTCCTGAGAGACCCTATTAAGATTTTAAAAGAGGGCGATTTTTTAACTGCTGACGGGACGACTCTCGGTGCAGATAATGGTATTGGTGTTGCCGCTGAATTGGCTGTTATGGAAGCAAAAGATATGATACATCCTCCAATGGAATTTCTTTTTACAATTGATGAAGAAACCGGTTTGACTGGTGCTAATGGATTGAAGAAAGGTTCCCTTAAGTCAAAAACGCTAATAAATTGTGATTCTGAGGAAGATGGTGCCCTTTATGTTGGTTGTGCCGGTGGGAAAGACACTTCAATTAAATTTGATATTGATTGGGATACCGCTCCTGCAGGAATGAAAGCAGTTACTGTTAAAATTACAGGTTTGAAGGGTGGACATTCAGGACTTGATATTAACCTTGGACGTGCAAATGCGAATAAACAGTTGAACAGAGTGATCTGGAATGCGGCAGAGAAGTTTGATATTAAATTGTTTTCCGTAAATGGTGGAAGCAAACATAATGCAATTCCTCGTGAAGCAGATTATATGATGCTTATTCCTGAAGCTGAATTTGACGGACTTAAGAATTTTATTCAAGAATATGAAGCTACTTTAAAAGCTGAATTCAAGGGGATTGAACCTGACTTGAAATTTGTCATAGAGGAAAACAGTGAATATCCTGAAAAAGTATTTACTGCTGATTTTCAGAGCAAGATTTTGAATTTAGTTTATGCTTTGCCGCATGGAGTTGTTGCTATGAGCTTTGATATTCCTGATTTAGTTGAGACTTCAACAAGCCTGGCAATTATAAAAACTGAAGACAATATTTTTTCGATTCTAACCAGTCAGAGAAGTTCGATTGCGACTGAAATTGTTGATATTGCCGATAAAGTGAAAGCGACAGGTCTTCTGGCAGGCGCTGATGTCCATCAGGGTGGTGGATATCCCAGTTGGAAACCAAATATGAATTCTAAAATATTAAAATTAATGAAATATATCTACAAAGAACTCTTTGGTAAAGAGCCTGAAGTTAAAGCAATTCATGCCGGTTTAGAATGCGGTATTTTAGGTGAAAAGACTCCGGGTATGGATATGATTTCATTTGGCCCGACAATTATAAGCCCACACTCTCCGGGCGAACGTGTACAGATTTCAACTGTTGAGAAATTCTGGCTGATGCTGAAAGAAACACTTAAAAGAATAGCAGAATGATAGCAACAGACAACACTTACGAAGCATAAATGTAGGGAAAACCAATTCGGCTGCGAGCGTCGAAGAATTCCCGTTGGGGAAAATTGATTTCTCTTTACACTAAAACTAAACTATAAATTAATTTAATTTCCCCCTAAATCCTTGTCAATGAACTTGACATTAAAAAGAATTATATATAAAATTTTGGGCGTTTTTGATTTTAACTATAGAATAGAATTAAGCAAAATATTTTGATGGATATATTGATTGCTTCTAATAACAAAGATAAGATCGCAGAGATTCGTTTAATATTCCAATTACCGGGGGTGGATCTTCGAACCCTTGATGAATTTCCAGGAGCACCGGAAGTGATAGAAGATGGGAACTCACTTTATGAGAACGCATTAAAGAAAGCGTCTGTGTTGGCGGAATTTACGGGACTGCCAACTATTTCTGATGATACCGCACTGGAAGTAGATGCTTTGAATGGAAGCCCTGGAATACTTTCCGCGAGATATGCAGGTCCAAAAGCAACTTATAAAGACAATGTCGAGAAGATGATTAAAGATTTAAGCACTGTTCCTGAGAAAGATAGAAAAGCGCGATTCCGTACTGTTGCGGTTTTTTATCATCCAGAAATAGTGGTTTCAGAAGAGGGAGTTGTAGAGGGAATTATACTGAAAGAGTGTCATGGCAAAGGTGGTTTTGGCTATGACCCTATTTTTTTCGTACCTGAAAAAGGTAAGACTTACGCAGAGATGAGTAATGATGAGAAAAATAGCATCAGCCACAGAAGCAAGGCTTTTAGAAAACTTCACAAAAGTATAAAAAACACTTTTTTTACTAGTAAACAATAGTCGGAGTGTCGCCCGTATAATTGTTACCTATTTAGAATATTAGAATAACTATAAGATAAATTGACTGGAATTGAAAGGGTGGCATAGAACATTCTCTATAAGATAACTAAATATATAATTGTATTATTTGCCTGCACTGGTTGGCTCAGGGCACAAGATGTATCGAACGATACAGCAGGAGTGGTATTTCCCGTTCATATCGATTGGCTTTCTCATCGGTTCAGTTCCAGTGAATTAGAACCGAAAAAAGGTATGTCACTAATCTCGTCAAGCTATATTTATCTTAATAGAAATATATTAAAAGTTAGATTCCCTGGTGCAAGAGATTTGCAAAGCATGGATGCTTCAGGTGAAAATATACTATTTGCTAATCAGATAGACGGTGTAGATATTCTTGATCCTCAGGGAATTTCTATATCGAAATATTATAAATATAAAAAGGAACAATTTCTTCGGGAAGAGATGCGCAAACTGTTTTTGAAAGGTATTTCGAAAGAGGAAAAAGAGAAGCGTGCAGAGAAAATAGAACTTATAGGTGCGGATATTGCCGGACAGAGGGTTGCTCTTCAGGTTTCAGGAAACATCAATATTAATGGTCGTCTGCAAAACCAGAAGAGGTCTCAGGTCAGGAGTGGGTTCAGAGAAGGGCAGTCCACTACTTTCCTTATTGATCAGAAGCAGCAGCTTAATATAGAAGGAAAAATTGGAGATAAAATTAGTATTCTCGTTGATCAGGATAGTGAACGAGATTTTGATTTTGAAAATGCTCTCAAAATCATTTATAAGGGTCAGGAAGATGATATTGTACAAAAAGTGGAGGCAGGAAATGTCGCATTATCGCTACCGGGAACTCAGTTTGTAACATTTTCCGGCAAAAACAATGGGCTGTTTGGATTGAAAGCGCTAATGAAGTTTGGTGGTCTTGATGTGACTACAGTAGCAAGTGTTGAGAAGGGCAAAAAAGAAAAATTAAGCGTAGATGGAGGTGCTCAGGCTACAAATGCTTCAATTAAGGATTCTGAGTATAGATCAAACCTCTATTTTTTCCTTGATAAAGGTTTCAGGAGTACTTTCTATGAAGCTTTTTTTGAAAGCGGTGGAAGATTTACTTTTAATCCTAATAAAGTTGTCTCAGACCTTGAAGTATATAAATCTATAACGATAGAGGAGCCCGGAAGTATACCCGGCAAAGCCTACGTTGATCCGGCTGATACAAACGCTTATACTGATTATATCGAACAGAGGATTTTCAAAAGGCTCGAACTGGATAAGGACTATTATGCGGATTTAAACCTTGGGTATATCAGACTCGCTACACAAGTTCAGGAAAGCGAAATACTTGGTGTTGTTTTCCGTATTGTTGACCAGTCGGATAATACGATTGAGGAATACGGCGATTGGGATAGAAGTGAATTTGATACAACTAATATTGTTTTAAAGCTAATAAAACCAGAACAGATGGTACCATCTAATCCCTGTTGGGACCTTGAATTTAAGAATGTCTATTTTTTAGGAGCAACGGGAATTAACCCGGAAGGATTTGATTTGAAAATTGTTTATGTGCATGGTAAAACTGGAGATGAAGATAGAGCTGAGGAAGATGGAGAAACCTTTTTACAGAAATTTGGTCTGGATAGTAAAGACCAAAACGGGAATTTAGTACCGGATGATATTTTAGATATCGATAATGGAGCGATAATAAATCTACAACTCGGGGAGCTATGGCTGCCATTTTTGCGTCCGTTTCAGTATGGGGAAAATGATAACTCTGGAGAAAGAAATCCAAATCTCAGTGATAAGTACAACTGCTCGGCAATGTATGATAGCAATAAAACCAGGTACAGTGAAATAACCGCTGATTCGAAATTCAAGATAGTGTACAAATACGAGAATAGGAGCTCAACGATAAATTTAGGTCCCATGGTTATTGAGGGAAGTGAAAATGTTACACTTGGGAATCAAACACTGACAAGAGGAGTAGATTATACAATTGATTATTTCTCAGGTACACTTACGCTTCTAACGCCGCAAGCCTTAAACCCAGATGCCAATATTGATATTAAGTATGAAAAAAATCAATTCTTTCAGCTCGATAAGAAAACAATCTTAGGAACAAGAGCGCAGTATGATTTCGGTGATAACTCTTACATTGGAGGCACAGCTCTTTATTTCAGCAAATCAGTCATAGATGAAAAGGTTGATGTTGGATATGAACCAATGCGCAATTTTGTGTGGGATTTGAACAGTCGGTTTAGTAAAGAATTGAATTTTCTTACCCGTGCCGTGGATTGGCTTCCTCTTATAAAAACAAACCAGCAGTCCTCTATTTTATTTGAAGGTGAAATAGCGCAGGTTTTGCCAAATCCCAATACTATAAGCAACGATAAAACGGGTGATCCTGATGGTGTTGGTTTTATAGATGATTTCGAGGGTGCTAAGAGGATTACTTCCCCACCAATTATGCGGCGCTACTGGTCTTTGTCATCATCGCCACTTGATTATAATGGAAATCCAAAAGATGAAAGCTTGCGTGGCTTTACATTCTGGTATAATCCCTTTGGTGGTGTTCCAACTAAAAATATCTGGCCCAATAAGGAAGTAAGTGTCAGAGCTCAGAACAATATTACAGAAGTTTTAATTATGGCAATGGACCCGGAATGGGCTACAAGCGTTGGTGTTGGTGCCGATCCAGAAATAGCAAAAAGAGCCTGGGGTGGAATAACGTACTTTTTCCCAACGAGTTACTACGATCAGTCAAAAACTAAGTTTTTAGAAATATGGGTAAAAGGTGATTCAGGACATTTACACATTGACCTTGGACAGATAAGTGAAGAGGTAATATTAGATGGTAAACTCAGTACCGAGGATAAACCTGAAGCCGGATTTACAATGGGGAATGATCTTCTTGACCTTCCGGATGAAGATACCGGTATAGATGGCGTATTTGATGTAGAGGAACTTGTCTTTGTTCCACGAGAGGATGGTGGGATAGATACGTTAAGAGGAGGCGATGAAGAATTGACTAAATATAAAAGGAGTAAGACTGATCCTCATTCGGATAATTGGAAATGGAAAGAGGGCTCAACAGATTATAGATATATTAATGGAACTGAAGGGAACTCGAAGGATGTAAATGGGCTCTACCCGGATACAGAGGATAGAAATAGTAATTATGTTCTTGATCGTGTTAATGATTACTATACTGTTGATTTTTATCTCAATGATGATAATAATGATTATATAGCCGGTAGGACACTTGAAACGAATGGGAAACCCACAGGCTGGAAATTATATAGAGTACCTCTTTCAGATTTCAAGAAAGCAAAATCCGGAGGTGATGTTACATGGCAGACTATTCGTGCATGCTGCTTATGGTTTGATGGAGTAAAAGCAGAAAATTCAATTTGGATTGCGAAAATTGAGATGGTAGGAAATGAATGGGAGGAGATGGGAATAGCAGAAGGTGAAAATGCAGATTATGAAAAAAAAGAGGGAGAATTTGCAGTATCTGTAATTAACACGGAAGATAATCCTGATATTTATTACGCCCCAAAGGGTGTTCAGGGAGAGTATGATCGCATTAATGAACTACGTATGAAAGAGCAATCTCTCGTTCTCAGCCTTGAGGGCGCAGAAGGATTAATACCTGGTGAACTGTGTGCAGCTAGAAAAGTTCTTTTAGAAGAGTCCAGTTTTATTACGTATAAAAAAATGAAACTTTTCATTAATGGCCATAATCTCCGTACGAGAAGTTACATTTATAGCGAGGGAGATAAAACACCACTCCAATTTTTTATTAGATTTGGAAGGAGCGGGCAAAATCCGCAATACTATGAATACAGGCAACCTGTTTATCCCGGATGGGATAAACGGAACAAAATGGAGATTGATCTGGATTTTATTACAAAACTTAAGTCGTATAATTCTGAAGAGGATTATCCCAATAAAGATGTACGTCCTAAAGAGTATAGGATTATAAGAAACGAAGCAGGTGAAATAATTAAACGGCATTACCGGGAAGTCGTAGATGGGAAATATACAGGTGAGGAGGTAATAATATACGGCTCTCCGGCATTATCACGTGTTCAACAGATAGAAGTCGGCTTGAAAAACCAGAAATATGCTTTAGATGATTATAATCATACTGAACCGCGTGATAGGTGGGGCAATTCAGTTTTTGGTCAAGTCTGGTTGGATGAGCTGCGTTTATCAGAGGTTCGTAGAGACCCCGGAGTTGCTTACCGTTCAAAAGCTTCACTTAAAATTGCGGATTTAGCAAATATTAATATTAGTTTAGATCGTAAAGACGCCGACTTTCATACTGTTGAACAGAGGCCAAGTCTTAAAGCCGACGGTTTAAATACATCAAGAAATTTAAGAGTGCAGGGCTCGATGTCTCTAAATAAATTCACCCCTAATAGCTGGGGATTGAAACTCCCTGTTTCCGGCTCTTACTCGGAAAATATCAGTACTCCAAAGTTTATACCAGGAACTGACATTCTTTCGGGAGATACACCACCGGACAGTATATTGACGACTTCACGGTCTTATGGCTTTAATACTTCGTTCTCAAAAAGCCCATCAGATTTCTGGCTTATAAAATTTACAATTGATCAAATAAATGTGGGATTTAATTCTCAATGGAGAAATGGTTCATCTGTAAATGTTAGGGAATCCGAATCAGAAAATTATTCCGGGAAGTTTTCTTATAAAATACCTTTTGGGCGAGATAATTACGTTCAACCTCTAAAATGGATGTCGGGTATACCTATTTTGGGTAGTAAGTTTAGTGAGTTGCACTGGTATTACACTCCAAGTAAGTTGGAATTTTCAATGGATGTAGCTGAAAGCAAGTCAAGTAATATTCCAAGATTTGGTGAACCTAAAAAACCAAATTATGATATGGGACTGAATAGAAATTTTAACTTTGGGTATAAATTTTTTGACAACCTCGATTTTACATATACAAAAAGCATGAAGAATGATATGGATCAATTCAGAGGTGAAAAGTTAAGAGCATTAACGGAATGGAAGGCTGGTATACCTATTAATGTGAGGGAGAATTTTTCGGCAAATTTCTCTCCGAAGATTTTCTCGTGGCTAAATCCGAGTGTTAACTACAGCTCTAACTATGGCTGGAGTGAACCATTAGGGAGTGCTACAAAGAGTATTGATCAATTGAGTTCTCAGAATCGTATGTCAACTTCGTTTAGCCTTAATTTAGCCTCTATTCTGGAATCTATTTATACTCCTAAATCCGGCAAATCAAGAACCACTGGAGGAAAAACCTCAAGAAGAGGAGAAATTAGAAGACCCGGTGCTCCCACGACATCATCACCACAGAGTAGTTCTAAGGAGAAAGAGCCAGCAAAAGAGATAAAGGTGTTAGAGTTATTTAGTAAATATTTGAAAAAATTTCAAACTATTCAAGTTAGTTATTCTATAAATCAGTCTATCCGTAGTAACGGGCGTATGGGTAGTCCTGATGTTTTATATCGTCTTGGTTTTCAGGATGATCCAGGACTTGAATTCAATGCTGAAGAGGTTCCTGAGAATAATAAAGATAATATTTCGAAAAATATCGACGCTTCTTTGCGTTCAGGATTGAATATACTTCCAAATGTTAGCACAAGTTTTTCTTTTTCACAAAATATGGCGAGAACACTTTCCCAGGGACAGGAGGGGAAAAACATGACCCGTGATTTTTTCCCACTTGGTGAAAATGGGAAGGATGGAATTCCTTTTCCTGGTTGGACGGTTAGATGGAGTCAATTAGAAAAGATAAAATTCCTGTCTAAATTTTGTAAAACCTTGTCCCTTGACCACGGTTTTTCCGGTAAAGAAACATCTGTTATACGTAATGGAGAGGAAACTAATTCTTCCTATAAAATGTATTTTCAGCCACTTCTGGGAGTATCAATTCAGTTTAAGAATAATATGAATTCGACGATTAGAATGACAGAGGGGCAAACAATAAACAACCGCCAGGGTGGTACTGATATTGTTAATGAGCGAAATATTTCGGCAACAGTCAACTACCAAAAAAGAGGTGGTATGACCATTCCATTACCATTTTTTAAAAATTTGAATCTTGAAAATAATATCACCTTTTCACTTACCTTTGACTATAGCGAATCAAAAACTCGTCAGAGAAATACAGAAGGTTCTAAATTTACTGTGTCTCAGGAAAATAAAAACTGGAAGCTATCACCTAAAATCAATTATTCATTCACTAAGAAAGTTACTGGTGGTATATTCTATACGTATGGTGAAAGTTTTAACAGGCGGACAGGAAAACGCATCACAAGAAATGGCGGATTTGATATCAATATAGCTATTAGAGGATAAAGTGAAAGTGAGAAAGTGAGCAGGTGAGAAAGTGAGAAAAAACCACATATTACAGGGGTTGAATAAGTACCAGACTTTTTTAACGATTTTATTATTTGTATTGATAGATTGCTCAAATGAAACCACCCAGTTTGATGGTGAGATTGCTTTTAAATATTTGGAACAGCAGTGTGATCTTGGAGTTCGCAATCCCGGCTCGCCGGGTCATGCTGCTGCAAAAGAGATTTTTGTTGCGTTTTTAACACAACTGGCTGATACGGTAATCCAACAGGATTTTGAATGGTATATTAAACCAGATGACATAAGTTTTAAGATGACAAATATTATTGCAAATTTTTCAATGGAGAAAGGGAATGGGCTGATTATAGCTGCACATTGGGATACAAGACCGAGAGCAGAGCATGATCCCAATCCCCAGAATAGAGGCATGCCGATATTAGGTGCTAATGACGGTGCGAGTGGAATTGCCGTTTTGATGCACCTTGCGGAACATCTTGCTGAAAAAAAGCCTGAAAGAGCAGTAAGCCTGGTATTTTTTGATGGTGAAGATTATGGCTTCCCTGGCAATCTTGAATATTATTGTATTGGTTCAGAATATTTCGCAAAAAATCTTCCAATACCGAAACCATCTGAGGCTATTGTAATAGATATGATTGGTGATGCAGAACTTACTATCCCCGTTGAGAGAAATTCGTACAGAAGCCATCCGAAACTTGTAGAGACTCTATGGAAAATAGCAGATCATCACGGATATTCGGAGTTCGAACATCGCATTGGGGAGGAAATTTATGATGATCATGTGCCACTAATAAAGTTTGCAAATATTCCGTCAGTAGATATTATTGATTTTCATTATCCAAACCGATTCGTCAATTACTGGCATACTTTACAGGATACCCCTGATAAATGCAGCTCCAGAAGTCTTGAGGTTGTTGGGCAGGTGCTTCTGGATTATATTTACCAAGAATATAACCGTTAATTGTAAGTGAAAAGTTCACCCCTTGTAATAAAAATAAAATGAAAGTGGCAAGATGATAAATTTGAGAAATATTACACGGTGTAAAACGTGAAATGTGAACCGCTGGTGAATTCGAGTGTTTTTATAAATAAGAAGCTGAATTGATAAATGGCTTATAACTTAGTAAAACAGAGATGGCAAAAAATCACTATTCCAAAGGGGAAATACGACTTAGACATATTCCTGGGTTTCTTAGCGAATTTAGGTTGTGTTGGAATAACAGAAGGTAATGACTTTTTAGAAGTGTATTTTCCATACAAAAGTCTAAGTGATTATTTAACGGAAATTGAAGATTATTTCAATAAGTTTGGATTGGAGAAATGTCCTGTTGAAGAGTGTATTATCGAGGGAGAAAAGTGGAATCTGAATTGGCAAAAATATTTTAAGCCGATAAAATTAGGTGAAAGAATCGTTATTCGTAACTACACTAATAAACATCATAAAATTGTTTCAAAAAAGTTCAAAGGTAATTCTGATATAGAGATTCTTATAAAGCCGGGTATGGCATTTGGTACGGGGACACACGAGACAACTCAAATGTCACTAACTTTAATGGAACAAATAGTTAAAGAGGGAATGAGTGTTCTTGATGCAGGCTGTGGAAGTGGAATATTAACCATAGCTGCTTTGAAAATGGGAGCAGCAAATGTTGACAGTTGGGACAATGATCCGCAGATTGAAGAGAATTATCTGGAACATATTAAATTGAACGGCATTGAAAATGGTTACAAACTGAAAATCGGAGATGTAACAGAAAAGAATGACTATCCTTATGATCTTATTACTAGTAATATCGAGAGAAAAACGGATTTAAGGCTGCTATCTTCAGTTATAAAAAGTGGTTCGGAATCACTGATTATATTTTCAGGTATTTTAATAAATGAGTATGGTGATTTTAAAAGAGAAATTATGAACTACAAACATGGGATAGTTAATGAGATGCTTAAAGGTGAATGGGTAGCAATGGTTGTGAAATAGAGTGGACGTTATTAAGAATATGGATAAAGAGATAAGCAAGAAATCCTTAACAGGAAAGTTTTATTTTTATTCTATCAGAGCAAATAAATATTTTTTCTCTTTGATACTTATTATTTGCATGATATTGTCTTTTTCTTGCTTTAATAATGGCATTGAAGAGCCTGATGAAACTGATCCTTTCATTGTGGATGTTAATTTAGATTATTCACAGCTGGCAAAGTCGCTATTTATTTCAGCAAAAGTTACAGATCCGCAAGGATGGGAAGATATTGATTCTGTATATTTTTACCTCTATCGAAAGGATCCAGTATCTGCAGCAATGGAAGCTATATTTCTCTATGGTAATCTTAACGATGATGGACCTCCACAGGATATTATAAAGAGAGATGATGTTTATTCATATCTTGTTGACTCTTCAATGATATCTGATAACGAAGGCTTTTATCGTGTAACTGTTCAAGCTTTTGATTCCGCGGGAAATACCAGCGATATTGTTTCGGATACAGAAGAGGTAAAACAAAACAGTCCTCCTGTTATTTATTTACTCGAAGCACCTGACAGTTTTGAAAAAGGTGATACGCTCATTTTTAGAATTAGAGCTACTGATCTTGATGGATTGGATGATATTGTTGCAATTACGTATTCAGTACGTTTACCTGATGGGAATATTAATGCTGATCAAACTTTTCAAATGCGCGACGATGGAGAATTTGGTGATGAACATAAAGATGATGGCATATTTACCATTTATCAACCAACAAATAAAGAAAGTAAACTACAGGAGCTATTCACATTTTACTTTGTTGCAAAAGATTATTGTGGAGCATTGAGTGATACAATTACGGTTCCGGTGAGTAATCCCGGAGTGACAATTACACACCCGAATCTCACCGAAACTTTTCATTATGGGGATACACTTACAATAGAATGGGAAAGTGCATATATAAGTAAGTTAAAGTTAGAGTACACTATGAATTCTAATGGCTCGCCACCCTCGTTTGAAAATATTGCGGATAACGTTTCAGCCTCACAAGGGTCTTATGATTGGATAATACCGTCTGTTAGCTCATCCGAATTTTGTAAGATCAGAGTTTCCGATAACCAGCAGTTATCAAGATATGATTTAAGTGATAACCCATTTTCGATTAAACCATGAAAAAGTTATTATTAATTATATTGTCGATTTTACTGACTGTCTCACTTGGATTAGGACAGGCATTTTTTCTATCCAAGCCTAATCTTGATGAACCCGATAACACCTATACCGGTTTAGCAAGCAACGGGGTCACTCAGATAGCCGCACAGGGTGATTCTATCCTATGGTTTGCAACAGGCGGCGGATTGAGTAAAACCACAGATTTTGGAGAGACATTCATCAGTTATTATAATGATACGGATAGTATGGCAAGAGGTGGTATCTCAGCAATTACTGTTCTGGATTCTATAATCTGGGTAGCAGCGGTTTTTGATTCAGCTACCAGGGTTGGTGATTATAAAACAGGAGGAGGGCTTGCTGTTTCAAGAGATATCGGTAAGACCTGGAAATACGTACCACAGCCTGTTGATAGTATCAGCGCTTCATTTGAGATTTGGGATGGTGATACTGTTCGTTTTCTTCCAATAACTACTCCCGTACAGAATACCACGTGGGATATATCAATTACATCTAAATATGTATATATAGCAAGTTGGTCAGGGGGGATAAGAAGAAGTTCAGATTTTGGTGCTACCTGGGAGAGAATTCCCATTCCCTCAGATGATAAAGATGTAATCGAGTGTGGTGAACCAATTCCCTACCAGATTAATCCCAGAGACCCACCGTATGGGAATCACAATCATAAGGGATTTAGTATCCTGGCGTATGAGGAAAAGGTTTGGGTAGGAACTGCAAATGGTATTAACCTCGGAATAGTAGAGTCTGATAGTTGCGTAAGATGGAGAAAATATACTGCCCAAAATTCTGCGATTTCAGGGAATTTCGTTGTGGCATTAGCAAGGCAGATATGGAATGGTAAAGAAACAATTTGGGCAGCAACTCGCCCTGTTGGCGAGACAGGAGAATATCTTGCCGTGAGTAAAACTACAGATTGCGGGCTTACCTGGTCAACGACTTTAATTGGAGAACGAGCTTACAATTTTGCCTTTTATGACTCTGTAGTTTATGTATGCACAGAGAATGGATTATTTAAATCGCTCGATGGTGAAAATTGGGCGATCCATAATCCTATGGAGGATATGGATAAAAATGAGTATATATTTTCTAATAATGTTTATTCTACCTATGTAGACACAAGAGAAGGTGTACCGTATCTCTGGGTGGGAACAGCTGATGGGATAGCAAAGACTTCAAATGACGGAATAAATTGGAATATATTCCGAACCTCATCTCCTACGAGAGTTTCAGAAATCTACGCTTATCCCAATCCATTTTCACCAACACATCATAATATATTACATAGTGATGGTCATGTTAGAGTTCAGTATCATCTGGATTCACTTTCTACATCTGCTGCTGTCCGCCTGGAGATTTATGATTTTGTGATGGATCAGGTTTACAAGGGTGAAGAACATTATGTAAGTAGTACAGGTGATCATAGTGAAGTGTGGAACGGCAGGAGTAATGAGGGACAACTTGTAGCGAATGGAACATACTTCTGCAAAATCATAAAGAAAGTGAATGGAAAAGAAAATTCCTATTGGACGAAACTTATAATTGTGAAATAGAATAGGAAGAGAAGAGTCCACTAAAGAAAACCACAAAATGCACAAAACACACAAAAATTATTTTTATAACTTCAATATCCGCCGGCTGGAGGATGTCTTAGACAAAATCAACATGAGTTTTTTGGGGAGCTGTTGTAAAATAATCTTTTTTAAGCGGACTCATAGAATATTAATCATAATAATATCAATTGTTCTGATTTCTTCTAATGCTTATTCAAAAGTTGGGTCTAATGCAGGTTATGCAGGTGCCTTTTTGCGAATGGGACTTGGTGCCCGTGCACTTGGCATGGGAAATACGGGAGTTGCCAGTTCTGCTGACGGCTTTGCCTCTTATTACAATCCGGCTGCATTGCCATATATTTCGAAGCGCCATCTTTCTGTAACGTATTATTTCCTGAGTTTGGATCGTGAATTTCACTATGCGGGATTTGCATTACCACTGAAGCCGACAGCAGGTGCTTCTGTTTCATGGATGCACGCAGGTGTTTCAGATATTCAAGGGAGGACATTTACAGGTGCACCAGATGAGATATATGAAACAGGTGAAGATGTTATTTATCTGTCATTCGCTTACTCTTTTCACAGGAAATTTTCCATAGGTTTAAGTTTTAAAATTCTCAACCACACTCTTCCCGATCTTAAAGGCAACGGGTTAGGTTTTGATGTTGGATTATTATTTAAACCCATAGACCTGATTGCTATTGGATTACAGTTTAAAGATATTAGCTCAAGTTATACATGGAATACACAGGATTTATTTGAAGAGAAAGGTGGAAATTATATAGAAAAATTCCCTCAGATCGTAAAAGTTGGAATTGCGGTAAAACAGAGTAAAAATTTACTAATCGCCGGTGATGTTGAAATGTCTGATAAAGAGGATTATAGAGTTTACTTTGGGGCTGAGTATATTTATAGAGAACTTGCCTACCTTCGAATGGGAATGAATAGTGCTTCTCCAACTTTGGGTGCCGGTCTTGCTTATGGACTTCTTGGAAATCTGGATACACATCTTGATTATTGTGCAGTTTTTGGTTTGGTCGGCGAGGGAGTGACTCATGCTTTTTCATGGGAGTTTAAATTTTAATCGTAATATTCAGCCCGCTAAACACGCAAAACATACTAAAATGTTGTAAAACCAATTCATCATGTCGAAAACAAAACGATTATTAAAAGAACAACGAATGTCAATTAGAGAATTGAGTAGTAATATGAATAGAATATTAAAGATATTTCGTAGGGTTCGCATTATTCGCGGGCGATTTCTTATATTTATTTTTATTATTTTATGCAGTGGTATTATATATGCTGATGCAGGAAATTCAGGGATGGCTTTTTTAAAAATACCTTCATCTGCAAGGTCGGCTGCTACAATGACGGTATTTTCTCAAATGAGTGGTACACCGAGCTCGTTATTTGAAAATCCAGTAGGGATTAAAACAAATCACCCATATTTTACATTTTCACATAACGTTTGGTTTGCCGATGTTAGCGGAGAAATCCTGGCATTATCTCTTCCCTCTAAAAAGGGTACTTTTGCCTGTGGTTTAAATTTTGTCAGAATTCCTGGTGTTGAAGTAAGGGATAAACCTACCAGTGAGCCTCTAAGTACCATTGAAGCCCAATATCTTACTGCAGCTATTGGATATTCTTATAGTATTTTTAAAAAGCTGACATTCGGTGGAGCAGTAAAATATCTGTACGAGTCGCTATATACGGAAAATGGACGCGGTGCTGCTCTTGATGTTGGTATGCGATGGATGGCTCCAAGTTCGCTCGACATTTCACTATTACTCCAAAATTTTGGATTTATGAGTGCCCTGTATGAAAAGGAAACGGCACTACCGCTCGTTTTCCAGATTGGCATTGTGAGACCCGAGATATTTGTTGAAGGTCCCTTAAGTGCATCGGTTGGATTGAATCTTGGATCAAATTTAACAACAGGTGAATCAAAAGCACAGGTTGGAGCAGAAATCGGGATAAAGAGAATTCTATCTATCCGCGGGGGTTTTGAGCATATTGGTTCTGTCAATAGAAGTTCTCTCGGATTTGGTTTAAAGGTGAAGCGATTTCAGCTTGATTATGCACTTCTTTTTATGCCGGAAGGTCTGGGGTATCCTTACTTAATAACGCTAACATATAGACTAGGCAAATAATTTCATAATTTGTGATTAGTTTTTTATCCTTATCTTATAAGAAAAGCATTTTGTACGATTAACAATTCTTATCCGATATATAGAGACTTTAAGATATAATCTGTCTAAAACATCAATTATAATCGATATGAAAGAATTTATGATAGTGCTTCTTTGTAAATATTTCCTATAATTGAGTATGAGAAACTTATTAGGAATATTTTCACTTTTACTTTTGCTGTTCAACCTGGCAGCGGGTCAAGAACTTAATTTATCCCGATTTGTCTCAGATACATTAAAGATTCAATTGTCTGTTGATTCAGTAACCTATAAGAGAGAATCTAGACTAACAATAGTAGATAGCCGCGATTTACCGGGAGACCTTATTGGTATCCAGCAAATAAAAAAATGGCGATATATTCCTGTGGATCAGTATATCGTACTTCATGAGCCATTGACCAACACTTTTAAAAAATATTACCTCAAAGACTCCTGTGATTTTAAAGGAACACTCTATGTAAAAAATTTGACATTGTGGAAAGATAAAAAACCGGTGTTTGCTAAAGGTCGTAAACTAAACTGTTATACAATATTGATTGATTCAAGTGGCAATACCGTCAGCGATTGGATGTGGGAATTTACCATTAAAAAGAAAAGGAAACAGAAAGATGGTGATGTAATTGCCAGACTCATTGACCAGTTGATGAGCAAACAGGTAGATGTAATCAAGCAGAAAAAATTCCATAACGAGTTATATCCATATTTTTATCGTCGACAATTAATTAACTGGTATGATATGGTGTTTTTAAAAGATGGTATGATAATCATCGGACATTTAACTCTGGATTTCCCACCCGACCAGATGAAGAAATATGTTCGAGGTTCTCCCGGAATTTATTACCGTAAGTCATCGTTACATGAATCCATTGCAATTGGCGGTATGGATCAACACTGGTATTCTCGGATAAATAAGAATTTTCTAAAAAGTATGAGTTTTTCCTACAGGTTTGGATTTAATAATTTCAATTCAGATAAATTTTCGCATCTGGATTTCTGGAATATATTTTTAATTAATATCGGATTATCCGCTTCAATCGAATATCGTCCGGTTTACCATAGAGGACTTTTCTGTGGAATTGGTTTTTACGGATCTATCAACATTTTGCCTGAAGTCATCAATCGATTCGAGCCTGGATTGCTATTTGTGTCGGGAATTTTACTGCCGTGAGTAGATTAAGATACATATTCTTTTTAATGTTACTAAGAAGTGCTTTATTTTCGGCGAATATCTCAGGCTATGTTACGGATTCCGAAAGTGGTGAGACCATAATAGGCGTGAATGTCATTATTGGTGGAACATCAAAAGGAGCGGCAACGGATTTAAAAGGATTTTTTATTATCCGGAATGTAAAATTCGGTAGTGTAGCTCTGTACTTTTCTCATATCGCATACGAAGAATATATGAAAGAGATAAAGGTATCAAACAAAGATATCTTTTTAGAGAATGTTTCCTTAAAACCTCGTTCAATTCAAACTCAAGCTGTGGAAATTATCGGGCAGCGTGGGGCTTTAATTCAAAAAGATATTGACATTTCCAGCTTTGAGGTGGACCCGGATGTCTTAACAGAAATGCCGCAACTTAGCAAGGATGTATTCAGATTGATGAAATTTTCGCCAAGTGTAACGATCTCCGATCCTTTTTCTCCGCAGTATTATGTAAGGGGGAGCGATCCGGGTGAGAATCTGGTTCAACTGGATGGCATGACGATTTATAACCCCCAGCATTTTATGGGATCGCAGGCAGTTTTTAATCCTTATGCTATAAAGAATATAGAAATGCTTGTTGGTGGGTTTGATGCGGAGTATGGAGGAAGAAATTCTTCGATCTTGAATATTAGCTCTCGTGAGGGGCATCAGAGTGAAGTACACGGTGAATTTAAACCATCAACATCCGGTATTAGCGGCGCAATTGAATTTCCGGTTAGTCGGAGTTCTACTGCTATGGTTTCGGGAAGAATAATATCGGATTTGAGTTTCCGGATTTTAATGGGATCGCCCAATGTAATGGCGGATTTTAATGGGGCTTATCAAACCAAATTCAAGAAAACAAAGCTGCGGTTATCAGCCTTTTATGCCCGGGATTATATGGATTACAGCATTGATAACCTTGTGTTATTTTTCCCTGATACATTATTTGAGAAATTGAAAGAAGGTTTTATTACCAATACAAGCAATAAAGCTATTGGAATTCAATCCCATACCGTAGTGGCTCCTAACCTGCTACTGGAAACACATATTTATTATTCGGGATCGAATGTTGATAATAAGACCTATTTCAGCTATTCCTTCGAAGATACAACAATCAAAACTGATGTGGCGTTGGATTTTAAAACGCGGATTGAAAATTCAATTTCTGATATGACTGTTAAAGCCAACCTGTCCTATTTTACATTTCTGAATCAGACATGGAAACTGGGTATGGAAACTAATCGTCTTCGCTTTTTCAACCGGATGGGAAAATTTAATTTAGAGCAGGCATCCTCTACCCGGTATGCCACTATTCACGCTTTTTACCTTCAGGATAAAATTGAAATCAGTAAGCTGCTGGTAAAGATAGGACTACGCAATTCTGGATTTGGCTCTGGGGGAAAATGGCAAATGGAACCGCGTCTATCCGCAGCGTTTCGCTTTAGAGATATAACTTTGAAAGCCGCTTACGGTCACTATTACCAGTATATAACCACAATGGATTCGAAAAATGATGAATTTGTTCAATTTTTGGACTACTATAACAGTTTAAAGGACCTCGATCCAATTTATTCTGTTCACCACATTCTGGGATTAGAGGGAAAAATATCGGAGAGACTGGATTACTCGGTAACTCTATATTACAAGGATTTACTGACGCTTTACCGCTATACTTACGGCACGAGCTGGTTAACGGAAGACCCGGATGCAGGTATTGAAAAAGGGAAAGGGAAGGCTTACGGCTGCGAACTGTTATTACGGGGAGAAATCGGAAAACTTTCAGGCTGGGTGGGATATACATACTCCCACGGAACCCGTAATTATTCATCAATACTCAAGGGCAAAACCGTCCTGTATGACGGCGACCAGCCTCATAATTTCAAAGCTGTGCTTCTGTACAAATTGACAGGAGATATTACCGCCAGTTCCACTTTCCAGTTCAGCTCGGGATATCCCAGAACCTGGGAAACAGGAATGTTAATGCATTATACTTATGATCCTTTAACTAATGCTCTCGGGATTGCAGCTACAAGTATTACACCAGTAAAAAATAACGTTCGATATCCGCCTCGCCTGGTGTGGGATATTGGATGGAAGAAAAAACTTCGGAGCAGCTTTGGATTTTACCTCGCAGAATACCTGGGTGCAAAAGATGCGATTTTTACTATGACTGTACGCAATCTGTTGTTCTTACACCGAGATCCACAATGGTATTTCTATTTTCCCGACTATGGTTATTATGGTTTTGATTCTGAATTACTGCCAAGTATATCAGCCGGTTACAGTATTAAATTTTAGGAGTTTAATGAAGAAAAGGATTTTTTTAGTAATCTTAACAATTGTGATGATGTTACTATGGATAGGTTCATGCGATTTGCCGCACCGTTCCGGACCGATGCCGGGAGATATCATTGATACTGAATTTGAGCCGGGGTTGAATGTGTTTGGGATTTTACGTGCCGATAACAGTCCGGGAACCTCCTTCATTCACGTAGAGAGAGCTGTAACGACTGAGGAGATGTATGAAAATGAGGAAATATTTATAACATCCGCTTTTGTTCAAATTAGTGATACAATATCCAGTCAGATGACAGTTTTCTCACCCAGTCCTGATACGATTGAAAAGGGATATTATTTCAATTCAACCTTTTCTCCGCAGCCGGGACATCACTATGAACTTGAAATTACCGCCGACAATTTACCGGTTCTTAAGGGTGAGACTACCATACCGGTGATGCCCGCTATTGTTTCTCAAAGTCTGTCAATTACTGATAGGAAAGTCCGTTTTGATCTGGTTCTAACAACCGATACCTATCAGTATAATATTTATCTCTTTTTCGGAGATAACTATCTGGAAAAACAACTTCCAAATTGCCAGACAGGCTCTAAAAAAGTTGAATTTAATATAGCTGATAAATCGTCGTCAACGACAGGAATTGTGATCATTGGGTATGATAAAAACTTGACTGAATATCTTAATAGTTCACCCTCTTTTCTTCCTCAAACATTTCACGAAACGGCCAGAACAGTAGAAGACGGATACGGTTGTTTCGGGTCTCTATCGGTAACTCTAATTCCGCTATAATCAAATATAGAATTTTAGTCAAACAGCGATCCCATTGGGGAAAGTATATTGTAAAGTATGTGATGGGATTATAATTCTTTTCACTTAAGTATGGTGTTAATCCCTATTACAATATTAGGATTAACGCTAAGATTTATCCGCCTGTATGCTTTCGGCGGACAGGTCTTGGGGATTGTTTTTGCGAAGCTGTCCGTAGGACGCGGTACAGATATCTGTTTTAATCAGAAGATCAGAAAACACGTCTGTGCCTAAAACTGAGGGATTACCTTTCTTACTCAGTTCCGGGATTGGAATCTTCTTTATACTGCACTATCACCCTATTTTCACGGTTGGGAGTAATACCTGGAGTCTGCTGACGGTTATTAAGGCGTCGAGCTTCATATGGCACAAATTCATTTAAATACGCTTGCAGTTCTCCAACGGTAAGTAGCATATCTTTATTCTTATCAGCCTCTCCCTGGAGACCTTTTAAGAAGTAATATGTATAAAGGCTGTGTTTTTTATCCGGATACCAAGAGCTAACTTCTTCTCCTGATGCAGAGGTGAATTCTGTCAGATTATCACCGACTGTGACTGTATATTTGCTTTTGACTTCCAGCATTACAGGGCTGATATTTTTAATTATCATACCCTGGTCACTGGAGCCGGAAAAACATGCATCGATTACTACTGTAATATTTTTTGCTTCAATACTGTTTATCGTTTTATAGAATTCATCAAGAGGAACGCCACCGACTTTTACATAGTTGGGGTCACAATCAATTGGCACAAAATATCCTCTCTTTTCCTCTGGGTCAGGTGCTCCATGACCAGCGTAATAGATAAAAATTTCGCTCGTATCTTTTGCAGAATTCTTTAACTTCTGAACAGCCGTTCTGAACTGTGAATTTGTAGCATCTTTAAGAAAAATAATATTTCCTTCCCTGTATCCAAGTAATTTGATCAAATACTGCTTCACAAATTGTGCATCTCTGAGGGCAAACTCAACATCAGGGATGTCCGGGTCTTCATAGTTTCTATTTCCAATTATAAGTGCTACAGCATCCTTCTTAGTTTCTACACCCTCAGGAACGTTTAGTTCAACATCGATTGAAAGACCTTCGGTAACAAATCCTGCCTCCACTTCCTTGCCTTTTACAACAAGCTGTCGAACAGAGCTGATAGGCTTCTCAAAGGCAAGGTCTAATGGAATGTTTTCAACTCCAAATTCTCCATAATATTCAGATAGAGTGAGAAAAACCGGCAATGTTTCTGGAGCCAGCTTATTTGCGTATATCTGAAACGGAATATCATAATATTCCCCGGCATTTAAATCTCCAATAACAATTTTTTCAGATGGTGGTTCACCCGCAAAAAAGACATTTTCTCCAATCTGTATAGATGCTTTTACTTCTTTTGCAGTGCTTGTTCCGATATTTTGCACTCGTAATGTAACTGTAACGACTTCTCCTGTTCCAATTATACCATCATCATTTGGATCATCAATGTCTCTGCCCGCAAGAACGAGTTCAACATTATACTCTCGAGTTTCAAATAGAATCTGTCGTGGATCCAGATTAAATCCGTTAGCTTCAGTTATATTACAAATCAAAGATACAAAGATGTAGAAATCTTTCTTTCATATCGAAACACCTCTTCCTTCCTTTCAATTTATTTTATTTTAGGGTATCTAAAGTCCCTTCCCTGTAATACTCTTCAATCGCCGTTCTAAGATTTAACAGTATTTCTTTAGGCAAAATTTCTATACGTGATTTCATACTGTCAGTTAATTGATTAAATCTAACATTAGCTTGCTCTAATCCCTTAATAACTTCATCAATTTTTAATATATTACAACTCAATAAACTATCAATATTTTCTAAATTCCCTAATTGAGAACTAATGGCATCAAGGCTATCATTCAGTTCTTGTTTTGTTCTGCTTAAGTCTTTTCGCATTTTTGCGAAATAATCTTTTATACTTTGAGCTCTTTGGTCAACTTCTTCCATAGATGACATAATTTTTTCTACATCACCTTGCTGACTTTCCAATTTTTCAGCAAGTGAATCCAATTTGTTTCTTTCAACACTTAAGACAGAATCCATAACAGTTGTAAATCTTGAGATAACTTCTTCGGTAGTTTTGTCAGCGATTGCATCTGTAGAATTATTGACATACTCCATTGTTGCCAGTGAATATTGTGGTGGAATGAAGCTCATTGAAGAGCATCCTATGAGAAACATTGAAATTACAAAGACAAATAAAAGTTTTGCATACTGCATGATATTGTCTCCTTTTGTTCCTTTTTGGTTTTTCTTTAGCAAATACAACGTTACTCCAACGTAAAAAAACACGTTCAGCTTGCACTATCTTTTTTCATATTGTAAACTATTTTTCAATAATGCAACAAATTATTTTAAATATAAAAGTATTTGTGAGTTTTTAAAGAGGAAAGTAGCAGCGTACATTCCCACCATGTCCAGCCTTCTTTAACTCTGGCTCAGCATTTTTGCAAATCTCTTTTGCGTATTTGCATCTTGGATGAAATCGGCAACCTTTAACTGGGCTTATGATTGAAGGAATTTCGCCGGGAATTCCAATAGGTTTGCTGTTTTCTGAATATGATTTAGCAATATCAAGAAGCGCTTTTGTATAGGGATGTGCCGGTGCTTTTGAGATTTTATCTGTGCTTCCATATTCCATCACTCTGCCAGAGTACATTACCATTAAATTTTCTGAGTGTTTAAGAGCCATTTCAAGATTGTGCAAAACGATTATTAGACTGAGATTTAGCTGCTCTTTTAGTTTGGTCATTATTTTTAAAATCTCTATTTGGGAAAGAACATCCAGGGCTGTGAATGGTTCATCCGCAATCAATATAGACGGTTCACCTGCTAATGCTGCTGCGAGAGCGACTTTCTGGATCATTCCTCCGGAGAGCTCATGTGGGTAGGACTTTGCTACTCTTATGGGGTTATCTAAGCCCATTAAATTAAGGAGGTCGATGACACGTTTATTCCCAGCCATACGATTTTTTTTATATTCAATGGTAAGTGCATCGAAAATTTGTTGACCGCACTTAACTACAGGATTCATTGATGATACAGGTTCCTGGAATAGAATACCAATTTGCTTACCCCTGATAGTTGCAATTTCTCTTTCGGTAATAGATAAAACGTCTTTTACCTTATTTTCTGGTAGTAACAAATTGATATTTCCAGTTGCTTTTGCTCCTTCAGGTATTAAGCCGAGAAGGGATTTGCACAAAAGACTTTTACCACCGCCAGATTCGCCAACTAAAGCGAGCGTAGAACCTGCTTTAAGTGTAAAATCAACCCCTTCAATTATTTTTATGTGTTTTCCTTTAATCTTGAGAGATAATCCTAAATTATGAACGCTAAGTATAGTTGATGAATTCATTCTGTAATTTTAATCTTCTCTAATTATTCCACTGCTTCTAAAGAGCAATTTTGTATATGGGTGTTCTGGATTTGTGAAGATTTTATTATGTTCAGACAGTTCAACGAACTTTCCCTTTTTCATAACTGCTATTCTATCAGCAAGGACTCGAACAACTTGAAGGTCGTGTGAGATTAAAAGGTAGGTGAGTTTGTAGTTCTTTTTTAAATCTGAAAGAAGGTTAATGATATGTGCCTGAATAGAGAGGTCCTGTGAGGAAATAGGTTCATCAAGTATTAGTAATTCCGGTTCCGGAGCAAGTGCTCTTGCGATACAAACTCTCTGTTTTTGACCTCCGCTGAGTTGGTATGGGAAACGTTCAAAGTGTTCCTCGCTTAATCCTACATTTTTTAATAAATTAAGTGATTTTTTCTTTCTGGATTGGTGAGTGCAATTATTTCCAATGCCCTCTTCGATTATTTTACCAACAGTGATACGTGGGTTCAGGGAACTATTCGAATCCTGGAAAACCGGTTGGATTTTACACCTTAATTTTTGCAGATCTGTTTTTCCAATTTGCCATATATCTTTGTCTTTAAAAAAAATATTCCCTGTAGATGGTTTCACAAACCGTAAAATTGACATTGCTATTGAAGTTTTACCACTGCCCGATTCACCGACAATTGCAAATGTTTCATTTTGCTTCACAGAAAAAGATATGCCGTTTACAGCATTGATCTCTGTGGATTTGTGGAAATAGTATCTGTTTCTGGCAATATATTTGACATGAAGGTCATTTACTTTAAGTATCTGGTAATTTTTTGAATTCATTTCAAATAGATCAGTCTAAACTTTTGGGATCAAATAAATTTCTTAATCCATCTCCGAGAAGGTTGAATCCTACAACAGTGATTACTATTACTATTCCTGTAAATGTTGATATCCACCATCCACCGAAAAGGTCAATTCGTCCCTGGTTAAGAATAGTTCCCCAACTGGCATTCGGCGGTTGTACTCCCAATCCTAAAAAGCTTAGACTCGTTTCAATTAATATCATAGTACCGATTAAGAGGGTGGATGATACTATAATTGGTCCAATAACATTAGGGAATATATGTCTCATCAGAATACGTTTTTTACTTAATCCAAGAGCAATAGCGGATTTAACATAGAGCATCTCTTTTACTACCAGGACTTCACCTCTTACAATTCGAGCAATTTCCATCCACGAAAAAAGTGATAACACAAATACGGTTAACCAGATTGATGGGCGACCAAAACCTACTGCTAATAACAGTATAAATAATTTGGGAAATCCGAGGAGAACATCAACTATTCTCATTATTATCTGATCCAGCCATTTTCCTATAAATCCGACGACAAGTCCTGTCAAAATTCCAATAAAAACTGCTATAGCTGTTGCTATAATACTTACTGTAAGTGAGATTCTGGTACCATAGATCAATCTACTCAAAAGGTCTCTTCCATAGAAGTCTGTGCCGAGCAAGTTATGGATTGATGGTGGGTGTAAAATCTTTGAAAGGTTCTGAGAAAAGGGGTCTTGTGGTGCCAGAATTGGTGCAAATACTGCACAGGTACAGACAATACAAACGATTATCAGACCAATTCTTGAAGACCTATCATGCCAGAGTTTTGAGAGATATATTTCCATTAATGGCGGTTTTCCTTAAGACGAATTCGTGGGTCTGCAATAGCATAAGATATATCAGCAAGCATATTCCCTATAATTACTGAGATGAATGCCAATGTACTCGCAGCTAAAATTATCGGATAATCTCTGCTTAAAACCGCATCGACCATAACCCTGCCCATACCAGGCAGAGAAAAAATCACTTCTATTATAACTGCACCACTAAATAACAAAGGTATTGCAAGTCCCAAAAGACTTATTATCGGAATAAGAGCATTTCTTAAACCATAAATAAATATAACTCTATGCCGCTTAATTCCTCTGGCTTTTGCAGCTGTTATGTAGTCAGAATTCAAAGATTCGATCATGCTTGTTCTGGCATATCTGTAAAAAGTAGCAGAGATTGCTAATCCAAGAGTGAGAACTGGTAGAGCTAGGTGTTTCGCATAATCTAGGATTCGTTCAACAGAAGACAACTGATCATGGAACACGGACGTAAGTTGAGATGCAGGGAATAGGTTAAATTTGACTGCGAAAAGGCTTAATAACATCAATCCAATCCAAAAGGCAGGCATGGAGTAGAAAAACAACATAACTGTTGTTAATATGCGATCAATTGAAGTTTCTTTATGGATAGCGGATAATATTCCCAATAGTGTCCCAAGAATTAAGCCAAATATTAGAGATAGACCTGTCAAGAGGAGTGTAGAAGGGAGAGCATCTAAAATTACATCGGAAGCAGGTCTGCCGTTACTAAACGAATTGCCGAAATCAAAATGGAATATGATTCTACAAAGCCATTTGAAATATTGTATATGTACGGGGTGGTTTAAACCAAATCTTTCTATAATAATTTCCTGTGAACCAATGCTCATTGTTGGTGTAAGGAAACATGAAGCAGGATCGCCCGGAGCAAGGTGTATAATAAAAAAAGTAATTGTAATACCGATAAATACTACAGGAATAGCTCCAAGAAGCCGCCTAATGGCATAGACGATCATTAAATACTACTACTCTCATTAAAAATCTTGTCGGTTTTAGTGCGTTTCTCTTTCGGTATCCACCAATCTTCGATCTGGATATACGAACCTCTTTTGTCGAAATTTATATTTTTAAACCGGCTGTGAACAGCAACACATTCTAATTTGTAATAGAGCCAAGTATAAGGCAATTCCCATGAGAGCAATTTTGCTATTTTATCCCAATATTTCTGTGCAGTATATCTGTTATTAGTATTCTTAGCGGCTTCTTCTAAAGTGTCATATTCTTTTGAGTAAAAGCCTGTAAAATGGAATGGCATAAAGAAAGTAGAGCTGTGAAAAAGTGGTGAAAAATCCATTTTCAAGCCCACGTTCCAGCCAATCAAAGCTGCATCAAAGTTTCTTGATGGGAATATTCTGCCAAACAATAATCCAGGTTCTACAACCCTAGGAATCATTTTCACATTTATCTTTTTCAACTGTTCCTGAATCATGGTAAGAGCCTGTTCTCTTCGAATGTTCCCGCTGTTTGTTAACATTTCAAAACTAAATTCTACACCGTCTTTATCAAGAATACCGTTGCCATCGCTGTCTTTCCATCCATCCTCATGCAGATATTTTTTTGCCAGTTCAGGATTATACGGCCAAACTGTATTTGCTTTTTCGTTATGAGCCCAGAGAATTGGTGGAATTGGTCCATTCATTGGAATTGCCATGCCGTGGTTTACTACCTGAGCAATTGTTTCTCTATCGATTGCCATTGTCAGAGCTGCTCTTACTTTCTGACTTCCAAACAATTTATGAGGTATAAGTAAATTTTTAATTTCAGGTTTATTTTCTCCGCATTTTTTTAGAATATCGGAATAATTTTCGCGGGAAATAAGATTCCAACCGATAAAGTCATATTGTCTTCCTAAAAAGCTGACTGGCCGTATATTCGTTTTGCCATTTTCCCAATCCTTGATTAATCGTGCAAAATCTCTTGGCATAATGCCTTCTCCAAAGTCAATATCGCCACTTACCAGTTGCCTGAAGAGATTGACATTATCTGGAATGATCTTTAGAATGACTCTGTCAAGATGAGGTTTTCCCTTTTTGTAATATTGCTTGAATTTTGTAAGAGAAATTGATTGCTGAGTTTTCCATTGTAAAAATTCGAATGGTCCACTACCGATAGGTTGCCTATTGAAATCTGATTCATGCATTTTTTCTGCAGGAATGTTTTTTAACAAATGCTCCGGAACGATGTATCCTTCAACAGCGTCCATCAACATCGTTGGTGTTTCGCGGCTGAAATGGAAAACAATAGTAGAATCATCTTCAGATCCTACACCTTTTATATTCTCTTTAAAATTCACCCCATCCCAGGCGATTACGGGGTCTGTTTGCATATTGTATGTAAAAACAACATCTTTAGAAGTAAAATGTGCTCCATCGTGCCATAAGACGTCGGTGCGAAGGTTGAAAGTAATAGAAAGGCTGTCAGGTGAAAACTCCCAGCTCCTGGCTAATTGTGGTGAAAATGTAGAAAGGTCTTCATTGATATCGGCTAATCTTCTGTAAATCAGACTGATTATATCTCTTGCCGGTTTTGATAATGCAGTTAGAGGATTTAAGGCGTCAGGCTCGCCGTTAATGCCTATTATTAATGTCCCTCCATTAACAATATCTTTCTCGGTAAAATTTTGTTCAAATTTTTTAATGTTACTTTTATTACTACTGTCACAGGTAATTATTGTTAGAAGAATCAGGAGTATATAGGATTTTTTCAACGGTATTAATTAATTGATTAATTAGGTGGGATTATTGCTTTTTTACTTCTTTCAATTTCGACACTGCTTCAGATATTGTATACACTACTTTTTCAATTGAAAAAGGTTTTTTTATGATAAAATCAATTGTTTTGCCCGGATATTTATTTTCATCTATGTTTAATGCCCAACCGGATATTAAAATTACCTGTGTTGAGTTATTTATGCTTTTTATTTTTTCAGCCATTTCTTGACCATTCATCCCGGGCATTCCTAAATCAGTAATAACAATATCGTAATTGTTTTCTTTAAAATCGTTTAGAGCTTCAACGGCAGAAGACATAGTTGTAACAGTATGCCCCCGGTCTGTTAACAGATCATTGAGAATTGATAGGATATATTCCTCATCATCTACAACTAATATTCTGCATGGTGATGTTTCAGTTGGTAGTGCGGAAGCGATGTTGCTAGTAATTCTTTTCACACCAGGGAAATTGAGAGTAATTGTAGTGCCTGTTCCGACTTTACTCTTTACGTTTATCTTACCGTTATGACGTTTAATAATTCCATAGACTTCGCTCATTCCCAGACCGGTTCCCAAGACGCCTTTAGTAGTAAAGAATGGATCAAATATTTTTTCTATAGTATCTTCAGTCATTCCTATCCCGGTATCTTTAAACTCCACGTCTACAGTATTAGATTCTTTTTTTGTTTTAATTGAAAGTACACCTCCATCAGGCATAGCATCTGCTGCATTGAATATTAGATTGGTAAAGGCATTTCGTAAATCTGAGGAATCTCCCATAATATAGAGGTCTTTAGTTAGATCCAGGGAGGGTTCTATAAGTATTCCCTTTATTCTCGATGCATCGTACCACTTTGGGCGAGTAATTTCGACTACCTCCTCAATTAGACTCTTTAAATCGATTGTTTCGGTGAGCTTACCTTTTTTAGGTCTGGCAAATTCCTGTATCTTCCTAACTTTTGATGCTCCGTCAAGGGCAGATTTTTCAATCATATCCAGACTATTTATAAGGTATTGGTCAACTATCTGCCTTTTCATTAATTGTACTCTACCGAGGACTACAGTTAATACATTATTGAAATCGTGAGCGACTCCAGAACTAATTTGCCCTAAAGCTGACAGTTTTTTCATCTGAGCTGATTTATCTTCTAATTCACGAGTTTTAGTTACGTTTTTACTTATTAGAATAAAACCGTCGAGTCTTCCCGAATCAGACATTACTGGATATGTTCTTTCTTCAAAGAATTCACCAAAGCGCTCATCAAAATTTATGGAGGGAATAATAAAGCCACTTCTTAAAGTATCTTTAAGAGGGCAGTCTATACAGGGTTTAGTCTGATTACGAAAGACTTTATAACACCTGGAGCCTACTATACTTTCGCCTAATCCATGAACTATATTAGCAGTACGGTTAGACTCAATTATTGTAAAATCTGAATCACATAGTACAATGAGATCTGTAATTTTATCGAAAATGAACTTGAATTTATCTTTTGAAGATAAAATGTCTCTTAGTTTACTTTCACTGTTTATATTTTTAGATACTTGTTCCATCTGCGGCGTAAAATACAAAAATATTGTATTAAAGGCTATAATTCCCTTAAAACAATATTTAGGTTTTTTTTGAACTGTTATAGATAGAAATTTATGGGGATAATTCTTCTATTGCTTTATTAATACTTTCAATTCTTGATACAGCACCTATTTTCTCAAAATGTTTTGCTGCTAACTTAAAGTTTTTAATAGCCCCGGAAGTTTCGCCGGTTTCTTTATAGAGGTATGCAATCTCAACCAGTATCTCAGCCAAATTAAGTTTATTGTTAAGTTCTTCATTGATGCGCTTACTATTTTCAAAATAGGAGAGTGCAAGGTCGAATCGGTTACTTTCGCGGTTTATTATCCCGAAAATTTTGTAAGCTTCAGCCATACTGAGGCGATCACCGATTTCAGAGAAGATTGAAAAAGCTGTAGTTGCAAGTGCCGTACTTGTGGAGTATTCTCCCCTGTAACAAGCAATTTCTGACTTAAATAAATATGTAAATCCTTTAGTATACAGTTCGTTTGTCTTTTTTGATATATCTAATGATTTATCAAGATATTCCAATGCTTTGGTAAATTGCTTTTGAGACTTGTAAGCCAGTGCGATATTGTTGTATATGGGAGCAGCAATGGTATCATAGATGTCCTCTTTTTCGATTGCTTTCAATGCATTTTCATGACAGTATATTGCCTTATCCATAGCGCTTCGCATATGATAAAGATTTCCAATATTCATATTGGTTTTGGCAATATATTCAGAATAATTTTCATCTTCAGCCATTTCTCTGGCTTCTTTAAAAAGTGCTTCTCCTTCGGATAAATTACCCTGTTCCACCATCAAAGCTCCAAGATCGTTTTTAATAATGGCTATACCCTTATTGTCACTAAGGATAATAAAGAAATTCAGGCTTTTGTTAAAATATTTATTTGCCGTTTTAAAATCACTTTTATAGAAATATATTTTCCCTATGTCATGATGAACTTTAGCAAGCAATTTCTTATCGGCATGGAGGCGGTGTTTAGTTGCAATCAATTGAAGAAGATGCTCTCCTTTTTGAAACTCGCCGTATTTAATTGATATTTCTGCAATTTCGTATAATAATTCCAGATACTCCTGCACTGTAAGGTATTTGTAGGCATAGTGTATCGTTGTATCAAAATCTATATCTCTATAAATCCTATCTTTTTGATGCATCTCTAATTTCTCAGGGAATATATCTTCTCGCCAAATATTGTTTAAAAGCCGTTCTCTCTCGATACGGAGGGATTGCAGCTCTTTTGTAAAAGTTTTACCACAATGTTTTTCTGCTAGTGATAATACTTCTTCTATAAACTTCTGAAAAGTTTTATTTATCAACATGATACTTTCTCTAAGTTATTTCCATTAATAAATAGTTTTATCACTATTTTCACTATGAAAATATTACAATAAATTTTTATAAACCCCATTGATATCTTGTAAAATGATCAATGTAAACCGATATGGCTCCGTTTTCAAGATCAATTTCGGGATTGGGAACTAAAACCCAGAGACCTGTGTCATCATCGAGCCAGTAGATATTGAGTTCAGTCAGGTCAGCATTTGCATTAATATTCAGGTATTCAAATGATACTGTAATTTTAACATTTTTCGAGAAAGTCTGGTTAGGTAAGAAATCTACCCCTGCATTTGCTTCTTCTGAAGTCGCTACTCGCACAATAATCGTACGATTTTTCTCACGGAAAGCATATGGAGGAACTGTAACTTTACAACCAAAAGTTGCATCGCCGCCAACTGTGCCGCCTTCTTTCTTATAAATCATTTTTTCTTGATAGCCGACTTTAGCTAACGTTCTTGGTCCATCTAAAATTGCCTTAATCTTATTGGCAACTTCTGGTTTCCACTGAATCCAATTAATTTGATCACCGGGAATACCCTGGTTGATTGATTGATTGACGGGGCTTGTTGGGGAATCATTACTACAGCCGATAAAGGCTATAATTCCCAGAGTAATTATAAGAAGCCCGACTAACGTAATTCTTTTTGCTTTCATGTTTTCACTCCCCTTCTTTATTATCTTAAGAATTCTCAACATTTGGCTAGATACTACAAATTATATTCCAAAGTTGCAAATTTATTTCTAGTGATATTTAATATTTTGTTTTTGATGCCAATTAATTATTATCTAATTATCTAATATTACAGCATCTTAAAGATTGAAGTAATTTTTCCAAATAGTGTCATTATTCTTAAATAAATACCAAGTTGAATTGAATTTAAATGAGCGAATATATTTTTTTAATTAGTTCACCTGAACCAAAGTGGTTGATATGAACCAATTTTTACACTGTATTCGGAATCATTTTTAATTCTGATCACCTAAAGATTTTTCAAGCAATACATCAACTTTTATTGGTTGTAAACTTAATGTTAAATTTTCGCATTCTATATTTTAGCGTCTCTCGTGAAATTTTAAGTAATTTTGCGGCACGTGTCTGGTTACCATCTGTACAGTCCAGGGCTTTCTCTATTAGTGATTTTTCAATTTCTATTAATGATACTCCGCCCGGAGGTATATCAAATTCAGTTTTATTGTTATATGTTTTTCTATTAATAGAGCTCACATAAGGGGAAATACTTTTTAATGATAAATAATTGGTTTCTTCAAAAAGTACAGCACGTTCAATTATATTTTTAAGTTCCCTTATATTACCAGGCCATGAATGTTCTGAAAGCAAAATTTCAGCATCTGGGTTGAGCCCTTTTATACTTTTTTTAAACTCAGCATTATACTGTTTCAGGAAATGTTCTGCCAATAATAATACATCTCCTTTCCGTTCTCTGAGTGGAGGCAATGTTATTGATGCTACATTTAGACGGTAATATAATTCCTTTTGAAAAGTATTTTCTAAAATTTTGTTTTCCAAATCACGTGAAGTGGCACTGATTATTCTTGTATCTACCTTAATTTCTTTCGTGCCTCCTACTCTGCGAAATGATTGGTCTTCAATAACTTTCAACAATTTTGATTGAAGTACTATGTCCATGTCACCAATTTCATCTAAAAAAAATGTCCCTCGATGTGCTAGCTCCAATAGACCTTTTTTTCTGCGAATTGCTCCTGTAAAAGCACCTGCCTCGTATCCAAAGAGTTCTGCTTCAAGTAGGGGTTCTTGAAAAGCTGAGCAGTTTACCTCAATGAATGGTTTGCTTGCCCTGGCGCTGTTGTAGTGAATAGCCCTTGCAACTAACTCTTTACCGGTTCCTGTTTCTCCTTGTATTAATACTGTTGTTCTGGGGGAATTGGCAACTTGGTGAACAAACTTGAATATGTCTTTAATTTTGTCACTATTGCCTATTATTTCATTAAAACCTAAGTATTCATTTTTTTCTTTTTGTAAGTAAGCTATTTGTTCGTCTTTATGTTTGTCGTCTAATGCCTTCTGAACAATCAGTGTGATCTTGTCTAAATTGAAGGGTTTCTCAATGTAGTCCCAGGCTCCAAGCTTCATAGCTGTTACGGCTGAGGATACATCGGCATGGCTGGTGATTATGATTACAGGTATGTGGCTATTATACTCTTTAATATGAGCAAGGCATTTAAGACCATCCATACCAGGAAGTTTAAAATCTAGAAGTATTAGGTCGGGTTCATCTTTTGTTATGCAGCTCAATGCATCTTCAGCAGTCATTAAGGAAATTACTCCATGACCTTCTGACTCTAAAATTTCTTGAAGATTAGTCCTTATGCCAATATCGTCATCTACTATTAAAATAGAAGCCATGTAAATCCATATAATTGTTATATCGCAAAGATCAATGATAGTTTATTAATCAAGTGGTTCAAAAGCAACAGTTAGTATTTATTAATATAGCATTAATCAGGAAATTTTGCATGAATATATAGTACTGTTTAAATTTAAAATAACTTTTTTTATACGGCTCAGTAATTTTAATGGTATATTAATTTAAAACATATTAAAATTATGTAAGAGTTCACGGAAATTGGAAATTTGAAATTGGGAAAAGAAGTGAAAAGAGTCCTCCGGCTGGCGGATGTCAAGCATGGAAATTAGAAATTGTCTCAAAGAGACCCCTTTGGGGGAAATTGGGAAAAGAATGCGTTTATCAACAGCACAAAATGATGATAACACTAATTTCAAATTTCCTCCAGGGGAGTTCCTTTGGAAAAACCATGGACACCGTGAGATAGTATTGAAAATTAGTACATTTGAGCTGGATTGTTTTTATTTCTTTCTATATTTTCCCACTAATATAGGGGAAAAATATCTAACGGGGTGGACGGTTACAAAATCACTTTGTTTTTTAAAGGGGTTAAGTATGACTGATCAAGGGAATATTTTTGATGTAATTCTAATCGGTGCCGGTCCAGCCGGCCTTTTCGCTGCTGACAGTCTTTCGGAAGTCGATTTGTCAGTTTTGGTTATTGATCGAGGAGAAGAGCCATCAAATCGTGGAAATATGAATTTTGGTATAGGCGGTGCAGGTGCCTTTTCTGATGGTAAATTAAATTTAACACATAAAATCGGTGGAGATCCGAGTAGTTTTGGGAGGACATCGTCCGAAGTTGAAGATGCTATTCAGATTATTGATGATATTTTTACAGAGATGGGTGTGGAGGGAGGATATTCGGGAACTAATGGTAAAAGTCTTCAGAGTTTGTTGCGTAATGCTAATGCTGTCGGAGTTGAATTCATTTCCGGGAGACAGAGGCATGTTGGGACTGATAGACTTCGTGTAGTCGTAGATCGTTTTTATAAAAGATTACTGAAGAAAGGAGTGGCTTTTAAGAAAAACACACATGTGGAGTCTATATATAAAGAAGGTGATATATACAAGTTGATTGCTGGGAAGGAATTTTTTAAGGCAAAGGCTGTAATAGCTGCTCCCGGGCGTGCCGGAGCATATTGGCTTAGAGAACAGGCTAAGCATTTAGGGATTAAAACAGGTTATGGACCAATAGATGTTGGTATTCGTGTTGAATTTCCTGCTATAATTTACAGTGAAATTGCAAAAGTAATGTACGACGCTAAGTTCAGACTTTATAGCAAATCCTATGATGACCTTGTGAGAACTTTCTGTACAAACCCCAATGGGTATATAGTTAGTGAAAAGTATGACGATTTTGTATTGGTAAATGGTCATGCAAAATGGAACTCAAAAACCGACAATACGAATTTTGCACTACTATCACGAGTTGTATTGACAAATCCTGTTGAAGACACGACAAAATATGGTAGAGATATTGCGCGTTTGGCAACGACTATTGGCGGAGGTAAGCCGATAATTCAGAGACTGACTGATTTTATTGAAGGGAGACGATCAACATGGGCCCGCATTGCCAGGTCTTCAATTATTCCGACATTAAAAGATACAACTCCAGGCGATATAGCAATGGCTTTTCCCCAGAGAATTGCTACAAATCTGGTTGATGGACTAAATGTTCTAAACGAAATAATATCTGGGTTGCTTTCGAGTAATACAATTTTATATGCTCCTGAGATAAAGTTTTATGATACAAAATATACCGTAACACCAAATCTTGAAACAACTACAAAGAACTTCTTTGTTGCTGGAGATGCAAGTGGACATAGTAGAGGGATTGTTTATTCAGCAGTGACGGGAATGTTTGCTGCTGAGGGTGTATTAAAGAGTTTAGGGAAAAACTAAAATATTAGTTTCAGAAACGGAGTAAAAATGGGAGATTTTTTAGTTGAAAAGAAATCAAAAAGGTTAATTTCACTTGATGCTTTCAGGGGTATTACTATTGCAAGTATGATTCTGGTTAATAATGCAGGGAATTGGAGTGCAATATACCCGCCGTTAGAACATGCAAAATGGCATGGATGGACTCTAACGGATTTGATATTTCCGTTTTTCCTTTTCATTGTTGGTGTAGCTATTGTTTTTGCTTTTTCAAAGCGAATTGAGACAGGGCAGTCAAAAAAGAAGCTATACTTAAAGATTTTAAAAAGAACTCTAATTCTATTTGGTCTTGGTCTATTATTGAATGCCTTCCCATTTTTTCATCTTTCAACCTGGAGGATTCCAGGGGTGTTGCAGCGTATAGCAATTACTTATGCAATTGCTTCAATAATAGTGCTTAATACAAATATCAAATGGCAAGCCTACATTGCAGCTGGTTTCTTAATTATCTATTGGATAATTATGAAATTGGTTCCGGTTCCAGGCTACGGTGCTGGTGTCTTAGATCCCCAGGGTAATTTATGTGGATTTATTGATGGTATATTGCTAAAGGGACATACCTGGATGTATGCCCCGGCGAAGGGATTTGATCCTGAAGGTTTATTGAGTACTATACCTGCAATTTCCTCTGTATTATTTGGAGTACTAACCGGACATTGGCTAAAAGCAAAGAAGAGTAACTTAGAGAAAGTTGTAATGCTTTTTGTTGTAGGGATTGCTGCTATCATTCTGGGAGAAATAATAAGCATTTGGTTTCCTATTAATAAAAATTTGTGGTCGAGCTCATACACAGTTTTTACTGCTGGAATGGCATTATTGTTTCTAGGGATGTGTTATTGGCTAATTGATATAAAAGGATATAAAAAGTGGACGACACCATTTCTTGTTTTTGGTTCAAATGCAATAACTGTTTATACTCTTTCCGACCTTTTGGCAAGGGCAATGGTATATTGGTGGAAGATTCCACAACAAGATGGCAGCGCAATTTCCCTTAAGACTTTTTTATACAGAACACTATTTGAATCCTGGATGAGTCCAATCAATGCGTCCCTCTTTTATGCTTTAACATACGTTCTGATTTGGTTTGGGTTAATGACAATTCTATATAAAAAGAAAATATTTATAAAAATATAGTGGTGCTTAAACGCAAAAATCTTTGTTTAGGGGGTGTGATGATATAACCTTTAGGGGGTGTGTCGAAGACATCCCTCTGGGAAGAAGAAATAAAATGGATTTTTGTATTATTCTAAGTTCATTAAAAACATTATGAATATAATTCAGTAAATGGTAATTAGTTTTTCTCACCCCCTGAACATATTTAAATTGTAAATTCACAAATAACAAAATGATAAATTACAACCGCAAGACGGGTCTCCGAGAATGAAAATTTTATTCTATCACACCCCCTAAACTGAGAAATATTTATGCCGTTTATTGAACTTGATAGAATAAAAGAGATTGCAAGCCAGTCAGATAGAGAGAGATGAAAAACTCAAATCAATATGTATGCTACTAAAAGACAGCATTATGCATTATGATTGGGTTGGATTTTATATAGTTGACGATTTTAAAAAGGAACTCTATCTGGGACCCTATGCCGGCGATCCGACAGAGCATACACGAATTCCATTTGGCAAAGGAATATGTGGGCAGGCTGCTGAAAAAAGAAAGACTGTTGTTATACAGGATATTTCCAAACAGAAAAATTATCTTTCTTGTAGTCTTAACCCTACTACGTAATTTAATGTTTTTAATATAACATATTGTATATTTAAATTGACTGCAACACAACATATAGTACTGAATTTTGCAAGTGACGTTGTAGGGTAAATGTAAAGTCAGAAATAGTTGTCCCTATATTCAAGAAGGGGAAATTTGTGGCAGAGTTGGATATAGATTCGCATTCAGATTCTCCATTTACTGAATGGGACGAAAAAGTTCTCAAAAAGATTTGCGTCATTGTACCAAGGTTGTTTTAGATACTATTTCGCAACGTGTAGTAACGAACCAGATGGTTCGTTGTCGAACAGGACTGTTCGACTCTACTGTCATATTCATTTAATACTAAACTCAATGACGGAATTAATTCAATTTCCGGTGCGAGCTTATTGGAGTTGGTTATTACAACCGCATTAATGCGGTTTTTTTTGAAAAAGATTTATCACCTTGCACTGTAAGTTACTCTCCACATATTAACAAGTTCTTCGATTTATCATAAATTTAACTACTAATAGATGAGTGATTACAGAAACATATTGATTTTAGCTATAATGCTTACTAATATCAGTCGTGATTTTTAGGAGAAGAAAGAGAGGATAAGAAAGTGAAATCAAAGATAAAATGGATAGCAATCCCAGGAGTTTTAGTTGCATTTTTAGCAATTTTATTGATTTTTACACCTTTAGGTAAAGTGATTTTAGCTTCAGGAAGCAATCTTTACCTTAAGCTGAACGTTTTAAATGACATTATACGCATAGTAAATGATAATTATGTTGAAGTTCCTGACTGGGATAAAGTGATGGAGGGTGCGTTCAACGGATTGATGGAAAACCTTGATCCACATTCAGTTTATATTCAGGAAGATAAATTATCGGATATTCAAGAAAAATTTACCGGTAAGTTTGAAGGGATAGGGATTGAGTTTGACATTTTAGGTGGATATATCACAGTAATTTCACCTATTGCTAACTCTCCTGCAGAGAGAGCGGGATTAGATGTTGGAGATAAAATAGTAAAGATAGATGGTGAATCCGCCTATAAGATAACACGTGAAGAAGTCTTTAAAAAATTACGAGGACCTAAAGGGTCCAAAGTTGATGTTGTGATCAGACGTCAGTATGTTGATGATTTTGAAGTGACTATTATACGCGATGAAATACCTATTTATAGCGTTTCTGCATCTTTTATGCTTGATGATAGTACTGGGTATATTTACCTCAACCGCTTTAGTGGAACAACGACTAAAGAGATAGAAGAAGCTCTTTGTAAATTAGAGGATGCTGGTATGAAGCAATTGATTTTCGATTTACGCAATAACAGTGGAGGATATCTTGAGCAAGCAGTAAAAGTTGCTGATAAATTTATAGCCGGTAAACAGAATATTGTATATACAAAAGGAAGAATTCGGAATTCTAATGAGGAATTCTATTCAGGAAAAGATGAAAAACATCCACAGTTTCCTTTAATTATACTTATTAATAGAGGTTCTGCAAGTGCAAGTGAAATAGTCGCCGGTGCAGTTCAAGACCTTGATCGCGGAGTTATTGTTGGAGAGACAAGCTTTGGAAAAGGACTTGTACAAAGGCAGTATAGCTTGCGTGATGGATCTGCTATCCGTGTGACAGTAGCTAGGTATTATACTCCAAGTGGGCGTCTAATTCAGAGGCCTTATGATGGAAATATTGCAGATTATTATGAGTCTTTTGCTCAAGAAAATAGGGATTCTCTTTTGGCAGCGGAATCAGGAGAGTCGCGTCCGCAATATCAAACGATTAGTGGTCGTACAGTATATGGCGGAGGTGGTATTACTCCGGATCATTATTTGAAATATAAACGGTACAAACACGATTTAAATAAAGATACGATGAAACTTTTAAGGCATCCCTCAAGGGTAATATTTGAGTTTGCTGCTAAATACGGTGCAAAAAACAAGAGGTGGGCAGAGAAAAAAGAGAAGTTTCTAGAAAAATTTCAGATTAGTGATAAGATGTTTGATGCGTTTAAGAAATACGTTGAAGACAAAAAGATTGATATTGATATTAGAAATCTTGACGATGATTCTGGTTATTTAAAGATGCTTTTGAAGGCTGAAATAGCGAAAGACTTCTGGGGTTATGATGAATATTATAAAGTTGTTCGATTACAAGATAATCAAGTTCTTGAAGCAATGAAATATTTTAATGAATCAAGACTATTGGCAGCAGGCGAAGAGAAATAGATCTTTCAAGTAGGATAAAATAAAATCTCTTTTTACTGAATTGCTAACATTTCTCACTTGAATAAATGACAGCGAAGCGAATGACAATATACTACTCCATTATTTCAGAGATCTTACGGATCATCTTTTCCCAAAGGGATTCTCCAAAGGAGTCCGTTGTGACCTGCTGGAGCATGTTTCGTTGTGGGGAAAAATCATGGATGTTATTTTAAAACTTTCAGCTGAGATTTATAAATTACTCTTATTTTTAGGAAAAAACCATAATACAGGGGCAATTTAAAATCCATAAAAGCCCAGGGATATGGCGAGAATTTCCCTTTTTCATAGTGCAAAGCCATATCGGCATATATTCCTCGATTAATATAAATTTTGTGTATTCCATATTTAGCTGAAGCCAAGACTACTTTATCGTAATCCATATAACCAATATCAAGATTCACCTTGCGTTTATTGTTTATTCGGTATTTATCTTCAATAGAGTTACTTTTAAGTTTTACGTCAGCAAGGTAAGAGGGACTTATAAGGTCACTAAATGAGCAAATTCTCCTGAAAATAGGAGAACCCATTTCACTATTGTAGTAATTTGTTACATCAAATGGAAAATCTTCGCTTGATAGATCAATTTTGCTAAATTTTTGCTCTAAATCTTCTAGTGATTTTTTGAGCAATTTTTCAGAACTGAAAAGTGCCCCGACGAAGTATTTTACAGGTTTTGCTTCTTCAGGTTTCATTGTTTTCTATTATAAGCCACGAAGGCACAAATCCACAAAAATATTTATGAATTTTTCCATCTGTGGTTTGACTATATTGACTTTCAATTTTAAAAGTATTTCTTTAATTATTTAGCGTTTATCTCATAGAGATCCCTTTGGGATTGGCGTTAATTAGCGGTTTACAATTTAACCCATTTCGGTACTTTATATCTAAGCTTCTTATCATAAATGAGATTATCTTTTAGTGCTTTTTCCGCTTTTTGGACTAAACCGGGTGGGATTTTAAATATATTGTTAACAACTTTAGAGATTTCATCCTGAAATTTTCCCTTGAAAGCTATCCCTTTTCCTTCTCTTTTCAGGTAATGGTTGTGCAGATAAGTAAAGCCGATTTCGTCACGTTTAGAAAGACAAATCCCGTGCATTGTTCTCCAGTGAAATGAGCTGTTCCAGAATTTTAGGAATGTCTCAGGGGAAGTGGGTATGTTTCTGAAGGAGTATCGCAATTTGAGATTTTTATTCTGAAATGTGAAGAGTGAATATTTGTCATTTTCTTCGTTATAGATGAGAGAAACAGGAATAAATGACAGATTTTGATTTCCAGGAGATTTTGATATTAAAAGAGGTTTATGAATTAGATAACCTGGATCAAGAAGGTATTTATTTGAGTTGTGTTTCAGAATTAGAGCACAGTGAGAATTTTCCCCGGGTTTCATATCAGCCATAATAATGTTTGTTGTATATCCATAGTAATCCATTATGGTTTTAAGAAAAAATGTAAGGGAGAAGCAGGTTCCACCAAGTCTGAATTGATCGTAATCCGAGATGATTTCGTCAGGTAATCTATTGGGAAAATCGTCCCATTTCTTATTCAGTTTAAGAATTTTGCTCAGGTTTTCATAGGGTAGTTTTGAAAATTGCCTTACAATTTCCGAAACATGTTTGAAAGAAATATTTTGTTCTTTGATACCAAAAATTTTTAAGAAATGCTCTGCAGCAGTGAAATGGTTTTTTGTATTTAAGGATGATTTATTAATCATTATGAAAATTATAATGAAAACAGTGAAAAAACAAATTCAGTTATTTTCCATTCATAGGATAATAAATATTTCATTTTTGCTATTTTTATATTAAAATCAGTATCCCTTTTTGTTCTTTTAAAATGAAAAATTTTTATTACACCAATATTGTGCTGAATTCACATTGCTGTAAAAAGATTTTTAAGGTAAAAGAGATTTATGTCATCTTAATAACACCCATGATTTTTCCCCACAACGAAACATGCTCCGAAGGTCACAACGGACTCCTTTGGAGAATCCCGTTGGGAAAAGATGATCCGTAAGATCTCTGAAATAATGGAGTAGTATATTGTCATTCGCTTCGCCGTCATTTGACCACTGAATAACTATTGAATGACTAATGACATTGAGATATATAATTAAAATTAGTGCAAATTCGTGTACTCCGTGGTTACTTTCATATAAACAAATCATTTATTAAAATTGAGCAACAGCTGGAAATTGTGACAATCAAAATATTCGTTACGGGTGGGACTTTCGATAAAGAGTATAATGAACTTAAGGGGAAACTCTTTTTTAAGAATACTCACCTAACTGAAATGCTTAAATTGGCTCGCTGTAAATTAAAAATTGACATCGGAACTTTAATGATGATTGATAGCTTAGATATGACCGATGCTGATAGAAATATAATTCTTGAAAACTGCAAAAAAACAAAAGAAGATAAAATATTGATCACCCATGGTACTGATACAATGGTAAAAACTGCTGAAGTTCTTGCAAATTCTATAAAGGATAAAATAATTATTTTAACGGGTGCAATGGTACCGTACAAATTTGGCAGTTCTGATGGTTTATTTAATTTAGGAAGCTCTCTGGCATTTGTCCAAACTTTGCCGCATGGAGTTTATATTTCGATGAATGGCAAATACTTTCATTGGGATAATGTTAGAAAAAACAAAGAAACAGGTGTGTTTGAAAAAATAAAGTAAATATCTATTTTTGATTTTTTGGATGTTTTTTCCTGGAAATTGGTATTTTAGGATGATTTCAAGAAATCTCAGTAGGTAATTTAATTTTTTTATTACTCAATGTGTTTGGAGGAATTACAATATTATTCATGAGTTTTATTAATTATATATCTAATCTCTGAAGGAGATTTGAGGTGGCTTCTTTGACTATTCTTAAAAATTATGAAATTAAACCTGCGACTGTGGATGATGTTTCATTAGTTCTTTCATTTATCAAAGAACTTGCGGAATATGAGCAGGCTTTGAATGAGGTTGTTGCTACTGTGGATATTCTCCGTGAATCCCTTTTCGGAAAACATCCGTGTGCCGAGGTCATAATTGGTTATTATAATAGTGTTCCGGTTAGTTTTGCTGTATATTTTTTTAACTTTTCGACCTGGCTTGGTAGTCCGGGCTTATATCTTGAAGACATTTATGTAAAACCAGAGTATCGCCACAAGGGATTTGCTACAGCGATGATGATTTATCTTGCAAAATTAGCAAAAGAGCGTAAATGTGGGCGCCTCGAATGGAGTGTCCTAAATTGGAATAAACCTGCTGTCAGGTTTTATAAAGGGATTGGTGCGGTTCCTATGAACGAATGGACAGTCTATAGGCTCACTGGTGATGCTTTGGATAAATTGGCTGCTGAGAATTGATTGTAAATCCGCTGTGCAAATTTATGCGGAGCTATATCTGACATTCATATTATTATAAAATCTTCAAATAAAATAAATATTATTAATTTTCGTGCCTTTGTGGCTTTTACTATCTTTGAAATTTCAATTCAATTAAATAGATTTACGCTTAATGAATGAGAGTAAGAACGAAATAGAAAATCGCAAAAAAGAACATATAACAATAGTATGTGAGGAGAATGTCCGGTATAAGGAGGTAAGTACAGGATTTGAAGATTACCGTTTTGTCCATAATGCACTGCCGGAAATGAACCTTGAGGATGTTAATATTTCCACAGATTTCCTTGGGTATCAACTGAATTTGCCGTTGATGATTACATCCATGAGCGGTGGTGAAAATCAAGGTAAGAGTTTGAATAAAGACCTTGCAAAGGCTGCGAATTCAGAAAAAGTTTCATTAGGATTGGGAAGTATACGACCAGCACTTGATAATCCCGAAGCGATTTCCAGTTATGCAATTGCACGTGAATATGCTCCTGATATTCCCATTATCGCTAATATTGGAGCTGCGCAGCTTTCCTCTACTCTAAATTCTAAGGACTTGTCTAAGCTTCTAAAAAATATAGGGGTGGATGCAATCTCAATACACTTGAATCCACTTCAGGAAGCCCTTCAACCTGAGGGAGATACGGCATTTAAGGGAGTGAGCAAGGCTATTGAAATCTTGAAAGATACAATTCCATTACCAATTATTGTTAAGGAGGTAGGATTTGGATTATCTGTTGATGTTGTAAAAAAGTTGCAGAAGATCGGGATTGAGTGGGTTGATATAGCAGGAGCAGGAGGTACATCCTGGGCGAGAGTTGAAGAGAAGAGAATTAAAAATATATTTTATAAAAAGGTTGCTAGGGAATTTTTTGAGTGGGGTATCCCTACTTTTCAATCACTGGTTGATTCAGTTAAAATAAAGGACGTTAATATTATAGCTTCCGGGGGAATAGATACCGGATTGAAGTTCTCAAAAGCAATTGCTCTTGGAGCATCACTGGGCGGCGGCGCTGCCCCTTTTTTACGAGTCTGGAGAGAAAATAGTATAGAAGGTATTCGAGAATTGATTAGTGTATTTAAGGAGACTCTCAGACTATCACTATTTTGTACAGGAATAAAAGATATAAGTTCATTTAAAGGTAATACATCAATTATTGAACGAATTAGTGATTAAGTATAGACTAAATTATGAACTATTAATTAAGACTTATAGCTGATAATTTATAAAAATACAGGGGTAAATGATAATTTGGAAATAGGATATATTTATTTTTGAATTTAAATTTTCAGGGAAATGTTTAGTATAATGAAGAAAATATTATTGTTACTTATTATTGCTTTTGGGCTTGTTAACTCATGTAATTTCCTTTCAGCATCTGACAGTCTTGCCATTTTTTATACCGGCACTGTCCGTGGTGAAATTGATCCATGTGGGTGAAAGTCTGCCCGTCTTGGCGGTCTTGCCAGGAAAGCGACAATTTTTAAAAAATACCTGAAGGAATACAAAAATAGTATAATCCTCGATGCAGGTGACCTATTTTTCCGTACTTCATTGATGCCTCCAAATAAGCTTGAGCAAAAAAAAGAAACTGCTCTTTTCCTTGTAGATTCATATAATGATTTGGGATATCAGGTTTACAATGTTGGCGGCAATGATTTTGCAGCTGGGTTAGAATTTGTCAAGAAAGCCGAAAAAACAGCGAAGTTCGCCTATATTTCAGCGAATATTATTGATAGCACAAGCAATCAAGTTCTATTTAAACCTTATAAAATCATAAAGTCAGGGAATAAGAAATTTGGGATTATCGGAATAACTTCAAAACCAGTATATAATATTAGCGGCGTTAAGATTATCGAACCCGTGGATGCTCTGAATAAATATTTGCCTGAATTAAAAAAACAATCGGATTATGTTATTTTGCTTGCCGCTGTAAATAATACGGATGAAACTAAGATAATTAATAGTAAAAGTTCTATTGATTTTTTACTCTGTGCCAGCACTTATAGGTTCTCTAAAATCCTGGATGTTGCTAATGGTGAGTATATTGCGAGATGCGGAAATATTGGGAAATATGTCGGGGTTATAAGTATGAAAATTGTCAGAGAAGGAGTGCCACTTGAAAATGTTTCGAAAATAAATAATCAGCTCGAATATACTGAAAAACGACTAAAATCCTTTGCAAAAGATATGGGTGATAAAAATTATGATGAATATTATGCGGATAGTCCTTCTGTTTTAAATGTGATTCATAGTTTGCAAAGACATGAAAAAGAGCTTAAGAAGCAAAAGGGAAAAATCATCAATACTCTTGATTTTGAATTAGTAAGTTTAGATAAAAAAGTAAGTGATGATCCTTATATGCGAAAGAAAGTCAATGAGCATAAAGCTGCGTTGAAAAACGTAAGGACTATCAAATAATAGAGATGTGGGTAGAAGTAGATAGAAATCTGTAAAATTTGGAAATAAATTATAGAAATATGAGATAATTCTACATTGATAAGTCTTCGTTATTTATCATCTAATTTGAAATGTTTTTTCCTCAATATCTATTTGTATAAAGTGATTTTCTGAAAACTATGGCTTGATTGTCTATAAGTTTAATCGTAATTTCTATCTGCTTTTTGAAGATTATATGGGGCATTAGCTCAGTTGGGAGAGCGTCTGAATGGCATTCAGAAGGTCACCGGTTCGAGCCCGGTATGCTCCACACCTTGCAATATTATGTATATATTTTAGAGAGCCAGTAATAAGGAGAGCGTCACGATGCTAATCAGGAAGGTTGTCGGTTTATCGATTATTTCGGGATTCAGCTCCACTAATTACTTATAATTACCTGCCAGTTATTGATTTATTCGAAGGTATTTCATATATAAATCTCTTAGAAATCGTCCTGAATAATACTCGGTTATTTTTGATATATTCATTATTTTATACATAGGATTTTAATATTGTCCGCATGTGAAAAGAGAACAGCTTGAATTGATACATACCTTATTTATTTTTCCTTGTCAAAGTACAGTCTGAAATATAAATTCATTAGATTTTTAATAATGGGGAAATAGACGGTTTTAAACCCCTAAATTTAAGAAATTATTTTATTTAATGAATAGTGGTAATTTATGAAACTCAAAAAACTGGTTTCAGTTGTAAAAGAAAAAAAAGTAAAGGGTAACCTTAACACTGAAATAAAAGGTGTGGTTTATGACCCCCTTCGTGTCAAACAAGATTTTCTTTATGCTGCTATTAATATCTATACTCAGCTCGATAAGATCGAGCTCTCTGATGGTCATCCATTTGTGAATGATGCTATAAAAGCTGGAGCTTCTGCAGTTCTTTTACAAAAAGATATGAATGTACCGGATAATGTAGTAAAAATTGTCGTTCCGGATTCACGCCTTGCACTGGCACTTATTGCAGCTGAATTTTATGAGCAACCATCACAAAAATTCAAACTGATTGGCATTACCGGTACTAACGGTAAAACCACAACTGCGCATATAATCGAAAGCATTTTAAAGCAGAAACACCGGACGGGCCTTATTGGAACGCTTTACTATAAGATAAATGGTAAAATCTATAAGTCTAAGGATACGACACCCGAGCCACCTGACCTTCAGGAAATATTTACCAATATGAGTGAGCAAAAGTGCGACTATTGTGTAATGGAGGTCTCATCTCATGGAATTGATTTCCACCGCGTCGCTGGCCTAAAATACGAACTTGGTGTATGGACGAACTTTACTCAGGACCATCTTGATTGGCACAAAACTATGGAAAATTATCGAAGTACGAAACTTCGTTGGTTCGCCAGTCTTGAGCCTGATAAGAAAGTTATTATTAACGTGGATGATCCTTCTGCAAAATATTTTATAGATGCGGCACATACAGAAAAAATTACTTATGGAATGAAGAACTCTGCTGATGTAACAGTAAAAAATACAAAACTTAGTGGTAACGGAACTGTATTTACTTTAATCACGCCGGTTGGAGAGATTGACATACAGACAAAACTTCGAGGTAAGTTCAATCTCTATAACATGATTTGTGCTGCTGCTGCCACTTATGCTCAAGGGATCTCGTTAGAGGAAATCAAAATGGGTCTCGAAGAAGAAATCATTGTTGCAGGCAGATTTCAGTCAGTGAATCGGGGACAGGATTTTACTGTTATTGTGGATTATGCTCATACTCCGGATGGGCTTGTTAAAGTGCTTGACGCTGCTCGGTCGATGAATCCTGAGCGTATTATTACAGTATTTGGCTGTGGTGGTGACCGTGACCATTCCAAACGTCCTAAAATGGGTGCAATTGTGGAAGAACTTAGCAATATCGCAATTATCACTGATGACAATCCCAGAACTGAAGACTCTGAAAAAATAACTGAACAAATTGTAACGGCATTTAAAGATAGATGCGATTATGAGGTCATTCATGACCGACGTGAGGCGATCCAGTACGCTATCAATATTGCAAAGGCGAATGACCTGGTTCTTATTGCTGGCAAGGGACATGAGAACACGCAAACCCTTAAAGATAAAACTATCCATTTCAACGATTTTGAAGTGATAAGTGAAATCCTTGAGAAAAAAAGGTTTTCAACATTGTAAAATCAATTAGGAATTTACTTTCATGACTGACAGTTCTAGCATGATTAACAGAAATGTTTTGGTTTTGAATCAGACGTATGAACCGTTGCATATTTGCAATGTTAAAAGAGCTATTGTTTTAATTCTCACACAGAAGGCAACTATGGTAAAGACTGTTAATCACCAGGTTTTAAGAACTGTGAATACAACTTACCCGATACCAACAATTATTAGAATACAGAAGTATGTTTGCGTTCAGCGATGGGAAGCTGTTTTGAATAAAGATAATATATTTAGAAGAGATAACCATACATGCCAATATTGTGGAGCTAAAGGAGTTCCCTTAACCATCGACCATGTGATTCCCAAAGCGTTGTGTGGAAAAGATACATGGACAAATCTTGTAACAGCCTGCCATTCCTGCAATAATCGTAAAGGTAATAGGACTCCAGAAGAAGCGGGGATGACTTTAAACCGTAAACCCAAAAAACCGCACAGGCTCCACACTTTACAAAGATTTGCAGAATCTCCCATTGATGAGTGGCGTCCTTATTTATTTTTAGACTAAAAAAAAGAAATTATGAAAACTGTAAATTTGAAATGTAGAATTCTCAGCGGAATGAGGCCAACAGGTAAAATGCACCTGGGTAACTATGTTGGTGCTCTGGAAAATTGGGTCAATCTTCAAAAACAGTATGAAAATTTCCATCTTATTGCTGATTATCATGCTCTCACGACAAACCTTGATACTAGCAAAATATTAGATAATACAATAGAGATGATAATTGACTGGCTCTCAGTTGGGATAGATCCTGAGAGAAGCCCTATTTTTCGTCAGAGTCAGATTAAAGAACATTCTGAGCTCCACCTTATTTTTTCGATGTTAATTACAACAGCGCGACTTGAAAGAAATCCTACATTGAAAGAGCAGATTAAGGATTTAAAAATCGAAAATATAGTTTACGGCCATTTAGGTTACCCTGTTCTTCAAGCAGCTGACATTCTTTTATACAAGGGCAATTTAGTACCCGTAGGTGAGGATCAGGCTCCACATGTCGAAATTACAAGAGAAATTGCAAGAAAATTCAATTTAGTGTATGGTAAAGTATTTCCAATACCAAAAGTAAAGCTGACTAATTTTGCGCGACTCCCGGGGTTAGACAGAAATAAAATGAGTAAATCCCTTGGTAATACTATATCACTTTCAGATTCAGAAGAGGAGGTCAGAGGGAAAGTGAGGAAAGCTATTACAGACCCTCAAAAAATTCGGCGAGGCGATCCTGGCAGACCAGATATTTGCCTTATTTATACTTACCAAAAGAAGTTCAACCACAGTGAAACGGAAGAAATTTACTCAGGATGTACAAGTGGAGTGCTTGGCTGTGTTGATTGTAAAATGAAATGTTCAGAAGCCATATCGAAAAAGATTGAGCCTTTCCGTGAAAAACGTCGGTATTTTGAGAAAAATAGAAATAGTGTACTTGATATGCTTAAAGATGGTGAAAAGCGGGCAAAATTAGTTGCCCAAAAAACTATGACAGAAGTTCACAAGGCTATGCAACTTGGATAATTGACTATTGACTATTGTCTGGTAAACTGAGCGAGAATAGAGAAACGACAATGAAAAGTTTTCTCGAAGAGATGTCTTTGACAAAAGTGTCTAAAGTGATCTTGCCAAAGGCATCCCTGACGGGAAAAGTGCCTAAAGTAGAAAATGACTAATGACCAATTAACAATAGACAATAATAAATTGACCCTGTACTGTCGCTTCGCTTCCTACCCCAGAGGGATCTCTTTGAGACAGGGCAAGCAATAGACAATCGACAATAGAAAATAGAAAATGGTTTATAATGTAAAATTGAATGTGTTTGAGGGTCCTCTTGATCTATTGCTTTTTTTCATCAAGCGGGATGAAATAAATATATATGATATCCCTATATCTCATATAACTAATGAATATTTGGAATACCTTGAATTAATGAAAAGCATGAATCTTCATCTTGCTGGTGAATTTATTTTGATGGCTTCAGTTTTAATGCGTATTAAAGTCCAGATGTTGCTTCCTCAAGAAAAAGTTGATGAGATAGAGGAAGTTGAAGATCCAAGGACAGAATTGGTAGAGATGTTACTTGAATACAAGAAGTATAAATGTGTAAGTGATTTTCTTAGAAAATTAGAAACAAGACAATCAAAATTATATCAGGTAAATACATTTTTAGATTCTGTTGAATGGGACCCCGATATTTTTCTTTCTGAGGTAAATCTTTTAGACATGGGCATTGCTTTTAAGAAATTACTTGTAACGCTCTCAGAATCACCATATTATGAGATTGAGACTTTTAAAATCAATATTAGTCAACAGGTTCAGCTAATTAACTCGATGTTATTAAATAGAAAAAGAATCAGATTTACTGAGTTAGCACAGCATCTGAAAAATAGGATTGAAGTTGTTGTTACCTTTTTAGCAATTTTAGAAATGGTTAAAAAGGAAGAACTCCGTGTTTCTCAAAAAGTTGCTTTTAGTGATTTTTGGCTTATAAAATTGGAAGTAGGGAATTTAGATGTTGTCGCAAACGCATAGAATTGTAGAATCACTTCTATTTAGTGCTAAAGAACCACTTACCAAAAACCAGGTGAATATTTGTTTTCAGGAAGATGTCTTACTGGAAGAGGTAGTGAAGGAGTTAAATGATTATTATGAAAGCGAAAAAGCACCAATATGGGTTCAGGAGGTATCGGAGGGATATAGGTTAATGACCCGGAGCGAGTATGACCCATGGATACGAAGACTCTATCAGAATAGAGGGAAAATGAAGCTTTCAACATCAGCTCTTGAGACTCTCTCAATTATTGCATACAAACAGCCTGTGACAAGAAGTGATGTTGATACCATTAGAGGTGTAGATTCCGTCGGTACTCTAAAAACGCTCTTAGAGAAAAATCTTATTGAGATAAAAGGACGACTGGACAGTCCCGGAAGACCTTTGACATATGCAACTACATCGTATTTCCTGGAATATTTTGGATTAAATTCTATTAAAGACCTTCCTAAAATAAACGAGATAGAAGAAATCATTGATGCAAAGAATGGAGAAGCCCTCTCCGACAGGAATTCGCCTAAATAGATACCTTTCCTTGTGTGGTATAGGTTCACGCAGACGATGTGAGCAATTTATTCTTGATGGAAGAGTTACAATTAATCGACTTTCTGTAGATAAGTTATTTACTATTGTGAAAAAAGGTGCTAAAGTTCGTCTTGACGGAGAAGTTGTAAAACCGGAAAGACCGACGTATATTCTTATGAACAAACCTGCCGGTATTTTGACGACACTTCACGATCCTCGTGGCAGGAGACATGTAGGGCAATTATTAAGAAATGTCTCATTTGTTAAACCTGTAGGAAGGCTTGATGTGAATACAACAGGTGTTTTACTTTTTACTAATGATGGAGAACTTTTATATAGGCTGACACATCCAAAATATCAAGTAGTAAGAACTTATGTAGTCACTGTTGAAGGTAAAGTTTTTTCTAATATAAAAGATATTATTATGAAAGGGATTGAACTTGGTGATGGGAAAGTTGCTCACGGTAAGGTACTAAAAATTTTATATAGGAAGTCACAGTCTACTTTATTATTGGAGTTAAGTGAGGGAATGTATCGAGAAATCAGGAGAGTTTTCAAGATTCTTGGGTATAGAGTAAAAACTCTTGATAGAATTAGTTTTAGTGGAATTGGTTACGGCACACTGGAAAGAGGGAAATGGCGTTATTTAAATAAAGGTGAAGTTAATAAATTAAAAGAAATTACCGGATTGAAAAAATAATGGAAAAGATTTGTTTTTATATAATATAGGATTAAATTTATTGACTTTTTGAAAGGTTGATTATGGGTATTGTAGTAGCTATTGATGGTCCTGCTGGCTCCGGGAAAAGCAGTACGGCAAAAGAGGTAGCTCTCCAACTTGGATTTATTTACATTGATACAGGTGCAATGTATAGAGCGGTTACTCTTGAAGTGATTAAAAATGGAGTAGACGTTTCTAATGAGAATAAGGTTACTCTTATTGCTAAAAAATTAAACATTCAATTTCAATGGATAAATGAGCATCTTCATATTTTATCAAATGGTGAAGATGTTAGTGATAAAATTAGATCTTCTAAAGTTTCTGATCTCGTTAGCCCTGTGAGTGCTATTGCGGGAGTAAGAAATGTTATGGTTAAGTGTCAACGTGAGATGGCAAAGCATGATAATATTATAATGGAAGGTCGTGATATCGGAACCAACGTATTTCCGTCGGCAGATTTTAAGTTTTACATTGATGCTGATATTAATGTTCGGGCTAAGCGCAGGATTAACGATTATAATAAAATCGGTCAAAATTTGAACCTGGAGGGAGTAAAGGAAGAGCTAGAAAAACGTGATAAAATAGACTCCTCGCGTAAACATTCTCCACTAAAAAAAGCGCATGATGCAATAGTTATTGATACAACAAATTTAAGTTTTAAAGAACAAGTTGAAATGATTGTTAATAGAGTGAGAAAAGTCTTATTTAATAAGAGAAATAATATTTAACCCTAAACCCAAGTAAGGAATTGTTTTAATGATTGATGAAGAAAAGCAGTTAAACCCTAAACCTTCCGATAAGTTGGAAGCAATAACAGAAAAAGTAGATACTCCCAAGAATGAAATTTCCGAAGAAATGGGAGTATCGCTCGAAAAATCAGAGGAATCTGTAACAAATGATCCTATAGTGGAAGTTTCTGAAGTTAAGTTGTCTAAAGAACAGTCTAATGTTGATGTTGCTGAAGAGATCTTTTCGAAAGAGGTAATAACGACTGGTCCCTTTTCGGAGGAGATTCGTGTCGTTAGTTTAGCTGATCTTGAAGAGCAGAAAGAAAAATCCTATAGTGAGCAAGTTAAAATTTATGAGAGCTCTTTAAAGGATATATCTCAAGAACAGAGAGTTATTGGGAAAGTAGTGGCTATCCATGAAGATGAAATTTTGATGGATGTTGGTTTCAAGTCGGAAGGGGTTATTGCCAGAGATGAATTTGAACAAGGTGAGCTTCCGAAAATAGGTGAACAAGTAGAAGTTTTTGTTGATATACTCGAAGATGAAAATGGTCAGATGATTCTTTCCAAAAGAAAAGCAGATTTTATGAGGATTTGGGAACGGGTTAGAGAAATATATAACAGCAGGGAAACGATTGAAGGTAGAATCGTAAGTCGTATTAAGGGCGGTATGGTAGTTGATATCATGGGTGTTGATGCATTTCTCCCCGGTTCTCAAATAGATATACGACCTGTTATCGATTTTGATTTCTTCGTTGGTAAGACTTATGATTTTCGTATTGTCAAATTGAATGAACTCAGAAAGAACATTGTCTTAAGCCGTAAAGAGATACTCGAGGAGAGTATGAAAGAAAAGCGTGAAAAGCTTCTCGAAAAAATCAAAGTTGGTGATGTTCTCAAGGGTAGAGTAAAGAATATCACCGATTTTGGTGTTTTTGTAGACTTAGGTGGTCTTGACGGTTTACTCCATATAACAGACCTATCCTGGGGTAGAGTAAATCATCCAAAGGAAATTGTAAGTATGGAAGAAGAACTAACTGTTAAGGTTATTGATTATGATCCTGAAAAAAAGAGAGTATCACTTGGTCTTAAACAACTTACACCTCACCCCTGGGAAGGTGTTGAGCAAAAATATCCAGTTGATTCAATAGTTAAAGGTAAAGTCGTTAATATTACTAATTATGGTGTGTTTGTAGAACTTGAGAAAGGAGTTGAAGGATTAATTCACATATCTGAAATATCCTGGACGAGACATATTAAACATCCTTCCGAAGTATTTTCTCTTAATGAAATAGTCGAAGCAAAAGTTCTTAGTATTGATAGTGAAGAAAGAAAAATATCTCTCGGATATAAACAACTTGAGCCGGATCCTTGGGAATCCATTGAGAAGACATATCAAGTTGATTCACTTCATAAAGGTATTGTAAGAAATCTAACACCCTATGGTGCTTTTGTTGAGCTTCATGAGGGAATTGATGGTTTTGTACATATTTCCGACCTCTCCTGGACAAGAAAATTTCATCATCCAAGGGAAGTGTTGCGGAGAGGAGATGAAATTGAAGTAAGAGTTCTGGAAATTTCGAGACAAAATAGAAGAATTGCTCTTGGTGTAAAGCAGGTAAGGGAAGATCCATGGCCCCTTATTGAGAAAACTTATACAGAGGGTGCTATAGTAGAAGGTGAAGTATTTAAAATCACTGACAAACTTATTGTTGTAAAGTTGGAATATGGTTTAGAAGGAATCGTTCCATTGAGTCAAATGCCCAAGCAGGATAGAAAAAACGTTGCCGAAAAAGTTAAAATCGGCGAAAAGATGCAATTAAAAGTCATAGAGGTTAATAGAACTGAAAAGAAGCTGGTATTGTCTCGCGAACAAGCAATTTCTAAAAAACCCAGGTCAGATGCCGAAGCGTACATGATGAAACAAAAAAAGACTACTGGTAAATTAGAGATTCCAGAAGTAATTATAGAAAAGATAGCTGAATCAGAAAAAGAGGTGAAATCTAAGGCTAAGAAAGCTGCAAAAAAGAAGGAAAAGCCGAAAGAAGCTGAAAAAAGTGAACTGAAAGTATCCCCCATAAAATCTGTCAAGGAAAGGAAAGCGACAAAACCCAGGAAGGAAACTGCTGCTAAAAAATCTGAAGAAGAGAAAAAAGTCAGAGATAAATCACGACAAGCTGTAAAAAAAGAGGTAAAGAGAATTACAAAAAAGGAAGTGAAGCCGGGGAAAGTTGAAAAAGGAGAAGAAAAAGTATCAACGGAAAAAACTGAGAAAGGAAAGAAAGTAACCAGACCGAAGAAAAAAACCACAACTAAAATGGTTGAAAAAGAGAAAAATATTGAAGAGGAAATTCAGCCGACTGTAGAAAAAGAAATCAAGAAGACTGAGAAAAAACAGATCGTAAGCGTACAGCGAAAGTGATTAAATCTAAAAGTGATAGTTCTTCCAGGGGAAAAAGTAAAGTTTCTAAACCTGGCTTGAAAAAAGATTCGGGTACTAAGAAAAAGTAGTAAATTAAATGTATAAGCTAAATTAGTTATGGTATAAGGGCTTGGATATTCTAGGCCCTTTTATTATCTTCGCATCTATGATGAAAAAGGCAATACGCAAAAAGGATTTATTTTACCAATTAAGTAAAATTCTAAAAAACTGGATTTTCAATGATACTAAAACAAAAATTGGGATTTTTGCACTTACCATACTCATTTGGTTTTTCACGGTCTTAGGTAATAAATATACTTATACCTTTAATGTTTTTCTTGACGTTCGAAATATTATGCAGGATAAAACACTTAAAGAGAAAATTCCTGAAAAAATCCAGGCAAATTTTTCCGGTAAAGGTATAGATATGCTTTATCTATTAATGTCAAACAGGTCCTCCTTTAAATTTGTTCTTGATCTTCAGAATATTAGATGGTTTTATGATTTTCAACTAAATGAATATTTCTCTAACAACCCGGAGAAGATTATCATTCCCCGTACTGCAGATGTGGAATTTGATCAAATTATATGGCCTGATACCATCCATGTCGAACTTGATAAATTTAGTGCAGTTAGAGTGCCTGTCATTCCACAGTTGAATATTGAGCCAGTCCCCGGTTATATTGTTGTTGATTGTCCTCAGTTATCTCCTGATAGTGTAGTTATTAGTGGACCAAGAACTTATATTAGAAAATATAAGCAAATAAAAACTGAAGAGTATACCCAAACGAATCTGTCGACTCAGCTCAAGATAAAACTCAAATTAAAAGTATCTGATAATGATAATATAACTATTTCCCCAAATAGTATTGAGCTGACTCAAAAAGTTGAACAGATTGGTGAAAAAACTATATATAACATTCCGATAGATATTATCGAAGTTCCCAAAGGTATTAATGTTGAATTAAGCCCAACCAGTATTTCATTAACAGTTTCTTCAGGAGTTAGTTTACTTAAGAATTTGAATCCGAATGATATTAAGGTATATTTTAATTTTTCAAAAAGCTGGAAACCTGACGAATCTATATATATTCCATCAGTTTCTTTACCGAAGGGAGTGATTGCCTGGAGCAATATGACTCCCAGAAAAATTGAAGTGCATGTAATTCGTGAAAGGACACGTTAAATGATTGTATTAGGTATAGAAACCTCCTGTGATGAAACTTCAGTAGCAATTCTTAAAGACAATGATGTATTAGCGAATTTAATATCTTCACAGCTTCTTCATCAGGAATATGGAGGTGTTGTGCCGGAATTTGCCTCAAGAGAGCATATGCGTCTTCTTCCTCGTCTCACGCAAAAAGCTCTGGATCAAACTTCATTAAGATTGAATAATATTGATGCTATAGCTGTTACAAGGGGACCTGGATTAATGGGGGCACTTCTTGTTGGGTTGAGTTTTGCTAAGGGATTGTCTTATGCATTGAATAAACCTTTATTGGCTGTGAACCATATAGAAGGCCATATTATAGCAAATTTTTTATCTCGAGATGCTGAATTTAATTTTCCATTTCTCTGTTTGCTTGTTTCAGGAGGTCATACTCAGATTGTATATGTTAAAGATTTCGGGGATTATGATATTCTTGGAAGAAGTGTTGATGATGCAGCAGGAGAAGCATTTGATAAAGCGGCGAGAATATTAGGCCTTGGCTATCCAGGTGGACCTGCGATTGATGAATTATCAAGGGGGGGTGATCCGACGTTTCATTATTTTCCAAGGGCAAAAGTAAAAAGTTCTAAGTCTGATTTTAGTTTTAGTGGTTTAAAAACATCAATACTTTACCTTGTTAAGAAAAAAGGGCGGAAATGGACGGAGGAGCATCTTTCAGATTTGTGTACTTCTTATCAGGAGGCTATTGTTGATATATTGAAGACAAACACTTTTCTGGTAGCCAGGGAAAATAATGTAGATACTCTTGTGCTCGCAGGTGGGGTGGCAGCAAATTCCAGGCTAAGATATGTATTTTCTAAAGAAGCAAAGAATCTTGGTATAAGAGTATTTTTCCCCTCTTCGGAATATTGTACTGATAATGCAGCAATGATTGCTCGGACAGGTTTAGAGATGTTAAAGCGCAAGATAACTTCACCCCTGAACATTTCTGCCGTACCGAATCTACCATTGTCACATTTTTAATGACTGACTTTTCAATACAATTTCAAAATTTAAGTATATGGCTATTTGTTACACTTATAGCACTTGGTATTATTATTTTTTTTACTTTTCGTACCCCTAAAAAAATTATATCCAGTAAAGATAAAATTTTTTTAATGGTTTTGAGAACATTAGTGTTTTTACTGATAACGTTTCTTTTTCTCAAACCGGTTTTGCATTGGACAAGATTGAAAAGTCTTTCTCCTAAGCTGTTGGTTTGGATAGATAATTCTCTAAGTATGACAGTGCATAAAGATTTTTCTCCAGAATCATTAATAGAATCTATGAAAGATATAAATGCAGACTTGAAAAAGGAGGGTGTAGATTTAATTTATGAGATTTTTAGTGATAATATTAACAAGGAGACTCATTTATTAGATAGAATTGTTTTCGATGGATTGAGTACAGATATATCTCACGTTATAAAAGAATCCAAATCAAAACACATCGATGAAAATGTAATTGCGGCAATTTTAATATCAGATGGCGTAGTTACGAAAGGTGAAGACCCCAGCCTTATGGAACTGAATTTACCTTTCCCAGTATTTACTATCGGTGTTGGTGATAGTTCACCTACAATGGATCCATCAATATCTCAAATGAAATTGCCTGAGTTCGCTAAAGTTGGAGATTCAGTTGAAATTCGTGCTGAAGTTGTTCCTCTTGGAAATGATAAACCTTTGGGAGTAATTCTTAAAGAGGATGGTAGGATTATTCAAAAAAGGATGGTCGAAGCTCAACGGCAAGCTTTTAAAAGAGAGGTGATTTTTCATATTGTACCAAATGAAGTGGGTGTGAAAAGATACGAAATTGAAATAGAGAGAACTAATGATACAAATCCATATAATAATATTCGGATGGGATTGTTAAGAGTACATTCTGCAAAAACTAACATTGTGGTTTTGAATGCCAGAGCAGGCTTTGAATCAAGGTTTTTAAATAGATGTTTGAAAGAAATTGAAAATGTCAAAGTTTTTAATATTGTAGAGACATCTTCAGGTTGGTTTCCGCTTTCCCTATCTTCTATTACAAGAGAAAAATGGGATGTGGTTGTTCTTTTAGGTTTTCCCTCAAATGGAACAGATTTGAATGAGATACTGGCTATTAAACGAAAGATTGAAAGTGAATCGGTACCTTTGCTGATTGTTTACAATCGAATGCTCTCTCTGGAGAAAGTAAATACTTTAGTCGGTGAAACAATTATTAAGGGAAGGATTAACGATAGGTCGAAAGAGACGGTTTTAGTCCAATTAACTTCAAAAGGAGAAAATCATCCTGTAATCCGAGATGTTCTTTTGGGTTATAACGCAGTAAATTTATGGAGTTCACTTCCTCCAATCGGATGGTGTTTTAAGGACTTACAACTTAACAATGGATTTATACCTATAATAACAACTGCGGATATATCAGAGCTCCCTGTGATTGCTGTAAGGGAGTTTAGTGGGAAACGAATGGCTATATGTTTGGGAACGGATTTTTGGAGATGGCACTTTATGACTCAGGGAAGTAATGAGGTCGATTTATACACTAAGACCTTTACTGGTTTAGTTAAGTGGTTGGCAGATACTCTAAGTACGTCAAATATTCAAATTACACTAAATAAATCCGTTTATCTGTCAGGTGAACAGGCAGAAATTTCGGGATTAGTTTTTGATGTTCAGGGAAATGTAGTTCCGTCTGCAGTACTTAACGGTATAGCTGTAAATGAGAATGGTGATGAACAACCATTTGCTGTACAATGGGATGGTAATCAGTTTAAGGGAGAAGTTCCACTCAGATTAAAAGGTGATTACAGGATTAGATTAACTGCACAATTTGGCGATAACAAAATAGGTAGTACAGAGCTAAAATTAACAGTTGTTGATCAACCGATTGAGTTGTCAAACGTTATGCAAAAAGCTGATGTTCTCAGGTCTATTTCTTATAAAACAGGTGGCAAGAAAATCAATATTGATGATCTCAAGTCTGTATTAAGTTTTATTAGTGTCAAGAAAAAAGAGATAGAAGAAAAGCACGAGCTCAAGTTGTGGCGCTGGTATGGTTCTTTTATGTTGATTGTTAGTTTGCTTTTTATTGAATGGATAGTAAGAAGGATAAATGGGTATCAGTAAAAATTACTTGCAATTTTAACTCGTAATAACCTAATTTCCAGCGTGCTGACAACTAAAGTAAATAAGAGGTATAAATCGCAAAATTGATAGTTTAAAAAGTTGTTGCACGCTCTATTCACCCTTCAAACATACTTAATTATCTTTTAGGAGGATATTTATATGGAAAAAATAGCAATGATAGGTGTAGGATATGTTGGATTAGTAGCTGGAACAGGATTAGCTGATTTTGGTAATGAAGTGATTTGCGTGGATATAGACGATGAGAAAATTAAAAAATTAAAAAATGATATTTTGCCAATTTACGAACCGGGTTTGCTTGATATAATAAGAAGGAATGTTGAAAAGGGAAGATTGAAGTTTACTACGGATTTGGATAAATCTATAAAGGATTCAGACGTTATTTTTCTGGCTGTTCCTACGCCTTCCGGTAAGAACGGTGAAGTGGACTTATCTTATGTATTTAATGTGATTGATAAGATTGCCGAAGTTATTGAAAGTTATAAAGTCATTGTTACTAAAAGTACAGTTGAGGTAGGCACAGGCGATAAAATTCGTGAACAGCTTATAGCAAAAGGTATTTCTGAAAATATGTTTGATGTTGTCTCCAATCCTGAGTTTTTACGAGAAGGGTCTGCTGTTAGAGATTTTATGCATCCTGATAGAGTTGTTATTGGAACAGACTCTCAGAAAGCTATTAATATTATGAAAGAGATATATCGTCCTCTTTACCTTCTTGAAACTCCGGTTATCGCTACTGATATCCGAACCGCAGAAATGATTAAATATGCTTCTAATGCATTTTTAGCTACGAAAATATCTTTTATTAATGAGGTTGCGAATATTTGTGAACGAGTTGGTGCAAATGTGCAAGTGGTTGCAAAAGCGATGGGGCTTGATGGTCGAATATCGAGTAAATTTTTACATGCCGGTACCGGTTTTGGGGGAGCTTGTTTTCCAAAGGATACACTGGCATTGACCAAAATGGCTGAGAAAGCAGGTACAAAAGCAGCAATTGTTGAAGCCGTTATTGATGTTAATGAAAAGCAAAAAAAGATAGTAATTGAAAAACTGCTTAAATTTGTGCCTGATTTAAAGGGGAAAACTATTGGTATTTTAGGTCTGGCTTTCAAACCAAATACCGATGATGTCAGGGATGCACCGGCATTAACGGTAATTAAAGAAATCCTCTCCTTGGGCGGGCAAATCAAAGCTTATGATCCTGAGGCAATGAACGAAATGAGAAAACACTATCCGGAAATCACTTATGTTGCATCGAGTGAAGATGCTGTTAAGAATGTGGATGCAATGATTATATTGACAGAATGGAATGAATTTAGAAATATGAATCTGGGTTACATTAAATCTACCATGAAGAATCCTGTAATGATTGATTCGCGGAACATTTACGATCCGCAAGTAGTTATTCGAGAAGGTTTTCAGTATGATTGTATTGGACGTTATATCAAGGAAATCGGTACTAATTCGATAGATATTAGTGAAAGAAATTAATTAAAATTAATAGTCATTCATTGCTTCGCTCATGTTATTTGTTGTTAACTTTTTCCGAGTTAGAAGATGAAATTGTCTCAAGGGGACTCCTTTCGGAGGAAGAATTAAATATTTATCAAATGTCAATGGAAATTGGGGAAAAAATATGGAGTATTGTAATTAAATGGGACTATTTTTCTAATGATACTATTGGGAAACAATTGGTTAGAGCAGTAGATTCAGTAGCAGCAAATATAAGTGAGGGCTTCGGAAGATATCATTTTAAAGAGAAGAAGAATTTTTGTTATTATTCAAGAGGTTCGTTGTTTGAAACAAAGACATGGTTGCTTAAAGCATATAATCGTAAGTTGTTAAATGATAATGATTTTCAAAAATTCCAAAGAGAAATTGAAATTTTAGGAGTAAAATTAAATAATTATATAAATTCTATCGGCAAAACTATAAATTACTATAAATGACTATACAATAACAATCTAATAACCACTGAATGACTAATGAATAACAACCAAATGGTGCTAAATATAATAGAGGGAACTAATGAGTAGAAGTGTCTATCTTGTCACCGGCGGCGCCGGATTTATCGGCAGCAATTATATTCATTATCTTTTTGAAAAATATGATGACATTGTGATAGTCAATCTCGATAAACTCACTTATGCCGGCAACCCGGAAAATTTACGTGACCTGAAAGACAACCCGGACTATGTGTTCATCAAGGGCGATATCTGTGATTCAAAGATTGTAAACCAAATCTTTGAGAAATATAAACCCGATTATCTGGTCAATTTTGCCGCGGAAAGCCATGTTGACCGCAGTATCGGCAACCCGGAAGATTTTATCCGTACCGATATGTATGGTGTCTATGTTCTTCTGGAAACCTCGAAGGAGTTCAGAATCGAGCGGTTTATCCAGATCAGTACGGATGAAGTTTACGGTTCGATTGACAAGGGGTCATTTACCGAGGAGTCGCCGTTGATGCCGAGTAATCCCTATTCTGCCAGCAAATCGGGTGGTGATCGGTTAGCATACTCCTATTTTGCCACATATGGGTTGCCTGTAATTATAACCAGAGCATCTAATAATTACGGACCTTATCAATACCCGGAAAAGTTAATACCACTTTTTGTTACAAATGCGCTAGAAGATAAACAACTTCCGCTATATGGCGATGGGAAAAATATTCGGGATTGGTTATATGTACAGGATCATTGTAAAGCAATTGAGTATGTACTAAAAAACGGGAAAGTTGGAGAAGTCTATAACATTGCCGGCGGGAGCGAACAGGAAAATATTGAGATTACGAAGCTGATACTGAACATTCTCGGCAAGCCAAAAGATCTCATCCGGTATGTTCAAGATCGCCTCGGTCATGACCGGCGCTATTCACTGAATGCCGGAAAACTGTATGAATTAGGCTGGAAACAGGCGTATAAATTCGAGGATGCGCTTCGATATACCGTCCAATGGTATGTTGAGAATACGAATTGGTGGAAACCGCTGAAGAGCGGCGAGTACTTGGAGTTTTATAAGAAACATTATCCCGAAGGGATGTCTTTGACATAAGATGGAATTGTGAGGCGTTAAATGAACTTATTCAAAAGAGGAGTGTTTGGGAGTTTAATAGCATTTATTTTGTTTGTTGGCATATTATATCCTCAAAATCCATATTGGTCTGCAGGTCAAAAACCAACGAAAAATGAAACTCTCGATATCAATGAGATACCCATCAAACAACCCACTGCACTTGAAAGAGCGATTGATCCGGAAAAGTATATATTGGGTCCCGGAGATGTTTTTGTGGTAAATATTTTGTCAACCGATAATATTAATTTTACCGTTACTGTTGGTCCTACCGGAGATGTGCTTATACCCGCGGTTGGAATCATGAACCTCAATGGTGAGAAATTGAGCGATGCCACAACTAAAATGATCAATTCTGTACAAAAATCCTTCCCGAATGCGAAAATTTTCATTTCTTTGATGAACATAAGAGAGTTTAAAATTCAGATAATCGGTCCGGTAGGTAAGCCGGGATATTATACAATTACTCCGGTTACTAGGTTGAATGAAATCATAGATCAGGCAAATGGATTCCGGAATTTCGCTGAAGAATTTAATATACGTATAGAAAGATCAGATGGTAGCATAAAGAAGATCAATTATCTAAAGTATATGATGGATGGTGATTTGACAAATAATCCTACGTTTATTGAAGGTGATAAGATAGTGGTTCCTTTCGGTGATCTGGATAAAGAGGGAATAATCATAAGAGGAGCAATTGACTCGATCGGATACGATATCATCGAGGAAGGGGAATCCCTCGCGAATTTTCTATTTCGACGTATAAATTTTAGACCGGAATCAGACTTACAAAGTATCATTATTACTCGTAAGGATAACAGGAAAAATACATTTCTTACTGTTTATCCTGAGAACTTTTCCAAAACTATATTAAAACCGGGTGATTCCATTGATATTCTTCGTGAGAGAGGTGTCAATGTGAATGGTTTTGTTCAAAAACCCGGTTTGTTCAATTTTTTCCCAGGATATTCCTATTTAGATTATATTAATATGGCGGGAGGAAATACGATTGAAGGTGACGTCGATAGGACAATAATAAGACATATGGATGGACAAGTGGAATCGGTAAAAAATGCGACAATTAAACGCGGAGATGTCATAATTGTACCTCGAAACAGAAAGAATATCATCTTTGGTGATTTGTCCATCCTTCAATTGCTTGTATCAGTATCGACTTTATTTCTAACTTATTACGCAGCCGTTCATTACTAAATTGATAAAAAGTTATATAAACTATAATTAAAAGGAATTACCCTTGGAAAAATATGAATTAACTCTTATAGATTATCTGAAGATTATATCGTCAAAGAAGAAGTTTATTTTTGTTTTTGTTTTCATCTGTGTGGCGTTATCTATTATCATCAGCCTATTTCTGTTACCCAAATGGTACAAAGCCACCACTATCATACTATCACCCCAATCAGTCCAATCTCCGTTAGGATCTATGGGCTTACTCAGTGACCTTGGAATGAATCCATTTCTGAAAGGTGATGAGAATGTGTTAAAATATATTGCCATCCTCAAAAGTCGAAGTCTGCATCAATCCGTTGCAGAAAAATTCAATCTGGAAAAACGATATAAATGTAAAAATATGGAGGAAACACTAAAAAAGTTTGAAAAGAACTTAGATTATAAAGTGGGCAAGGAATTTCAAGTCTCTATCGATTTTTATGATAAAGATAAATACATGGTCGCAAACATCACAAATTATATTGTGTATTGTCTCGACTCGTTAAATATATTATTATCAACAACAAATGCTCGCAATAACCGGGAATTTTTAGAATTACGTGTAAATGAAATACATGATTCATTGGAGATAACGGGACAAGAACTGGCCAACTTTATGAAAAAGAATGGGATATTAAATCTGGAGGAACAAGTAAAAGTAGGTGTTGAACAAGCCGCTTATCTGAAATCAAGAATTATACAGAAAGAAGTCGAATTTGAAGTGATTATAAGCACTGTAGGGAAAAACAATCCTAAGATTGATGAAATTAAAACCGAAATTAATGCTTTAAATAAAAAGTTTAATGAATTTACTAAAAGTGATGCTCTTGAAAATATGATTCCGAATTTTGATAAAATACCTGACTTAGAGCTCGCATTACTAAAAATGAGACGTAAGTATGAGTACTATTCGAAAGTTATGGAATTTTTAGGTCCGCAATATGAACAGCAAAAATTTGAAGAAGTAAAAAATTCACCTACTTTACAGGTGCTCGATCGAGCTATTCAACCGGTAAAAAAGGCTAAACCCAAAACAACATTTATCGCACTAAGTGCTATGATAGGTTCATTTTTATTGAGCGTCTTTTTTATCGGATTTTCTAACAAGGTAAAATATTATACGGATTTGCCTCGATAGACATAAATATCAATATCCGTTTTTAATTCATAATCAATGCTTGAAAATTATTTCATATTAATCCTACCTGCTTATACACTCATTTCCTTGTTGTTTCCTGAGTTAAATTTAGTTTTATTTTTATTTATCGGTCGGATTGCATACGAACCCAGAATGGGTTTTTTTGGTCTATATAGTCTCAACCATATAAATCTACTCATTTTGGTAATCCATATCGTATGGACAGTAAAAACGCACTCTTGCAAGCCGGATATTAAAATTCCGGAAATTGATGTATTGATTCTATTTTTAAGTTGGCTATGTCTCAACTACATCTTTCTAACTAAAAATATCGAATATGGATTCGATAAGATTTTAGTTACGATATTTGTCACATTTTTATGCGTGATATTTACATATATCCGCTACCAGTACATCGGGAATAAATCAATATTCAGGATTCTTCTTTTTCTTTGCGTCATCGGATTTTGTATGGGATCGGTCGGATTAATCGAAGTGATAACTGGCGCTGTCAAGGGACGCTTAGCGATTTTTGGTGGTGGTCCAAATGTATTTGGCAGAATTAGCGGACTGTCCAGCTTAATTCTGATAGTATTTTTCCGTCAATTTAAAGAGTACATTCCTAAATCATTATTAATTGGCACAATCATTATTTTACTCGTTGCTTTAATTAGCACTTTATCAAAAGGACCCACTTTATCATTTTTTGTTACTTTATGCTTTGTATTTTTCTTTAGCGATGTGAAGAGGAGTAAGATAAAAAATATTTTATATATTTTATCGACTTTCGGAATATTAATCGCAATGATATTTTTATTAGGGAAAGCCGAGAGGTTTTTTTTAGATCCTTTTTCCGCAATGTCATATGGAAGTTATGGAACACGAGTGGGGCAAGCCATCAGTTCATACTCAGCATTCATGGATAGTCCCATTTTCGGAGTGGGTTTAGGTGATTTTATTTTTTACAACCACACATACGATTATCCACATAATATCCTATTAGAAATTTTGGCTGAACTGGGAATATTAGGTTTAATTTTATTTTTTATTATTCTATATTATTTTTTTCAGAGCATTACCAAGTACATTAAAAACCGGTACGGTAAAAACTTAGATGTTCAAATATTAAAAGCCGGCCTGACTACCACTCTGTTCATGTTTTTCAATCAGTTGGTCAGTGGAGACTTAATGGATGCAAGAATTTTTTTCTTTCTTCTGTTCATCACTCTATTAATATCAAATAATTTGAATCAATCCTTAATTCTGACTCAACAAAATGCCTAACTCAATTCAAAAAAATATATTATTGGTATTGGCGAGCCGTTTTACCGTGATTATTGTAAGACTTGTGACAATATATTTATTGACAACCGTTCTGGGAGCTTATGGATTTGGTATTTATTCTTTTTTAATTACTATATTAGAAATTGCGGCACTGGTCGGCAGAGTAGGATTTGGTTATTCGAATGTCTTTTTCATTTCGAAATCAGAGATAGATGTCGGAAATTGTGTCGGAAATTCATTTATTGTCGCACTGATAAATGGCGTTACTATTGGCTTATTACTACTATTGTTTCCCCTAATTTTTAGAAATATGTTTAGTGATATATCAAGTATTATGATGATATGTTTCAGTTGCTCAATAGGTTTTTATATTCTTTATAACTACATCACTGATATTGTTAACGGTCTCGAGCTGTTTGATATGTATTATATTTCCTTTTCACTTTTATGGATCGTTAATGGGATTTTTATAGTTATATTTTTATTAGTGGGTATATTGAACGCTGAAACTGCATTTATTTCCTTCACTCTTGCCATCATAGTTTCGCTTTTATTGATTTTGTACTGTCTTAGGAAAAAATTGAAAATGACTATTAAAATTTCTTTTAAAGATATCTCAAAACAAATTAAATATGGATTTCCTCTCTATATAAGAGATTTTTTCAATGAGGTGAACTTTCGATTTATCTATTTGGTGATAAAACAATATTTTAATTCCTCGATATTAGGGATATACTCCCTTGCCGTTCAAGCCGCTGAAGTTTTATTATATATCCCTCGGGCAAGTTTTACGGTTCTTTTCCCAAAATTTTCTAATTATAATGGTAACAAAGTACATCTATTGAAAAAATCTCTGAGAATCTTTGCTTTAATCTTTGGCTTAATACTTGTTCTGAGCTATTTGTTTGTGCCAATTATCATTAAGAACTTTTTACCCCCGGAATTTGTTGATTCCATCATCGTATTCAGAATATTGTTGATAGGTATTTTTTGTTTAGGAATTCTGAACATCATCGAATCTTATTTATTAGGAGAATACAGACAAAAAATAACTATGCTTTCATCAGGGATTAGTGCGATCTTGTTATTAGTAGGTTCATTATTATTGGTTCCCAAAAGAGGATATATTTTTGCGGCTATCATTACTTCAATCATATACGTATTTTATTTATCACTTACTTTGATCTTATTGATCATTAATAATCAGAAGAAGAAAAATAGAATTACGATAGGAAATGGTATAAAAGTAGATTAATTATCGATACATACAATGAGAATGGTTAACGAAAATATAGAACATGAAATAATTTCAATCATTGTACCTTGCCGCAATGAAGAAAAATATATTGGCAAATGTCTTGACTCAATAATTGCCCAGGATTATCCAAAGAATAGACTGGAAATACTGGTAGTCGATGGCATGAGTGATGATAAAACTAGGGAAATTATTAAAACTTACATGAAAGAATACACTTTTATAAGATTTTTGGATAATCCCCGAAGAATAGTTTCAACGGCGCTGAACATTGGTATAAAAAGCGCTCAGGGTGAGGTAATTGTAAGAATGGACGCTCATACGGAATATGCGCCGGATTATATATCTCAATGCGTTCAGGTTCTTGAGCAAACCTGGGCGGATAATGTCGGTGGACCAGCGCGAACGAAGGCCGATAGTTATATTCAAAAGGCAGTAAGTATTGCTTATAAAACCGCTTTTGGAGTTGGAGGGGCAAAATCTCATGATGAGAATATTGAAGGATATGTTGATTCAGTATTTTATGGCTGTTGGCCCAAATCAATTTTCAAAAAAATAGGGCTTTTTGACGAAGAACTGGTTCGTAATCAAGATGACGAACTAAACTTGCGTTTGATTCGAGCAGGCGGCAAGATTTGGCAATCACCAGAAATAAAATATTGGTATTACCCGCGTGGTTCCGTTACTGCGTTATTTAACCAATATATGCAGTACGGTTACTGGAAAGTGAGGGTGATTCAAAAGCATAAAATTCCTGCAGCTATCCGCCATATTGTTCCAGGTACGTTTGTCGGTTTGCTTGCCATTCTGGCTGTGCTCTCTCCTTTTAGTCAGCTTCCTCTAAAAATATTGTTTGGGTTACTTGCTTTGTATCTGGCCGCAAATGTTGGTGCTTCCTTTCTGGCTTGTAAAGAACCTTCAAAATGGAAATATATTCCAGTTATGCCGATAATATTTTTTGCTTATCACTTTGGTTATGGATATGGCTTTCTGCGTGGAGTATTGGACTTTATTGTTATGAAAAAGCAGTCGGGTGAAACATTTGCAAAACTTAAACGCACCGAAAAGGGATAAAATAAGATGATCAGACTCTAATCAGGATGAATAGAATGGAGAATATCAGCTTATGAAACAGGAACTGGCAAAATATTTTTCCCTTGATCCATCGTATATTACCTTCTTCTGGAAAGGCAGGGTTGCCCTTTATGCAATTTTAAAAGCCATAGGTATAAAAGAAGGCGATGAAGTCATCCTTCCGGCTTTTACCTGTGTGGTGGCTGTCAATCCTATCATCTATCTGGGCGCGAAGCCAGTCTATGTCGATATTGATCCAATGACATACAACATGGATGTCTCAAAGATAAAGAGTAAGATAACAAAAAGAACAAGAGCTGTGCTGGCTCAAAATACTTTTGGTCTGGCACCTGATCTTGATAGTATATTTGATATAGCAAAAAAAAATAATTTAGTGGTCATAGAAGATTGTGCTCATGGCTTTGGCGGATACTATAAAGGAAAACCAAACGGAACAGCTGCCGATGTCTCATTTTTCAGTACCCAGTGGAACAAGCCTTTTTCTACGGGACTAGGAGGTTTTGCTGTTACTAAAAATCCTGAAATTGCTGAAAGATTAAGGGTAATGGAAAATACCTTTATAAAACCGTCTATTAAAGAAGAAATGGTTTTAAAAACTCTTCTTTTTGTAAAAGGAAGACTCAGCGCAAAGCTTTATTGGCCAGCGATCAAGACTTACCGATGGCTGAGCAAAAACAACCTTATTTTGGGGTCATCGCAAGGAGCTGAACTGGAAAGACCAGTTAAGCCAAAGGGGTTTGAAAAGGGTTTTTCCGGGACTCAGGCAAAAATTGGGAGCAAGGAGCTTGAAAGGTTTCATAAAATATTGGAACATAGAGTAAAAATAGCCTCTCTTTATAAAAAAATCCTTTTGGATATACAGATAGAGCCGCCTTATGAACCAGATTATGCGGTGCATACGTTTCTGAAATTTCCACTTTTAGTTAGAGATAGAATGGAATTCTTTGAGCTTGCTGTAAAGGAGAAAATAGAGATTGGCGATTGGTTCTTGTCTCCTATTCATCCTATTACCAAAGACTTTGAACTTTTCTGTTATCGATGGGGAGAAAATCCCATTGCTGAAAAGATTTCACAGCATATTATAAATCTTCCCACCCATTACCAGATCACCGAAGATTATACAGCTCGTATAGCACAATTTCTAAAGGAAAACAGAAATAAAATCTATAGCTCCTATGAAGATATGTTGGAATAGATGTTTATATAGTGATTTTTGCATGAAAAAAAGTAAATTCAGTACGAGTCTTAGATGATTTTACAGGAAAAAGCATAATGGGAAAAGATATAAACATTTTTCTAATTTAAATGAAGCGAGGTAAGATTGAAAATTCTAATAACAGGAAGCGGCGGATTTATTGGTTCTCATTTAACCGAAAAATGTGTTGAAATTGGGTATGAGGTTCGCGCTTTTGTCCGATATAATTCCAATAATCGGTGGGGGTGGTTAGATTCTTCTCTGTACAAAAACGATATAGAAGTAGTTTCTGGTGATATTCGGGATTACGATTTGGTGTATAATGCTCTTAAAGGGTGCGATTCTGTTTTTCATTTAGCGGCGCTTATCGGAATTCCTTATTCCTATATTTCACCGCTTGCTTATATTAGGACAAATATTGAAGGGACATATAATATACTGCAATCGGCAAAAATGCTTGGCACGGAGAATATATTAATCACTTCCACTAGTGAAACTTATGGAACTGCTCAATATATACCTATTGATGAGAAACACCCGATGGTTGGTCAATCACCTTATTCTGCTTCTAAAATTGGGGCTGATCAACTAGCTTTGAGCTATTATCGTTCATTTGATTTGCCGGTTAAGATTGTTCGTCCATTTAATACGTATGGACCAAGACAATCGGCAAGAGCGATTATTCCGACAATTATTACACAAATCTTCAATGGCAATAAAAAAATAAAATTAGGGAATTTACATCCTACAAGAGATCTTACCTTTGTTAAAGATACGGTAAATGGGTTTATTGAAATTGCAAAAAGTAATGAACTAATAGGAGAAATCACTAACATAGGTATAAATGAGGAAATTTCAATAGGAGATATAGTAAAATTGATATCGAAATTGATGAACAGCAAAATAGAAATTGAATCTGTTGAAGAGCGCGTAAGACCAGAAAATAGCGAGGTGGAACGACTTAATTGTGATAACTCAAAAATATTGTCAAAAACAAATTGGAAACCAAAGTATAATCTTAAAGCAGGGCTACTCGAAACAATTAAATGGCTGAAAAATAACATAAGTCTATATAAGCCGGAAATATACAATGTATAGTAATTTTGTACCGTTATCAGTTCCATCAATTCAAGGCAATGAATGGAAATATATTAAAGAATGCATTGATACAGAATGGGTATCTTCGACAGGGAAATATGTAGACCGGTTTGAAAAAGATATTTGTGAACTTACCGGAGCAAAAGCAGCCATTGCTTGTGTGAACGGCACAGCTGCGTTGCAAGTTTCTTTGCAGGTTATTGGGGTAAAAGCAGATGATGAAGTTATTGTTCCGACGGTAACATTTATTTCTCCTGTAAATGCTGTCCGATACCGTAATGCCTCGCCAATTTTTATGGACTGTGATCAGTACTACAATATTGATGTTGAGAAAACAATAGATTTTATTAAGACACAAACTATATTTAAAAATGACACTACTTATAACAAAAGTTCTGGTAAAAGAATACCAGCAATTATCGTAGTCCATGTATTCGGAAACGCAGTAAATATTTTTGAACTTATTGATATTTGCAGAGAAAGAAATATAAAGATTATTGAAGATGCCGCTGAAAGTATCGGCACTTACTATTGCAAAAAGCCACTTTTAAATAGATATACCGGTACCATAGGAGAAATAGGATGTTATTCTTTTAATGGTAATAAAATTATTACTACCGGTGGTGGAGGGATGATAGTTACCAATGATAGCAAATATGCTCAGAAAGCCAAATACTTAACTACTCAAGCAAAAGATGACCCTATTTACTATATTCATAATGAGGTTGGCTACAATTTCAGATTAACAAATGTTCAGGCTGCATTAGGAGTTGCTCAACTTGAGAAATTGCAGTCTTATATTGAGATAAAGAAACAAAACTATAAATTTTACAAGCAAGAAGTTGATAAAATCCTGGGTTTAAAAATTGCGGAAGTTCCTGACTATGCGAATTCGAATTATTGGTTCTATTGCCTACAGAAAGATGAATCAGAATATGGCATGAATAATGATGAACTATTGAAATTATTTAGAGAAAATAATATTCAGACTCGCCCTATTTGGCAGTTGAATCATCTTCAAAAACCTTATATCAATTTCCAGAATTATAAAATTGAAAAAGCTTTTGATTTATTAAAAAAGACATTAAATATTCCGTGCTCAGTTAATATTAAAAAAAATGAAATTGAACAAGTAATTGAGGTTCTGAAAAGTGGGACGAAATAGGAAAATAGGAATATGGATTAAATATTTTTTTGACAAGATTATAGCAATAATTGGATTGCTAATTACTTCTCCAATTTTCATTATTGTTGGATTTGTATTGAAATTGCAGGGTGAAGACATTTTTTATCTTCAAAAAAGAATTGGGCATTTAGGTCGAGAATTTAAAATATTTAAATTTACAACAATGCCCAAAGGATCTGAAAAGTTCGGTCTTATTACAACCACAAATGATCCTAGACCTACAGAATTTGGGAGATTTCTAAGAAAGACGAAAATCAATGAAATACCACAATTAATTAATGTCTTGATCGGAAACATGAGTATAATAGGACCAAGACCGTTGATAAAATCACAAATTTCAGAAAGTTTGACAGATAAAGAAATTGAAGAGTATTACAGAATGCGTCCGGGTATTACTGGTATAGGTTCTTTGTATTTTCATAATGAAGATAGATTATTAGCAGAAGTTGAAGATCCACATGCCTATTATAATGAAGTGATAACTCCTAAAAAGCAGCATTTGGAAAAGGTGTATACTGAAAGTTGGAGTCTGTTACTTGATTTAAGAATTTTTGTTTTAACCTTAGAAATTTTATTTTTAGATGCTTTAGGTATTTCAAAAAAGTCTTCATTATTAGAGGATATATTAGTAGATAGATAGGAATTGATTGTATGTATTTCAAAACTTCTATCTGTTTGGATTTGAAAATATGATGAAGTAACAAATATTTCTTGCCATGAAGTTAAAAATTATTTACATTGTTTCTAGCTAATTGTTAGGGGTAAAAAAGACTTTTATTTGCTACCAACCATAAATCTCCAATAAATTTACTAAAAAGTAATTAGAAGGTCGTAAAGGATTTTTTTTAAATCTTACACCTTCCTTTTCGTTGTAAAAGATCTAAAAACAACTTAGTTGTTGTTATAATTGCGGGGGATTGTGAACAGAAGCACTAACTGTTTCCAAAGAGTTTATTATTATTTACAATAGAAATATTATGAAAGAAATAATTGATTTTATAGATGAATTGAGATTAGTAAAAGAGCGTTTTTCATGAATCGTTTGGGAGTTTAATTCGTGATTGTTTCGCTTATATTAGTTGTATTAATAACATTTGCAATTTCGTTATTGTTAACGAAGTTAGCGAGAAAAGTTGCGATACGATTTCATATAGGAGATGAGCCAGGTCCTCGAAAAGTCCATAAAGTTTTTGTTCCGTATTTAGGCGGTGCAGCTATTCTTTTTTCGGTTGCAATTGGAACTGCTATTTCTGTTGTGCTATTGCCGAAGGTCGCGGGACCTGTACCAAAGCATTATTATGTTCTGGCATTGAGTTGCGTTTTTATTGCTTTTGTTGGATTATTTGATGATTTAAGAGATCTTCGCTTTTCAACAAAATTTTATTTTCAAGTTTTAGCAGCTATATTAGTTGTTATTGGTGGGTTGAAGTTTGATACAATTTATTTTCCATTAATTGGGACAATCCATCTTGGTGTTTTCTCGTTTATATTTACACTTTTTTGGATTGTATTTATAACAAATGCTTTAAATTTATTAGATGGTCTTGATGGATTAGCTTCCGGTGTATCAACAATCATTTTTATTACCTTTGCCATTATTTCACTACAATCTGGTAGAACTTTAGTGGCATTAATAAATATCATTTTTGTTGCTGCAAATCTTGGTTTTTTACGTTACAATTTTCATCCTGCTTCGATTTTTATGGGAGATACAGGATCGCTTTTTATTGGATTTTCCGTATCAGTAATTTCTTTGGAGGTCGGGAGGATCGGCGATACTAAGACGTTAAATTGCATAATTCCATTGACAGTAATGGCAGTTCCTGCTTTAGATACTGCCGTCTCATTTTTACGTCGAGCAAGTAAACGGATGCATCCCTTTATGGCGGATAAGGAACATATTCATCATCGGCTTATGTCTATAGGCTTTTCTCATTCTAATGCAGTAAAAGTGATTTATTTATTTAGTGTTGTAACGGGTATAATGGGTTTGTCTTTTGTATGGTTGGATGTAAAAGGTATTATCACGGTTTTATTAATTGGTATAATTTTTAGCACTTTGTTAATTAGAAGATTAGGTTATGTTGAGATTAAAAAAAACCTGATTGTTGTCGGTAATGGCAATAAAAATAGGAATGGAAAAATTAATGGGCTGCTTAATGGTGTTAACGGGAATGGCGGAAAAGAAAAAAAGTTTATACCTTTTGATACCTCACAATTTGCTCAGTCATTCTTGTTCTTTTTAAGTGATTCTTTGTTTATTACAGCAGGATTTTTAATTACATATTTCTTATGGATAGTTCCGAAATTTCCTTACTCAGAGTCTCCTTCAACTGTTCAAATTATTCTTTGGATTACATGGTCGGTAATTTATTGGATATCGCTTCTTGGTCTAAATGATCTATATCATGTAGAGTGGGATACTTCTCGAATTGATGAAATATTTACAGTTTTTAAAATAGTTGTGTTCGGTATAGTAGTTCTGTTTTTCTTGAGTTTTGAGATAAAATTTCCATTTTTGGCTTCAAGGAGAATATTCTTGCTATATGGATTTCTGCTCATAGCAGGATTAAGTCTGGGTAGACTTCTTTTAATTTCTTTTCTCAAGGGAAAAGAAATTCTTGAATTTAAAAAGCGCCCTACTCTTATTATTGGAACTTCCGAAAGAGCTATTGATGTAGTTAAAAAAATAAAGAGTGTGCCCATATTAAAATTTAGTTTACAGGGATTTATTGATGAGCACGTAAATGGGAATGTGGGTAAAAAAATACAGGGCTTACCTATTTTAGGTGGATATCAAGATATTCCAGATATAATAAAGAAAGGGAAAATAAAGGAAGTGATTATTGCAATTGATGATTCAGATCGAGATGAAATTATAGATTTAATAGCATTGTTCAGTCAATATAACGTATCAATTAAATTACTTCCTTATTTCTATAACCTGATGTCAGGGTTTCGAACAAGCCAGGTTTACGGTGTGTCTCTTATCAGGTTTTTTAGTTCAAATATGAAAACATGGGAATGGCTGTTAAAGCGATTCATTGATATAGCTATTTCCTTAATTGTTCTAATAGCCTTTTTGCCACTCTGGATTATAATAAGTGTAATCATTATTTTGGATTCTCCAGGGCCCGTTTTTTATAAACAGAAACGTATAGGGAAAAACAAAATAGAATATAATGTTATCAAGTTCCGATCAATGGTAAAGAATGCAGAAGAAGTTACAGGGCCTAAATGGGCAGAGAAGGATGATCCTCGTATTACTCGTTTTGGCAGATTTCTCAGGAAAACCGGATTGGACGAAATTCCACAGTTTGTTAATGTCATTTTTGGAGAAATGAGTATTGTAGGACCGCGACCTGAACGTCAATATTTTGTAAATGGTCTTGAGAACTCAATTCAATTTTATTCAAGAAGGTTGATTGTTAAACCTGGCATAACAGGCTGGGCTCAAATAAAGCATAAATATGATGAAACGATTGATGATGTACGAGAGAAATTGCGTTATGATCTCTATTACATTGAGAATATGTCGGTTTTACTTGATTTAAAAATTATTGTTCAGACTCTTTTAGTGGGATTAAGAAAAAAACAGCACTCAGTACGCAATTGATTCATCTTTAATTCACATAAAGAAATATTTTTCTTCCTTAAAATATAGATTGTTGATTTATTTTTATATTTTAATCTACTTTCATAAGTAAATTTTATTAATTTTACGGCAGTAAATTTATGGAGTACGAATGCTAGATATTAAAAAAATCAGATTAGAACCGGAAAAGTATAGAAAGGGACTTGAGTCTAAGAATGGAGCAAAGAATCTTGATTTGCTTCTCAAACTTGATGCTCAAAGACGAAGTTCTGTTGCAAAGGTTGATCAATTGAAAAGTTTGAGAAATAGGGTCTCTGAAGAAATTGCTGCTATTAGAAAAATGGGGAAATCTGCTGATTTTAAAATTAATGAGATGAGAAAGGTAGCAGAGAAAATTAAATCTTTGGATTCGGAAATAAATGATATAGAAGATAATATCAGAAATATAATGGTTGCTTTACCAAACATTCCTCATGAATCGGTTAAAGTCGGTTATTCACCGGAAGAGAATGAGATTTTGAGATATTGGGGCAAGAAGCCATCTTTTGATTTTGATATCAAGGACCATTTGGATATTGCCGAGTCTTTAGGTATCCTGGATTTTCACAGAGCTGCAAAAATTTCTGGAGCTGGGTTTCCTATGTATGTTGGAGCCGGTGCTAAATTGGAACGTGCTTTGATAAATTTTATGCTCGATTTTCATGTATCAAAGCATGGTTATAAAGAGATTTTTCCCCCATTCTTAACTTCCCGTGATTCTGCGTTTGGTACGGGGCAGCTTCCAAAATTGGAAGATGATATGTATGTAATAGACGGAGATGACTTGTTTTTAATCCCTACTGCAGAAGTGCCGTTAGCAAATATTCATCGCGGAGAAATTATTCCCGAAAATAAGTTGCCGATAAAATATGTAGCCTATTCTGCCTGTTTTCGTCGTGAAGCAGGCTCTTATGGCAAAGATACTCGAGGTTTATCACGCCTTCACCAGTTTAATAAAGTCGAAATGGTAAGATTTACTACTGCCGAAGATTCCTATAAACATCACGAGGAATTGCTGGCTGATGCTGAAGATATATTACAGGCATTAAATCTTCATTATCGAGTTGTCAGGTTATGTTCAGGAGACCTTAGTTTTGCAGCGGCAAAATGCTATGATCTGGAGGTATGGGCTCCTGCATCAGAAAAGTATTTTGAAGTATCAAGTGTAAGTAATTGTGAAGACTTTCAAGCCAGAAGAGCAAATATAAGATATAGAAAAACTTCTGATGGAAAGGTTGCGTTTGTTCATATATTAAATGGTTCTGGTGTAGCAACACCTCGCCTGGTAATAGCTTTGCTGGAGACTTATCAAACAGATGAGGGAAAGGTTATTATTCCTGAGGTTCTTCACCCCTATACAGGATTTAAAATTATAAAGGCACAAAAATGATTACAGAGAATGAACTTCGTCTTCAATTATGTAAGGTTGGGAAAAGGGTTTACAGCAAAGGATTTGTCGCTGCTAACGACGGTAATTTTAGCGTTCGGCTTGGCACTGACAATTATTTAATTACTCCCACAAATATTTCTAAGGGTTTTATGAACCCGGAAGATATTGTGTTATTAACGCAAGAAGGAAAACCTATTGGTAACAAAAAGCCTTCGTCAGAGTATAAAATGCACCTGGAAATTTTCAAAAACAGACAGGATGTCAATTCAATTGTACATACTCATCCACCATTTTCTACAGCATTTGGGATTACCAGGATATCAATAGAGAAGTATGTATTGCCGGAAGTAATAGCCACTTTGGGAAACATTCCGCTGATTAAATATGAAACTCCATCGACACAGGCGCTAGCTGATGTCGTCGGTAAAGCCTCAAAAAAGTATGACGCTATGCTGTTAGAAAGTCACGGTTTGGTTACTGTTGGTTCTGATTTATGGGATGCATATTATAAACATGAACGGGTTGAGCATACTTTAAAGATTCTTTATTATGCCAAAACTTTAGGTATTGTGAAAGCAATCCCACCTGAAAAAGTAAAAGAACTATTTCAAGCCTATTCAGTTTCTGATCGTATTAAAAATTTTAAATGAGGCGGGTTCGGCTCATGACGGACAATAAAAAAGGAATTTGTGTCTGCCTACGGACCTGTCTGCGTTCGTAGGACAGGTAGACGCAGGCAACTAATTCGTGGATAAAAATTTTATTAATAAAAGTACGGTGAATAATGGTCAGGAATATTTTAAGAATTTTTAATATAGCAATAATTACAATTTTATTTAGTATAGTGTGTTTGATTGTTGCACTATTTGATTGGAAAGGTCATATCCATGGGGTGTTCATCAGAATCTGGGCAAAAATTGTTCTCTTATTAATCGGGGTAAAAGTCAGTGTCAAAGGGCTGGAAAATTTGAAAAATGCTAATCCAGCGGTTATTTTGATGAATCATGAAAGCGCTCTTGATATTCCTATTATGCTTGCTGGATTACCAATAAATCAGCGTTTTATGGCAAAGAAGGAATTGTATAAAATTCCTTTATTTGGGTGGGCTCTGGCTTTGGGCGGTCATATATCAATTGATAGAAAAAATCCCAAAAAAGCTATTGAGTCTATTAATGAACATTCTAAGCGTTTAATAAAGAATAAATTAAATATAATTGTGAGTCCTGAGGGTACCCGGAGTCCCGATGGGAGAATGGGTCTATTTAAAAAAGGTGGATTTAAGCTCGCTGAGAAATATGATTTACAACTGATTCCCGTTACAATACTTGGTTCCCGCTATTATGTACCTAAGAAGAAACTTGCAGTTACTCCTGGCAAAGTTGGTTTAGTTATAGATTTACCAGTGAAAGTTTCAGATTTTTCTGATATGAGAAATTGTATGGATTCGATTCGTGAAACTATGATTCATAATAAAAATAAATACGAACGGGAAAGGACTAAAAAAACCATTGCTTAATTGTAATTTAAGTCGGGTTTTTGAAACGAGTCCGGTTTTTAGCCGGAAAGAGAAATCACTTTATTCTTGTTGGTTAAATCAATCTTTTCCACAAAAATATTTGAGGACGCTTCAAGGAATTAAGATAAGTATAATTTCTCCTGGAAAACGTAATGACCTTGAAGGACCCGATTTCTCAGATGCTTTAATTTTAATTGACGACCAATTTGTTCGAGGTAATGTCGAAATCCATTTGGAAAGTAAGGATTGGTATATCCACAAACATCATAAAGATCCAATTTATAACAGCGCGATTCTGCATGTTGTTGCAAAGGGCGATCCTAATCTGATAATTACAACACAGAACGGCAAATCTGTTCCTACTTTAATACTGTCAAATTGTGAAGAATTAGATGAGAATGAACCATCCCAATGCGAGGAATGGCAGGGGGTTAAATGGAGTGGAGTACGTGAAGTTTTGATGAATTACTATCGAATCAGGTTTCAACGTAAATGTCTATCTGTCCAATCGGATCTAATGCAAGTTGATCCTGAGCAGTATTTTTATAGAGGATTATCAGAAGTGTTAGGATATAGCAGGAATCGAGAGGCTTTTAAAAATCTTGCTGATAAACTTCCCATATCTATGGTTTATAAGATTTTAGATAGAAATAGTGATAGAGATAAATTGATAACCCTCGAAAGTTTATATTTCGGTGTAGCGGGATTTATAAATTCAGACTATCAGCGTTTTGTATCGGATTCAAAATATTTGGATGGACTTAAGAAAAAATGGAGCATTCTTAGTAAAGAATTTGGTATTGAAGTGGATAAATCTTTAAGATGGCACTTTGCAGAAAGTAGACCGGCAAATCACCCAACTTACAGGATAGCAGCTTTAGTGCAAATTATCAGCAGGATGTTTCCTGATTTTCCAGGGCAGCTTTGGATTAATCAAATGTGTTCAAAAAGTACGTTGGGTGAAGTTGTCCAATGGACAAGAGGCTATTTTCAGCAGCCTTGTGGGATGTGGAAAAATCACCCGCTTTTTGCTTTTCACCCTGCAAGATTATTGATGGGTGATGCAAGACTTATGGACCTTTGCACTAATCTTCTGTTTCCTTTTTCATGGGCTATTGGGGTAATAAAGAAAAATGATGAGATTATAACAAGGTCTAAGGAATTTTCTAGTGAAATTGCAAGAGGGGAAATTCCTGCAAGTGTTCAAAAATTGCTCTCAAGGTTGTCCATATCTTCATCGAAATTGAGTGCTAATTTTATGGTTCAGGGGTCTATAGAATTTATAAGGAGATTTTGTGATTTAAAACTATGTAAACTTTGCCCATTGGAGCAATATGCATACAAATAAAAAATTATTAAGTAGAGCAGAAGTTGGCATTGTTTTTAACTCTTTTAAGCAAGACGGTAAGAAAGTGGTTTTTACCAATGGATGCTTTGATATTTTGCATGTTGGACATATTGAACTTATAGAGAGTGCCAAATCTCTCGGTGATATATTAGTTGTAGGACTAAATTCGGACGATTCTGTAAAACGTTTGAAAGGAATTGGGCGACCAATTAACTCTGTTAGAGAGAGAGTCAGGATACTATCAGCATTGGAGTTTGTAGATTATGTTGTCATTTTTGATGAAGATACCCCTTATGAGCTGCTCCGGGAAGTTAGACCAGACATTCTAATTAAAGGAGGTGATTACTCCTTGAATGAAATAGTTGGGAGAAATATAGTTGAGTCTTATGGTGGAAAAGTAAAAGTAATCCCACTACTAAAAGGGAAATCTACAACAGATATTATCAATAAGATTATGCAGTTAGAGAAGGTAAAACACCTTGACGTATCCTCTCAAAAAAACGTGGTAAATAAATCCTAAATTCTAATATCTAAACTCTTTACCCCGTGTAATATTTTGTTTTAATATTCTTCTGTTAATTTTTTTTTACCCCGTGTAATAGTGCCTTTATTCATCTTTTATTATTTTTTCTTTACTTATTACACGGGCTGAATTTATTACACGGGTTGAACAAATTTAAAATTCAAATGTTCAAACGCTCAAAATTCGATAGATGCTGAAGTGATTATTAAATAGTTTCCCTCGATACATTTGGTCATTTGGATTTTGGGTTTTGAATTTATTTAGTATTTAGGATTTAGTGCTTAGGATTTTATATTGTTGTGGATTTGCCAACGTCAAGGTAGATTTCCGTTAGATATTGAAAGGATACCTTGACAATAAATAAAGTATAGTATAATTTCCCAACTGTTTTATAAAAATTTAATTGATTGGAATTATATGATTAATATTGAGAGACAGATAATACAGATATTATTTTTATTACTATTAATTTTCTCTCTGGGATTTTCTACAGGTAGGAATACCAATACACAACCTGATTCAACAGATTTAAATGATAGCATAGAGAACAACTCGGATGAACTTTTTGAATTACTATTTTCTGAAGCTAAATCTTACTATGTTGAGGCTTTAATTGCAGGACATTTTAAAGATACTTCCGAGGTGAAATATTGTTTTGATCGTTCATTTGAGGCTATTACGGGAATTAGTGAATTGGATACTCTTAATCCTTTGCAAAAGGATGATTTTAATAGATTTTGTGAAAAAATTACTAATGATTTTCAGACAAATTTTTCTTATTTAAATGGTGACTCCGGCGCTATTGGTGCAGCATTTATCAGGGAGGAAATTGACAAGACTGTGCTGGATACTGTCCGCATTGGTCGGGATACATTGATAGTTCTTGATGACCGTCCAGGACATCTTCCAATAGTTACTTCCAAAAAGATAGAAAGAATTATTGAATATTTTAAAGAGAAAGAGCATAAACGTTTTCAAGAATGGTTGGATAATGCCGGGTTATATCGTGAACACATGCTCCCAATTCTACGAGAATACGGATTGCCTGATGAACTGTTTTATCTCGCTTTGATTGAGAGCGGTTTTAACCCTTCAGCATATTCATATGCACATGCAGCTGGTACATGGCAGTTTATTGCGGGTACGGGAGCTCGCTATGGTTTAAAAAGAAGTTGGTGGTTAGACGAGAGACGAGATCCGATCAAATCTACTTACGCAGCGGCAAAATATCTTCGTGAACTTTATGATGAATTTGATGATTGGTTTTTGGCTCTTGCTGCATATAATTGTGGCGAATTGAGAGTATGGCGTGCAATTCGATGGGAAGGAACGCGTGATTACTGGAAGTTGAGGTCTCTGCCGCGTCAGAGTCGTAACTATATTCCAACTCTTATGGCGGGAATTAATATTGCATTAAATCCTGAAAAGTATGGTTTTAACAATAGTCCAAAAGATACATGGGAATGGGATGAGGTAGTTTTAGATAGATGTTATGAACTTGAAGATATCGCCAAAGCTTCCGGTATTTCAGCTAAAACCATCCGTGAGTATAATCCTGAATTGAGAAGATGGATGACACCTCCGGAAGTGAAGAAATATACGTTGAGAGTTCCAAAGGGAAAATCTAAAGGATTAGCTGGTAAACTCGCAAAGTTACCTGAAATCGATAAAAAGCCGCAATGGATTACCCATAGAGTTAGAAGAGGTCAGACTCTCAGCTATATTGCAAGAAAATACAGAGCAAGTATTTCATCTTTAGTGGCAGCAAACAATATAAGAAATAGAAATCAGATAAAAGTAGGGCAGAAAATTCAAATTCCTGTTAATAATTACAGCACTGCAGCTTATTCCACTTCCTCTAATAAAAATAAAATTATACATGTAGTTAAAAAAGGTGAAACGCTTAGTGAAATAGCGGAGAATTATCATGTAGGCTTAAGTAAACTTCGCTCTTGGAATAGACTCTATGGTAAACGTTTTATCTACCCGGGACAGAAGCTTCAGATATTAACAAGTAAAAAAACCTCAAATACTAAGAATATGAACTCTAAAGAAAATAAAATTATACATGTAGTTAAAAAAGGTGAAACGCTTAGTGAAATAGCGGATAATTATCATGTAGACTTAAGTAAACTTCGTTCCTGGAATAGACTATATGGTAAACACTTTATCTATCCGGGACAGAAACTTGTTATATATAAAACAACGAGTGGATAATAATGAAAAGGTCAGATAGAATAATTACTATAATCGTGGCTGCTTTTCTTATCATTTTATTTATTGTACTGTATTCTGGTATTAATGCTAAAAAAGTTCAGTATAGCAGCGATTTTAGTAAAGATCAGATAGCAGTTGTTAAACTGCGGGGAGTAATTGTTAGTCCTGATAAAATTGTAAATCAGTTAAGTAAATTCAGTAGGCGAAAAGATATAAAGGCGATTGTTCTTCGTATTGATTCTCCTGGTGGTGGTGTAGCTGCTTCACAGGAGATTTATGAAGCAGTAAAACGAGTAAGAGATTCTGGAAAACCAATTGTGGCTTCAATTGCATCAGTTGGAGCTTCAGGTGGTTATTATGTTGCACTGGGTGCTAATAGAATCATGGCTAATCCGGGAAGTATTACCGGCAGCATAGGAGTAATTGTTAATTTTCCGATGGTGGTTGATTTTTTGGATAAGATTGGAGTTGAATTTAAAACTGTAAAAAGCGGGAATTATAAAGATCTGGGTTCTCCTTATCGTGAATTTACAGATGAAGATCGTGCGAAGCTTAAAGAAGTGGTAGATAACTTATTTAATCAGTTTGTTGATGTTGTAGCTGAAGAAAGGCATTTAGATAAAAATGACTTGTTAAAATTAGCAGATGGACGTATTTTCACAGGCTCTCAGGCTGTTGAGTATAGTCTGATTGATACGTTGGGAACTTTTGAAGATGCAATCTTATTAGCTGGTAAAATGGCTGGGATTGAAGGACGTCCCAAAGTTATTTATTCAAAGCGAAAAAAAGTTTCATTAATTGATATTCTTTTTTCAGATATTGAAGAAGTTCTTTCAATTTTAACACCTATTCCATCTTTAAATTATCTTTGGAGATAAGGAGAGTTAACGATGACAAAAGCTGACATAGTTGATATTGTTTCGCATGCAACTGGTTTAACTAAAATAGATACAGGGACTGTTGTTGATGGGTTTCTGTCTACAATCGCTGATTCTTTACAAAGGGGAGAGAAAGTTGAATTCAGGGGTTTTGGAAGTTTTAATCTGAAAATAAGGAAACCTAAAAAAGCAAGAAACCCTGCTACCGGTGAAGCAGTCTATTTGACGGAAAGGGTAGTGCCTGTGTTTAAACCGTCAAAGATTTTGAAAGATAGTATCAACATTGAATTTAATTACAATAGATCAAATTAAGATCAGTAAAAGGAGTATTACAGTATGCCCTGTGGGAAAAAAAGAAAAAAAAGAAAAATTGCGACTCATCAGCGTAAAAAACGACTTAGAAGAGACCGCCATAAGAAAAAAATTAGATAGCTTAGAGAGTTAGATAAATTAAGCATGTTAAAATGATGATGTATATAATAAATTTCTTATTTTATATTCAATGTGGTGAACGTGATTATTTTGTTTCTGCTTGTTTCTAATTAAAAGTCAAATAAGACAGTAAAATGTTCAAATTATTATATCTAACCCCCTAAACTAAAAATATTTGGAGTAGTGATGATGGTGTCATTGTCACTGCTCTTTTTTTATGGAAGAACGAATATACACAGTCTCCGAGATTTCCCAGGAGATAAAACGAGTAATAGAACAGTTTATCTCCTCTGTTTGGGTAGAAGGTGAAGTTTCTAATTACTCAGTAAGCCGCATCGGTCATATATATTTTTCACTAAAAGATCAATTTTCACTAATTCATTGCGTAATATGGAAAAATGTCGCAATCTCGATACCATATCAAATTACTACCGGTATGCGTCTGTTAGTTCGTGGAAATGTTACAACTTATTCGGCGCAGTCTAAATATCAGATTAATGTTGTTGAAGTTAGAGCAGCTGGATTGGGAAGTCTTTATATGGCTTTTGAAGCTCTAAAGGAAAAGCTTAATAGTGAAGGTCTTTTTGATGATTCAAGGAAGAAAGCGATACCTAAATATCCAGCAAGAGTTGGTGTAGTTACAAGTCCGACAGGTGCTGCTATTCAGGATATTTTACAAATAAGTGAACGTCGAAACCCCTCTGTCGAGATTGTAATTTATCCTGCTCAGGTACAGGGAAAAAGTGCCTCTGATACGATTGTAAGAGGTATTGAAGTGTTTAATAAATTGGCGAATGTGGATTTTATTATCATAGGTAGAGGCGGAGGATCGCTTGAAGACCTCTGGGCTTTCAATGAGGAAAAAGTCGTTCATGCTATTGCCGCCTCAAAGTTGCCGATTGTTAGTGCTGTCGGACATGAGGTTGATTTTACACTTTCAGATTTTGCTTCGGATTTAAGAGCACCAACGCCATCGGCTGCTGCTGAGATGACAATTCCTGAAACTACGGAAATAAAAAATGGTATTTGTAGGGTAAAGAAAAACCTTAAACGGTTAATTCTTTTAAAGATCGAGAAGATTCAAAATCAGTTGGGTGATAGTAAAAGGAGGTTATTTCTAAATCGTCCTCTGGAGATAATCAAGCAGCGATTTCAGAGGCTTGACGAATTTGAGGGAAGATTAATTAATTCCATAAAACAGGCTGTACAGTCCCAGAAATTGCGGCTTGAAACTATTGTGAATACTTTTAAAGCTTTGGACCCTAAAGCGATTTTGGATAGAGGATTTGCGATAGTTTATCGCTTACCAGAAGAGTCTGTTGTAAGGTCAGTGAGGGATGTTGAAAAAGATACAAAAATTTCCGTTGAGATTTCGGATGGGTGTTTTAATGCTAAAGTATCATCCATTAAAAACGTAAAAAGTACATAAATATACTATGAGGTCGTCATGGCTAAAAAGTCATTGTCTTTAGAGAAATCTTTGCAACGTTTGGAAGAAATTTTACAAATACTTGAATCAGGAGAGATAAATTTAGAGGAGTCAATCAGACTTTTTGAAGAGGGGATGAAATTAATAGACGAATGTCAGTCTCATCTCCAGAAACTTGAAAAACGGGTTAAGATCCTTGTGGAAGAGGACAATGAAAAGTTTGTTGAAAAGGATATGCAATAATAGGTGTTAATGTGAAAATTGGATTGTATTTACGCCCTAATTTCAAATCAATGTCGGAAGTATTATCTACTTTGATTGACTTTCTTTTATCGAAAAATCAAGAAGTTATAATTCCGGATTATGTACAAAAAGATATTTTAAATAAAGATTTTCCAATCTCTTTTTACTCGCTTGATAAAATGTCGGAAGAGGTAGACGCAATGTTCAGTGTTGGCGGTGATGGGACGTTTCTTGGTGCTGCCAGATTAATGGCGAGAACGAGTAAGCCTGTATTAGGTATTCATCTTGGTGGAATGGGATTTTTAGCTGATGTTTCCATGGATAATTATAAAGAGAAGTTGAGAGCCTTTTTTGACAGAGATTACGAAATTGAGGAGAGAGATGTGCTCTCTGCTGAAGTAAAATATGAAGAACGATCATCTTCCTATTTTGCTTTTAATGATTTTGTTATTGATAAAGGGCGGCTCGTTATGACAATGATTAAAATCAAAACCTTTGTGGATGACGATTATTTCAATACTTATAGAGCGGATGGATTAATAGTATCTACTCCCACCGGTTCTACCGCCTACTCACTGTCAGCAGGGGGACCAATTGTTTGTCCTCATCTTAATGTGATAACTATTAGTCCGATTTGTCCTCACAGTCTTTCAGCACGCCCGGTTGTTATATCTGCAGATCAAAAAATACGCATTGATTGCTATGGATTTAAAAACGGAGTTTCGTTAATTGTTGATGGTCGAGAATATGTACCGCTGCATACAGCCTCTCAAGTGGAAATACAAAAAGCTAACTTTACACTCCGGATTGTCAGATTTAGAGGTGATTCATTCTTTCAGACTTTACGCACAAAAATGAACTGGGGCAGGGATATTCGCGGAAATTAATTTCTTTAGCCACGAATAACACGAAGAGACACTAAGATATTATTAACAAACCCATTTCAATTGTTAATTGAAAATTGTCAATTGTTTGAGGTCAGTGGTGAAAGTCAGAAATTAATAAAGAAACCTTCCATTATTCGCAAACCTGGAAGGTTAAAACATTTGTGACCCCCCTTAAGTACTTAACCGTGTCAGATTAAAATTTCAAACACAGTTTAATTGCATCCAGGCTGAGCTTGATCTTTTCTGAATCATATTTTATCAGTTCATTTACTATTTCGTTAATAAGTTCCTCTTTCTCTGTATTATGAATCTCAGCTCTTTCCCCAAATGGATCTATTCGTAGAAAAGAAAAGAAATCAAAAATATTTTTATTCAGAGCTTTTGCAATTTTTGACAATGTTGTAACTGATGCATTGGCTTCACCTCGTTCAACCTGTCCTAAAAATGTTAGGTGTAAATCTGCCAGGTCTGCCAGGTCTTCAATAGTGTATTTCTTCTGTTTTCGGAATATTCGAATTCTATTACCCAGCTGTAAGTAGATTTGCTTTATATGGGCACGTTTGAAAAAAAGAATCCATATTTTATCCACTTTTTCAATGACAATATCATTTTTTAAATCGCATAACTACTATGTATTTCTCTGGATATAAGCAAATAACCTTATCGAAAAGCTGTTAAAAAATCTTTTTCCCAGGAAAATATGCTAATGGTGTTGCTACCTTGATAGAGTTCGTATAGTGAAATCTTTAACCCATATTTATTACAAACCGTTAGTAATTAGTGGGTTATTGTTCCGTAAGAACAGGAATGTTGTAGTAATGCCTGCCTGTCCCGCAACTGTGGGACGCAGACAGGGATTAATGAGAAGACAAGTCTTTGAAAGGCAAATAATCGGCTTATTCTAAAAAAACAATTTGTAACCCCAAAACATATCTTAAATATTATTGAAGCAGAAAGCAAGACCCCTAGAATTATATTGTTGCTTTGTGTTCTTTGTTGCTTTGTGGTGAAAAATCAGGGTTAAGGGTTTTTTTACACCCGTGAATTGCCAATTTTTAACTCCATTCACCTGACTATTGCGAAGGACGTGATGGTGTTTTTGTTTAAAAAGATTTCTCTTGACTTTTACCCCTAAATTTAATATACAAACTATTGTTTTAAGGAAGGGAAAATTATGCAAGCTCTAAAAGCAATTTATAAGGGCAAAAACCTGGTTGAACTATTAGAAAAGGTAAACTTACCTGAAGGTGCAAAACTCACTGTAAATATTCCTGAAGAATGGGAAACAGAATTGGGGCAAGATTTAATTGAATCTTTAACAGATGCTGTTGAAGGGAAAGTGAGGATAATTAAGAGCTCAAAGGACATTTTGAGTGATTGATTACGTTTTCGTTACTACCAGAAAATTTGAAGTGCAGTTTAAGCAACTCTGTAAAAGACATAAGTCTTTGCTAGGAAAATTTGATGATTTTCTAAAAGAGTTTGATCACAAAAAAGGTAAATTCATTCCTAAAACGGGGGGTGCCCAGAAAATTAGAATGAAGCCTGAAGGTAAAGGGAAAAGAAGTGGTTATCGGGTCATTTACTTCTTCAAAATGGGAAAATCGGTCTATCTTTTGGTAATTTACAGTAAATTACAAAAAGATGATTTATCCGAATTAGAAAAGCAAAGAATTAAAAACTTAATACAAAAGCTTAAGCGTACCAACTCTTTATTATAAAAGGTGAAGGCTTTTATGGGTTTTTCTTGTACCCTTGAACTACCTAATTTGAATTCATGACCCACTGATGGTTCTTGAGAGCTGGAAGGATTTTTTATTGAGATTTTACTATAGAAAAAATCATAGACTTTTTTGACCTCCCAGAAGAAAAGGTAAATTTGATCCATTGATTTTTATAGCACACTGATTTACACAGTGAAATATTCTTCTATAAATTTTATTTGCTATTGTCATATTTTCTTATTACACAGGGTGAAGTTATTACACGGAGTGAACACGGATTTTTACCCTGTTAGATATTTTCTAATATTTTTTTGCTGATAAAATTTAGAATGATGCAAAACAATCCTAACTAAATATGATGATTTAAGATATTATCTCACAGGGTTAACGGATTAACCTATTTCTTATATTTTTATTGTTATTTTCGTCTTTAATTGCTACACAGAATATCAATTTTCAGCGCTAAAATCTTAAACACAGTTTGATAATATCTAAGTTGCGTTTGATTTTTTCCGAATCATATTTTATCAGTTCATTTACTATTTCGTTAATAAGCCCCTCTTTCTCTGTATTATGAATCTAAGCTCTTTTCCCAAATGGGTATATACGGAGAAAAGAAAAGAAATTAAAAATATTTTTATTCAGGGCTTTTGCAATTTTTGATAGGGTTGTAACGGATGCATTAGCTTCACCTCGTTCAACTTGTCCTAAAAATGTTGGATGTAAATCGGATAAGTCTGCAAGGTCTTCAATAGTGTATTTCTTCTGTTTTCGGAATATTCGTATCCTGTTACCCAACTGTGAGTGAATTTGTCTTATATAAGCACAAAAAAAGAATCCAGAGAACATAAATAATTTGCTTGATAATCACATATATTGACTCTATTTTGTATATAATTGTGGCTGAAGAAATTTCCGAAAGGAGACTCAATGATTGAGGAAAAAATTAAATTAGATGAAATTGAGGACGGTGACAAGTTGAAAAAGTTAATTGAGCTGCTTCCTACTCTTATAGAATATGCAGAGAATAAGAACAAGTTATTAGATGATAAACCCCCGGATAATAGTGAAATAATTTCGTTCGGGGTAGAGGAATAAAACCTGCCTTATTCATAAATGATATTAATTTAGTTGATTTTATAGAAAATTTTTAAAATTAATGTGTAATTCGGAGGAATAAAATGCATAATGATTTATCAAAAGACAATAGGGATTTTATTAGCGTAAATGTCCTCGAATTGCTTCGGTTCTTCGATGAAAAAGTAGAAGGCAGCCAAGGTCATGCTACTGCAATAGCACAGGTATGTGGAGAGGATTTGGGATCAAGCCTTTTTCTTCACTATATGAAATTAAATGGAATCAAGGCAGAAATATTTTCTAAAAAATGTACACCGGGTACAAAATTAAACATCGGCAAACATTTCCGCCTTTCAGGATCGGGAGGACTTACTATTAACGTGAATTCTGCTCCAAGTTTACCACGCCATTTATCACCATCTGTCAAATAAAAATAGCCACCGTTCAAGCCAAATGGGATTCCTTTCTCAGGTATAATAAGAAGCGTAGTCTGTAATCCGTTATTTTCATCAAAACCATAACTGTATCCAATTCCCAGTATAATATGTCCGCTGAGCGTAAAAGAAAAGTTAATTCGATTTCTATCTGATCCGGGAGCAGCATTCAGGATGGAGTACAACGCTGTAATAAAAATGATGGGAAAAATTTTCAAAAACGAATTTCCTAATTTAAGACAATTATTTTTGCCAAAACACAAGGTATACTGTTTAATCCTTTGATATTTCATTTTTCAATTTTTCAATTTATTTGCAAAACTACTTTTTTCCCTCAAAATGCACCCTAATGGTTAGTATATGAGCAGTTTGATAGCATTGATTATACACATTGTTAGTGTCTGCCATTCCTATCCAACTCTTGATTCACTGTATTGGTTTTTTATTTCTCTATGGAAAAATTTGCCCTTAGATTCTGAGTTTTCAAATTCATACCATAATGACTCCGGGAAATCAAAATATTGCCAAACTTCACCACTGTTAAATTCGATTTCTAAAGTTGAAGATTGTGCATCATATCCAATACTTTTAATCATAGATGATTCAACAAATTGTCTTTCCATAATTACCTCTCTTATATTTTTTGTTCTCTAATTTTTTTCACAACAGTTTTATAATTTTTATCATCTGACTTGAATTCATTATTCCAACATTCAACAAGTTTAGGGTCTTCGCTTGTAGGTCTTGGAATATTTAGTTGAACCCTAACTCTTGATGGAATTTTAATTGACTCACCGACAACAACAGCTTCACCAGTTCTTAATGATGGTAAAAGATCAATAATACTGTTTAAATTATCCGGTGCAGAAGATTTTACAATACCTTGGTCACTTGAATTAGTTAAACGTAGTGCGATTAGAGTTCCAACTTGAGCAAGAATAGTATCTGATATTTCTGATGGTCTTTGCGAAATAATTAAAGCACCAAGCCCAAATTTTCTGCCTTCTTTAAAGATTTTTTCTACAGCGCTTTTTGAATAACTATTGTTGTCATTTTTATTTAGATACGTGTGCGCTTCTTCATAAACAAGTAGTAAAGGGCGATTCTTACCAGTATACGTTTCATTCCTTCCCCAAAACATACTGTCATAAACAAAACGAGTAATCAACCCAATGGTTATATCTAATACTTCAAATGGAACACCACTTAAATCCAAGATTGTTAATCTTTCATTACTGGCAATCCATTCATTCAATAAATTATGTAAATCTTTTTTAGATTTTTCGTCTTTATATTCACCCGGATTGAATAGAAAATCATATCTAGAATCTTTTATTCTTGTCAGTAATTTTTTTTCATAAGAATAATATTCTTGATGTTTTGACTTATATGGCTCTTGATTTCCCATGGAATATGGCTCAAATTCTGCTGGTTCTAAAAGATCATAATTTCCTTCCTTTGGTTTACCGTCATTATCCACGAGTAACTTAGCTGTTTCTTTAGTTTGACTATCCTTGTTTGATTCTGAAAAAGTAGCATTTAGCCACCAATTCATCTCATACCAAACTTTTCTTATGTTAAATGGAATTGGAGAATCAGCGGTAATAAAGTTTTTATTTATTTCTCCAGATTTAAGGTTAAAATTTTCCTTTTTGTAAGTTGTAATTAGTTCTCTGAACATTCTATATTCTTGTCGTTGGTCATCTACTGGCTTTGCCCCAACCAGAAAATATGCTAACTCATCGAAATTCATAAGCCAAAAAGGAATGTATAAAGGATTATATTTATCGTTGATTTTAAAGACTTTGGAACAGGGAAACGCAGAAGCATATTCACCATGTGGATCAACCAAGATCACTCTTGATCCTTTATAGTCAGTTAATATTGCTTTTAGTATACTTACTGTTGTGTTAGATTTTCCGCTGCCAGTTGATCCTAAAATCGCACAATGCCTTAGAATAAGTTTATGAATATCAACATAGACACTTAAGTTGTCAGATGAAGAATGTTTGCCTATTTCTATTGTTCCTAATTCCTTGTCTCCATAAATGTCAAATAGATCTTTTTCGGTAACTAAATGGACTTCATCATTTATGGTAGGATAAGTTCCTATGCCTTTTTCAAAATTACTATTTCCAATTTTTTCACCAACCAATTGAACTGTTAAAAATCGAGAACCTATAAGCTGTTTTATTTCATTTTCATCAAATTTGCTTGGTGTATTACTAACAGAAGAAGTGATGCCGTAAATTGTAATATTACCAATTGGCATTTTGACAAAAGTACCTATTTGTCCGATCTTATACAATCGACCATTAATAATAGGCGCTGCTGATGGAATATCATCAGAAACTTCAACCTCAACTATATTTGAATCAACTCTTATTATTTTTCCAAGATATGTAATATCATTTATCATGTGCTATTTTCTCAATTTTTTCTTTCTTACCAGAATTAATGACAAAAAAATTCACAAGTTTATTAAAATCGCCAACCGTTAACTCGCATTTACGTTCATCCCAATATGAATCACAATTTTCATTTTCATCTTTTGTAAAAACCCATTTCTTAAGCTCTCCATTGATTATGGCTTTTTTGGGTCCAAATGCACTGATATTTAAAAAAGAAGATGAAAGTTTAAATAAATCTTCAACTGAAGAATCAGAATAGGAAAAAACAATAATAAATAATCTGTTATTTTGTCTTAAACTATTAAAATTTATTTCATTAATATGTTGATCGGAAAAAGAATAACCAGAAATAATAAACAGTAACTCTCCTTCAGATAAATAATTTTTTAGTCTATCAAAATAGGCAATAAATGGCTGTTTTCTAGAAGAATCATATTTCCCTCGGGATGGATATATGACAATTTCATCGATATCATCCACAATATTTTCAATTTTCCCAATTCTGACAATTTTAAATGCTTTCGTGTCTTCATCTTTCTTCCAAAACCAACCTAAAGATCCGTGAATTTTCCAAAGTCTAATCCAAGACTTTGTGAGGTCAAAATTCTTTACAAATTTATCAACACTTTCCGGCAAGAAGAATGGTTCATAAGAACCTACGAATCCATCAAAATAAGGTATTTGAATTTTTTCAAGTGATTTTTCAATTATCATATCTTAATTTGATGTATATATTTCTTTGGAAAAATCTCGATTTTGCATATTTAGCCAAGCCAAAAATTTCATAGTGTTTTGAAGATTTACTTCTTTTTCTTTTTTGCTAATTATTTCATAAATTTTATTACAGATATTTACATCCAATTCTTTTGCAGATCTACCATTTATCTCAAGATATTCTTTTTCTTCTTTTTCCCCAGTAATTTCTCTTATTCTTCTTGTTTGGTTTAAAATATCTTCAATATTTATCTTTCGATCAGGAAGTGTTGTTTCTAAATCTTTTTTGATAATTTGAAAATTCTTTGACAAGTCTCCAGTTAAAGATTCTTCAATACTATCTGAAAGATCAGAAATATTAGGAATACCAAGAGCTGTAGAAGTCCCAGCACCAAAGAAAAAACCAATATTTTTAGAATATGACAATTGATTTTTAAGTTCTTGAATTTCTCTTATTACGTTAAATTTTTCCATAATTCATTTTTCTCTTAAACTTTTTGGGGTTGCCGCTAACGTTAGTGTATGTCTAAGAGTAGACATCCATTTCCTTTAAACGAAAATCCCTTTAATTTCAAAAAAATTTCATGTTGTTTTAATTCTCCACTTCTCACCATTAGAAATCTCAGTATTTGTTAAAATACAACACAACTGATTGTAACATTCTATACATACAAAAGCAACATGTTTTTAAGTCCACGTACCATTACTTCATATAAAGAGGGTTAGTTTGCAATCAACATTCTTTGTGTCTCGTATATTAAAAGTGATTTTATTCATAAGAAAGAGATTTTAAAAATCTGTATCTTATTCTCTTTGATTATTACTTCTTATTTAAGAACAAGTTGAAAATCCCGAGTTGTAGGGGGATCAACGATTTTAGATTTTAGATGTTATCCATTCTCCCTCCTGTTCACTTACTCACTTACTTACTTTCCCACTTACTCACTTGACTTTTAGCATAGTATCTTTGTGACTAATATTTCTTGTAAAAAAACCCCACGTTTTGGGTAGCTTAATTCTATTATACTTTTAGTTCTGAACTGTTAAATTAAATGAAGGAAAAGTGATGGAAAACGAGGACAAAAACAAACCCCTTTTTCTTGTTCCTCTCGGGCAGATTGATCAGCAGTTTTTGGAAAAACTGAGGCCTCATCTTGAGGAAATTTTCTCTGCAAATGTTCAAATATCAAATCCTCTACCTGTACCAAAAGTTGCATATAATTCTCACCGGAATCAATACAACTCCACTGCGATATTAAAGTATTTGCTGACTCAGTTAACAGATTATGACCGACCACTTGCAATCGTGGATGTTGATTTATTTGCCTATGGATTGAACTTTGTCTTCGGTGAAGCTGATGTTCTTCATAAAATGGCTATTATTTCGCTAACGCGGTTACGACAGGAGTTCTATCGTCTTTCTGAAGACCAGAATCTATTCTTTCTCCGGACACTAAAAGAGGCTGTTCATGAATTAGGGCATACTTATGGGCTGGCACACTGTCCGAATCCCAAATGCGTTATGCACTTCTCTAATTCATTGTCCGATACAGACCGGAAAAGTTACAAATTTTGTGAGATGTGTAAATCAAAACTAACTTAGATAAAATGAATACGGATAAAATTCTTGAACAATTAATTTCATGGAAAGGGCAAACATACTCTCAGGAATTAGGAATCGATTTAAGTCAGGGCAAGAGTGAGGAAACCTTCAAATGGTTTATTGCAGCAATCCTTTTTGGTGCCCGAATTTCAGAAACCATTGTCAAGAATACTTACAAAAGGTTTGCAGAATATGAAATTTTAACACCACATAAAATCATTAGTTTAGGGTGGCAAAGGCTGGTAGATGTTCTTGATTCAGGCGGTTATGTAAGATATGATTTCAAGACAGCTGATAAATTGCTGGAAGTAATGCAAAATCTTTTAAAAATATATCATGGCGACCTGAACAATCTGCATCAACTTGCCAGCGATTCAAGTGAACTGGAGCAGAGAATACAGGATTTAGGTAAAGGCATCGGACCTACTACAGCTCGAATCTTTCTCAGAGAATTGCGCTATATCTGGGATAAAGCAAAACCGCCAATAAGTCCCATTGCTGTATTGTGTGCCGGAAATTTAGGAATAGTTCATTCAGATGTGGAAAATATTAATAATATAATGGAAATTCTCAACAAAATATGGACACAATATGGTCGGGATATCAAAGATTTTCCGGTATTTGAATCTGCCCTGATAAGAGTCGGTAAAGATTACTGCCGTAAGAATCATTGCTCAATATGCCTGTTGAATTCCCTGTGCAAGGAAGTACATTATAATAGTATCAGTTAGTCATTTAACAGGTTTATTTATGTGCTAACATCTATGATAACAAATTTGAGGAGTATCTCATTATAGGCAAAAAGATTCATCCAACTGGATTCAGCTAGATAATTTTATGTTTTAGTGTACTAACCTTCAGGTTTATCCGAAAGGATCCCTTCGGGAAAGGCTGAGCCTTTTCTGCAAAGTGAAATTTAACAAGATGTAAAATTCCGCTCATTTATCCCAATTCCAATAGGAATAAATGAATATTTCGCTGCATGTTCTTATGGTCACCCCCTCTTTTTTTTGTTAAGAGAAATTAATAATCTTTCCATCAATTATTTCTAAAACTTTCCCTGAATACTTTTTTGCTCTCGGATCGTGAGTAATCATAACTATGGTATTCCCTTCCTCCCATAAATCCATAAATAATTCTATAATACTCTCACCGGATTTTGAGTCGAGATTACCTGTTGGCTCATCAGCAAGAATAATTTTAGGATTGTTCACAAGAGCACGAGCAATTGCCACTCTTTGCTTTTCACCTCCAGATAACTCATTTGGCTTATGCTCTATTCTATCACTCAATCCAACTCTCTCAAGAATTTGCTCCACTCTCTCTCGTCTTTTTTTACCTGACATTCCGGAAAAAAGCAAAGGCAATTCAACATTTTCATAAGCAGAAGCGTATGGTAAAAGGTTAAAATTCTGAAATACAAAACCTATACCTTTATTTCTTATTTCCGACAGCTGATTATCATTAAATTTTTTCACATTCTTATTATTTAATTTGTACTCGCCTTCCGTCGGTTTATCAAGACAACCCATTATATTCATTAATGTTGATTTCCCGGATCCCGACGGTCCTATAACAATTGTAAAATCACCTTCATTTATTTTCAGGTCTACACCTCTCAGAGCTTCTACTTTTACTTTTCCTGTATCATATACCTTTTTGATACCCTTCATATCTATCATAAGGTTTCTCCATTAATTTATTCATAATGTAATGCTTCTATCGGATCAATAGCCGCAGCTCTTCTTGCGGGAAAATATCCTGCCAATAAACCTACTATTCCTAAAATTATACCAGTTATAACTGCAACACTCCATGAAAAATTAGGATGGGCAAGGATTTGCATAACCTCATTATCTGTTTCAGGTAAACTATTTATCAATGAAATGATTATATATGAAACACCCGCACCAATCACTCCTCCTATAATATCAATCAGCAAGGCTTCCATAATAAACTGAAATTTTATTAGACTTTTCTTTCCACCAATTGCTCTTTTTACCCCTATTTCCCTGGTTCTTTTCCTTACCGTAACAAACATTATATTCGCCACTCCAACACTTGCAATTACCAGTGTCAAGGCCCCCACCAGCCCAAGAAAAATATTCATCCCTGTAAATGCCTTTGACATCTCTTTACTATTTTCTACTGTATCCCAAAAACGTAGAGCACTTTTGTCATCCGGATGAAACTTGTACTTTCTACCAAGAGTCCGTTTCACCAACTGATTAACATATTCTGATTTATCAATTTGATTTACTTGATATATTATTCGACTCACATACTGGCGAGAATATAATGCCTTAAATGTAGTTGATGGTATAACAGCTTTGTTAATATCAGGACCTCCATACATACTCATCTGCATTTCATCTTTCATAACACCAATTACCTTAAAAGGAACATTATTGATATAAACAATTTCCCCAACTGCATTAATATCACCCATAAGGTCTTTTTTCAAATTCGTTCCAAGAAAAACGACTCTTCGCCTTTCTTCAATATCCTTTTCATTAATAAAACGACCACCCATTTGTGGAAATTGTGTCCTCATAAATTGATATTCAGGTGAAGTTACCCCCTCTATATGTCTATTACAAAGTTTGTCCTTATACCTAATTGTCCCATATCCATCATACTCTGCTGCAATTCTATCCATATAAGGGACCGTTTTCTTTAGTAGTTTGCAATCCTCTTCTCTCAGAGAAATATCACGTCCGGGCGGTAATCCTTGAAATTCTATCTCGCTTTGTCCCCCATACACCATCACAATATTAACTCCGATACCCTTATTAATTACCTTCATTTTGCCCGCCAGACCTTCTCCGAAAGATAATAAAATGACAATGGTTAAAGTTCCCCATGCAATACCTACAATTGTCATAATTATTTTTCGACGCTCTTTTTTTAACTCTCTCAGAAAAAGTTTTAGTAGAAGCAAATTTTTTATTAAACGATCAAATATTTTTTTCATTTTAATTATTTTCCTTTAATAGCAACTGCAGGGTCCAGATTTGCAGCATGCTTCGCAGGTCCCCATCCTGCAATCAAAGTAATTAGCGTAATAATCACAATTGTTATTATAGCAATAGCAAGATTCAGAGCAAGTGTTCCAATATAATCCTCCAGTGGAAATTGATTAACAATAGCAATTACACCTTGCGATATTAAAAATCCAATAGCTGCTCCTATGCCAGCAATAATAAAGGTCTCAAAAAGATATTGTAATAATATTACATATTTTTTCGCACCTACTGCTCGTTTAATGCCAATTTCCAGAGTTCTCTCCTCAACAATTACATACATTATGTTTGACATACCAATACCTCCAACAATAAGGGTCATTATACCACTAATTCCAAGAAAAATATTAAATCCTAAAAAGAAACTATCGAGAAATTGGTCCATCTCTGTTGTATCCCAAATTGATAAAGCTTCTGTATCTTTTTCAAAAAACTTATATTTTTTTGCAAATGCAGTCAGTATTTCATCTTTCATCTGGTCAGTTTTATGAACATCGCTTGCTCTACATATAATAACATTAATATATTTATCTCCATAAATGCCGAGATAGGTACTTACAGGTATAAAAATAGCATCTTCATCTCTGCCGGCATAAGTAGAATTTTGAATTTTCTCTTTTAACACCCCAATTACGGTGAAAGGTGTCCCATCTATATAAATAATTTCACCCAATCCTTTACCTTTTCCGAACATCTTTTCTTCAACTGAAAAGCCTATAAAAGCAACTCTTCTTCTCTTTTCCATGTCTATTGGGTTGATAAATCTCCCTCCCTCTCGCGATATCAAATTCCGCATATCTTTAAATTCCATCCAGACCGCATGGACTCCAAAAGTCTGATTTTTATCTTTTACTCTTACTGAGAGCCATCTGGTATATTGAGGGCTTATATTTTTGACTATAGGAACATGTTCTCTTATATATTCTGCATCACCATTATTGAAATTAATATTTCTCCCTTTAGGAAAACCTGCATAGTTAACACTGGTTTTTCCTGCCCAAATAATGCATATACCTTCACCAAGACCATGCATATTTTTTGACATTTGCTTCTTTATTGATGAACCAAATGTAAGAAGTAGTATAACTGATACAGTACCCCAAATGATTCCAAATAAGGTCAATAAAGTTCTAAGCTTCTGATTTTTTAATTCTTTTAGGACCTGGAGCAAATTCTTCGTCAACACAATTTGTTATCCTTACTCAATTTCCTTTGGCGGACGTTCTACGATAAAATCACCTTGCTTCACTCCTGACTTTACTTCTGCATTAATGCCATCACTGAGGCCAATCTCTATTGGTATTTCATTGATCTTTCCGGTAGTTGTATCTTCCAGCTCAACAAATGTGCTGTCATTTCTAAATGTTATTAGTCTTTCCGGAATAAAAAGAACATCTTCAGCTTTGTTAATAATTATCTTTGCATTTGCAGAATATCCAGCTCGAAGTTCAACGTCTTTTCTGTTCGTTATTTTTATTTCAACATCGAATACCGTAGAATTATTTTCTTTTCGTGCTTTCGGAGATATCCTGATTACCTGTCCTATAATATTTTTACTGGGAAGTGCTCCTATCTGTATTTCGGCGGTTTTGCCTATCTCCATTTTTCCTATATCAATCTCATCGACCGCACCTCTAAAAATAAGGCTATCCATTCTTGCTATAGTAAAAAGTGGGGTTCCCGGTTGGTATGATGTTAACGGAACTACAGGATCACCAATATCAACAAATTTCTCTAATATTGTTCCGGAAATTGGAGCACGAACTACGGACTCTATTTTTTCATTTTTACTTCCAGCATTCCCATACTTAATTAGGGATAGTCTATCTTCAGTTAGCTGATAAGACACTTTCTTCTGTAGAAAGTCCAACCTCGTTTGTTCAAATTTTTCAGGTGATATTAATTGCTTTTTCAGAAGTTTTTTTTCTCTATCAAATTTTGCCTTCGCATTTTCATAGGCTACTTCCTTCATTTCTAAATCTCTTTTTGCCTCTGTCAGCTCTCTTGGTGTCGGGTCAGGAATTATTTTCACCATTATATCGCCCTTAGAAACAAAATCCCCCACTTCAACAAACTTCTCTTTTACAATACCAGATATTTTGGACTTTACCTGAATATCATTTTTGGGAGTGATTTCACCTATCGCTATTGCTTCTTCAACAATAGTACCTTTTCCCACTTTTACTATTTCATAAGGTTTCTCTTCTCCATTGTTTGTGTATAACACTCTAAAACCGACAAAAGCCAAAACAATTACAATAAAAATAATTAATAAGATTTTACCTTTTTTCATACTATCACCTTTTAATTAATCAATAACAATAACATTTTTTTGACAGATAAATCATAAATTAGTTGTCAGGTAAATTATGGTAAGTGTAAATAAATTGACATAACCTAAGTTCTGCTATTGGAGTAAAAAGTTCCTATATATCAATGAGTTATAGGCACAGTCACTACAGATTAACATCACTTTTTTATATAATGCCTGAATGAATAAGCCTCATAGTATAATCTGACAAAGTTCTTATAAAATTTCTTTGCCTTCATTTTTGTGGTGAAAACCCAAACAGCCCAATCTCATCTCCCGGAACATTCATATCAACCGGCGTTGTTATATCAAAATCAAACAGATTTTCAGGATGCGTCAGGCGTATAATTTTCACATATTTAACTTTTTTCAAATTTACTACCTGATCCCACATACCATTTGTGAATCTTTGACTCGACCAATAGACAATATATTTTTCTCTATTCTTGTCAATATACCAGCCCAGGAAAATTACAGAGTGACCCAGGCCTGATTTCCACGAAATATTCGCATTAACTAAAAAACTGCTGATACGGACAGGCTGCCCATACCATTATAGAATGAGACATTCACGTGCTGAATCAGGTGGTGTCTCCTGTCCAGCCACTTATTCTGAAAAGCATACACAAGGGATGACATAGCTGTGCCTACCATCCCACCAACGACTACATCAGAAACAAAGTGCATATTATCTTCAACCCTTGAATAAGCAACGTACGAAGCAAGAGAAGCCATACCCGTTGTGAATAATATTTTACCCGTCAGATTGAGCGGATTGTTGATATCACCAATATGTTCAAAAACATATAAAGAGCTGTATGTGGCTATTGAAAAAGATATTGCAGAATGTCCCGAAAAAAATGATTTCTTTGAATCTATCTCATCATCAGCAGGAAAATTATCGTAGCACGGACGTTTCCTGCCAACTATGTCTTTCGTAAGGGCTGTTACGAAATAAGTAAAAGACACTGCTTCAATAATTCCCTTAGTGTTTATATAAGAGGTGTGATTAATCCAGCCTGAATTATTTGGCAAAAGGGCAATGCCTGTACTGAACAACCCCACACCTGCATACAGCCATGAACTGGGAATTGTGTTTTCATGGTAGGGACTGTTTGTCGTTCCGCCTATAAGAGGTTTAGAAGTCCAGACCGGCGTATGGTCTATGATATAACCGCTGGTATATGCCGATGTAATAATAGACCACTCGGCAACTTCTCCTAATGTTGAATACCCTTCATCCTTACTATAGGCTGTGTTGGCTGAATACAGAATTGTAATTATTAAGAAAATATTTAACATCTTTTTCATACTTCCCTCCGAATATAAAAATCCAGTTTTATATTATCTCTTTAATCCTATAAATCTCTGCTCTTTCTCAATTTTTCTTGTCATTTGATTTCTAACTTCCTCAACATTTCAACTAATTGAGAATAATAGTAAACATTAACAAAATCAAGGTGTTTTTTAAAAAAACCTCTTAAGCCCAACATTAAGCCTATTGCTCACCTGAGAAGGCAAAACGGGTTTTAATTAATGACGCTCCTCTGGAGCTCTTAATTGATTTTTTATTTTATCTACAATTATGTCATATCTCCGATATTTATCCAATTAATTAAATATATTGCAATAGAACAAGAGGCTAATAATAATTCTCTGAAACTGAAAAACATTAATGATAAAGTTGCATTCTTAACTTGACAGCATTGAATTTATAGTAAAAATCTGACTAATGTCATACATTCTAATAAATTATACCTAAATTTTATCGCTTGAAAACTGATTAATTAAAGTCTGTTTATGTCGATCGAAGATTCCTTCGGAAAGACATCTCTTTCCCAACGGGATCTCTTCGAGATGAGATAAACTATGAAACCTTGAGTTAAGTTTGCTTTAGCTGACTTGACTTAAGATTTCTAACTCATTGAAATAAATCCTTTGCTATATTTTTATTATCACTGCTGTTAGTTTTGGACAAAACTTATCGGTAGTCAGAACTGGGTAGGTCCCTTTAGGTAAAAAAGGTGACTTTTCTTTCCTGTAATTTAGCCCGGAGGGGTCAAAAATTCTATTTACAAGAAGCAACTTTAAAGGGTTATGGCTTTATGACTTAAAAAATGAATCAGTTATGAAGTTGAACAATTACTGTGGCGCGGGACATAATCCAATTTTTTCAAAAGACGGTTCTAAAATATTATTCAGAAATTATGAATATGACAAAATGAGGAAATACTATTCAATCGTAATACAAGAACTTCCGACAAAACACGAACAATAGCTTGAAAAGGGTGTCAAAAATCTGTCAGTTCCAATGGTGATAAAATTATTTACAAAAAAGATGATAAACTGAATTATTATGATTTCAAAAGTAGGGTAAAAATAATTAGTAATTCAGCAACCGGTACAGTTGCATGCATTGAAAATTCTAAAATTGTTATATTCGAAAATGGAAAAAAGAAAAGTTTATCTCCTTTAGATAAGGGTAACTATATCTGGTTATCAATTCCACCTGACAAATCCAGGTTGCTATTTACTTTTGCCGGTAAGGGAACTTTTATCACCGATCTCGAAAGGAAAGTTCAGGCGAAGATGGGAATGGCTAACGAGATATATTCGGCTAATAGAACCACTATTAAATATGTGCTTGGAGACTGGAGTTTTTACTCATGGACGGATTGTAATGGCAATAAAATGGGATTGGGGGTTCTGCGTTACCTAAACATGATCAAACAGGGCGCTCTGGCGGAAATGACCACTGACCTTCCGCATTCCCGTGACAGTAATGACAAAAAATTCGTGCTCTACAACCTACCGCGTTGCCGATAATATTGAAATGTGTGTGGGCTTTGATTATATGGTCCCCGGGGGTCGATATCGACACTCGTATGGAATTTTTCAACAACCTGGATGACGGTAGTTATGCGATTCTACCGAGATACAGCTATTCACCCTATACCAATTTTGACTTCACATCGGGAGCGTTTATTCTGGTCGGGATCCAGGGGTTCGGAGTTTGATATTCGCTATACACTGCACGGCATCAAAGAAGTGGACCTGATCGAAATTCTCTGGCCCTTATGCGGTTGAAACTAAGTTTTTAGTCTAAGGGTAAGTGCAAATCTGTTCAATACCCCTTAATTATTTCAAATCTTCATGCTACAGTTCGTTATAATTAACTATGAAATCGAGGAATTAGTTCAAGTTATCAGTCCTGAATGAAGAAGCCGGTAGCCTCGCTTTATTAAACAAATCGACCCTGGCTGCATTATTCCAGCAATAACGTACTGCAATCGGATTAGTGACCTTGCGGGAAAACACCATTAAATCATTACCCTCAATTTCCCCCTTAGCCGGGTAAAAAATATGATCCGAGCCGGCAATTGCAAGTTGTTGCAATCCCTTTTCCCCAGCTATTAATCCCCTACCCAGAGACCAGGGCTCGAATTTGACTCTTATCCTGCGACCTTCTACTCTCATTGATTTGTAGATTGGACCGGAATAAGGCAGATTTTTGCGTCCATAATCTTTAGCCAAAGCCCATAATGCCAGTCTTCTACCGACCTCCTGCTTGTTTTCGGGATGAATATTAGTTGGATCGCCGATGTCCATTGTAACGGCCATTCCCGTATTCAGCGTTTTGAGGGTCAACATCTGGGCTTCCCGCAATTCCTGAGATTTGGTCATATCGCCATAATCAAAGGGTGCTATCTGAGTAAAATAAAAAGGGAAATCTCCCCGCTTCCAATCGGCGCGCCAGTTTTTAATCATTAAAGGAAACAACCATCCGTATTGGGCCGGATTCCCCGTATTGGTTTCACCCTGGTACCAGATCACACCGCGGATACCGTAAGGAATTAAGGGCGCTATCATTGCATTATATAATATCGTCGGAGTCTGGGAACTCAGTTGTACTGAAAGTTGAGGGCGTTTAAAATAATCATTGTTTTGCCCGCCAAAAACATAAAACTGATTATTGCTGTATTCCGCTACAGGCAAATATTTCCATTTCCCGGCCAGCGAGACTGTCTGTACAGCTTCGCTATCTCCAAGGTATACTTTCATCTGTTCCGGCTTGCCGTAAATACCTCCGCCCCCCTGGTTATCCAGCACTCTGACAGCAATAATGTTTTTTCCCGACTTAATAATGCCAGCCTCAATTTTATACTTTCTGTGTCTCTGCCATTCTCCGGGCTGTTCATAACCGCCGACCTCGACACCATTAATATAAGTCACCTCCATATCGTCAATCGGTCCCAATTCGACAATTGCCGGTTTACCGAGCCAGGCATCAGGAACCGAAAAAACACGACGAAACCAGATGACTCCGTCAAATTGCCCTACAGCTGTACTTTCCCAAAGCACGGGCAGTTTCATTTCATGCCAATCATTGTCATCAAATGCCGGATCTGCACATTCCCGATCATTGAAATTTAAATCCTTCCAGCGCGTTTCATCCGGTTTGTCGGAAATATCAATGGTTTTGTGCTCCAGAAGCCATTTCTTCAAAAGGTTAAACTGAGCCTCAACTTGGGGTAATTTCTCAACAATCGGGGCGAAATCTTTAGTCTTTCCCAAAAACTCACCACTCGTCCAGGATTCAGCCGGAGTTCCTCCCCAGCTCGTCTCAATAAGCCCGATCGGCACACCAAGTTCGCGATGGAGTTTTCGCCCGAAGAAATAAGCGGTGGCGCTGAATCCTGCCGCTGTTTGTGGCGAGCAAACGACCCACTTTCCTTTACAATCAGATTTCGGGGTGATTGCGATACTACGCTGTACATTAAACAGATGAATTTGCGGAAAATCAGCATGTTGGATTTCCCAATCAGAATTGTTGACCGGTGAAACTGGCGGCCAACCCTCAAGCGGCATTTCCATATTTGACTGTCCGGAACAAACCCAGACTTCACCAAGCAGTACATTTTGATAAGTAATGGTCGAACTATTTCCTTTTACAGTAACAGTGAAAGTCCCGCCAGCGGCGGTTGTTGCAAGAGTTAGTTGCCATTTTCCCTCCCGGTTGGTTTTTGTTTGAGCACTTTCACCCCAGCTTCCTTTGACAACAACATTTTCGCCAGGTTGTGCTTTACCCCAAAACGGCACCTTGTCTTTTTGCTGCAGTACCATATTATCGTTGAAAATCGCCGGTAGCCATAGAGACTCGATCGTCGCTTTATTCACTCTTTGTGCTGCTTTATTTTCTGATTGCCTGGTACAGCCGGTTAAAATCAAGATAGCGCTTAGAAAAATGATTGCCTTTTTCATTTTCCCCTCCTTTTACTGATTAAATAAATTTTAACTACTCATGGAGAAATTAATATTATAAACCGAACCCATTAAAATTAAAGTTAATTTATTTTATCGGAAAAGTCGAGTAAATTTAATGTTAGCCAGCAATAAAGAATCAAGTTAAAAATGAATGACCAAATAGGACTCAATATGATTTATTATTTTATTAAAGTTTTATAGGGCATAAGCCACCATTATGATTTTAAGTAACAATAAAATCAGTTTTTAACAATTTATTTTTTCAAGAGGAAGGATGAAATGGAGCACACCTCTTTTTTATGAAGTGTCGAATCTTATTTGAATTTTTTTCATCTTAATTAATTCTAAATTGTTTTTTGTTATAAAGGCATTTCGCCATGCCTCGAGTAAAAAGAATGCTAACATTTTCATAGAAGTAACTTGTATTAACGCGGCTCTCAAAAGACTTCCTTTATAAATAAGTTGTATAATCATATGCGCAATTTGTAATAAGAAATAGAATATTTTCGCCGCTGATTCGTTACTCGTATAGGGGTGCTCCAATTCATACCCTCCATTTTTCTGAACATTAAATCCTTCGTTTTCTATTTTCCATCTATCTCTACCTCCCATATTTGAAATTTGACATACGTTCTTTTTTGTAATTTTACAGTTAGTTAGCCATTTGAATTTATTTGTTTTTATTTCACCATTCTTATCTTTTTTGGATTCTTTGAATTGAATTACATTAGTAATATGTTCTTTTGCTTTTGAATCTATATAAGATATATCATCAATCCACTGATAATCCTGTTTTATTTTTTCATTTCCATACGGATCTGTACAGACAACCCAAGGTGTTGAATATATCTATTTTCTGTCTGTAATTTGGAAAGATTTTCAAATTCTATATTAACATCACGCAAGTCTTTGTCCTTTAATACAATCATATATTCCCAGCCATATTTTTCACATAACTCAAAAGATGGACAACCTGCATATAATCCGTCTAATGACAACAATATGGATAAACGGGGAAATCGTTTCTTCAGGCTAAACTCTTGGAATTTATAGAAAGATCTGCAGGAGGGGAAATATCAGGAATATCTTTTCTTATGATGATAGGATTTTTTGCACAACGATACATACCAATTCCTTTTAGTCATTCCTTTTTCTACCATAATCCAATCGATTTTCCGTTGTTACCAGCGGAAAAGAGGGAACAATTTTAGCGAACGGTACATTTTGCTGCGTAACACTCATATCGATTCGTGTCAATTGAATTTCATTGAAGGCTTCCACATCCACTTCGATGATATCGGAATACTTTTTCTGCAGCGAATCAACCTGGGGATTAAGATAATTTTCAATTAAAGGAATATATTTCATCTCTGATACGCTATCGGGAAGCACATCTTTTAGCAGTTTGGATTTATAATATTGATAACTCAAATTATCCTTCCACATGTTCACATTTCGCTGGATGACATTTATTTTATCATAACCTCTTTTATAAGCTTCCCGAACTAAACACTTATCTCTGATCATATCCATTATAGCAAACTGTAATTGCTGCCCAAATTCATTTTTTTTCATTCTCTTATCCCGAAAAACAAGGGGATGGGCGACAAGCTCATCAACAAAATTTTTAACAGTCCATACCTGGTTATCGACTTTGAACAACGGTTCCTGGTATAAAACTTCTATTTGTGTTTGCAAATCCTGAAATTTCTCAACGTCTTCATCCTGTTCCCAAAACGATTTTTTCAACATTTCCTGTTTTTCAGCATCTGTTTTGATATAGACGATGCCTAATAAATTAGTCACTTTATAAAATGCATCAGGAATAAACTCGATCTTTTTGCCTTTCATCACTTTGCGAATGTAGTTATCATATAATTTCACGGCTTGCCGCTGGCTAAATTCTTCAGAAACGTTGCGCCATCGTTCCTGCACCTGGGCTTCTGTAATAGCCACCCTGTCGATCCAGCTGTTGACTTTCATCATCATATATTCATTTTCAGCGACCTTTATAGGCCCGATAATCTGGTTCTTGGCAAGCGGTTCAGAAAACAGTGAATCAAGAATTAGATCATGTTCGTGCACTGACCATTCCACTTCTCGCTGGGGAATGCTGTCCAGACCGGTTACTTCAAAATAAACATCTTCAAATGTTTTTTCCTGACCATCCATCTCTTGCCTTATCTGATGCACCAGTCCGCTGTCAGGAAAATTGAAATAAGCGATTTTGTATTTTCTGCCGGCTACTTTGACAGTTTTAACAATTTGCGCCGTATCCAATACGACCTTTTCATACGCTTCTTTTTCATATAGCCACTGACGCATCGCTTGCTCTTTTCTGCCCCGTAGATATGCCTGGATTTTGTCATTCATGATGAATTGATTGGTGTCGCCGGCTTCAATTGCCATCATCTTTTCGGCGATCAGCGAATTGATGACGATTTTCTTATCCAAATTATAACTACCGCAGCAATATGGCGGACGCACCGTATACTCTGCCCGACGAATGAATTCATTCACAGAAATCGATTTATTGCCAATTTTGACCAGTATTTTTTCTTTTGGCTCTATTTTCTCTTTTTTACTGCACGATACAAGAATAAATATTAGTATAATAACAAACTTAGCATAATAAATAGACAGAGTTTTGCAATGTTTCATAAGATTATTCAATAATTTCATGTTCCTATTACCCCATTGATATTCATTTCACTAAACATGACATTTAAAGTGCTTGGCACGTTTTAAGCATCATTTTGTATTTTGGTTATGCCCTAATTGAGGAGCATTTTTCAGATACTCAAAAGCATACGTAAATGAAAAAGACTCACCATTTTTAAGCTCCACAGCGTTTGTCAATAATTCAAGATTAATAAGTTCAAAACCTGGAACCCACCAGGTTCTCAGTCGATCTATTTTTGAAGGGTCATACGTTTCGAGCACACCAAAATTTTCTTCATGATTAAAAAAAGCATAATCGCCGCTATCTTTTGCATCGACTAATAAATGCATTTTTGGACCCTGATCGTTCACCAATCCTTCATTAAAAATAACCCACTCGTTATTATATTTTACATATCCGGATAAAATATTATGATCGTTTGACGTAGTTCCGGAATCGAATTCTGGATGGACGATCAATTGATACGTTTTCGGAGTCTTCCCTCGTTGTGTTAAAGTTGTCTCACAAAAAATTTTTCCCGGCTGATCTTTCAGCAAACTTATCTTTCGTTCATAGATGGTACTATCGGGCAAAATTTGAGTAAGAATTACTGAATTATTCACTACCTTTGCCTGAAAATCATTATGTTCAGCCTCATGATCGTATCCTTCTTCCCCCCATTCTTCAATGGTTCCGTACATGAAGTTATTTTTAAAAGCGCCCAATAAGTTACGTCCTGACGGCTTGTGGAGCATTTCAACAACTTTACCATTATTTCGATATTCTATAGCTAATCTCCAGATATCATTTTCGAGCACTGCAACAGGAATACCCTGGGCATATTCATTCCTGAGTATTTGCTCAAATTCCTTAAAACGGGTCCTTTCATTGGGCATGGTCATTTGATGTTTCTTGCAAAGCTGAATGTAGCGTTCGATAACATCTCCATACTTCGGGGGAAATTTTCTGCGAACCATTCCGTCTTCTACCTCAATTCTTCTGCCTGCTTCCAGCATTGTTCGATGGGCAGTAATAGATATTTTTTCGACACGATTTCGAATAACCTCATCATCAGCCAATGACAACGCCTTTTCAAAATAATCAAACATTTTTTCTGCAAATTCAAGATTCAGACCAATATCCCGAGGTTTTGAAAAACAGTCGGGATGGAGACCGTGGACATCTACGTAATCATGCAGCATGGTCAGATATTCTAAAATCACTGGACCGGCTTTTCCATAATGCAAGCGACAGAATTCTTCGACCTGCTCCCAGCCGTCCAGGTTGGGATTCCACAAAAGACGTGAAATGACATAATTTCGCAAATCGCTCATTTCTCCGGACGTACCGCCACCATTCGATTGCATGAAAACGCCTTTAACATTGTGTTCAGCGAAAAATTTTAAATTCGGTCCAATCGCTCGTAAATTAGGAAACGGTAAATCATAATAACGAAAATTGGTGACATAAGTCCAAACATAGATTTGATCGCTGATTTTACTCCAGCCCATAAAGTCGTCATAAAAGCTTTTGTTTTTCGGACAATTCGGATCATTGATTGGATGGAGCGTACAGCACTCGATATTGGCTAATTGAATCTGGACATTATCACGTGGTTTAATTGTATTTGGCGGCTTTCGGGTGTACCAATAAGCGAGTGTCCCTACTTTTACATCTGGGTACTTTTCTGCCACACGGTCAGCAATCGTATTGACAAAGGCAAGATGAGCCCCCATAGGAGAGCCCTCTCTTTGATTGATTGCTTCACAGGCTTCGCATTGGCAATAAGCATCATTATCGTTTTGACTTACGCTCAAATTGGTGCAGCGCGGATTTTGTTCAATTTCTTTGAAAACTGCTTCTGTCACAATATCCATAACATCGGAATTAGTAACGCAGGGTTGGGGGCCACCGCCCCACATATTCAGCTTTCGTTCGCCTTTCACCAACGCAAAATATTCGGGATGTTCCTTTCCATATTCAGTAACTGGCAACTGCCGAGATAAGGAATGATTAATCAATCGTTGAGAAGTAATTCCGCCCAGTTTTTCATTATGAGTCACTGTATTGACTCTAAGACGAGCGGCAAATTCTGGATGCACTTTATTCTCGCCATAAAAGCTCCAGCGGAATGAAAAGGCCGGCTTATAAATATAATTCTCACACGGTACTAACAATTTATTATTAGCCTTCGGGATGTAGGTATGATCAAACGTTAAAAATCGTACGCCTAAATAATGTTCAAAGAATTCATACACACCATACGATGTTCCTCTAGGGCGACCGCCGGCGATGGCGATATTCTCTTTGCTGATCTTTATGTGTAAATCTTCTTCTCCCAATTCGGAAATGTCGAATCCAACAATACTTTGTTCCATTGATTGACTGGGTCCGATGAAGATATTATGTGTCGATTGTTGAGTTGTGTTCGCAATAAGTAATTTGATTCCAGTTGCTTGTAAGAAAATAGATCGAAACTCCTCGGCTGCATAATGTTCGCTGGGAATGGCATCGTCATCTACAACTATTGTCCAATCCTGGAATTGCAGCAGATCGACTTTTGTGGGACTACAAGACATAGTAAACAATATTATTAGAGAAAAAAGTGTTATTATATTTTTATTTGCCATAGTACAAGACCTCTCCTTAATCTATTTTTTATAAAAAAGCATATTTTCTGGCACGGCTTGTTTCTCCAATCCCTGCTCTTTTATTAATACTCTCAAATCATCCCTGCCTGTCTTCTCAAAAAATGTCATGCGGATGGGGTGATAGCCTTTTTCCAGCGGGATAAGGCCCTGTTCTTCATGTAAACTGTGAAGACCATCATTATCCACAACCAGTTCCTCACCGATAAAAAGTTGACTACCATCATCAGAATCAGTGTAAAAAGCATAGACCCCGCTTTGCGGTATGTAAATATAACCTTCATAACTGAATCCGAAATACTCCACCTGGTTGCGGGGTGAAAAGTCAAAATTTGTGATCACGCCTTCTTTGACTGGATTTAGCTTTTTGAAATCGGGCAGATTATCCCATTCTCCTTCGTAATAGGCATATTTAAGTCCAGGTACCAAACCTTTGGTTTCTGTTGCTGGACGAGGATTGACTTTTGTAAAGACTTGTTTCACGGCAGCGCTGACTGGTTTACCGTCTCTGAAACATCTGGCAGAGAGAACTGTGGTTTTAGTCAGACGAATCGGTTCCTGCATAGGTGGTGAGTTCACAGAAGGTGTACTGCCATCCAGTGTATAAAGCATATTAACATTTTCCCTGTCTGAATTAACTGTTACTTCAATTTCATCTATGAAGATGTTGAAATCAGCCGTAATTTCTGGAGGATCATTGATATCTGGTTTCCCTTTAATATCCAGTACCACCACACTGTTGATAGTATCAGGAGCTATTTCCGGGACTGCCACAATAAGGGCATCTTCTGAACGGTGTACTTCTAACAAGTGCATAGCAGGATCAGCTAGTAAATAAGCCTGCCTTGCCTGATTAAAAATCCCCGGAACAACAAGCTTACCGTCTTCAGGCCAGTCAAAAACATGGAGATATAAACGTGTTCCTCCTTTTATGGATTTCTTTGTAAATCTGCCCCATTTCAGATTTTTAAACGGGCTGGCTTTTGTACCATAAATAGATTCACCGTTAATTTTCATCCATTTTCCCATTGCTCTGAGACGATCGATACTTGGCTGGGGAATCAAACCCTCGGCAGTCGGGCCTACGTTTAGCAGAAAATTACCGCCTTTGGAAGCGATATCCGCTAGCATCTGTAGTAGATCTTCAGTCGATTTCCAGTTGTGATCGTGTTTGTTATAACCCCAGTGATTGTTCATGGTCATGCAAGCTTCCCAATCAACACCGGGCAAACCAGTAGTGGGGATTTGCTGTTCGGGTGTGCCAAAATCACCCGCAAATTCATCTTCTTTGGAAAAACCTTCCATGCCCGATCTGCCGGCGCCAACGCGGTTATTAATGATGATACTCGGTTGAAGTCCTCGAACATATTTATAAAGATCCTGTCCATATTCCCGATTCCAGGTTGATTCCCATTCTCCATCAAACCACAGAACTCCGATCTCTCCATAATTTGTGACCAATTCCTTCAATTGATTTTTCATGTATTGGACATATCGATTGAAATCTGAGTGTTCTGCGGAGCGATCTTTTTCCCACTCCCGACGTGGTAAGTAATCGGGATGATGCCAGTCCATAATCGAGTGATACCAGCAGATTTTAACACCCTGTTTATGACAGGTTTCAGCTAATTCTTTCAAAATATCCCGTCTGAAGGGTGTGGACATCACATCAAAATCGGTATGTTTAGAATCAAACAGGCAAAATCCATCATGATGCTTTGAGGTTATAACAATGTATTTCATTCCTGCTTCTTTGGCAATAGTAACCCATTCCTCGGCGTTAAATCTAACAGGATTGAATTGATCAACAAGCTTGTCGTACGTTTCCAAGGGGATGCGAGCAGTGGTGCGAATCCATTCGGCGTGATTGGTCTCGCCATTCCATTCTCCAGCAGGAATAGCATAAATCCCCCAGTGAATAAACATACCAAAGCGAGCTTCTCGCCACCACTTCATTCGAGCATCTCCTGCATTTTTTATTTCACCAGATATCGAGTTACTTAATTGGCAAATGATGAAAATTAAGATAACGAGATTATAAATGAATGCTCTGGTAATTGGCATGAGTTTTTTGTTCATTTTTGCCTCCTATCACTACCTTTCATAAAATATTTAAAACTACCCTGTGAACACTCCATTTTCCATATTTTTGTAATAACATCTTTTTCGTTTTTATACCGGCTTCTGATTTTATTTTGCAGATATAAATGCCCGTCAAAACCTATTTATCACTTTCATTCGTCCCATCCCAAACCACTTGATGGGAACCAGTGGGCATATCTTTATCAACTAACGTTTTGATCTTTTGACCGAGAATATTGTAAACCGCTATTTTTACCTCTCCTGACGGAACGGTGTATGAAATAGTTGGTGTCGGCAAGCGCCGTAACATCGCCCTGCACTTCTTCCCAAACACATACGAATTTGGGTTCGCCCTCGGAACTAAACCATTTGTACATCTCTCCAGCCATGGGATAATGACATTCCACCATTAGTGCATGCGTTTTTGTTATATCATTCCAGTAAGGAAGCTGGGGTTTGGGATGCTCAGTACCGTCATAGAATACACCATTGGTGTCGCCGCTTAATTTGGCTAACGCTTGTGCATGCATATTATCACCATACCCATAGAAACGGCTGCCAACACCATAGTAGATATAAATCGGCGTGTCGTTATGACCACCATCCACGTACACGACGCCCGGTTGGATATCAGCCCAAGGTTCTTGTGAAGGAATCGCAATTTTTATCCCACTATTTACTCCGGCATACATCACCTGTCAGCCAGTATCTGTTTCCGTGCACCAGGTTTTTCTGAAAGTCCATCCCGGTTGTGTCAACAATGACAGGATCGGACGCTAAGAGACTACCGCTTAAAATTAAAATGATTAAAAATGTTAATATAGGAGTATTTTTTCTCACTTTATTACTCCTTGTTTTGATTATTTAATATTATCGAACCACCAACATTTTCCGAGATGCCACTCCATGATCCGTTTTAATATTACACACGTAAACTCCCGAAGAGACCAATTGATTAAACTCATTTCTTCCATTCCAGTTAATACTAAATTGTCCCGCATATTTAGTTCCATTGACTAATGTTTTTACTTTCTGACCTAATAAATTGTATATAGTTATCTCTACTTTTGTTTTTTGCGGAAGTTGGTAAGTAATCGTGGTCTCACCCTTTTGGGGATTCATTGGATTCGGATAGTTTTGCAAGACATAAACTTTGGGAATTTCCGGATCATATACCGAATATAAGTTTACAGATCCGACAATATGCTGAAGCGTGTGAAGGGAACTTGTATTGTCAAAAACGCAATACCAGTCTGATTTGTCATTAAACTCAAATCCGATAGAGCTGGAATCGGTTTGATATAAAGAATGAAATCCCTGAAATTCCTGCCCTTCAATTATGTTTTGATAATTTATTTCGTCCGTCATAAAGTAATTTATCCTTCCACCTGCTTTTTTAATAAATTGGTAAGCATTTCTTCTCATATCATCAAAAAGGTCTATTCCACGAATGATTTGGTATGGCGTTTTGAAATCTACTTCCAGATAATAACGATTGTCATTGAATTGGGGTACAGGGATTTCTTCCCAACTTTGTACAGGTTTGTTCGCTTGTACAGAAAGGGAGACTGAATATTCCTCGCCAGCCTTGCTTTTGCTGACAACTCTTAATAGATTATCAGAGCCGCCTGATGGTACATTGCCATAATCACATTGCAATTTTGCATAATATTTTCGATCCGTGCCTACAATAAAAGTAACTTTACCGTCGCTATCCGTGACGCTATACATGTCAAACCATAAACTCCCATCCAACCCTGTGGTGTACAACACAATCCTGGCGCCATCAATGGGATTACCTTTATTATCCAATGCATAAATATGCAGGGTAGACTGTTCCCGGGTATACCGCTGCGTCACTGAAATTAAGTAACCATCACTCCGCCAGCGGAACACCGTGCCAAATTTTTTATTCCAGCTACCACCCAGATACATATACGGATCGTCAATAACATCATCCCAATGAATCCACTTTTCATCCCAGAATTCATTCCACACATGATCGGTGGAGTAGGATGCCACATTAGCAGTGGGAATAAGCGCTGCCCGGGCAATTGCCACCCGCATATCGCCATATTCACCGCATCGTCCGATATGTTTGCGGTAAATCCGTACCGGCTGATGCGGCCGTTCCTGATTGGAAGTGAATATCATGCTCCTGCCCAGCCAGCGGCTCAATATATTTACAGCAGGATCAAAACCCATATTCAGCGATCCGGCGAATTGATTCCACACGACTTTGCATCCTTTCAACAAGTCCTTTAAGCGGGAATAACCCAGATCGTAATGATTAAACAGAAAGTCCCGCCAGAAATAGCCATGCTCGGCCGTGGTAATGTTGTTATTATGAGAGTAATTGTCTTCCACAATATCCGGATCGATATACGCCGGAATTTCATCCGAAATCTTCGGATGAACAATATACCAGTAATAAATATCTCTCGGGACTTCGACCTCCAACGTGTCAATATATATCGCTTTACGATATTTTGTTGTTGAATAGTAATTCGGATCGCTTTGAGAAGAACCGTAATCAATCACCTCGACATAATCTAAAAATTGATCATTCTGATAAATCAGTTCTGCATTATCGTTAAGCAATTGAACCGACGCATACGACGACATTAAATATTGTGGTGATAAATGGGCAATGCAGAATGCGATTTCATCAATATACGGATCCTGGGCATCGAGTATTGCGTTTGCCCACTTTTCTTGATATTGGGGTTCTAGAACTGAAAAAACGTTCATCAAGTCATTTCCCATCCATTGCGGCGCTTTATGAATAGCTGCCTGAACAGTCTCGGAAAATGGGTTACCAAAATCGGGATAAATAAAATTCAATGATTTATTTTGATAATCAAATTGAATGGAAAAATATTCGCCAGCAGGAATATAAATGTCCATTTCATTTGTTTCATGCAAAGCGGCATCAACATGATAAGGTTTTTGAAGTACCAGTTTTTCTAACTGCAATGGGGGTACGTAGACCGGCGCATCACCGACTGAGACTAATCCTTCTTCTTTAATAAATCGATGCGTACATCCTCTTACTTTCTGATTTTCATTCCTGAATTGATGTGCGGAAGTATCATTTGCCATTGCAGATTGAAGCAAAAGAATAAAAGATATAACAGTAAGAAATAAGGTAAATTTAATTCTTTTTTGCATAATAAATTCCTATTTCTGGAACAGCATCTTTTTAGTGCTTTTTCACGTCCATTTCAGGCATTTGTTCTTCCAACCATTTCAAATTGAATTGATAATGCAAAGCACTCGAGATTAAATGAATCATTCCATCCGGCGCCTGTTTTGCCACGAGATAACCTTTCGGCTCTGCATTCGTGGCATTCATAATAAATTCATCGGTCCAGGCGCCCCCATTCAGCATATTACTTTCACCAAAGTTCGAGATGAGTTTTTTGATAGGCCAGGTTTGTCCATCATCATACGATAAAGCAGCAAACAGTCCATGGCGATAGACATTTCGCCCTACCTGGTTGGTGATGGCTAAATCTTCATAATCAACACTGCCAGTAAATGACACCATTAACAGCGGTCCCTCCTGAAGACGCAGTAATGCCAATCGCTGACCTCCGCTAATTGGTGGAAACTCACTGGCTGAATAAGTCCAGGATTGTCCCATGTCCGTGGAAATACTTTGAGGCATCTTGCCATTAATGTCATTTCCTCTTGCCAAAGCCATTAGATTACCGTTGTTCAATTCAACCACACCGGCGTGAATCCCTGCGATCCACGCACCTGATTCGCCCTCTTGGAACGTGGGCTTCGGTCGTGTTGGACATGGAATAAACCAATTTGATCCATCAAGATCTAATAGGTGGATAACTGAGCCGCCATTACTTCCAGTAACCGCATCGCAAGGTACTAATATCTGGTTGTTTGAGGTTATGAACCCACCGGCAATTACCTGATTTCTGAGACCGTACTCAGGATTCAATATTTGTGCGTTCGACCAGGTTACTCCATTATCTGTACTGGTCCGCATAATCAAGATTAATTTGCCCCAGGTGGCATCGCTGCTCAATCCATTGAAATGATACAAGGTATTCTCGCCATCCCAGAGCAAATCTGATGCGTGATCATTGCGATCTGGACCATCCCAAAAGAGGCTGGCTTCATCCCAATCATCAGCACCTTTTCTTAACCTACTGGCGGCAATAGCCAATTCTCGCCCGGATTCCGCTTTCGTCGTATACCAGATAGCTAACAGATCCCCATTAGGGCAAACCGTAAGAGCCGGACAATGATTGTGATCAATGAATAGATGTCCATTCGATGCTGGCGATATCTTCACAAATGTTTTCGGTCCAATAAATAATGCCGAATCCGTTTTGCTGCCAATTTGCCAATCATATCTCTCCTGACTGACATCCCTCGCCCAAAGTGACGTTTCTGAGCGTGTCAATGGTTCTGTTGCGGGCATTTCAGCACACACAACCCGAAATCCAATTAAAGGATGACGTTCATGTGGAAGGGCGCCGCTACGATTAGCTGACCTTAAGTAATAGACTTCCGTACTGTGGCTGCCACTTCTTGTAATTTTGAAATCACCAGTAGCATAACCGATTGGGGCAGTTTGCTCACCTTCCTGATAAGGTCCATACCAGTCCAGGCACCACTCTTCCACGTTACCGTGCATATCGTACAATCCCCAAGCATTTGGCGGTGTGGTGGCCACTTTAATAGAAACTTGCTCAAAGTTCCATATTTCACGTTGGTTTTTGTGATATATCTGAGGCAGTTGATTGCCGGTATAATATTTTGTATTTGTCCCAGCACGACAGGCATATTCCCATTCAGCCTCAGTCGGCAGATGGTAAGGCTTTCCTTCTTTTTGGGATAGCCATTCACAAAAAGCAACTGCTTCGTCCCAGGTTAAAAATATCACTGCTTCATCATCTTCTTGCGATAAGCCATATTTACTGCGATATTGGCTATGATCAGAATCGAAAGCTTCGTATTGAATATTGGTTATCTCAGTAGCTGAAATGAAAAATGAATCTGGGATTATAACGCTATGTACAGGTCTTTCATCAAAATCACCTTCATTTTCCTGACTCATCAGAAATGCGCCTGCTGGAATTTTTATCATTTCCACTTCCAGTGAATTTGTGAACGATAAGCGATTGATCTGGCAAATTGCCGCATATGATAAATAAAAAAATCCAATGAAGAGGGAAAAAATAATTGACTTCTTTAATAACAAATCCTTTTTATTCAACGGTTTTACCTTTTGCAAAATGATCAAATTGAATCCCGAATAAGGTACACTAAGATCAGTTTAAACATCCCGACTTATTTCATCAGTTCTCATCTCATAACCGTATGATCCGCAGCTACAATCTTCCTCTCTGGTTTCGTATATAGTTGGAAATTTGTCATCGCCATTAATGTAGAATTTGCTCTCCCCTCCGCGCCACCAGCCCGTATTATTGGCGCCATGTGCCATATATGTGCACCCAGATAATGACATATCCCCTCACCGAAAGTGGATACTTCTTAATAAGACCTGAAAGGTTTTTAACCTGATTAATTCACGAGCTTGTCTCATAGAGATCACTTTTTGATAAATTAATCACCCTACGGCCGCATTTCCGGCAACTGCCGGACTGCGTGGTTAACCCTGCCGATAGGCGGCAGTCTGTGGATTATTCATCAGTGGATTATAAACAATTTCTGTAAGTAGATATTCTTTTTTTTCAAAGGGATTCCTTCAGAACACTTAATCACTTTTTTCTTTTTTACTTGTGAATAATCCAGGTTAAAACCTTCCAGGTTTCAAAAACTGGAAATTTATAGCTTATTTTATCACTGCAAATTTGCCGATCTTCACATCCCCCGTCACTTTGGACTCAACATGATAGATATAATATCCAGCCGCAATCTCCAATCCCTCCTTACTGCGCAAATCCCAATGCACCGTGCCGTTTGCTTCCGAATTCAAATCCCAAAAATTCTCCCTATTCTCAACTGCATTGTCCACATCAATCTCATCTACCAATACACCGCTTAAAGTAAATATCCTGATCTTACTTTGCGCCGGTATATGAGTAAACATCAATTGTCGCCGTTGATTGCGCTCCCAGTTCGCGACCGCCGGCTCCATCGTATTTGTCACCACATATGGATTCGGTACCACACGAATCTTTTCCATATCTTTCTTTAACTTCGATTCATCAAGTTCTTCATCCAAACCGGTAATAGTAAACATTAAAGAATCCGTGTGATGGAATGCTCGTTTAAAATCCAGGCGATACGCATCATTGGCTCTCGGCATCTCGTTTTCGTTATGGACATCTATGAAATCGATCGAAAATATCGTACCACACCAGAGCGTGTAACCTGTACGTGAATCAACTCTTGAATCTCCTACTAATATGTAATCCGATTCCCTATCGTACTTTCCGTTTCTATTCACATCGTAAACGACCATATCCATCAAAGGATGATTGCCCGTCGAATCGACAAACGATTTGTTTAGAATATAAAAATTAAATGCCTGATCCAGCAGTATGTCTTGCCTTGGCACATAATTTAACCACTGATCCCTAATCTTGGTGAGAATAAGATTGGTACGGGTTGTATAAGCCGCATCATCGTCCGTCCAGATGATCTCATAATGCCACGGAAAAAATCGCCAATTCTGCCGAAAAGGATTAAACCTCTCCCCGCGAATTTGAGCCAGTTGAATATTTATCAGGGATTTACCGACAACCCAACCCGAATTATCTCTATCTAATATGGGAAACACGGTCGGCATTCTAAAGCGAAGCCGAAGTCCGTCAAAAAGTTCCGTAACAACTTCACGTTCTGACGTCAAATGATAATAACCATGGTATTCTTCGACGGTGGTAGAATCAAAATTGGAACCTCCCAGATCATATTGCGTCTCACGATAGACCAGGGAATCGCCCAACGTAACATCATACACCAATATTTCATCGTTAATAAATAAGACATCATAAGGGCTCCGCAGACGAGCACTTGTTTGAACATAACCTAACTCGTTTACATGGAACTTGACTTTGTAGGTGTGCCCCTTTTTCGCACGATCGCGATCAAATATTTGGGCTTCGAATGGCAGCTTCTTCGCCGTAGGCGTGGTCGCCTCCATATCTATGTTGACTGCTTGATCAGGATAACCCGCGGCAAACTGATGCGGCTTCACCACCGCCACGTTCTTCGATATCCGGCGGATATTCTCATTCTCGTCTATTTCCAGGACAAACATGTTTTCCGACGGCGATATGCCCCCACTCACATCTGGCAATCCATAATCATAAGCAACCAGAACATAATAATAGGTGCGGCCATTCTGAACCGTATTATCGATAAATGAATGCGTAATGCCTCTGTCATCACCAAGATAATATTCGATACCGTTAATTTCACCATAATCGGCAAAGCCGTATTTGTCATCTATCAAATCGCATTGAAAAATTGGCTTGCGCAGCGTTGGAGTCCCGTAGCCGTCTGTAATGAACATCGGGTCGGCCATGTACGGGTCGGTGGAACGGTAAAGTTTGTATCCTTCGAAGTCATTTATATTTTTGGCAAAGGCGTCACGGGTCAATTTATCCGAATCATCATCCCAGCTCAGGTATACCTTTCCGTCGGCTGGAGTAGCTGTCAATGTGGGCATAATCGGTGGCTGGGCAAAACGATAATCCGTCTCGTAAATCAATTGAACCACTTCCTTCAAGCGGAACAGCGCCGGCGCACTGTGCTCGTCGGAGTTTAAACCGGCAAGCACTTCATAGGAGTGCAGCTCAGACATGGAAATCCGTTCGGTTAAGCCACGACCTAATGGAAAAAGACCGGAAGCAAACTGTTCAATAAAATTCATCGGTTCCATTTGCGCTTCGTCAAAAATGCCTTCATTATTAAAATGAAAAATAACTTCATCATTCATAATACTTTGCCCATCTGCATCCCAATCCTTACAATATCGGAAAGAGGTAAGACCCAGCATATCCGATTCACTGACATCTGTTTCGGCAAAATTGGGTTCTGCTATTCCTTCAACTCGATCCGGACGGTGATTACATTCCGTTCCATCAGCATCTGGTCCGTCGTAATTCAGGTCCAAAGGACCCACACCGTCCAAACCCACATCGTCACCAATATCTTCTCCAGGGTCATATTTGCCATTATTATTGGCATCATTCCAGTCCTGCCAATCCTGATCCTCATCCGCATTCCAGTGTTCTTTCAGCTCCGATTCTTTGAGATGATAAAAAGACAAAAATTTGTCCAGATCCTGAATGCCATCATACGGACCGATTTTTTGTTTCGCATCGTTGTTCCTGGCTTCGTCCACCAGACCATCATCATCATTATCAATAACATCATCAGGTATTCCCGGACTTTCTAAATAAGCCAGTCCATAGATGCCCGGTTCCTTGCCGCCGCCACGCGGAATGCCGTCCACGTCCCAGGCATAACACATATTTAAATCTTCATTATAATAGGCAATATCATCTGAAGGGGGATCTACACAGCATTCGCCGCCAACGGCGTTGTCCGTATAGATTCCAAAATACATTTCCGGTAAATCGTAATCTGAAATATTGGCAATCCCATATTCCCAGAAGATAGCATCCTGTGCTGAGGGATTACTCCACTGAAAGCCCCTGGCTTGGACGCGAATACCGATGCCTCCCCAGGGCAGTCCTTTCTGAATAGTCACGTCCGGTCTTTTATCACCGATGAATACCCCGGGCCGAGGATAGTATTTTACTCTGTCTTCCGGACCCAAATATTCCTGATCCTGAGCATCGTTGACCACAAAGAAGCATTCCTGATCTGCTTTCATCACACCTCGTCCAAACCGACCATTCCACTCACCTGGCCAGATTAGCTGGTTGCCATAAGCTGGCCAACCTGCTGGTGGCCAGGAATCGGAACGATTGCTCATGGCAGGGGTTTCGCTCAATTCATCAAAATAGCCGAAGACAGGGTACAATCCCCATTCTACGGTGCCTTCTGGGTTCATGTCCATATATTCGCGATAGCTGGATTGACAAAAATATAAAGTATCAAGATCCGTTCGCGTTTTAATTTCATCGAGATCGGTTACAGGAATGGAATCATTTTCTACGTAAACACGTGCGCCAATAAGAAGGGCAATACCATCGGTCATTTTCGTCCCCTCTAAATTATTCGGCCATTTAGAAGTAGTAATACCATGTATGTGGTCACTCTGTTCTGTCGTGTTACGAAAGAACATCAGTACACGGTTGCCGATCATAAAACCAGCACGTTCTGCGGCGATATCACCTGCAGGATCGTCCGGTCCTTCATAAGTGCGGCTCTGGGCAAAAACTGTATAGAAATGTCCCAAAGATATGCCCAATATAAACAAAACTATAATTATATTTTTCATGGTATACTCCTTTAAAAAGTCAAGCTCAATGTATATGCATGCATTTTCCCTAACATACCGATACTCCGATATGCATAATCAACTTTCAAGGCTCTGTTATTCAAATAATGAAATAACAATCCAAAACCAAAAGTCCATCCATATTCGGAATCAATCATGTAAAATCCTTTATACCCACTCCTCAAAGAGAGTATTCCAAATCCAGGTATAGTTAGGGCATATTCGCCGCCTAGATTTAGATATTCACTATTATTGTTGGGATGTAGTGCATCAACTGCCATAGTTAAACGATGTATTGATGTTAGGATCGGATGGGCAGAGACACCAATTCTGAAAATTAACGGCAGTTCCCAGCCTTGCGTTTCATAACGTGCGGGTACATATTCAAAATTACCAGCTTCTCTCGGAGCTTCATCAACGGGGCGTTTCAAATCAATACCATTGTATTGTAATTTCGTCCCATAATTTGAAATGCTCATACCAATCGTTAACCCTCCCTCTTGATTACCTGTCCAGGATAGGAATGAAGTATTCACAATTGCTCCCAGGTCAAACGCAACAGCACTTGCACTTTCATGCCATATCCGAGAAGAGATATATTTACCGGTAGCGCCGAATGAGAACCATTGAGCCAATTTCCTTCCATAAGACAAGCTCACGCTGAAATCCAAGCCGTCGAATTTCTCGCCAGTACCTTCCTGCATTAATACTGACGTTACTTCATCTTCACCATACCCTGTATAAATAAATCCGATAGCAATTGTCCCCATTCGCTGATCTACGTATCCCAACCCAACGAATGAAGAATAAATGTCTGCTAACCAGGGTTGATGCATCGCCTGGAACTCGCTTTTCATCATATAGCCTAAACCAGCAGGATTCCAATAAATGGATGATATATCCCTTACGACACTAACATAAGCATCCCCCATGGCGAGTCCGGCGCTGCCACAGCCAATTTCTAAAAAATTTCCAGCCGTTGTTCCCGCCCTATAGGGTTCTTGTGCTTGTCCTACAGAAAAAACAACACAGAGAAAAATCCCTATAAAAACTGTGGTTGATTTCTTATTCTTCATCATAGCATCATCCTCAAAATAAGTTAAAAGTTATCTCTTCAACCTTTAGAACATATATCCTATACCAATTTTAATCTCACGGGGCGTTGAATACATATAAGGATTTTCTACCGCATCGTAAATATCGTTGTAATTGCTGCGGAATGTCTCAATATCGACGGGATAAATAATAGCCGTATAAGCACGACCCGTGCTGGAGTTTACATATATTTCATTTTTGCGATCCAACAAATTGTAAATGGATAAAAAGATTCGAAGTTTGCTTGACTCACCTATAGGTATATCATAATTACTTCTTAGATCCAAAGTGAATGTGCTGGGGCGTTTGGAATTATTGGGATACAATGTCTGCTTGGCTAAAGGACTTAACGAAACCGGACTAAAAGTGTAAGGTCTACCTGAGTTAAAATAGCCTGTCAGCATGACTCCATAATTTTTCTTTGTGTACCCCACACTTGCATTCAGCGTATGTCTCTGATCCCAGTTTAATGGCACGAGATATGGCACAGGGTCTAAACTTTGCCCGGCACGTGAATAAGTCGATGTTGGATTGTCCGCGTTTCCTCGGGTATATTGCAGAGTATAATTAAGATAAAAATATAGCGGACCAGTGACATAATCGAATTTCAATTCAAAACCTTTGGCATTCCCATAATCCTTATTACCATACACGCCATATTTTATCTGGTTATAAGTAGTGTAGACTAAAGCACTTTGTAGATCATAAATATCTTTGTAATAAACAGATAATTCCAATCCCATCCCAGGCAAAAGTTCCTGCCAGATTCCCATTTCATATTGTACTGTTTTTTCTGCTCTAATCTGGGGATTACCATGAATGGTTGCAAAATTGCCCGGTGGAATCATGAATCTATAATTGCTATACAAGGCGTAAAGAGGTGGCATCTGGAAAAAATGACCATAACTAAAGTGCAGTACGGCAGCTTTACCCAATGTATAAGAAAGACCGAAGCGGGGACTGAGCTGTACCTGGGGATCGGCCTTTGGGTAGGTAGACATCCGCTCCATATTGAGTAGTGGCTGGCCATTTTCATCAAGAATTATTTGTCCGCTCTCATCTTTTTCATAGAACGTCAATTGGTTCGCCGGATTTCTGCGGTCGGAAGGATACGTCGTATTGGGATTAAAATAGTCATACCGTAAACCCAGATTGATCACCATCGCGGCGAATTCCATTTTATCTTGTAAATAAGCAGAAAATTCACAAGGCTTTTGGGTGTAAATATCCATTGAAATGGCAGAGTCGGGCAGAATTTCGGTCTGATACGGGTAAAATACGATCTTTTGTTTTTCGCTCTCATACACAAAATAATTCGCCAGTGGCGTCCCGCGCAGCTTGTTTTGCACATATGTTGGCTCGTTGTGCAAGCGATGTCCCGTATATAATACGCCCGTTTTAATACTGTGAGCTTTATTGATCTGCCAGGTTAGATCGTATTTCACATTCACGTCCTGCAATCTCCGCTTTTGATGATCGTAATCCTGGCCGCCAGTTAAAAAGCCGCCCCCGCTTCGGGAATAGTTCTGATGCGCGTAGCGAGAATCGAATGGATTCTCGTAAAGGTAGAATTTATATATGTTGTCGGTAAACGAAACTTTGAAGTCATGAAAAGCTTTTTCTGAGATGAGATGATTTAATTGAAAAACGTACATGTTGGTTTCATCATAATGATTCGCTCTGCCATCCGGTTTATACTTGTATTCATGCCCAGTCGTGGGCCGTTTATCGTAATTCCGGGTATTCATAAGGGACATTCTTAAATTGTGGCCCAATTTAAAAGTCAATTTTCCCATGAAAGAATATGTCTCGTTCGTATTTATCGGGACGTATGAGCTGTCACCCGTATGTTCAGAATAATATCGATTCTCGTTTATGTATGCATCCCAGGGCGTCTCTTCATCAATAGTGTTAAGTAGTGTAAAATCTGTAAAATTGTCAACATTGAACCGTCTGATTCCGTTTATATGTCCAAGATTGTTCTGGAAACGGAAGTTGGTGAAAAAAGTGATACGATTTTTCCAGATCGGACCATCAAGTTGTAATTTATAGTCCTGATTCCTAGCAATTTCACTATCTTTCAGCCCAATAAAAATATTTTTGTTGCCTGTATAAAAATTTGAAAGATGAACGGAGACAGACCCATGGAATTGATTTCGACCATCTTTGGTCACGACATTTACTATCCCGCTCATCGCCCGACCGTACTCGGCGTTAAATGTTCCTGTAATCACCTCCAGATCTTGAGCGACTTCTTTTTCTATTTCTACTGCCTTATCTTCGCCGGCATAGGCTTCATTGACCTGCATACCATCAATGAGATAGGATACCTCCGTGAGTCTCCCACCTCGAAAATGTCCATCCACAACCCCCGTCTGCATTTCGATCACCTGTGCTAGATCTTCAACAGGTAGTAATCCGATTTGCTCAGAGGAAACATTTTTGATAGAACTGGTTTGATCCTTTTTTATAGCGATTTTTTCAGCGTAAACGACAACCTCCTCTCCTTCTATTACAGTTTCTTCCATTGAGATTTCAACGTTCGCTGTGCGGTTAACTGATACGATAACATCAGATACTTTGACAATCTTGTATCCTATCATTTGTGCTCGTAAGATGTACTTTCCGGGCGGTACGTTGAGAATATAGAAATCGCCATTCATATCTGCTGCTGCACCGCTAAATGTCCCTTCAATGAGAATGTTTACACCAGCTAATGGCTCGCCAGTTTTAGCATCTTTCACATGCCCTTTAATTTTTCCTGTGGTTTGCGCAATCGCATCGTATTGAAGAACAAACATACTGCTAACTAACACAAGCCATATTAAAATTTTTGGCTTTGAATACTCCATAACACCTCCTGTTTGAATTACAATTGGTTAATTTTCACATGCAGCAGTTGTAACAAAGTGTTATTCTGATATAGCAAAATTCAGAATAATTAGTGTATATCCAAAAGGTGATAAAAAATGAAAAAGAGTGTCATTTCGATCCTAACTGGTCGAGAGAGAAATCTGTTAATCAACTAATTTATTGGGACATATAGATTCCTCGATTCCTCCCGCATAGGCGGGATCCGCTCGGAACGACAAAATCCATTCGTTCTAAGACAAACACTAATCAAAATGTCACCCCGATTGTATAAATAGAACTATTACCTAAGAAATCTACATCTTTATAAGCGTAATCGATTTTAATAACACGATTTCGCATCAACAACAAGTGTATTCCACCTCCAAAGGTTAAACCATAATGTGAATCTTCCATAAATAATCCCCGATAACCACCTCTTAAGTAAAAACGACCAGCACCAAACACTTTTAATTGATATTCTGCACCAATATTTAGTGATTCATTATTATTATTGGGATGTAGCGCATCGACTGCAAGAATCAGTTTCTGAGATTCTGTCACAATTGGCGTAATAGAAGCGCCAACACGAAAGATTAAAGGTAATTCCCATCCCTGTAAGCTATACTTAGCTTCCAGATCTTTATAATTACCATTCTCATCAGGTAGAATATCAACAGGTATAAGCAGATCAATTCCGTCATATTTTATTTTTGTGCCATAATTGGATATGCTCATGCCAATGGTCATTCCATGTTCTGGTTTTCCAGTAAAGGAAAAAAAGTGAGTATTTACCATCACTCCTAAGTCCAGGGCCAGTGCATTCGCATTTAAATGCCAGATATTCGATGAAATCCACTTTGTAGATGCACCAAATGCGAACCACTGCGCGATTCTTCTTGCATAGGAAAGGCTGATTGCGTAGTCACCGGCAGAAAAAGTTTCTCCGGTTCCATCCTGCATAGCAAGAGTGGTTACTTCGGTGCGCCCAAAATCCATATTCGTGATACTCAATCCCAACGTGCCAATCCGCGGCAGCACAAGCGCTGCGCCGGCGAATCCAATATTAGTGTCTATAAACCAGGGTTGATACATAAACTGGACTTCGTTAGTTTCCATATAGGCAAGACCTGATGGATTCCAGTAGATAGATGATAGATCGCGGGTTACACTGACATAGGCGTCCCCCATGGCATTGCCGGCACTACCTATACCAATTTCTAAAAAATTACAGGCTGTTGTGCCAACCCGATAGGGTTTGTCTTGTGCAAACAGAGTTGTAAAAAATGATATGTTCATCAATAATGTTATGAATAATAATTGTTTTTTCATGATGATCTCCTATTTAAGGCTGAGGCGAAGGCTAAGGCTTAGACAAGGATTCGCCCTTTCTCAGCTCCGACATCGATTTATCTTGCTTCAATTGATTTGATTAGTGAATCCTGATCCTTCATCTTTTTCTTTAGCTTAATCCTGAGCCTCCGCTTCATTTAATTACCGCAAACTTGCCCATCTTTTCCTTACCCGTTACTGTCGATTTAACATGATAAAAATACATCCCGGCTGCGATCTCCAAATCCTCTTTCGACAATAAATCCCAGTGTACAATTCCATTACCCGGCTCGTTTTTTACATCTATCTTGTCCACCAATACACCACTGGAAGTAAATATCCGAATCTCACAATTCGCTGGAATATGCGTGAACATGATGCGCCGTCTCTGATTCAGGAATCTATTCGCAACAGCTGGCTCCATAGCATTGGTTGCCACGTATGGATTTGGCACGACTTTGATCTGCTCCATTTCCTGGTCTAATTTCTTTTCATCTAGCGGCGGTACATCGGTGACAGTAAACCATAATGTATCTGTTTGAAAATATGGACGCTTAAAATCGATTCTGTATGTATCCCCTGGCTCTGGCGAATCATCATTCTCCTGGCAATGACGGAAACTGATACTAAAAATTGTACCTCTAAATCGATGATATCTGCTGCCAAAAGGAAGTGTATATCCTACTAATACTTCATCGATCGATGGATCAAATTCTCCATCGCCGTCATAGTCTGTGCGCAGCATATCCAGTTTTTCGAATTGCCCCAACGAGTCTGCGAAACTTTTCTCTACTACGTAAAAGTTAAAATCGCTTTCCCATATCAAGTGGTTCTTATCTATTAGCTCACCAGCACCATCAATCTGGCTTTCCTGCACGTTAGACATGGTTTGATATGCCCTATCACTCTCGGTAAATACAATTTCATAACGCCAGGGAAAATATACATATCCATTACAGTCATATAGAATTTCCAACGGTGCTGTTCCTTCCACCCAACCTGTATTCACTGGATCCACATAAGGTTTGTTGGGCAATCCATCCAATATCATTTGAATACCATCAAACATATCCGATATTATTCTCTTCTCATTTAATGTATAATATTTATAACTCCGTGTTAAATCTCCCAATTTTACGTTAGCTGTATCTTCTCTGACATTTTCTCCGGAATAATAATCAAAATTCTCTTGGTAAGCCAAACGGCTGCTGTCAGTATAGTCATATATACGAAAACCATTGTTCATATAATAAATGTCCCTGGGATGACGATTCCGTGCAGTCTTTTCATAGTATCCTAGTGTATCGACATCGAACGTAAGAAAATATTTATGATTCGTCCTCAACTCTTCTGCTGAATAGATCTCGAATTGCGGATATTGATTGCCCAGTACTCCCTCGGTGCTTTCATAAGTAATTCCCTGCTCAGTGTAACCGGCAGCATACGATCGTGGCGTTACAACCTGTACATTGATCCCCAAACGAACGATTTCCTCTGCTTCATCCAACTCTATAACAATATTATTTTCAGTTGGAGATAAACCACCCGCTACAATAGTCGGATCGCCATAATCATACGCGACTAACGCATAATAGTAAGTCCGGCCGTTCTGAACATTCCTATCCACAAAGTAATGCTGAATTCCAGTGTCGTCACCCAAATAATACTGGACGCCACCAACTGCTCCATACTGCGCATAGCCGGTCCTATGGTCAATTAGGTCACATTGAAATATCGGTCTTTTAGCCGTCGGTACACCTTTACCATCGGTAATGACTTCTGGATCGGACATAAGTTTATCAGTAGCTCGATATAGTTTATACCCCTCAAAATCATTTATATTATTCAAAAATGGTTCCCTGGTGTACTGATCAGAAAGATTATTCCAGGATAAATATACGGCTCCATGACCGGCAAGGGCTGTCAATGTTGGCATGAGCGGAGGCTGGGCAAACCGGTAATCTCGCTCATATATGATTTGAGCGGTTTCCTTTAGACTATAAAGATTGGGAGCATAATGGTCGGACGAGCTGAGATCTTGTAAAGTTTCATACGCATGTACCATCGCCATGGATATACGTTCAGTTCTTCCAGCGTATAACGGGAATTCGCTTGAAGAGAAAACAAAAAAGAGCGTTACAGGGGTACTGAATTCATACTCATCAAATTGCTTAGAGGTCATATGTAACCATAAATTTTTATCATGAAAGGCCATTAATTCTCCGGTCAGCCAACGAGCTTCGTATTCCGTCATTCTAAATGTGGTTAACCCAATCATATCTGACTCACTGACATCGGTGGCAGCAAAATTGGGTTCGCATCCCTCGCCTTCTTTATAATCTGGCTTATGGTTGCATTCCCCTTCATCCGGACCTTTGTAGTTCAAATCGAACGGCCCTACGCCATCCAATCCCACATCATTGCCAGTATTTTCACCCGGGTCCACAAACCAAAGTTTCTTCTCCTCGTCATAATAAGAATAGTCTCCATCATTATTCAGATCCAACCCATCCCGCCAATCCTGGTCTTCGTCTCCTTCATAATGTTCACACAGGTCTTCTTCTTTTAAGTCATAAAAATTTAAGAATTTTGCGAGATCATCAATCCCGTAATACGGGTCGTCTTTCAGTTCTCCGGCGGGATTATCTCTTTTCTCATCAACGAGCCCGTCATCGTCGTTGTCAATTCCATCCCATCCTTTACCAGGGCTTTCGAGGAAAGCCATTCCTATTGTTCCCGGTATATATCCACCAACGCCGACGCCGTCAAAGTCCCAGGCATAGGCCATATCAAGTTCCTTGTTAAAATATCCTAAATCATCATCCGGTCCGTGTTCATTACCCACAGCCAGGTCCAGACGATAACCAAAACCACTAGTTAATATATCATAGTCTGATATGTTTGAGATATCATACTCAAAAAATATGATATCTTTGGCTTCGTGATTATTCCACTGGTATCCTCGCTGAGCTACTCGTAAGCCCAATCCACCCCACGGAAATCCTTTTTGAGTACTAACCTCATACTCTTGACCATTGGGGAAGGTGCCGATATTTACCCCAGGACGTGGGTAATAACGGGGGACTCCGGTTCTTATATTTTGGTCAGCGTTTCGTTCGACTATGTACTCCAGATCCTGAGCGTCGTTAAAAACAACGTAGCTTTCCAGATCCGCATACATTATTCCCCGTCCGAAGCGGCCGTTCCATTCGCCCGGCCAAATTGTTTCATATCCGGTAGAAGGCCAACCTTCAAGCGGCCATGAGTCCGGTTTGTTGCTCATGGCGGCGTAATCCTGAGCGAGATTACAGTAACCTGGAACTGGAGCAAAACTCCACGTAACAGTCTCATAGTAATTAACATCCCTAGTGCACATATTTCCGCAGGTTTCCATGTAATACAGGGTGTCGATTTGCCCGCTGCTCGCTAACTCCTTAACTCTTAAACTATCCTGAATGGCAATAGTGTCCTGGTACATATACACTTCTGCTCCAATAAGAAGATTTACCTGATCTATCATCCGTAGTCCGTCATACCTATTGGGCCACAGGGAACTATTTGACTTGTCCATATCAGCTAATGTACCGTTATTATCAAAATAGAGAAGAACTCTATTGCCATTCATCCATCCTTCTCTGAGAGCTCCAGGATCAGCTGCCGGGTCTTCCGGACCATCATAGGGCTTGCCCTGTCCAAAGGCAAGAGTAGCGAATAAGGTCGATAAAATTCCTGCCATTAGAATAAAATAAATATGTCTTTTCATTTTGAACAGCTCCTCTATTTTACACTTGAAATATGTAATGTAAGTTTTGGTCCACCTTAAAAATCAAAACCTAATCCCACCTTAATCTGCCGCGGCGCTGAATAAGCGGATGGATTTTTAATACGATCATAATAGTCATTAAAATCACTATGATGCGATAATAATACACCCTCACGTACAACCGTAGTGTACGGCTGTCCCGTATCATTATACACCCATACTGCATTCAAGCGGTCCAGCAGATTGTAAATCGTCAAGGTTAAACGGGCATTGTACTTTCCAAATAACGCAAACTTATAATATCCCGTAAAGTCAACCGAATAACCACCCGGCTGATAATCATTATTCTCATATAAATTTACATTATATAGCCTACTTTCCTGCAGCGGCTGAAAAGTATATGGAACTCCTGAATTATAATATCCTATCAGCGTAAATCCAGCATTCCTGTAGTTATATCCGGTTATGATGTTCAGAGTGTGACGTTGGTCCCATGCCATCGGTATCAACCGCTTGATCGGATCCATACTGCTGCCGGCACGCGTAAACGTCTGCAGCGGATCATCCGCGTTGCCCTTGGTATAGGCCAAGGTATAATTTAATTCCGTGTAAAAACCTTTATAGGCGTAATTCCACTTCACTTCCAAGCCGCGGGCATTCCCGTAATCTTTATTGGTATATAACCCATATTCAATCTGATTATAACTTGATATGATCTTCGTACTCAATAAATCATAAATGTCGCGGTAATACAGAGACACATCCAATCCCATTCCCGTCATCAACTCCTGCCATAAGCCAACTTCATAGGTGACCGTCTTCTGCGCATTGAGCAGGACATTCCCCATTGTCGTTCCGTAATCGTTCAGTGGAACGCGGAATATATTATTCTGATATAAGGCATACATCGGAGGCATCTGAAAAAAATGACCGTAACTAAAATGTAATACCGCCTGATCACCCAACTGATATGCTAAGCCTAGCCTCGGACTCAGTTGCTTTTGGGAAGGAGCCTTTGGATAGCTAGACTGCATGCTATCCGGTAATATCAATTCATTATCCGGATTGCGGCGGTCACTCGGATATACTTGATCTGAATTAAAATAGTCATAGCGGAGTCCCAAATTAATCACCATTCTATCAAATTCCATCTTATCCTGGAGATACATCGCAAATTCATACGGATTGACCTTGTACACATCAATCGTCTTCTCCGTGATCGGTTCTATCTCCAATTCATAATAAGGCCAATCTATCTTGCCGGTTAATGGATCTGTCACAGATTGGAGTTCCTGCGGTTCCCGGTACCATCTGTTCTGTACATCGACTCGATTACGATCAATAAGATGGCCGATATAATGAACACCCGATTTAAAACTATGATTACGATTCGCTTGCCAATTGATATCATATTTTATATTATAGTCCTGATATATGTCCTCGCTTTTCCCAGGATCAGCCGAACCACCCGTCGCAAAACCCGTATACCCGTCCCCGTAATAACGCGGATTCAAATAAAGACTGTCTAAAGGATCCTCATATTTATAACTTTGATATACATTATCCAGAAATGACAACTTTAGCTCATGAAACAACGACGAATTTAACATATGATTAGCCGTAAACGACAACATATGGGAATCATGATAATCAGTCCTACGCGCATCCGGATTATATTTTAAATAATGGGCATAACCCTGACCCTCCACATCATTCATCGTATACATTAGCGAAAATTTTAACTTTGCGGTTGGCTTATATGTTAATTTTCCTAAAAAGGATAAATTATCCGAATGAACCATCGAAACATAGCTACCATCACCTGTCTGCTCGATATGCCATTCACTTGAATCCTCACTGGTGTAATCATTGAAATCCCATGCATTATACCGACGAATGCCATTCAAATAACCATTAGTCTTCTGATAACGAAAATTAGCAAAAAATGTTAACCAATCTCCAATAATGGGACCACTTAGCTGAATCTTGTGATCCTGATTCAGATTCAAGGAAAAATCACTCCCTATACCGATGAATATATCATCATGCGGGGTAAAATAGTTGGCATAATTCGTCGATATCGAACCATGAATTTCATTACCACCCTCCTTGGTAACTGCATTGACCACTCCACTCATAGCTCGTCCATATTCTGCGTTAAAGGTACCCGTTATTACCTCCAAATCTTCAACCGCTTCCGCCTCAATATCTATTGATTGGCCCACTCCACTGAAACCCTCATTGACCTGTATTCCATCAATCAAGTAAGAGACCTCCGTGTCTCGTCCGCCTCGAAAATGTCCGGCAACAACACCCGCTTGCATTTCAACGACCTGCTCTAAACTTTCAATAGGCAAATTTTCGATTTTCTCGGCAGAAACATTTCTCACCGAACTTGTCTGGTCCCTTTTTATTTCCACTGCAGGTGCTATTACCACGACCTCCTCACCTTCGATTACTGACTGAGTTAATTTCGCGTTTAATTCGATTGTCCGATTAACGGATACTCTGACGTTATTAAAAACATGCGTCTTGTAACCCATCATCTGCACTTTAACTGTATAAACGCCGGGTGGTACGTTAATGATATAATAATAACCATCACCACGTGCTGCTGCTCCCATGTGAGAGCCTTCGATTATTATGTTTGCACCAGGTAAAGGTGATCCATCTGCAACGTCTGTTACCTGCCCGGCGATCTTTCCTGTTGTCTGGGCATTAACAAAACAGGAACCAGATAAAATAATTAATAGCACAAGAGAAACATTTAATTTCATGTGTCTATGGCGATTTCTGTTAATCATTTTACCTCCAATTTATTGATTATTACGATAACTTATTTTAGTATGATTCTCATTTCATAGCAACTTATTCAATCTTAATAACCCAGGCATACCGACACGGCGGTTTGTTTTGAATCGATTCAGGAATGTGAACCAGAAATCCCTTCCCGACTTTTTCCCACTTCAACTCTCCATTTACCCCTAACATGGTCAATTTAGCATTAGAATTCGGCTGAAAGTTGGACATCCATATTTTAGAAGGCGGCTGATTCTCATCTTCATCGGCAAGATAGATGGCATAGATGGAGCCATCCTTTTTCTGCGTTAAACACACCTTGCCTTCTTTATAAGGCGAAATCGTACGTGTTTCATAGATCGCTTCCTGGTTAATCCGCATCCACTCCCCAATTTGCTTTAACCGATCATAAGCCTCATCTGCCCAATCGCCTTCGGGGGACGGACCGATATTGAGCAGAAAATTACCTCCTTTCGCAACAATATCCACCAGCATATGGATCAATTGCCGAACTGGTTTGTATTTATGATTTTCATTGTACGACCAGCCTGGCGCCATCGTGATACAGGATTCCCAGGGCACGTTGAGAGCGTGGTCAGGTATTTTTTGTTCAGGAGTGAGATAATTCTCGTATTCACCGCTGACCCAGCGGTCCACAATAATCAAACCTGGCTGGTGCTTTCGGGCCATTTTGGCAATCCAGGGTATATCAATGTCCTGATTCCAGTTATCTTTCTTTGCCCACTCCATATACACTTTAGGCATATTCTTTATGGGTTTTACCCAGCCGCCATCCAACCAGAGAATATCTACACGCCCATAATTGGTCATTAACTCCTCGATTTGGTTGTACGTATATTCCTTAAATTTCTGCCAGCGCTCTGGATGTTTAGCAGGATCGTAGTTCACATTCCGATCGGGCGTTGCGTAGTAAGGCCACCAGTAATAATTGCAATGCCAGTCTGGTTTTGAGAAATAAGCTCCAATGAAGAAGTTTTCCTTTCGAAACGCGTTGAATAACTCTTCTGTCACATTTGCTCGTGGATTGGTATGAAAAGGACACTCTTTGGAAGTAATTTTATAATCCGTGGTTTTTGTATCGAACATGCAGAAGCCGTCATGATGCTTGGTGGTAAAAACCACATACCGCATACCCGCTTCTTTAGCTGCCTTCACCCATTTTGAGGGATTGAACCCTTTAGGATTAAATTGTTTATACAGATTTTGATAATCCTCCTTGTATTGATCATAATTATCAAAACGGCCTTTGTCTCGACGAATCCATTTCTCGTTACAAATAGACCACGATTCCACAACCCCCCAAATGCTGTAAGGTCCCCAGTGCATGAGAAGCCCGAACTTTAAATCCTGCCACTTCTCGAGTTTTTCTTTAACATTGGGGTCAGTAACTTTGATATATTTATCTTCACCATGCTGAGCATTCAATACAGGAATAAAACACAAAACCAGAACAATGATTATTAAATTTATTTTCACAATAATTTTCTCCTCCCTTCCTTATCAATTCCTACTGTACTGTTCTTTGCTGCCAATAAATCATTCGCCGTAAAAAAATTGCTAGCTTCTATGTCATATTAGAAAAAGGCAATCCCCCTCTATGGACCGGTAGAACTTAGAACAACTTTAGTGTTTAATTACCTCTTTGTTATTTAACTTTTTCTCCTTTGTTAGTTGTTCAGACACCTCTTTTAACAGAGATCTATTATATCTTACCTTATAATTTTTTCGCAATTTTCTTGTCAAGTCATCTTTTTTCTCATATAATTGTTTATTCCTCAAGTCATGTTTAACAGTCTTGGCTACATCTTCGTATTTTGCTTTCCATTTGTCTCTATTGTTATCATAATGTTTCCTTGCATCATCATCGGAGACAACGACTTTTTGCGAAATTTCTTCTGTTAAATATTTTGACAATAATATCTTATGTTCTTTATTTTTCAACTTATCTTTAATCAATATATTTTGATCAGTCCCTTTTTCAAGAGCATCCAGGTAGAGTAAATATTGGGCAGTATAATCATCCACAAAATGACTAAGATCATTTTCCGTTAATGAGGGTAATGGCAAAAATTGTTTTGCCTGATTAAAGTTTGAAATGAATTTAGATAGAGAAATCTTATCCGTGTTAATTTGAATAAAGGTGCTTTTTAAATCTGATTTGTTAACTTTATTTTTATCGATCCAGCCATGACCTCCTCCTAAAGTATACGCCGAAATCAAAGGCTGATAAAATTCTGTTCGGACATTTGCCTGATACTTTTCCCTGAGCTCGCCTATGAGTTGTTTTTGTTTTTCATATCTAAAGATTGCCTGCCCTTGCATTAGAAGCTCTTTTTCCATATCCTCGAAAGCTTGTAATTTTTTGTTCTCCACCTTTTTGTTCAACTTGACGATTGTCCAGATTGGTGCAGTGTAAATAGGTTCACTGATTTCACCTTCTTTCATTTTCACCAATTTTGGAAACAGATCAGGATGTAACTTTTCGCCAAAAGTAATATCCTTATATTCTAAATATTGGGGAAAGCTGAAACCAGGTTGTTCTTTTTTCGGGTGCTCTATTTCTTTGCCTCCTAACATGGATTTATAAATTGAGTCTGCCATGTTGTATGAATTTGTTTGAACAAGGTCAATGTCATATTTAACCGATTTCTTTTGATAGAAATCACGTAATTCATCTTTTTTAATAGTCATCTTTTCATATATAATCGGATGACTGCTGGCAAGTAAATTAATTCTATAATCTTTTATTTTTTGTTGTGTTATACTTTCTTTATGCATTCCCCGATCATAGGCATCCTGAATGAATAAATAATCTGGCTCCAGAACCTCTCTTATAAATTTCTTTAATATTTCCGGAGTAAAAATTTCATGACTACCATAATCGCTGGTGAGTTTATATCTTCGCACAAAAACGCCCTCTCTTAAACCGACGTTCTTAATCTGCATTACATACTCATTATTAATACTCTCTTGTTTCGCACAGCCAACTATCAACACTGTAATGAAAAATAGGTTTAATGCGGTTTTACTGATTTGTATTTCCATGTTTATCCTAATTCTATTTTAGTTATGATTTCTTAAAATTCTAAAATAAATTTTAAGAAATCACAAGATTCAAACACCAAAACTCAAATAAATTCTAAAAAATCAATATTCAAATTCAAAACAAAACAGAATTCAATCTTCACTTTTAAAGTGGTCGTTTTTTAGGTTTAGTTTGATAATTGATAAATTTAAGTTTGTTATTTTTTTGCAATTTGGAATTTGCTATTTTATTTTTCACAAATTTCGTTTTAGAAATTTAGGGATTATACAAAGGGTGAGTATTAAACAATACCCACCCTTTGTAAAAGACTCAAGTATGATTTACTTCTGAAATAACATCTTTTTCGCCTTCACACCAGCATCTGATTTCAATTGGTAAATATAAACAGCAGATGAAACTTGTTTACCAGCATAATCCGTTCCATCCCATACGATATCGTATGAACCAGCAGCAACTTTTTTGTTAATTAGCGTTCTAACTTTCTGACCCAGCATATTATAAATTTCCAATGTCACATTACCAGTAGGTACCGAGTACTTAATTAAAGTCGTTGGGTTGAACGGATTCGGATAATTTTGCGATAGACTAAATTCCGCAGGCATTGCAGTTGGATTAGACTCAACACCTGTTATAGTGCCGAGATCAAACTCTCCGTAAACAATATTTACCTGTTCAGTCGTTGGTTTTCTAATCGAGATTGAAGAGGCGCCTTCAGCGGGAGCCCAGCCCTGAAGATACATATCTTCATAACTATCAACCATAGCCATAGGCCTGTCACACCCGGTCAACATATCTTCTGAATAGACCATGTGGATTTTATTATCAATCACATCTCTGAAAACCGAGACTCCATTTTCATCTTTATCTGCTGTGTTGGTGATGTTGTAAGGTGCAGACCAGGTTGTGCCATCCATGCTGACACTGACTTTTAAATCCGTCATGGAAGCATAGTAAGTTTTACCAGCATAATCATCAAGGTCGGCGAGTGCCGTAACGTCGCCCTGCATTTCTTCCCACACACAGACCAGCAGGGGTTCACCCACTTGCGGATCTTTATTGACGAGAAACTCGATGTTGGAAATTGGGCTGTCATTGAAATTATCACGCCACCATGCTCTTCCACTGTCCGGTTCGCCTTCGGTACTAAACCATTCGTACGTCTCTCCAGCTAATGGATAAGTACACTCTGCCAACAGCACATCTGCACCTGTTATATCATTCCAGTAACGAAGCTGAGGTTTTGGATGTTCGCTGCCATCATAGAATACTGCATTGGTATCGCCAGCGCCTCCATACAGGAGATTGCCCCAATTTAAAATGCTCCAATAGCCTCTGGTAGTATCTAAAAACACATCAATATAAGTCGCTTCATAGATAACGTGCAGATTATCATTGGCATCGTAACTAACCTGAACATCGGTAAACGGTTTGGGGTCGTTATTGGGAATGTTTGTCCCGATATCGCCCAAAAGTGTATCTGTACTAAATAGAGCGACCATCGAACCATCTTCCAAACCAGTTAAGAATTCGTCGGCCCAAATTGCACCGCCGAAAGTACCCTTATGCAGAAGAACGTTCTGAGCGGTATGTAATGTGGCAACCGTCACTTCCGATCCGTCTGACGATACGGCGATATCAGCGCCTTTGGTACCGTTGCGTCTGTACCGCCCATCAAAATTACACCCAGGGACACCATCACCGGGAAAAGGCGACATCAAGTTAAAAGGTTGACTGAAATTCGTTCCGTCAAAATTCCAGTAAGAGACTTCAGCACCGCTGGGATTAGTCTGGATAATATGAGCAATACCGTTCACATTGTCAACTTGCATTTCAATGGGAATAGAATAGTGTGGATCGGCATAATAATTTTTACCCTCTTGCATACCAAGCGGTTCTACTGCCGTACCATCACTACTCAATTTCGCCATTGCTTGTAAATGCATTGTAGGACCATACGCAAACATGCGTCCGCCGACACCGTAACACATATAAATGGGCGTATTATTATAACCGCCATCTATAAAGATGACGCCAGGTTGAATGATATCATCAGGTTCTTGTGACGGAACCTCGATTTTGGTGCCATCGGTAACATTGGCATACATTACCTGGTAGCCAGTATCCGTTTCAGTACACCAGGTTTTGCAATAAACCACATGTACTTTGCCCTCGCTGTCAACGACGATCTGCTGTCCGAATGTTCCAGTATACCAGTAAGTTTGATAGTCCATACCCGTTTGGTCAACAACAACCGGAACGCCGGCAAAGACATTACTTGCCAAAATAATAAACATTGTCACCATTAAAATTAAAGTAACTTTTTTCATTTTTAGTCTCCTTGTTTGATTGTTTACAATTTCACTATTTGAAATAAAATCCTATACTAAAAAAACTCAAGCATCACCTCCTTACTGAAAAAAATTATCTTACATGATTTTAAGATTTTCCTGTTAAAACAATAAAACTATTAACAGGGAAATTACTACTTTTATTTCATAGGCATCACTCCTCCTTTCTATTTTGAGTTTATTTTTATTGAAAAAAAACTAACATCAATATAATAAATTAAATTCTTTTTGTCAAGTAAAATTTTAAATCTCTGACATAATATCTCTGTTACAATGTTAAAAAGATAAAAATAGTTCTGGACTCTCATTAAAATGTTTTGTACATTTAAATGCTAATGAAAGAATTAATTACTTTACACAACAGAAAATTTTCTGTCCTCTTAAATACTACTCCAGTTTTTCTCCCCCGAAATCCTTAATGGCATTGACTATTAACATTGTAAGAGGTACAAGTAAAGAGCAACTTTACAACGGACTGATAGGCAAGTACCATTATTTGGGTTATTTTCAGGGCAGCAGTGAGCAATTAAAATATGTTATTTCAACTGGAGGCAGACAGCTTGCCACCGACACTTACGCACAGAGTTTCGGTTAAGCGCGAAACATAAATATTTATCAAAATTTCCGAAATAGCGCTGGCGTGAGGCAGTCAACTGGAGCAACAGGTTAGCGCAATAGACTTCCACCAACGCAAAAAAATTATTAAAAGTAACGCTGGACACCCTTTGATGAACTGTTCGCAAAAAAGTTTATTTCAAAAAGCCGAATTTAAAATTAAATTTAGTTCTGTTTTTTCTCTTTCTTTTCATTCATTCGACATTTTTGGTTTTTTGTTTTGTATTTAGGTTAAGCTCTAATAGGAACTATCTAATTAGTAATAGTTTAGCAATACTTTTTAAGTTATTTTTAGCAACGATGCAAAAATAAATACCAGATGATACCAGTTTTTTTGGTATCTTTGCCATCCTAAATCAAAATATGATTTCCAGATGTTTGGTATTTAGATTCATAATTTCTTACTAACTTTCCATTAATATTCTAAATATATAAATTAGTCGTTCATAAAGTTTGAGTTCTGAAATTTGTCGTTGTTATTGAATTTAATGGATTTGGGTAAACAAAAATTTTAAAATGGAGAATAATCCAAAACTCAATTGGCGAAAGTTTTTATATCTGGTCGCAAAACAGTTATGGAATCTGTTTGTGACCGTCGTTACTTCGCTTATTCAAGTGTTGGATTTAAAGCAGAATATTGAAGATTTAATTAAACGGGTACTTAATTCTGATAAAGCAAAAATAATGTTAGAAAACTTGATTGGTAGATCAGTTGAGGCTCAATTCTGTGATGCTATTTAGTTTGTGCGAAACTTGAGTTATTAATTTATATTATGTGTCTTACTTTTTACGAGTGGATCAATTATAAACCTATGAAAAACCACAGTAGTTTTTAATAGAATCTTGACAATAAGAATTGATTTTAATTTTTTGTAAATTCTATAAGTAATATTTCCAAAGGCAATAATTTTTTAATCCACTTAAAATGACGCTATGTTTTCCCACATTCGCTAATTCTGGCACTATTGTGATTTCTTTTTCTTGACAGTCTTTTCCAGCTCATTAATTTTCTTTTTCAATTCATCAATATCGTCTTTACCCGGCAGCCCCATTTCATTTACAACTGTTTTTACAGTTTCTTTAATCTTACTAATGAACTTCTTTTTTTCTTCTTCTGCCTTTTGCAAAATGTCATTAATAACTTTAGGGCGATCTTTAGAAGCCACTTCACCATGTTTCACAAGCTCATTAACAATTTCTTCTGCTTTTTCCTTTGTAAGACTGGCAACACCAAGCCCAAGCAATAATGTTTTTTTCACAATGTCTAACATAATAAACCTCCATTCATCTATTTAGGGATTTGTTTAAGTTTACCCTGTTATATATTCTCTTAATTTTGGATAATAAACATTTCATAAGGCTCTCTAAAAAACATGGTAAATTTTATCCAATGATCTTAAAAATATGTTTCTAATGAGAATAATTATCAATGAGTAGTTTATTATTAAAGTTTTTATAATTTGGTTGGTCGCCTTCCAATACTCTCTAACTGATTTGTCAATAGAATGTTTCTGTAGTTTTAGTGGATGAACCAATCCCCAGAGATTCACATACTTCGCTCGTTTATCTTGAGCCTTAAAATAAAGATTTATTAGAGTTTCTACACCAAATCGAGATACTCTCATCTTATGCACAAGAGGTATTATATCTTTTCTAAAAGCCGCTCTTTCTCCTGATAACGGCTTGAGAGGATTGAGTTTATCATGAATTACTATGTCAATTGTCGGCTGACCGATAACCATATCTGCGTTTCCCCCCAATAATGGCTGAACCAATTGTTCAACATGTTTTATATTAAAATTTACCAAATCTGAATCTATGAAAACGATGATATTCCCTTTTGCACGCTGAATTCCCTCAGCCATTGCATAACCTTTTCCTCTGTTTTTAGGAAACTCAACTATCTTTAATTTTAAAATCTGTTCAAAATTTTTCAGCTATTTCGAAGTCCCGTCATTTGAACCATCATTTATAACAATAACTTCATCCACATTAGAACTTTCAACTGAAGTTCTAACAACATTGCCAATAGTCCGTTCTTCATTAAAAACACAAACTATAGCAGAAATACTGTGCTTCATTACAACTCCCAATTCGGTAATTACTTTTTCAATTTGGTCTGATAACCCGATGCTTTTTACCGACTTTTGCAAACTGTTCAAGACAGAAATCAAGTTGTTCCCGGGTATGAGTAGCCATATAACTTGTTCGTAGAAGAGAACGGTCAGGTGGTACAGCCGGTGATATTACCGGATTTGTATAAACGCCGGCATTGAATAGATCACGCCACACAGAAAAAGTTTTCATATCTTCACCAATTATAACTGGAATGACCGGTGTTGAGCTATTACCTATATTGAACCCCAACAAACTCAGTTCTCTTTTCATATAATTGGCATTGTCCCATAAATGCTCTCTTCTCTCCGGTTCTTTGATTATAATTTCGAGAGCTTTTAATACACCCGCCGCATTTGCCGGTGGTAAACCTGCTGTGAATATCATTGTGCGAACATTATGTTTTAGGAAATCAATTACAGGCTCTTCTCCAGCTATGAATCCGCCAATACCTCCTAATGATTTACTGAAAGTTCCCATAATCAGGTCAACTTTATCCGTTAGATTAAAGTGAGCGGCAGTTCCGTTGCCTTTCGGTCCCAGAACGCCGAGAGAATGTGCATCGTCTATCATAATACGAGCACCATATTTACGTGCAAGGCTAACCATTTCTGGTAACTTAACAATATCACCTTCCATACTGAAAACACCGTCGGAAACGATAAGTCTTCCCATACTAATGGATATAGATTTTAATTTGTTTTCTAATTGATTCATATTATTATGTGCATAAATATATACGGGAGATTTAGAAAATTTTGTTCCATCAACGATTGAGGCATGATTCATCTCATCACTAATCACTGCATCTTTTTTATCGGTAATTGTAGAAATAACTCCCAGATTTACTAAAAAACCATTTGAAAATACCAGAGCTCTTTCTTTACCTGTGAAATTTGCCAATTTTTCTTCCAATTGTTCGTGTAAGTAAATATTCCCATTTAAAAGACGGCTGCCCGTTAAACCAGAGCCATACTTTTTTAATGCCTGAACACCCGCTTCAATTACCTCCGGATGATGAGTTAAGCCCAGATAGTTATTCGAACCTAACATAACTGCTTTCTGTCCATTGATCAGAACTTCTGTTCCTTCCGTTTCCTGGATATTGAGATAATATGGATAATATCCCAACGCCCGTGCTGATTTGGCTCTTGTAAATTGGTATGCTTTGGTAAATACATCTTTGTACTTATCCGTGAAAAATTTTTTCGTAACAATATACTTTTGTTTTACAATGTCTTTTAACTCTAAAAACATAAGAATCTCCCTCTCATTTAAAATTCATCTTTGGCTCATTTTAACTCAATTATCATAGTGCAAATCAATTCTCATATAGCTTATTACAGACGCTCGATCATAAAAATCTTCATTGAAAATTCCTACAGTTAATATCATTATCTATTGAGGCAATTTATAAATCTTTGTGATATTTATTTCTTCTATATCATCACCCTTATTAACATGAAGCGTTTTAGGGTTTGTGAGCCCGGTAAGCGTGTCAGGATCACCATAATAGCCGATTCTATCGGTATCAGTATCGAATACAGTATTATTATTAGCATCATCAATTGCTGCTACATAATAGTCACCGGCACTTACCTCAATCATCATATAATTTCCCTTTGAATTCGTTATCATACCATTTGAAAGTGGAATCCCGGAGCTTGCAGGATTAACTGCTTCAAGCAGGATGACATACGCGCCTGAAACTGGCTCTCCCTCACTGGTTACTTTTCCAGAAATAGTCGTAGTAATCTCTTTCACTACATCTTTGCAATTAATCACCGCAATAGATAAAATCAATGCAAAAATAAACAATCTCTTTTTCATTTCGCCCTTCCAAATTGTTAATTCCTTGATAATTTTTCGTTGATTATGCTCAGAATGTCTTACTTTTATCCGACTGAGGTCGTTAGTTTGCCTTGGAGTTTTGTTCCATTGAATAAATTCCTCACAGAGGCAGGCAACGGTTACTGTTTTGATTTTTATATTTTGCTCCGAAGTAATAGACATGAATTTAAGCAATCACCTGTTCTTTAAATCTTTTATCATACACTTTTGATATTATCATTTTAAAATTTCAAGTTTCGCGTTTATCTAAGTTATTGATAAACAATACATATCAATCATTTATAAAAGTTATAATACTTTGTATTTCATAGATTAAGATATTATCCCATTTCAATTCTAAATTTACGTGTTATTTATTGACTATTTATAACCACCCCTTAATCCTCCGGCAGCTGCCGGAAGGGGACAAAAGGGGAGCTTAATTTTCAATGTTCAAAATTCGTATATTCATAAATCCCTAAATTATAATAGGTTATCTTTTCAAAATATCTCTTTATATTTTACTGCAAAACTTGAGTTAAAATTTGAATAATTCTTATAGTCTCCGTCAATTAAAATATTTAATGTAACATCTTCTCCTCTTATGCTGTCTTTTTTCGAAAAATTTCCACTGTGCTTGAACCTTGTAATTATTTTCCAATTCCACATTTGTTTCTGCTTTAGCGATGTTCTTATGTGCAAATATTTTGATAAGTTCACTGAACAAAATAGCATTTACTCCCTTACCCTGAAATTCGGGAAGAACGCCAATTAGATACAGGTCTATGAGGTCGTTTTTTTTCATTGCCTTTAATAAATGAATAAAACCAAACGGAAAAAGCCTTCCATTTGATTTTTGTAATGCTTTTGATAATGAGGGCATGGTGATTCCGAACGCTACAACTCTGTCATTTCTATCAAGGACCATACAAATATAATCAGGACGTATAAATCCAAAATATTGTTTTATATAGAGATCAACCTGTTTATCAGTCAAAGGCACAAATCCGAAAATGTCTCTATAAGCAATGTCCAATACATTAAACATATCTTTTGCATAGGGCAGCAGTTCTTTTGACTTTTTTACTTTTAATACTCTGAGGTTATTTCTTTTCAGGGCAATATTAGCAACTCTATCTATTTTTTCAGGAACTTCTTTCGGTGCTTTTACTTCAAACTCAACCCAATCTACATCTTTTTCATATCCAAATTTCTCAAGATGAACGTGATAATATGGGTAATTATAAATAGTCGCCATAGTCCCGAGCTCCTCAAATCCTTCTATCAGCATTCCTTCATAATCGAGATCGGTAAAGCCAAGAGGACCCTGTATGGCTTCCATTCCTTTTTCTTTTGCCCAATTTTCTACTTTATCAAGCAGTGATTTTGATACACTCTCATCATCTATAAAATCTATCCAGCCAAAACGAGCATATTTATTCTTCCACCTTTCGATGTATCGTCTATTAATTATTCCTGCAATTCTCCCCACAATTTTTCCATCTTTATATGCAAGCCAATATTTCGCCTCACAAAAATCAAAGGCTGGATTCTTGTCTTTGCGAAGATTGTTCATCTCGTCAAAACGCAAAGGAGGTACCCAGTACTTACTCCCTGCATATAGTTTATATGGGAATGATACAAATTTTTTCAAATCTCGTCTGCCTGTCACTTCTTTTATTATAACATCCATCTTCTTCCCTATCTTTTTATATGTAGTACTTTTTTAAAAATAATCATCTCGCTGGCAAAAAAATTAATGCTGCCCGATACTGATAACGCCAATAAGTTACAGATAACAACATGAAAGTGGAAAATTCGCTCAACAGTAATCAGCATTACCATCTTAACACCAAAAGAGACTAATGCGGCTATATTATATGCGGGGATACGACGGAAAAAATCTTTTCTATTATGATGAACTCTATGGTTCCATATCCAGAAATAACATATTATATATGCAAATAAAATACCAACCTCATAAGAGATTGATGGTGCTAATATATATGTGGTAAAATAAGAATGAAAAAGAAACGTTGTAAGCACCCATAAAACGGATGTATCAACTACTGCACCAGCTATCCCCCTTATAGTAAATTTTGTAATTTTCACTAACATATATTCCTACTTTAATATTAAACCATTTTACTTTTTTGACAAAGTCTTTTTTCCAGAAAGGGTCTAATATTTCTGCAATTTCTTTATCATAATCTATCATCTGTTGATGATATTCTTTACTGTTAATCTCTCCGCATTCCTCTTATTTAAAAGAGTTCCATTGGTATAGAGTAAAGAATTGATCGTTAATGAAAGCGGTTATTTCCTTTCTTTTCCGTTCAGAAGCCTGTTTTCTAGTATCAATCAACAAATAGGAGTAGCTACATTCCTTATCAACCTACTATTAATCATTTTCACTAATAAGTCAATAACTCCTGATTTTTCCAGTTCTTTTGTGTTTTTAATTTTTCATCCTTTGAGATACTTTGTTATTTTGTTAATAGCCTGTTTTTAAAAAAATTTTGAGCGGTTTTATATCCGATATTGATAATTTCCCCGGCTTTGTAGAAATCGAAAAACCCGGCGAAAGGAATATCCGGCTCTATTAAAATATCTGGTTTGTATTGCTGTATTAAGAGTCTGGCTAATTTCCTTTGGGTGATATATACTGATTGGGTTAATATTTTTTTTAAACCAGGAATATCCTGTTTTTCCTTATTAGTTAGAAACTTTCGTAGCCATTTATTATCTATCTTTAATGTTTCAAATTTCCTCTGCATAATAGATTTAACTTCCAGAGGAAATGCAGAAGATTGGCGATCACCATTATTTACTTTACAAGCATTTTTCTTATCTAAAGACGGCATGACATTTACGGCAATTATGAATTCTGCGCCCATTTTACGAACCACATCAATTGGTAAAGGATTCACAAGTCCTCCATCCACAAGTATTTGATCGTTATGAATTACAGGTTGGAAAATAATTGGCACAGAAATGCTGGCTCGTATTGCTTCAACTAAATTTCCTTTATTGAAAATAATTTCCTGTCCAGTGAGAATATCAGTCGCCGTAGCCGCAAAAGGAATTTTTAAATCTTTAATATTTATATCACCAACGACATTTCTCAGGAATTCTTTTACCTTTACCCCGCTTATCAGACCGGATTTTGGAATAGTCGGCAAAAAGTATTTTACCGATGATGTTAAATCGGTCTTTAGCGCAATATCTTCAATTTCTTTAATACTTATTCCTGCAGCATAAGCTCCGCCAATCATAGCTCCGATACTGCTTCCGGCAATATAGTCGATTTTTATGTCCATTTCTTCTAAAAGTTTTAGAACTCCTATATGAGACAGACTTTTTGCAGAGCCACTGCCGAGAACTAAACCTACTTTTCTTTCGCCAATTTGCTTTTTCATTTGATACCTTTGCCTCATAATTCTTCTTTCATCATTTTTCTTCTACTTAAAAAACCTATTTTGATTTATGATTTTCTAAAACTTCTACCGCCGCTTTATATCCAATTTCAATAGTGTCTTTCCCGCGATAAAACTCATATAAATTTATATTACGTGTATCCGGCTCGATAACTAAATCGGGTTTATATAGTTTAATTTGAAGTTGTGCTATAACATCTTGTGCTATCCGTAATATATTTTGTGAGATTTGGGCTATTTTGGGTGGTTCACTTTTTTCGTCAGGTTTTGTATCTTTTGCTTTATCTTCGGCTTTGTTAAGATATTCTGCAATTTGGTGGCTGATATTTTCTAATGTTGTTAGTTTTTCCTTTTCCCTATCCGGATTTATAATTTCGATGTATTCCTTTTCCTCCGATGAAAGCCCGGCAAGGATTACAAGAACTGCAATAACATAATCAGCTCCCATTTCACGGACAACATCTATCGGCACTGGATTTACTACACCGCCATCGACTAAAAATGTTTCCTTATATTTTACGGGTGTAAAAACAATCGGTATCGAAATACTTGCTCGAACCGCTTCAAGCAAACTTCCCCTATTTATTATAAATAATTTGCCGGTTGAAATATCTGTTGCCGTTACTGCAAATGGGATTGGTAAATCCTCTATTTTTTTGTCGCCATAAAATGTGTATAAAAATTCTTTAGCTTTTTTTCCGTTTATCAAACCGGAAGTGGAGAATCCTGGTACAAACAATTTTGCGGCGGTTTTCCAATCGGTATTGACAGCGATTTTTTCAAGTGTATCTATCGGTATTCCTGATGCATACGCAGCACCAATAAGCGCACCCATACTGCTTCCGGCAATATAATCAATCCTGATCCCTGCTTCCTCCAATGCTTTAAGAACGCCAATATGAGCAAGCCCCTTTGCTGCGCCTCCACTTAAAGCAACACCCACTTTAAAATTCTGCCCTCCCTGGTTATGGAAGAATCCGCCTGGAAAATTCAACTTTACACTACTATCCGGCTCAGCAAACATGTTCTTGTCATTTTCATCTGGAGCATGGGGCTTGCTGAAAGTAAGAGATGGCGGTGTATCATTAGATACATCTCCGAGGAAAAGTATTGCACCAAGAAACACTAAAGATAGGTATATTAACTTCATACCAAAACCTTTCTTAATTGTCCGTACGGATCCGTACGGAAATGTAGCAAACCGATTTTTACATCCTATCATGCAGATATAGAATTTTCATACACAATATTTATGGGAACCCATCCAGGGAATAGATCAAATAACACATCTTTTTTGTCCTGCAAATAGGAACAATGTAACCGATTGCGTATTTTAGTCGAATTTTTCATAAAAAATTATTTGCAAATTCCATATAATACTGTATCAACCATAAGATCAATATCATCTTTAAAATTTTTAGATTTTCCTTCTCTGAGTAGTGGAAATTCCAAACCTCGTAATGCAATACCTATAATCCGTGCGATACTATTTATATTCATAATAGAAAATATTTTCTTATCAACACCGTATCGCAGAACAGATGAAAGCAATTGAATTTCATAATTGTTAAAATCCTGTCTGAACTTTTCAACGAAAGAATAATGTTTGAGGTACTCGTCAGTTAATGCTGAGTAGGTATTGCTCAGGCTGTTCAAGTAATTCATCCTTGTAGTAATATAGGCTCTAATTTTTTCCTTCGGGTCATCAGTTATATCCATTGCTTCGTTTAGTTTATTTCTTAGAATTTGTGTTTCTCTCTTAATTACTTCAGCAAATACATGTTCTTTACTTCTGAAATAGTGGTAAAGCGTAGCCTTTCCCATACTGGCGGCTCTGGCAATTTCATCCATTGTAGTTTTTCTCAAGCCGAAACGAGAGAAAAATTTTTGTGCCACTGTTAGGATTTGTTCCTTTTTGTTTTCTCTTTTATTATTCATACTATTCGACCCTTTTCGTTTCACAGTCGAAAAATTAAAATATTAAAACTTGTCTGTCAAGCATTTTTTTGTAGGATATTTTTTCGCTAATTCACGTAGCGATTAGCGGGTTCGTACTAATATCAGAATAGGAGTATAATTGAAAAACGCTAAAAACAGCTACATATCTTTCAGAAGTCACGTCTGTGCAGGAAATAGCACAGACTTGATGTAATTATTTAGATGTTTTTATGATTTGGTTTGGAGTATGGTTATTTCGATAAACTGGATCAATGCCAATCATTATTAATAACGATTAAATTTATCTGCGTATGGGTAATGCCTAAGGACCCAATCATATCTTTAATAGAGTTTTTATCTTTAAAACTGAATTTATCAACCAGGAACTTCCTTAAAGTCTCTTTTTGAGATGATAATCACTGCATTTATTACACCGGTTAATATTGATATATAAGCAAGTGAATATACTAATGGAATAGGTTTTCTGAAAAGATATGAAATAATGGGTGAAAATATAATAAAGAATATTGGTGTCGTCCCTATTCTATGAATGGAATAAGCTATTAGAGCAGCAGGGATAATACTTATCAGAAATTCAACAGGAATAAAATAGATAAATATTCCAACGACACAAGAGGCGCCCTTTCCGCCATAAAAATCGTGATAAATTGGGAAGCAGTGGCCAATAATCCCAAAAGAAGCAGCAAAGATTGTATAGACAGTATCCAGACCCCAGGCCTTAGCGATCACTACAATTAGGAGTGTCTTTAGGCAGTCCAGAAATCCAACTATTACTCCCAGAAATTTCCCTATATTAGCAAATACATTTAGGGCACCGGCATTTTTGACATCAATATCTCGTATATCTTCGCCGGTTTTCTTTTTTGTAAGAATATAACTAAAAGAGACGGAACCAACGAAATAGGCTGCAACGGCTAAAACTATAGTTTTACAGATTTCCATTTTACTGTCCTTATAATTAATGCTTGCCTTTGTTTCATTCTTTATCTGATTTTCAAGTTATTTTAACGCAGGTAAATTATTATCATCAAATTGAAATATAATAATTATCTCTATTGTTTTCAATCTATTTTTTAGCATCTTTTTACTTGTAAAATATTTTTCGCCAATTCATACAGTAATTAGCGGGCTTGCATTGAAATAAGAATAGAAGTATAATTCTTTTTACTTCTGCCAAGAGCTCACTAATTGCAGGGTCAGAGTTGTCTCTTCATTACTAGTGAGCTCTAAAGGAACTTAAATGCGATACCATCTTGATTGCTACACTCTTTTATACTTTTGAAAAATGCTGAAAACGGCTATATATCTTTCAGAAGACACGCCTGTGCAGGGAACAGCACGACCTTGACGTAATTATCCATATTGAAATATCTCTGTGCCGCTTTCTGAATAAGCGAACGTAGTAGCGAACTGTCAGTTCGCTATGCCGAACAAGACTGTTCGGCGCTACAATTTTTCATAACCAGAAATATTATGTTAGATAAGTTTGTCTGAATAAAAAATACCCCGGACATCTCTCGAAGCCCGGGGCAAATTACACGTTATCTGTTCTACTACTTCAAGAAAGTCATCTTCTTAGTTTTTTGGAATTTATCAGTTCTAACGCAAGTCTGATGCAATTTTACTTCTAACTTTTACCGAAGCTTTGAACGCCTTTTGAACCATCTTCTTCCTGAGAAGGAAAATTTTTCCTCCATTCTCTCAATTTTCTTTCAGTCTTACGAAAAATTACTCTTTGTATTTTATCCAATTCTTTCTGGATCATATCAAGTCTATAAGAGTTGATCATCTTTGAATCTGAACTGTCAGAATAAGCATACGCTTTCAATTCCTGGAACAGTTTATTTAATGGTGAATATCCTATAGAATCCAGAAAGCTCGGAACTCCAGCAGAGTATGTCCACAAGGGTATTGAAACAGAAACTGCAGGTTCGCCTAATGCACACCAAAAAGTTGTCAACCGTGGGTCTTCGTCCGGTTTTACACTTTGGAAAACGGCACATGAAACCGTTCTATGCCGATTTACTGTATCTGTAGTTTTAGTAAAATTACCGCTTTTTTGAATAGACGGGAGGTAAATATCACGAGTTACTTCCGAAATTACATAGGAATAATTTAGTCGGGATAAGCCGATTCCTTTCTTGAAAAGATCAAATGCTCTTCGGTATCTCTTTTTTCCGTAACCTTCTCCACCGTACCCTTTAAAAGCAAAATTTGCACGAATTAAAAATCCTTCCTGACACATTTCCTTATCGGCAGCGTCAAATTTAAAATATTCGTGATTACCCGTTTCAAAAAACGATGTTCCGCCTTTTGCGTCTATAACACCGAAGTTGCTCGTAACTTTTCTGCCACAAACATTAGTCTCTTTGAGCATATCCTCGAAATCACTAATGGTTTTACACTTTAACAGCGCCTCTTTCATCATATAGCCTTCGTCATCGTACTGTGCATCTTCACCGGGAGCTGCCATATCGCGTGATTCAGCATTCATTATCGCAAAGCCGTAATTGTTAACTCCCGCCCAGACCTGTGTGGTATCATCAGCGTTTATTATCCCAATAAACTGGGTTTTTCCCCAACAGAAATACGCTACTTCATTATCTCTAAAACTTGAATCCCTGTTCTTCCACAACAGAGAGCGACCGTCAGAGGTAACACGAGCTGATGCCAATCCTGTTGTACACTCTTCTTCAAATGATTGCGAGATAAAAATTTGGCTAAATACAAATAGAATAATAATCTGATATTTACGGTATAATGTCATTGCGGTTCTCAATTTTAATCCAAATAGTTTTAGCACGAACAAGCTCCGTGTTATTTTTTATGTTTTTTAATCTGTGGATAAAAATACAATTACCGATTTCTTTGGTTCTTTCGCTTTTGGAGATTACTTCATCTCCATAACGACACTCAGAGCGATAACTGATTTCAAGCTCAGCGAGCACATAATCTCTCAGAATTTCATCGGGGACAGTTTCAGTTATCCAATCGATATAAATGATATAGTTAACGTGCTGATTTTGATCTAGATCGCTAAAACGGACTTTGAATTTTTTCTCTAAAGAACATCTTTTCAATTCAGCAAGTCTCTCAAACTTATCGTTAAATATTCTTTCCTCGTTAACTGAAAAGGAGTTTGTTATAAACTCCGGAATATACAGAAGCTTTCTGCTTTTTATATCCAATACAGCCCAGGAACTTGTTGCTATGGCAAGAACTTTTTTATTTTTGTCAGTAACCCGAAATTCACGAATGGCAAATTTGCCGTCTAATTTTGAAGGCCATGTCTCAAAGGAAACGATATCACCTAAATTAGGATATAAATTTATCTTAATGTGAAATCTAGAAATGACCCATGTTATATTATGCGACAGCATGCGCTCGATTCCTGTACCACGAGCAAAAGTATGATTACTTGCTGCTTCCATCATGTAGTTACAAAGTGCACGAATTCTGACTCTTCCCCGAACATCAACTTCAAATGCCGGGATTCGATTCTTCTCACTCCAAATTAGACCTTTTTGCATCTCTTATCTTCTAATTAATGATCGCAAATATTGCCGCCCTGCGGCAATTTGTCTTCTAAATACGCTTTAACAATTTCTTCAGGCGAACAGTTAGGAACTCCTATAGTAACATGAATTCCAAAAGATTCAAATAAGTTCTGAGCACGACTTCCCATACCGCCGGCAAGCACCAGCGTGACGCCATTTTCTTTTAGCCATTTCGGAAGAGCTCCGGGCTCGTGCCCCGGTGCATTTTCCATTTTTGACGATACAATTTTGTTTTCTTCAATCTCATATATTCCAAATTGATCACAATGACCAAAGTGACTGCTGAGTTTCCCGTTTGCCAATGGTATTGCAATTTTCATATACTTTTCCTCCATAAATCTTTAATACTACACTGAATATATCTCTTCAAATCTTTTATGACAATATTTAAAATTGATTCCTATGGGACAGATTGCAAATTTCCTTTATTGAATCCCAAATTGAAATCAATTGCTCTTTTAATTTCTCATCTTTTGTTTCAAGCCACGTTTGCTTGTTATTTAGCAAAACCATAAACGTTTCATTAAACGGGATATTTCCAATAATAGGAATATTCTTCCCCTTTAAATAACCTTCAAACTCCTTTTCAGATGCAACGTTCAATCCTGTTTTATTCATAATACATAACGAGTTTATATTAAATTGGTTTGCCAATCCAAGCAATCTTGAAGAGTCGTGAATTCCAGATACTCCAGCTTCTGACACAGTAACAAGGAAGTCTGCGCCTGAAAGCGATGAAATCGTCGGACAACCAATCCCGGGAGGACCATCAACAAGAATATAATCAGCACTTGAAGTTCTACTCCCAATTTCTGCTCTTACCATTGATCCAATAAGAATACAAATATCTGGTAACCAAACGATGTTCTCGCGATACCAATATAACGTAATTGCAGCAATAGTTGTGAAAATCACCGCAAATAACAATATCACAATTGACATACTGGTTCTTTATCTCAGATTTATTAAAAAAGAAATAACGTGTTCTAAATTCCTCTTCTCTAAGTTCTTCATTTCTCTATAACTTCAATAATTTTACCCTCAATAATAGAAGCAATAACCATATAAATTGATAGTAAAATGACATATTTTATACCAAAATAATAGATCATGATGGGCAAGAGTGTTATCTTTATGGCTCTATTATAAAGAAATACAGCGACCAGGCCGCTTCTCATGCCGCGCTCATGCAAGTCTTTCAAAAAGGGATACCACATATAGATTGAGCCATGACTTAATATACCGGCTGTTGCAGCAATAAACCATCCTTTCAGCCCAGATTTTTCGCCCACGTATTTTTTTATCTTATTGAAATTTACAAAATAATTAATTATCCCCATAAAAAAGATAATCAGTAAAAATATAGGAACGAGTTGCACCAGTAGCCTTCCGGTTATGATAAGTGATTTTTCAATTTTGTTCGGGTAAAAAATAAAAATAAGGAAATATAAAAGGGCAACAACACCAAGAAAATAGATATTATACTGTTTCCCCTTTTTACTCTGGTTGTTTTTATTTTCTACAAAAATACTTTCTTTTTTCATTGTAGTAACATTGATGTTATGACCGTGGCAATTGATACAAAAATAGCAAGAATAAAACTTAAAATATTTCTCGTAATCGCGAATCTCTTGCTCAGTATCAATGCTTCTGCCGGTAATTGCACAATGCCCACAGTAACCCACGCAACTATAAAAGCTGTAACTGCAAAAAGATTTACATGATTCTTTAGTAGTTCACCACCAATAATGTAGCTGCTTATTGGCGTTCCCGCAGATATACTACCTACGAGTGACCCCAGAACTGTGTCCTTAATTAAATTTCCTGTAAATATTGATGCTATCATCTTTTCTGAGATAAATGTTTCAAATAAACCTAATAGCAAAATAATTCCCAGCAAAACAGGAATTGCTTCTCTAAAACCCTTTAGCGCTCTGGTAAATGAAGACAATATGCTTCTATCCTTTTTACAACCCATATTTATCTATACTTCTTTAAATAATCTGGCAAACGAACTTCCTGGAGCTTTGAGATCCAGATCAAGAAAATAACCAAACGGTGTTTGATACACCTGGTAATCTGCATTCTGTAATCTCTTTTCCGAATTATCAAGTAATTGTTTTGTGATTTCAGGTGATGCCTTCGTTTCAGATAAATGAGCGAATGAATGCAGCAGTATCTTTTTGGTATTATTTTTCCGGGCTGCCCATTTGAGATTTTTTATCATTTTTGTTTCGACATAGGATGTATTATCTTCATCTTTTTCTTCTGCATGTATAAAACCAACAAGAACGTTTTCAATGACTTTTTCTTCAGTAACTTCGGGTGCAGACTCCACAGCTTTCACACTTGTTCTATAAGCAAATATTTCTGCATATATCATTAATAGTCTCATCTTAACTCCTTATCAAACTTTGTTTTTTTATAACCACAACTATTGTTATATACTTTTATAAGATACGAATACCAATGAATTTAAAGTCTTCTTACCAATTCGTATCCACCTCTAATAGCATCTTGTGCTTTGCCCACTTCCCTAGCATCTCCAATCAAGTATACCGGCACCCTATTCTGTAATTTCTCCTTAAGAGGATTAAAACTCTCCATCCCTGTTGAAACAATAAAAATGTCGATGTCTTTAAACTTTATCTCCTTACCGTTTCTCTCTGCATAAGCTGTGTTGCCTTCAATCTTTTTAATAAAAGTATGGTCGCTGAACACAGCATTACTTTCTCTGAGCATTTTCAGTGAGAGCGCCTTTGCTATCGCCTCCATGTCCTCCCCAAAATCAACTGTTCGTTTCACGAGAGTAACTTTATTTTTATTTAAAATAAGCGCAGTAGCGATGTCAACCCCGATAAGCCCGCCACCGACAATGAGAACTTTTTTATTTTGCGGCAAATTCTCCTCAAGCAGGATTTCTGCCCAGTAATAATTATCCAAACCCGGAATTGGAGGTACCTTGGGAATTGATCCTGTAGCTAATATAACTCCATCATAAGAAATCAAATCAGACTCTATTGCCTCTTTGTGAACTATATTTATCTTACTTCCGTCCAATTCTCTATTATAATATTTAACAAGTTTTCCCATAGACATTTTTTTCGGTGTTAAATAAGCAAGATTAAATTGTCCACCCAACTTCTCCTTTTCATATAAATCAACTTTATGACCTCTTTTTTCAAGCTCAAGGGCTGCTTCCATTCCAGCCAATCCACCACCTACCACAGCATAATTTTTAGATCGTTTGGGAAATTCAAAGACTTCTTCCTCCTTACCTACGGCAGGATTAACCAGACATTGAAGTCCTTTTCCTGATTTTACACCGCCTAAACAACCCTCTGCACAAGCCAGGCACGGTCTTATCTCGCCCTTAACTTCTCCAAGATATTTCCCTACAAAATCAGGGTCTGCTACCAGCGCCCTACCAACAGCAATATAATCCGAAATATTCTCGCTTTTTATCTTTTCAATATCCTGTATTTCATTTATCTGCCCAACAGATATAACTGGAATATTTATTTGACTTTTTATCTGCTTTGCCATTTCCCAGGTCTTCCCCTTGGGAATGAACATGTGCTGAAAAAACCACGGTGGCGTTGAACAAACAGTACCAGCAGAGACATGAACGGCTGACGCACCTGCCTGTTCTAATAATTTTGCGAACTTTTGCATCTCATGTAATTTAATGCCATTCGGTATCATTTCATCTCCGCTTATCCTGATAATTATTGGTAGGTCAGTTGCTGCTTTTACCACTTCTAAAATCTCTAAAGGTAATCGAGTCCTATTTTCAAAGCTTCCGCCATATTCATCTTCTCTGTCATTCACAAAAGGAGATAAAAATTGAGCAACCAGATAGCCATGACCAAACTGCAATTCTATTAAATCAAATTCAGCTTTTTTACTTCTTATTGCGCTTTCTTTGAACAAATTGACAACCTGTGTTATATCTTCCTGCGTCATTCTTCCAGGCGTCTTGCCCCCATTCTCGCACGGTTTATCTGTTGAAGAAATGAAATAATTGCCAGGAATTTTAGGATTTGCCATTCGTCCAGGATGATTTATATGAGCAATAGCTTTGGTATCCGTTTCGTGCAGAAGGGATGTTAGTTTTTTTAAACCATCAATTTTGTCATCATTGTCAATCCCCAGCTGGGCGGGCAGTTCCCTCAGGCCTTTGTCAATATAAAAAGGCTCAGGAATAACCGCGCCCAAGTATTGTGATCTTCTTTTATAAAAAGCAAGGTGCCTTTCGGTTACAATACCACTTCCATCGCCATACCCGGTTTTAATGGGTGGAAAGATGAACTGGTTTTTTAAAGACAACATTTTTACACCTCCAAATTTTTACGCATTAGTTACAAATAAATTACAATATATAACATTTTAGATTTTCAACAAATTCAGCATCATTTCAGTAGCTTTGCCTTTAAGAAATACATCTGTTATATTTTCGGTATATTTGGAATCTTCTATATTTATTTCAATTATTCTTGTACCATTATTTTTAGCTATTATTGGTATCATGGAAGCAGGTTGTACTTCCCCTGTAGTTCCAATCAAAATAAAAACATCTGCAATTTTAGCTTCATTAAAGGAGCGACTTCTTGCCGGTTCTGGAATCGGTTCACCAAAAAAAACAAAATCAGGTTTCAATATACTTAAACAGTTTATACATTTAGGAGGTAAAATGCTCAATAATTCTTCAGTTACTTCATATTGCCTGCCGCAATTTGTACATACCAATCTTTGGGATGTACCATGAAATTCAATAACTTTTCTACTACCTGCTTGCTGATGTAAATTATCAATATTTTGAGTAATAATCACGTCTAGAAATCCTTTGTTTTCCAACTCAGCAAGAGCATAATGCGCATCATTGGGTTTAGCTTTTCCAAAAGAATCGTAAAAAATTTCTTTAATAAGTCGCCAGGATTTCTCGGGATATTTATAAAAATATAGAGTATCCAAAAAGACCGGATCAATTTTGCTCCACAACCCATTTTCGCCACGAAAGGGAGGTATACCGCTTTCAACAGAAACTCCCGCACCTGTAAATGCTGTAGTATGTGATGAATTCCTTATTAATTCAATTGCTTGATCTAATTTATCTTTAATGTTTTTGGATAGCATATATCTTTCTATTCAATATTCTACTTAATTCAGGTTCAAACTCGTGAATAATATTTCCTGAAAATCTGTTTTGAAGATAAAACCCGGCTTTTCCTATCTCTTGCTTATGTTTTTCTGTTTCTACGTGTTCAAGATAAACTGAAATTAGAGCATTTCCCTTTGAAACTCTGTAAACCTTCTCGGCAAAACCTCTCGTATTTTGAGGACTTAACTTGACAGCACTATTTCTTATAAAACTGTTTTGGTTGTAATAACCGGTAACGACTCTCACATTCAATTTGTCTGCATCATGCAACAGACCGCTAAAAAATCGGCATGTATCAGTCGCTTCTTTAGGAAGAGCTTCGCGATTATTATACGAAATTGTGTATAGTATTGAATCTTGCATTAATTTATCGAACTTATTTAAAAATTTATTTTCACTTGATATTTTCAAACTGAGTTAAGCACGATTTCACGATTTTCAATTTACAAATGTCTTATATTATTCATGCTGTTTACCAGTTCTCAAAATTTCTTTGCACACTTGTATAGTATGCTTTTCTTCATGGTATGATTTTCTTTTATAACAATGTTTCACCGTAATTATTTATCACCATATTTAGATGTCTGCCCATAGCTGTAAAACCAATATTTAAGATTTACCAGATTTTTTTATTTATTCTTACCACCTTACACTCTTCCAATTTCATTTTCATCGAGTCTCTATAAAATTATTTCATCAAAAATTATCTCTCACCAAATAATTTAGTCCCTATACGGACAATATTTGCACCTTCTTCAATTGCGATCTGATAGCTGTTGCTCATCCCCATTGACAGATACCGCATTTCCACATTGGGTATTCTTGCTTTACTCAATCGATCGAAGGCAGTCTTCGTTGCTTTAAAATAATGTCTGGCATCTTCCGGATCACCAAACCGAGGACCCATGGTCATCAAGCCCTGAACTCGCAAATCAGGCAATTCACTTATTTCCCGTATCAACTCATCAACATCTTCAGGCAATACACCGGTTTTATTAGATTCCTTACCGCTATTGATTTCAATCAGCACCGGCATTATTTTACCTGCAGCAGCACAATGACTATCAACCGATTCGGCAAGACGCACAGAATCAATCGTTTCAATCATATCGAAGAATTTTATCGCTCTTTTAACCTTATTTCTCTGGAGATGTCCAATCATATGCCATTTAACAGAATCCCCAATCACTTGGTATATTCTTTCTGCTTCTTGCACGTAGTTTTAACCGATAATTTTGACTCTTGCATATGCTCAATACTTCCTAAATATAGATGCAAATAATATAATATGTGTTCCTAGTGTTTACCCTCATCTACTACCTCATATCCAATTATAGTAGCAATTTCCTTTATCTTTTCTCGATAATCACCAAATAAAATATTTCTATGAACTCCAAATGTAACTGTGTCGTAGTATTCTTCGAATGCTTTTGCATTAGTTTTCACGACTAATTTTGTTCTACATAACCTGTTATCGAAATCTTTATAAAGTTTCCAACCAGGAACTGTCATACCCGTACTAATAGCAATTTTTTTATAATAGATACTCATTTTAGTTATTGTAACAACTTCATTTATAGGCAAATCTACTTTAACAGCAGCACTCACACTTTTATCAATTTCCGGATAATTTTTTGGAAACATTTTATTCTCTTTTTGTAATGCGTGACTTCTTATTACATAAGGGACTCTATCATTTCCATGGGGATTTATAGGACTCTGGCAGTGAGCAAAAATGACAGTATCATTAATAATGTCAATCCCGACAACATCTCCAATAAAACTTGGTTTTCCTGCGAAGTGAATTCCAAATAATTCTGTAACAGCATTATTTACAAGCCCCTCACAGACACCTACCTTGAGCTGCTTATTTAACTCTGTATTTGCTAAACAGGGAGTAACATCTATTATTTTTTTTGACCATGGTACCAAGCTGCGAATTATTATACCCGCTGCATCATATTTTTTCATTAGATTTTCCATAGCTAAGTAGATTTTAGCTACCTTCAAAATTTCGCTTTTATTGGTTTCGCTTTTAAATTCTTTAGCTTCATTTACCCACATATTGGTAATTTTTTCTGCATTAGTTTCTTCTACTTCATTTATATCCTCAAGCAACTTATTTAAATCTATATGTTTAATATCTAAATTTAACTCCTTTAAGTTCCTTGAGTAAACTTCATTGTAATCCTTTGGTAAAGGGACATGAAAATCCATTCCATAAATATCATAATTCCCAAGAACTTCTTGTTCCTGTAAAAGTAATAATTTTGTTTTTTTTATTTTATTTAAAGCGACAATTAGATTGATTTTATTTATAAGTTCAGTAAATCTGGAATCTGAAATTTGTTTTGAAATATCAACGTTCGCCAACGAAGCAGTCAATACTTTCTCGTTTTTATAGAAATTAAGTGTTCCTTTTTGCCAATCACCTGCTCCCATAATAGCTCTCACAATTATAACAGGCAATCCAAATGAAGTAAGCTTATTATCCAAATAACCACCAAAAACAAGTATTCCATCTAAGTTATTTATTAGTCTTTTTATATTTTTATAAATAGAGTCCTTCCCTATTGCATCTGTTATACCAGATAATTTATCAAGTCCTATAAATTTTATATTCTTTTGAAGGCTCGACAATTTATCGATAATCTCATCTTTCCTTGATAAATAATAAGGAAGAAATATTGTGTAAATTTTCGTCGCTGTTCCACCCACTTTTTCACCTCAATTTTTATAACTTCTTTTTAATAATTTAATTCAAGTAACCGTTACTCCTTTTGTCGGGCACGCATCCTGAACCATATTCAGCAATTTAACGCCTTCTGTCATTGGTCGTTGAAATGCCCTTCTTCCTGTAATTAAAACTATACCGACTAAAATAACGATAGTAGCACATAAAATGTTCATTGGATTCTTTGTCTTTAACATACAGTTATTATTAGAGACCTGTGTAATATAAGATTATACCAATAGATAATCCGAAAACAAGATTGAAAACTTTGACCAGTATGGCATCCCGCAAAGTATAAGATAATAAAGGCAACATTCCGTGACCATCTTGAACGATTGAACTGGCAAGTAAAACTGAAAAAGGAATTATTCCTTCTGCAAACATCATTGCGAAAACCATGTGTGATTGGATGAAAGCCTCGAAATCCCAGAACTTAAAACCCACCTGAATAATGAGTAATGCGAAAAATTACCACAAGAACACTCTCAACATGTGCTTTTTAATAATATGCTTCCAGACATGGTCTTTTAAAAAATGATCTGGAACACTGCCAACGATGATCGCGGTAAACGCTGTTAATATTGTCATCGTTACTCTTTTCCAGTCTCAGGTTTGAGGTCCGAATATTCCCAAAACTATACAAAGTATAACGAAAACAATAATAAGTAGCAAAACTGCGCGCTGCCAGGATATGCGAAGGTAGTATTCTGCCAGATGGTCTTTATCAAAGCATTTACAAGATTCGATTGTGTGAACTTCATTCAATTCACATTCCTGACAGGGAACGATATTCAACATCCCAGCAATTTTATCCGAAATCCATGCGAGGACTATACCAAGGACAAAAAGAATTCCAAAAAGCAGCATTGCTTTTTCAGGAAATAATGCCAACATAACAAATGCCTCATCACCACTGGTGGCGATCATACCGCCTACTAACGCACCAAAACTCATCAAACCATGAATATAAAAAGATACATTTAAGAAAGCGCCCAAACAACCCGGTGTTGATCCAAGGAACGAAGCAATCAAGTATTGCCGTCCTCTACCCCCCTTGATTGACTGTGACATTTTTCCATTCGTGATGACGTTGAAATAATCTATCAACAGCATCATCACAAAAACAAAAACCGTGATGAGTAAAGAGTGCTTTAAAATATTCCAAATAATCATAATAGAATTCGTCTCCTAATGTTTAAATTTGTACCAATTTCTTCTTTTCTACAGCGCTTAAACTTTTATTAATTACGTGAATTGAGTGACAAACCAACACCGGCTATTTCTTTCCCGCAATTGGGACAGCAATCATTTTTAATGTTATTTTTCACAATTCCAAAATTTGTACGCTCAATCAACACTTGACCACATTTAGGACATACAGTATCCAGATTTCCGCTATTTCCCAAATTACCCGTATAGACATAACGAAGGCCGGCTTTAAAGCCAATTCCCTTCGCCATTAACAAAGTTTGCAATGGGGTATAAGGCACTTCTTTCATTTTATAAGATGGGAAGAATCGGCTAATGTGCCAGGGAACATCTACTCCTAACTCTGTGGATACAAAATTTGCCATATCACGAATTTCATGAGGATCATCATTTACGCCTGGAATAATCAAACTAGTTACTTCAAGCCAAATACCCAATTGCTTTATTTTTTTTAGACTATCCAAAACAGGTTGTAAGCGTGCACCGGTAAACTGCCGATATGTCTTATCTCGAAAAGCCTTTAAATCAACATTGATTGCATCCAGATAAGGGTTAATCATTTCCAGCATTTCGTGTGTCATATAGCCATTTGTAACATAAATATTCTTGAGCCCTTCTTCATGCGCCATGCGTGCCGTATCATAGCTGTATTCAAAGAAAATCGTTGGCTCCGTATACGTATAAGCAATGCTTTGACATTCTGCTTTTTTTGCATCCAATACAATTTGCTCTGGTGTTGCCTCCTGTCCTGATTTCAATATTTCATCATTAATAGGTTGTGAAATATCCCAATTCTGACAAAAACGACAGTGGAAATTACAGCCGGGTGTGGCAATAGAATAAGCTTTTGAACCGGGATAAAAATGATACAACGGTTTTTTCTCAATCGGGTCTATATTTTTAGCAATGGTCCTTCCATAAACTTTTGTATAGAGTATCCCAACACGATTTTCCCTTACCTTACATATCCCTTTCTTACCAAGATTAATCACACAGCGATGAGCGCAAAGATTACATTGGACTTTATTCTCATCAAGTTTTTGGTATAAGAAAGCTTCTCTTTCCTGGTTTGTTTTCACTGTATCCCTTGAATTTTTATGGCTTCTATTCCATTTTTGACCGTTTCAGAATTTCCCAAGTAATAACTTTGAAAAGGTTTTATGTCTTTGTCCAGTTCGTATACCAGGGGAATACCTGTTGGAATATTCAATTTCACTATGGCTTCATCTAACAGGTCATCCAGGTATTTGACCAGAGCCCTTAGACTGTTGCCATGGGCTACAATGAGAACTTTTGATCCCGATTGTATGGCAGGAGCAATGTTTTCGTGCCAATAGGGCAGAAATCTGGTGACCGTATCTTTTAAGCATTCTGTTGATGGGAGCTCTTTTGTACTTAAATCTTTATATTTTGGATCCAATCCAGGATTTCTCTCATCAGTTTTTTTTAGTAGCGGGGGGCGTACGTCGTAGCTTCTTCTCCATAAAAGCACTTGCTTCTCTCCGTGCTTAACTGCAGTTTCTGATTTGTCAAGCCCCTGGAGAGCGCCATAATGTCTTTCGTTCAATCGCCATGAATGATACACAGGGATCCACATTAAATCCATTTCGTCCAGAACAATCCAGAGTGTGCGAATTGCTCTTTTCAGTACCGAAGTGAAAGCTACATTAAAAGTGTATCCCTCATTTTTTAGCAAGCGTGCCGCTTCCTGTGCTTCGGTAATTCCTTTTTTTGACAAATCAATATCGGTCCATCCAGTGAAACGATTCTCTTTGTTCCAAAGGCTTTCTCCGTGTCTTAGAAGTACTAATTTATACGTAATTATTTTCTTTTTTTCTTTTATCAAAATGATAAATATTCATTTTTATTCTTCAGTAATCATTGTAACCCGCTTAATTTCATCAGAAGTAATAATTTTTTCGTCAAGATAGGCTTGAATAACAGCAAAAACTTACCCAATTTTTTCCGATTCCGGTAATACATGAAGAATCATTTCCAGATAATGCCGTTTTTTAATACTTTCAAATGTAGGTGCAAAATTAATATCAAAAATCCATCCCGACTGAAGTAATTTAAAATCATTGAGATTTGCCAAATGTTTAATGTCAACTATTCTTTTATTTATCAAGTCTTGATAAACTTCATCTGAAAAACCTGCTGTACCGGGAAGACCTAACTCGGTGGCGCCGTTTCTTTTTCCATTATGTTGGTTGTAATAATCGGTAACGACTATCCATATATCCAATTTATCTGCATCACTCAATAGCCTGCTAAAAAACAGGCATGTATCAGTCTCTCCTTCTGGAAGTGCTGTGGGATTATGATACGAAATTGTTCGCAGTATTAAACTTTGCATTGAGTCGTTGAAGCGATTTAAAACTTTATTTTCCTTTAATATTTTTACACCCGGTTCAGCATGATTTTCCGATTTCCCATCGACAAAGGTTTTATATCGGGCATATTGCTCAAAGCGACCAATATCATGGAAAAGTGCGATTATCTCAGATAGACGCAGCTCATCATCATTTAACTCAAGCTGTTCACCGATGTTCAAAATTTCTTTGCACACTTTCATAGTATGTTTTTCTTTCAGAATTATATTTTCCTGAAAGTTTTTATCACCATGTTTAAATGTTTGAACATAGTTGAAGAACCATGCTTTCAAATTTTTTACGATTTTTTTCAACTTCTATTTTCAATTTTCAGTCTAATTCGTTCCTGAGCGAAAAGTAAAAAATTCGGCATTTAATGTGCCACGCACTTCAATGAACTTTTATCCGCTGTTAGCCGGGACTCGATTTAAACTCTTAATCTCGAGGGCCATCCGAATCATTATTTTATACATTTCATTGTTGCTCTTTTACGACTTCTTCTAATCTCTTAATAGCTTGTATTATATCCTTCTTTGCTTTTATTCCTTCCAAAAAGTTCCCTTCTATCCAGGAGAGGGGAATTGAATTGTCTTCATGGATTACTCCTATTGGACTTATTCCCTTTTCGTTTAATTTTTCCTTTACATAATTTTCTATCTTTTTATTCTTGATTCTATTCATTATCACAAAAGATTTTTCTATTCTTGATTCCCTAAATATTTTCTTTGCTTTCTCAACAAGTTCAGGACTCTCTAAGTGTTCAGTGGCAGGTAATTTCCCAGCTTGTATTTGATAAACTAGATTTTTAATATCTGCCGCTATTTGAATCGCAGCAGTATTAGGATCTACCACTGTAATTAACCAATCCATGCCTGTTATTACTCCTCTAGCAGAGTCTTCCAAACCTGCTTTAATATCTATCAAGGTTACAGGCTTACTCCCAATTTCATGAATCCTTAAGTCTCTAGTTATCTTAGAGATAGGTCCATCGCATCCGGCTCCCGGACCTTTATCGCCTATTTTTCCTAAAACAAAAAGAAAAAGATCATTTTGGTCTTGAGAGTAATATTTAGTGGGTATTTCTTTTAAAGAAATTTCTGCTCCAGGTAAATGAGTAGGATCATCTACAGGGCAACTTACTGCCCCACCAGAAAATACTGCTCCTCCAAAATAATCCATGAGGGGAGAAGGGGGTTTTTTAAATCCTAATGCCTGATGAATACCTGTATTCGTTGAATCAGCATCCAACACGCAAACCTGGTATCCATAATTCCTAAGGGCTTTAGCCAATAAAACTGTAACAGTACTTTTTCCACTCCCTCCTTTCCCCAGGATTCCTATTCTTTTATCTGCAAATATTTCATTGTCTTTTGTCATAATTTACCTACGTTAGTTATATTATTTCCATTTCCTTTATTTTTATATTTTGCCCCACAATGAGCATTTCGCCTAACAGTGTATAAAAGTTCATGGCACGTATTTTTTCTTAAAATCCTGATTAAATTATAATCCTAACAATAGCCCGCCCTGGTAAACAACAAAGGTTATCAGGCTGGCAATTACCAGTGGTAGAAACAGGCTCATCGCTATCCATTTTAATTTACGTGTTTCCTTCCACGTAGCCCATACGGTAACAAGGCATGGTAAATAGAGCATGAAAAATGTGAGGAAGGAAAAAGCCGTCAAAGACGTCCAGCTTTGAGCCAGATAATCTAAAATTGCTCTGGAATCTACCAATGTAGTTTGCAAGCCATAAGTCATTGCCAATGAAGGAACGACAATCTCCTTAGCCGGCAATGTGAATAACAGTGCTGTAAGCATTTCTCCAGTCAGTCCAAAAGGCTTTCCCAATGGAGCCAGCACAGCAACTAAATGCCCCACAGCAGTATGTTCAAAAGGAGCCCCTGCGGGCAAATTCCCCAACAGCCAAATAATAAATGTAGCAGGAGCCGCAATCATCACTGCCCGGCTCATTGTATGACCAACTTGATGAACAAGAGTACGCCATATTACCTGTCCCCATTTTGGTGTTCTGTATGGTGGCAATTCCATTACAAAACCTCCAGGTTCCTGCCGAAAAAATAAGCGATTAAGCACCCAAGTTGCCAGAAGCATTGCTATAACGCTGATCACAAGATAGATCAAGGTAACCAGCAATGCCTGGCTACCGAAGAAAAGAATAATCAATGCTAGCCCTGCACCAAAACGACCATTGCAGATAACCAGGGGACTGGTAACAATAGCAATAATGCGGTCTTTGGGGTTTTCAATGATGCGGCTGGTAAGAACCCCTGTTACATTACACCCAAAGCTCATTAATGCCACCAATGTATGTTTTCCCTGGGAACCAACAGCACGCATCAGTCTATCAAGGTTAAAGGCGATACGTGGGATAAAACCAATATCTTCCATCAGGTTAAAGGCTGTAAAAAATATAATCATTGGAGGAAGCATTACCGCAATAACAGTACCTGTTCCAACAATAAGACCGTCCACCAGAGCACCAACCAGCCACCACGGAGCATTCTGATTTACTAAAAAACTGCGACTTATATCTGCTAACCATCCAAATCCTGCAGCCAGCAGATGTGAAGGCACATTGGCACCTTTAATGGTTATCCATAGTACAACAACGATTATCATCAAAGTAATAGGCCATGACCAAATCCTATGGGTAACTATTTGATCTACCTGTTCGGTAGTGGTTTGCTCTATAGGTCGCAAGATGCGAACCACACGATGAAAAATATCGTGAGCAAGCTCGAAACGGCGACGAACAATTTCTATCCGAGCATCAGGTCGAATGGACTCTCTCAGCCGAGTTGCTCTTTTTAAAATTTTATTTAGAGCGTTAACCGAAATGTCTAAAGTTTTTTTGTTAGTACAGAAGCTTGCAAGATTCCCTTCTTTAAAAGCCTTAACGATCTCAGGATCATCTTCGAGCAGCCGTAGTGCTATCCAATGATTACGCTCATAAATTCCCAGATTAGTCATGTCTGTTTCTAAATCTTTTGCATATTCTTGAACAGCCATACCGTAATCAACAGCTACCGGACGGGGCTGATGCTTTTCTGTGGCTATATTTATTATTGATTCAGCTAATTCTGAAAGTCCTTTTCCTTCAACTGCGATTGTTGGGATAACAGGCACACCCAGGGATTTTTCTAATTTTTCCACATTGATCTCATAGCCCTGGCGCTGGACCTCATCCATCAAATTGGCTGCTACAACGACTTTATCGGTCAACTCGGTGATCTGCAAAGTGAGGTTCAGGTTACGTTCTAAACTGGTAGAATCCACCACATTAAGTATAACATCGGGTTCACCGGAAATAATATAATCTCTGGCAACAATTTCTTCCAACGATTGTGCCGCCAGGCTATAAGTTCCAGGTAGATCAACAAGGTGAATTTTATAATTATCCTGGTGGAAAATTCCTTCAGCACGCTCAATGGTTTTGCCAGGCCAATTTCCCACATGCTGACGGCTGCCCGTAAGAGCATTAAAAATAGCACTTTTCCCCACATTGGGATTACCTGCCATTCCTACAATAATGCGCTTTTTATTCGTCATTCAATTCCTCAACCAAAATCGTGTCAGCATCTTTTTGACGCAGTGCTACTGCCGTACCTTTTACGCGGTATTCGACCGGATCACCTAATGGAGCTTTCCTGATAACATATATTTCAGCGCCCGGCACAAAACCCATGTCTAGCATGCGCCGCTGATGTTTCCCGCCTCCTTGTATATCAGTGACCTGCCCTCTGCTGCCGATAGGCAGCTCTCCCAATGGCATAGGAAGGATAGGTGATGGCGCTACAAAAATATGGTTAGCAGCAGCTTCTGCAATTGGAATATTTTTATCCTCAACACGCAAAGAAAGGATATTTTGATTTCGATCAACAAGTTCAACGTCAACACCTGGTTTAAGTCCCAGTGCAACCAGTTGTGCCAACAAAGGCGAATATTTATCGTTTAAACTAATGATTCTCATTCGGCTTCCTGATTTCCACGCCTCTGACAAAGAATGTTTTGGCAGAGAGATCGTCTGTCCATCAGGTTCTGGAATAAATTGACCGTGGGGATCCCAGGCAGGATAACCCAACTCATTATCAAGTTTTTCCAATTCCTCAGAAGTTATTTCATGCTCCATGCGATTGGCTTCCCTATGGACTTCATCAAGAGCCATTCCCTTTCGGGCAACCAGGTATTTTTCCCAAAGACGATGAGCACGAATTAATTCCCTGCCTCGTTGCTTTCCTTTTTCTGTTAAATGTAACTTACCTTTTCTGTCTTTTTCAGCCCAATTGAAATCAATGAGCACATCAGCAAGTCCCTTAGTCAAATTTTCAGTTATTCCTAAAATTAAAGATAAATCCTTACTGTCCCAGTCCTTTTTCTTCTCATGAAGGTGATATGCTGCTTTAAGTGCATCCTCAGCCTCGATATAATTTTGATCAGTAGATACTAAAGGCTGATTTTTTTTCTTTCCTCCATGCTGACGAAGTAATGTCCACAACCACAACCCGGCAAAGATGAATGAAAGAATAGACCAGAACCAATGGTAAAAAATTAACAATTTAAAAACTCCTCTTCTGTTAAAGCATAACCTATAAATTTTTTGCAATCTGCATCACAGCATTGCCCTAAATATTTTAAATAAATGATTATCTTATGGCATTTATTTGTAATCTCTTTCGCCAAACAGTTTAGTCCCTATACGGATAATATTTGCACCTTCTTCAATTGCGATTTGATAGCTGTTGCTCATCCCCATTGACAGATACTGCATTTCCACATTGGGTATTCTTGCTTTACTCAATTGATCGAAGGCAGTCTTCGTTGCTTTAAAATAGGGCCTGGCATCTTCCGGATCACCAAACCGAGGACCCATGGTCATCAAGCCCTGAACTCGCAAATCAGGCAATTCACTTATTTCCCGTATCAACTCATCAACATCTTCAGGCAATACACCGGTTTTATTAGATTCCTTACCGCTATTGATTTCAATCAGCACCGGCATTATTTTACCTGCAGCAGCACAATGACTATCAACCGATTCGGCAAGACGCACAGAATCAATCGTTTCAATCATATCGAAGAATTTTATCGCTCTTTTAACCTTATTTCTCTGGAGATGTCCAATCATATGCCATTTAACAGAATCCCCAATCACTTGGTATATTCTTTCCGCTTCCTGTACATAATTATAACCTACAATTTTAACTCCCGCATCAATAGCAGCTTTTACTTCTTCCGGTGTTCTTGTCTTTGCTGCCGCAACGAGAATAATATCCGCTGGAAGTGAGTCTATGATTTTTACAACGGATTCGTTAATAATTTCTAAATTCATTTTTAATTACTCCATGTTTTATTATTTATTAAGTTACAAAGAATTTTAAGCCCACTAATATGTTGACATTTTTATGTTTAGTGCAATAAGTAGAGCAGAGCTCACAATGGTTTTTAAACAATTCGAGATCATTGAATCCATTTAAAACATCAATAATTGTAATTTTCATTTACAGTTCCAGTTTCTGATCCCTGAATATCACTGCTAAATTTTGGAAATTATAGGAATCAAACTTCTTCTTGCCTTTTCAGATTCGGTTCTCAGGTTTGAAAGTTCATTTTCTGACAAGGAAACCTCATCTTCATCTTTTAAAAAATTTACACCCTTCATTCTGGCAATCCTTAAAAACAATCGCATCGGTTTCTCAAGCCTAGAAAACATCAAATTATCTGCATTATTTTCCAATAGTCTAACTTTATCCTGAAAAATATTTGTACTTAAAGAGAATATACAATTCTCTTTTTGCAACATACTTACCAATTTGCTTACCAACACATCACGATACGTTTTTGAGAAGAACAGCAAATTTAAAGCTGCTCCGAAGATTAAGTTGTTGTCGTTATCTGCCAAAGCGTCTGATGCCAACTCTAAAGATTGGTCCCACACTTCAGGTTTTAATAAATTTGCCCTCAGAATATTATAATTTTTCCCTTCAATTGTATCAATCTTCGGATCAAAATCAATAAAGCACAATTTTCCATTGTAATCCGTTGGTTGGATGTCATAGATCTTTAGCACTTTTTCAGCATAATCTCTGTCAGAATTTATCAAAAGAAAGGTGACATTTCCGCCCACCTTTAGCCATGCAGATACAAACAAACTACCGATTAATGGCTTTCCAGAACCTCCGGGGCCACTTATTATTGTGGATGAGGGAAAAGGGAAACCTTCCGGTAATAACCGATCAATCCAATTTTGCTGCATCTTAACGTTCAACATTTTATTTTACCCTTCTAAAAATGGTTTTTTACTGAGTCCGTTCAAGCAATTGTTAGTTCTTTCATCAGGCACACATCCTGAACAATATTCAGCAATTTAACGCCTTCTGTCATTGGTCGTTGAAATGTCTTTCTTCATGAAATTAAAACCATACCGACTAAAATAACGATAGTAGCACATAAAATTCATTGGATTCTTTTCTTTAACATACAGTTATTATTAGAGACCTGTATAATATAAGATTAGACCAATAGATAATCCGAAAACAAGATTGAAAACTTTGACCAGTATGGCATCCCGCAAAGTATAAGATAATAAAGGCAACATTCCGTGACCATCTTGAACGATTGAACTGGCAAGTAAAACTGAAAAAGGAATTATTCCTTCTGCAAACATCATTGCGAAAACCATGTGTGGTCCTGATTCTGGAACTATACCAATCAATACTGCAATCAACATAACCCAAACCATGTGTGATTGGATGAAAGCCTCGAAATCCCAGAATTTAAAAACCACCTGAATAATGAGTAATGCAAAAAATGACCATAAGAACACTCTTAACATGTGTTTTTTAATAATATGCTTCCAGACATGATCTTTTAAAAAATGGTCTGGAACGCTACCAATGATAACCGCTGCAATTCCTGTTAAAATTGTCATTGTTATCCTTTTCCAATCCCAGGTTGGCGACCCGACTTTCCCTGTGGTTATGGATAACATAATGGCAATAAGAAAAAGGAGCAAAACGGCACGATGCCATGATATATGAAGGTAATATTTCGCTAACTGGTCTTTATCAAAGCATTTACAAGATTCGATTGTATGAACTTCATTCAATTCACACTCCTGACAGGGAACGATATTTAGTATCCCCGCAATTTTATCCGAAATCCATGCGAGGACTATACCAAGGACAAAAAGAATTCCAAAAAGCAGTATTGCTTTTTTAGGAAATAATGCCAACATAACAAATGCCTCATCACCACTGGTAGCGATCATACCTCCTACTAACGCACCAAAACTCATCAATCCGTGAATATAAAAAGATACGTTCAAGAAGGCGCCCAAACAACCCGGTGTTGATCCAAGGAACGAAGCAATCAAGTATTGCCGTCCCCGACCCCCCTTAATTGACTGTGACATTTTTCCATTCGTGATGACGTTGAAATAATCTATCAACAGCATCATCACAAAAACAAAAACCGTGATGAGTAATGAGTGCTTTAAAATATTCCAAACGATCATGATAGAATTCGTCTCCTAATGTTTAAATTTGTACCAATTACTGCTTTTCTACAGCTGTCATATAAATTCTTTACTTTCACCCTCATATTCCGGAAAATAGTTTTTGATGATTCTTAAATCAAATTTTGAAAGTATGGATTCTTTGGGTTCTCTCTCCAGCAAAAATTCACCCCGTTAGATAAGGCTTAAATTATCTTTTCCACAACATCTTTTATTCCCTTATTTCCTTTACTTTAAAATTAATTGCTAATAATAGTAGAATTTCTATTTATCTAACGGGGTTTATCAACTCTTCTTTAGTTATTTTTCCATAGGTTAGATATTGATAATATTCATCATCCAAGAACACTTCATGTTTTGAGCTTGTATTACCTTCTTTTATGATCGCCAAGAATTTTCTATAGTTTTTCTTCTGAACTTTGATCAATTCAAAACTTCTATGATAATTCAAACAACTAATCTATTGATTTATGATAAATCCCTCTTCTTTAATAAAATCGCTCAACGCTTCTTGAATATTACCCTTTTTGAAATAAAGTTTCATTCCTCTTTCTTGCAGCCTTTGAATTCCTTTTTTACCGATATGTGCTGATATAATAATCGAACAATCATTAATAAACTCGTATACATCCAGAGTCTTTAAATGCTGCATTGTAACTTCATAAGGGTTAGTTCTTTTCTCAATAAGTCTGAATTTTTTTACGTTTTTAACTTCATAAATAAACATCTCTTTTGCCATTCCCAACATCTTCGGAAAGATATTAATACCATCGTTAGTTGGTACGGCAACTCTTACAATATTTTCTTTATTGACTTTCAATCTTTCGGGCTTTCAATAATCTTACATAGCTCCTGACAAAGAAAACCTCTTCAAAGCCGGCGAAATTATAATTTGCCAGTATTTTCTTCCAATCTCGCTTAATAAAATCAAAAGCATATTTGCATTCAATGCTCTTAAAAATAAAATGATATAATGGCGGCATCTCATTCATGTCAAATTCCGCATAATCGAGCATGAATAATGCACCGTTCGGTTTCAAATGATTAGAAATGTTTTCAAGAACCGTTTTACGAATTTCATGTGGAAAGCCGTGTGTTACAAAACTAATGAATATTTTATCAAATTGCTTTGACAATGAGAATGGCATATCGATTCTTTGCCTGGTAAACGAAATATTGTGATGTTTTGCGCATTTTTTCCTAAATTGTGTTCCCATAACCGACGATATATCCATTCCGGTAATTTTTCCGCCATCACTTAGATATTTCGCCATAATACAGGCATTACGCCCGGTACCACAACCCAGATCGAGAATTTTATCTTCACGCTGAATATCCATTGCCTTAATTGCCCTGTGAATAAATCCGCGATAAAGACCCAGAGAGGCAATGTTCATAACCCTATCATAGTGTTTTGCAGTAGAGGGCTTTAGTTCAACACCCGAGTCGGGATATAGCTTGTCCATATTTAACCTCATTTTTTACAATTAATTTTATATATAAAATAGAATGACATGAGAATAACCGCTATGAATAATATGAAAAAGAGATTAAATCCGAATTCGGTTATTATCCAGCCTCCTAAAAATGGAAAAATGACGGGAAGAATGCCACCCGCTCCCGTCAAGCCAGTGTATAACGCCCTGTTATTATTACTGGTGATTTCCAGTAAAACCCCACTTATAGCAATTCTATGAATTGTAAATACGATACCGCCAGCCAAAAAGATGCAAGGAAAAAGCGCAGATCCCGGCAGAATTAAAATAACCAAAGGAATTAGCATTGCAATAATAGAAGTAGTGTACAGCATGAGCTGGTATTTTATCTTTCTTGAATAGTAGAAAAGTATGCTGCCTGTTAAAACACCACCAATTACCTTTAGAATCAAAAAGTCTCCGATATCCTGGCTTCCGGCAGAAAATATTCTCTTGGCATAAAGTATTAAAAAAGGCATTAACACTATACTGATTCCCTGAGTATTTATTAAAAACAGATAGTGTCTCAGCTTTTTATTGGTGCGGATCTCTTGAATAATAATGTTTATATATTTCACCAGCCCGTTAATTTTGAAACTGGATGCAGTAATTTCTTTTATTTTCCAGAATCCTAATGATGCTATTCCCAGGAGTGCTGCAGAGAGGAAAAATAGCGTGGCATAATTCACCGGATATCCATAGGAGGTAAGAACCCTTCTCGCAAGAAAAGCTGACAGAAAAACAACAATACTGGAAATAACCTGCTTTATAGAGAAAAACGACTTTCTCTTTTCCTGCAATACCGATTTCCCCAAAATATCAACATAATTTATGTTTGCAAAGGCACCGCTAAATGAAAACAGCGAGATCAAAATGAAAATTAACAGAATTATAAAGCTATTATTAATATTAGGTGAAAAATAGAACAACAGAACCATTCCGCCGAGGGCGAAAATGCGAGCGTTAATCCCACCCAACAAATAACCTTTCTTTGAAGATTGATTATTCAAGAACGGAGCAAAAAATAGTTGAACAAGTCTTCCTCCACCAAGCATTATTGCCGTTAGTGCTCCCAGCTGTAGCGCACTTCCGCCCGCATCAACCATCATAGCCGGAATGATTGTGTCAACATCCATGAAATTTGTAGCCAGAGCAAGAAAAACAGCGTGCCATAAAAAAGAATAATAATTTTGTTTTGATATCTGTTTATTCAATTCCACTGGATAAATCTATTACATTTCGTTTGTTATAAGTCTGTTAATATAAATTCATTTACTATAATAAAACTTCCATTTCCGATGCCGCACCCAGCTTTTTGTATATTTTTTATTTTATCAAATTGTCCGAAAATGGTTTGTAGAATCTTTCATAGATTTTGTCTTCGTACTATAACTGACCATTTAACCTATCCAGCTCTCCTGCGACATAGTCATGAATATATTACGCTGTTCCCGGTTCATCTCTGTCAATTTCAGCTCAATCTCCATACCAAATTTAGTTACAGCCTCGTGCACACTATGTACAAGATAGTCCTTGATAGGAATCTCCAGAAAAGGGAGAGCCATGGTGATTATAATCTTTTCCTCAGAAATAGTTATATCATCAATCATCCCCAGTTCCATCAATGTAAGATTGATTTCGGGATGCCTTACCTTTTTTAGTGTTTGCCGAATCTGCTCTTCAGAAATATTATTAGCCATTGTTTTCTCCTATGCTTCCTTTTTCTGTGATAATCCTACTCACTATCATTTTGACCAAAATAAGACCAATAAAGATGACATGGATACCAGGCAGACACACCTTTTTGTGCCTGCCCGCTCTCAATGCTCAGTCAACTACTATGGCAAGAATATCGGCCCGTTGGACGATTAAATACTCCTTACCTTTCAGCTCTACCTCGTCCCCTACGTACTTACCATACAGAATCTTGTCCCCAACTTTCACCTTCTCCTGAAGATCTTCGTCAGTTCCTACGGCTACCACTTTGCCAAGTCTCGGCTTTTCCTTCGCAGTATCCGGAATAATGATTCTCCCTGACCTACTCTCTTCCTCTTCTATCCTTTCAACGACCACACGATCATCTAATGGTTTAAGTTCCATGATGAACACCTCCTTTATTTATTTATCGAATACCCAACAATCTATCAATCTCTGGCTTATTGAAGCCCACCACCGGACGATTATTTATGAATACTACCGGTACGCCCCGATGTCCCCGACGAGCGAGGTCCCTTGCCGCATTGGCATCTCTGGAAACATCAACTTCCCGAAATCGAATACCTTTCTGTCGCAAATAACGTTTCACCTTCTCGCACCATGGACATGTAGACGAGGTGAAAACAATTACCCTCCGTTGTACTTCTGATTTATTCATACCTATTTCTCCTCTGATTATCGTCCGTTCTTTATATTACTCTTTTTTTGTATAGTTTCTCTCACCAGCATGCACTGGCACGTCAAGCCAGTTTTCCTGATCTATAAAAGGACAAGCATAAAACTCACTATAGGCACACCACGGGTTATATGCCTTATTGAAATCTAAAATCCATTTCCCCTCGGTGGTATAATGCTCCTCAATATCGAGATCGATGTATCGCCCCGCCCCGTAGGTTTCATTACCGCTGGTTTTATCCCGAAAAGGAACAAACAAACGCCCTTCTTGCGGATCGCTTTTATAAGCCTGGAGTTTGCATTCCTTAGTACCTATCTTGAATCTAAACTCACCCCATCGAAGAAACTCTCGTTCGTTGCCTTGAGTGTCTTGTATTTTTAATATCCTTTTCTCTTTATATTTGTGGAGTTCAATCTCGAACCGAAAATTTGGGCCAGGGAGATAATAGTCGAGTCCTTTGAACTGCCGGCGTTCTTCAGAGGAAATTGGAGAGCTATAATGGCTCGAAAAAAATATATCCTTCTGTTCACGCTCCTTTTGAATCATTTCCTTCCATTTAGAAACTTCCATATTATTTTTACCTCCTTTGTTCACAAAACCTTTTTAGATCCTGTTAAGTGTTTACTATATATCTGTAGCAATGGCATTTTTTAATTTTTCCCTGAAATTAAATATATGCCCTTTTTAAAGCATATCGTCATGGTCTATTTTTCTAAAAAACTTCTTTTCAAAATAGAATGTCCTCTCTATCTCATTTCTAACATCTTCTAAGCTCATGTGCATATACTCCCTAAAATGCTTCGGAAGAACTGATATAAGTGCGTTTTTTCTTGCTGCTCTGAATACTTCTTCATACAACTTCTCTCTGTCATTCACAAGATGTATCACATCATAAAGTAAAACCACATCAACAGATTCGTCGGGCATTGGAATTTTAACATCTTATGCAGTTTCTATTCTTTTTATATTTTTTAACCCATCTTGCTTAGATCTTCGCATTAATTCACTCAATGATATCTTGTTCGTATCCACCTTGCCCGACTATCCTTGCTACAGGAATTCCCTAATTGCCTATTCTGCAACCAAAGTCTAACACTACTTGATCTTTTTTTATTCCCACATCTCTTAAGACTTTTACGCTATATTTCATCAGCCAAAATTAATTATCGTTAATTTTATTTGATAATCCTCGACCTTTTTTACAACTAGATTCTCCATTCTTCTCTAACTTCCTTAAGAACTAGTATTCATTTTTTTAAAATTTAAAATGTAACCTTTATCATAGTTATCATCATGTATGAGTTTTTTAAAAGATTTTTTTTCAAGATGAAAGTCTGCTTTTTCTATTTCTTTTATAACATCCTCTAATCCCATATGGGCAAGCGTCCATAAAGGATCGTCAAACTTGTGGTGCTTTGGATAGACCGAAAGAAGAGCACCGGGTTTTAAAACTCTACGAATTTCGTCCAATATCTTTCTCCTCTGATCCATATAATGCAAAACATCATAAAGCAAAATCAAATCTACAGATTCATCCTCTAACTCAATTTTCAACTCTTCTTGTGTATTCATTGGCTCTATATTCTTTAGCTCCTCGGATTTTGCTATATGCATCAATTGGTTTAAAGCTTCCCTGTCTTTATCTACTGCATACACCTTGCCTTCTTTTCCCACCACTTTTGCAACTGGGATTGTGTAGTGACCAGCTCCGCATCCAAAATCTAATATGACTTGCCCCTTTTTTACACCAACTTCCTTTAGGAATATTGTCCCTTCCTCTGTCAACCATCTTTCTAAGTCTGTCTTCACAGTTTTATCCTTTTATTGAAAAATATGTACATAACACATCAAAAATAAATTACTTTAATCTGAGCATCCAGCCCAAGCTATACTGCTCAAGTAAATCCACAGCTTCCAGTACCGCAACTTGCAGTGCCGTGAGAATCATAACTATTAGAGGCAAAAGAAGATAAAATTTTTCCTGGCTTTGGTGTCTTGCAGACTGAGCCGAGCCTATCTCTTGATTTATAGATTGCGGCAGTCAAACATGCAGGACCACCGCCAATAATAATTATATCCTCCATAATGTCATTTGTTATAAAATTAACTCCTCCTGTTTCTTTAAATATGCGGTCCTATCTTTCGCTTAAGATCCGATTCATAGCTTGGTGTAACTCCAATAATTTGATCCACCAACTCGCCGTTCACATAAAGATTCAATGTAGGTATACTCCTGATACCATATTTCATAGCTGTTTGCCGCCCTTCGTCTACATTCAACTTACACACCTTTAAACTTCCCTTGTACTGTTTAGCTATTTTCTCAAGCACTGGTGCAGCAATCAGACAAGGTCTACACCAGGGAGCCCAGAAATCAACCAGAACAGGAATATCCGATTGAATTACTTCACTCTCAAAATTTCCGTCGCTAACACTAATCGGTTTTGCTTCTTCCATCTCTAAATTCCTTTCCTGTTTTAAATTTTTTGCTTTAACACTTAGGTGATCTTTTGATTCACCTACATCTTTTTCAATACCTACATTCTGTTTAATCTGTTTCTCTGAGACATTCTCGTTCGAACCTTTCCCGCACCCCAAAACTAAGGTTATGCATAAAACGCCTGTAAAAATCAATACCTTCTTCATAGATTCCCCTCTTTCTCTATATTACATACTTTTCATCTTTTTCTAAAATTAAATATATGCCCTTTTTGAAGTTTGTCGTCATGGTCTATTTTTCTGAAAAGCATTCCTTCAAAATAGAATGTCTTCTCTATCTCATTTCTAACATCTTCTAAGCTCATGTGCATATACTCCCTAAAATGCTTTGGAAGAACTGAAATAAGCGCGTTTTTTCTTGCTGCTCTGAATACTTCTTCATACAACTTTTTTCTGTCATTCACAAGATGAATCACATCATAAAGCAAAATAACATCAACAGATTCGTCGGGCATTGGAATTTTAACATCTTCTGCAGTTTCTATGCTTTTTATATTTTTTAACCCATCTTGCTCAGATCTTTGCATTAATTCACTCAATGATATCTTGTTCGTATCCATCGCATACACGTATCCACCTTGTCCGACTATCCTTGCTACAGGGATCGTATAATTGCCTATTCTGCAACCAAAGTCTAACACTACTTGATCTTTTTTTATTCCCACATCTCTTAAAACTTTTACGCTATACTTAGTCAGCCAGAGGTCATTATCGCTCATTTGCTAATCCCACACATGCAAGTTCCCATATAAGTTCATGACACTGAAATAGAAAGAATAACATTCTCCAGAAAACTTGCGAGAACACCAATAGGCTTCATCCCCTGAATTTTTGGTGGTTCTTGAACAATTCATTTTTTAATTGGTCTTGACACAGTCTCCTTTTTAATGAACCAATGTTCATAAATAATATAATGAACATATTTTAATATTATCAATTATTCTTTTATAGCACAAATAAATTAACCACTATTTATAGTTTCCTACGTTTTTGTCTATTCTATATTTTCACTTTCCGTTTAGTATAAATATATGCATTCCCTTCAATTTTCAGCTTTTAACTCATTTTCTATATAATTCCATATCTTCTTTATCTCCTTTGCAATGTCACCATTTGAAAACTCAACCACTGATTGTCCCTGAACCATCGCCTGGGTTACAATCTTGTCGTAACGAATTCTTCCTATGAAATTAACATTTTCAATTTGGCAAAATTTCTCAATCTGGTCAGAAATATTGATATTCAAATCATACTTATTCACGCAGACAAATGTGGGAATATGAAAGTGACCGTATGAAAGTTGTACAACACGCCTCAAATCATGCAATCCCGAAAGAGTCGGCTCGGTAACAATAAGCACTGCATCTGCTCCGGTTATCGAAGAAATAACAGGACAACCAACACCCGGCGCTCCATCAATGATTACAAAATCCAGTTTCTTTTCTTCCGCTAAAAGTTTTGCCTGCTGCCGAACTAATGAGACAAGCTTTCCAGAATTTTCCTCAGCAACTCCCAGCTTTGCATGTATCAAGTGTCCAAATCGGGTCTCGGAAATGAACCATTCTCCGTTCAAGTGTTCTGTAAAATCAATAGCATTAAACGGACAAAAATGTACGCAAACAGAGCAACCCTCACAGGAAATTGGATCAACAACATAATTCTCATCTATCGCATCAAACTGGCAGACTTCACGGCATCTGCCGCATTCGGTGCATAGATCTTTATTAATGTAAGCTATTTTGCCACCGTAAAACTCTTCACGATATTTAATCTCTGGTTTTAGAATCAAATGAAGGTCTGCCGCATCCACATCGCAGTCAGCCATAACTTTACTCTTTGCCAATGACGCAAATGCTGCAGTGATACTTGTTTTCCCGGTACCGCCTTTGCCACTAATGATCGTTAATTCCTTCATACGGTCACCATACTTTCAATTTTCTCGTACAGGTCGAGAAATCTATTTCTGTATTCAGGATAAATGTCAATTATAATTTTACCTCTCGAGTATGCTTCAGCAATTTTTCTGTCATTTTCTATTTCCATTAAAATTGGGATATTTTCTGCCTCGCAGTATTCTCTGACCTTATTATCACCAATATCGGAACGATTAATCACAACTCCGAATAGTATGCCCAAAGTGCGAACCATCTCCACCGCCAATATTAAATCATTCAAACCAAACGGTGTAGGTTCGGTAGCGAGGATAACAAAATCACTTCCCTTTACCGCTTCAATTACAGGACATGATGTGCCCGGAGGTGCATCAATAATCACAATCATGCTATTAGCCGTTCTGTCTTTTACAGCTCGAATGAGTGGCGGTGACATGACCTCACCAATATCGAGTAGCCCATGAACAAATTTAATATCGCCATTTTCTCCCTCTTCGGTCACGCCAACAACCCTTTCTTTTTGCGCAATACAATTTTCCGGGCAGACCAGCCAGCAACCGGCACATGAATGACACAATTCGGGAAATACAAGAACACTATTTTTGATGACCACAATGGCGCTAAATTGACAAATTTCCTGACATTTACCGCAAAATGTACATCTGCTTAAATCCACATAAGGAATAGACACACTAACTTTTTCAACTCGCAAAATTTCTGGCTGTAAAAAAATATGAGAATTAGGTTCTTCAACATCACAATCTAACAATTGAACGTTTTCGCCCAACGATTTCGCAAGGTTTACTGCAATTGTTGTTTTGCCGGTTCCGCCTTTTCCACTGGCAATTGCAATTTTCAATGTTTTATCCATAATAATATCCGTTACTATTAATACAAGCTAAAATCATTCTTTTAATTCAGGTATTTCCTTCGGTCTATCGCCGGATTCCCTTCGTTCAACGAGGTCATAAATTCTATCAAATGATTTCATAACCGTATCTATAATAAGCGATAAAGAGTCCGATTTCACAACGACTGGCTGAATTCTGGTTTTTGCGCTTATTTTCAAAAAGTTGGGGCTCATTCTTCTGCCTATGATAACATCAGCATCATTAATTATCGCCATAACTGCTTTCATCTTTTCTAAAATTCCATGTTTACCATCTACATCAGGTGATGTATTTTCTCTATTTCCGGCTAAATTAAAATTCCCTTCATCAAAAAGATCGTATATATAGAAATGTTCTGCCTCACCCATATGGCCTGGAGAAATGTTTTCTCCGTCATTCGTTCCAATAACAACTCTCAATTTCCTCATTTTACTCCTCATGTTTTAGCAATTTCACAATGTCATACGCCTTCGCGACTGTCTAAATTCGTTAAATGCGCTATATACAATTAATCATTAAGTACATTTTCAAGAATCCGTTGTCTATTCCCCATCAGAACCTCGAATTACGCAACACTTTAATTACAATAATAAAAATACCCCCTAATACCATAACTATACAAAGGATTTGCCCCATACTTAAAGGGCCTAATATAAATCCAAGCTGAGAATCAGGTTGGCGCACAAACTCAATAAAGAAACGCACAAATCCGTATCCAATAAGATATAATGAGAGAAAAAAACCATCGGAAACTTTTATTTTTCTCAAACTCCATAGAAGTATAAAAAGAAATATCCCCTCAAAAATAGCCTCATAAAGCTGAGAGGGATGGCGAAGTTGATGTGTTGGATCCAGGGGGAAATACATTCCCCATGGTACATCGGTTACACGACCATAAAGCTCGCCATTAATAAAGTTGCCCAATCTGCCAAAGGTATATCCCAAAGGAATCGCGGGACATAAAAGATCCGCTAAACGCCAGAAATTCACTTTATGCTTATTACAAAAGAGGCTTGAAAATAAAATAACCCCGATAACTCCACCATGATAAGACATTCCAGAAATCCCTGTGAAGCGGCAGCCTCTTGAAAAATCAAAAGGAATAATTATTTCTAACGGATTATTAACAAAATATTTAAAATTGTAGAACAATACATATCCTAATCTTCCACCAATAATGACTCCAAGAATAGCCCAAATAAAATAACTATTTATCGTATCTTTAGAATATCCAAGTTTTTCAGTTCTAACTCTATATAAAACCAGATAATAAACAATTGCAAAGGCAACGATATACATTAAACCGTAATAGCGCAGTTGAAATGAACCAATCGTAACAAGAGTAGGTTTAATGTGTTCCGGTATATGATTCCACCAACTCAAAAAATTGCTCATCTTTTAGTAATTGATACAGTTCCATCTTTTAATTTGAAAATTTTCCATATAATAAAAATCCCTTCAGCAATAACAATAAAAGCTTAGTTCTTAATATACAACGCTTTGTATATAACACTAAAGGCAAGAACCATGACAAGTACGGCAAGTCCAACTTCTAACCATGTTGGTTTTGCCTTTATCGAAATTCCACTCCCAGTTCTTGCTCCTACCACTGATCCAATCAGAACACAAAGTGCTGGTAACCAAACGATGTTCCCGCGATGCCAATATATTACCATAGCAGCAAGAGATGTGAAAATCGTTACAAATAGTGAAGTGGCTATTGCTTTATGAACGTCTTGCTTCATTGCTTTCAGAAAAGGTGGGAAAAGAGAACCACCACTACCACCTCGCATTCCTGTTATTAGATTCAGGAAAAACGGTATTAAAATAAAGTTCTTGGGACTTGCGGCAAGCGCTTGTGAGATTCTTGGAGCAATTTTATCAAGGTACATTCCAAACGCTGTCAAAATTGCTGTAATTACAAAAATAATGGCTAAAGCTAATTTTGGAATTAATCCAACAGAGAGAGCTCCAGCTATTGAACCTAAGGTGCCCCCAACAATTACATAAATACAAATTCTTTTATTAATGTTTTTCCTATGGATTACTACACCTACAAAAGATGAAAAGGGAATAACAAACAAATTTATTCCAAAGGCGCTAATAAGAGGAAGCCCAGCAAGATTAAGCAATGGTATTCTTACAGAACCACCACCTATTCCAAACATACCGCTCATAAAACCAGCTACAAGCCCGATACACAAATAAATAACAAACTCAGAAAGTGTTAGCATACTCTAATTTTCTTTCACAAACAGTAGCGGAAAAACAATGTCGCTTAAACAGCATGGTATCCAAACAGCTATAAAAAGAAATATAAAAACAACAATGTACATTAACCAGCTTAATGACCCTCCAACAGCCATAATAATATGAAAAAGCGATGCCCATGTGCTTAACAAGACATGTCCGGCATGAGGAAATTTTGTTGATGGTTTGAAATACGCTATTGCAATACCTATTAATGCTAACGGGTTAACCAGCCACCACTTTTCAATAAAACCTATGTGAACACCCCTGTTTGGCATATCTAGTAAAACCTCTCCTAAATAAGGAATTAACGAATCACTTATCGTAGCAATACCTATAGAGCCTGTATAACCAATAAGCAACAGCACCCAAATATTGCATTTAATTTTAGAAAGCCCGCACTTGTGAAGATCATACATTGAAGCCGTAACAATAGCACTCAAAATAACATGAATAGGATGAAGTATGTAAAATATTTTATAAGATAATTCGGATGACGCTTTTCGGAAAAGTAACATTATAATTATTCCGGTAACTGCTCCAAAAAGTGTAAAAGGAGAATGTCTCCTCAATTCATATAATATTTGTTTAAGCACTTTTTATCTTTTCTGCTATTTTGGAAATACTTATTGAAACATCTGCCTCTTTATCTTGAAGGACAATCGGTTTTCCAATATCTGCTCCTTTTCTTGCATCTACATTAATAGGGATCCTTCCTAAAAAAGTAACACCATTTTGCTCTGCCTGAGCTTCGCCTCCACCCGATCCAAACAGGTCTATCTTGTATCCACATTTTGGGCACTTAAAACCGGACATATTTTCTATAATACCTATATCATGTATTTTCATGGTCTTCGCCATATTTATCGCTCTCCTTGAGTCGATCAAGGATATCTCTTGAGGTGTTGTTACAATTACCGCCATCTCGGGTAACATTCTCTGAGCAATTGTAAGAACCTCATCTCCTGTTCCAGGTGGAAGGTCAGCTATTAAAAAATCCAGCTCCCCCCATTCAACATCACCGAGAAATTGTTCAATTGCCTTTGAGCGAAGAGGACCTCTCCAGATAACGGCCTGATCCGGGGGAATGAAACTGGCAAAGGACACAATTTTCAACCCAGCCTTTTCTTGTGGAATTATTTTGTTGCCGTTTGAAGCAGGAACTCCCGTAAGACCTACCATCTTTACAACATTCGGCCCCGTAATATCTGCGTCAAGAAGCCCTACTTTATAGCCTTTGAGATGAAGCGAATAGGCAAGATTCACACTCACGGTTGTTTTACCAACTCCACCTTTCCCGCTGAAAACAACCACCTTGCGCTTCACTCCTCTCAAATTATCGGATATCTTTTTATTTTGTCCCTCAATCTTCTTTTTCTGTTCTTCAGTAAGCATTAATGTCTCCTTATAAAACTTTTTTTAATACATAAAATCTAATGAACTTAAATTTTTATTATCATCAAAAGTAAGATATTTATAAACCTCACCTGTAATTACCATCTTTTTACTAAATTTCACTTAAATATTCTGCGACGGAAAGTGCAGCAATAGTTCCATCTCCACAGGCTTCATCAATTTGACGAAACTTCTTTGAGCGAACGTCACCGGCAGCAAATACTCCGGGCAGCGATGTTTTCATATATCTATCTGTGATGATATAGCCATAATCATCCAATTCAACTGTATCTTTCCCTGACGATATCTTTTTAGATAAAAATTTCGTGCTTGGTAAAAAACCTACATAAACAAAAACACCTTCAACATCAATCTGCTTTTCATCTCCACTTGAACGATCCTTCACTGTAGTAGATTTCACAAAATCATCGCCATTAATTGATAAGAGTTGGTGATTAAGAAAGAATCTCGTGTTTTCGTGATTTTTCAATCTTTCTTGAAGTATTTTTTCAGCATTCATATAAGGTAAAAATTCCAAAAACTTTATGCTTTTTACGTGATTTAGAAGAGATTCTCCTTCTTGCAAACCTGAGTTTCCACAGCCTATTACAGCAACATCCTTATCTCTAAATAGCGGCCCGTCACAAGTCGCACAATAAGATACACCTCTGCCCATAAATTTATCTTCACCGGGAACGCCCAGTTTTTTAGGTACACTTCCTGAGGCAATTATAACTGCGCGAGCGAAATATTCGTTTCTTTCTGTTTTCACCTTGATTTTTTTTTCTGTGGTTTCAATGTTTTTCACCTCATCAAACTCGCTGAATTTTACTCCAAATTTCTCTGCTTGCTTTTTGAACTTATTCACCAGGTCTATTCCTTTGATCCCATCAGGAAATCCCGGATAGTTCTCCACCAAGTCGGTTTCTGCTGGAAGCCCCCCAACTATTGCTTTTTCCAACAAAAGCGTATCCTTTCTATCTCTTGAGGTATAGATTCCTGCTGTTAAGCCGGCAGGACCACCACCAATAATTACGACATCATGAACTCCATTACTCATTCTACATTTCCTCCATTTTCAATCAATTTACAATTCGACAACATTAAAACTTACTCATCATAGAGTTTAGTCAAGATTTTCACAAAAAGGTTACACTTATAACAACATCTATTGCGAGCTAACAATTTCCCTCATTTAACTTATTAACACATTAATGCCAATAGTCTTAAATTTTCAAACTTTCAATCCTCTTACTGCGAAATACACCAGTGTTAAATTGATTATTTATTAAATATAAATTTTTCTCCCTAAGGGCAAAAATTCTTTTGTGCCACCTCCATGTTCAATAACATCCAATACTCTTTCATCTCCTTTGTTAAATACTGCGCCAAATATTTTCTTAACATTTCGATATTTTAACATATCTTTATTCATAATTGATGACGGCCCCAAGAGAAAAACATCACAGAATTTCTTTGTGTTATTTATGATATTTAAAAAGCTTTTGTTAAAAATAGTGGTTGCGGAAAGTATTATTGCATCTGCTTCATTTATATAGCTCATTTCTAATGCTATATCAGTTAGGCAGGAGTTTTTCTTATTCCTATCAAAAATTGAAATGCTTAAATTTTTCTCCCTAAACTTTTTTAGTAAAGGCTTAAAGAGACCGACCATAATGATATTCTTATAATTCTTAAAATCCATAGCATCAAAGATGTCACCCGTTTTTGTACGATAATTTGAATAGTTGAATTTCCCGTTGAAATAGGCATTCAAAATAATTCTATATTCGGTTTTATTTAAATCCAAATTTTCCAAATAATCAATCATAGGAGTAACATTATATGATAAATTAGCACAAACACCAATGTTCCCGTTTTTCAATAACAATGCAGAATATTTAGTTCCACAAACGACCTTATCAATTTTTGAAATATCAAAACCATGTTTATCAATAAAATATTTTAGCGGCTCTTTTGTTAGCTTTCCCATATTTAAAGAAAATACTTCTCTAATCTATCAAATGCTTTATTTATAATGTCTCCCGAAACACAAAAAGACATCCGTAAGTGTCTCTCTCCCGTTGGTCCAAAAGCTATTCCTGGTGTCGTAGATACTCTTGCCTCTCTTAACAACTTTTTACAGAATGACGTTGAATCTTTACCTTCTTCCAACAGTATTCTGGGAAACATAAGATAAGAGCCGCCAGGTTTCTGATATTTAAAAACATTATTAAGTTTATCAAGACTTTTGCACATTAAATTACGTGTAGAGAGATAATGCTCTTTAAACTTCAAAATGCAATCCTGTGATCCTTTTAGAGCAGCTAATGCCGCATATTGCGAAACTACAGGTGCACAAATTGCAAAAGGAATATGCGCCTTCTTTATTTGCGGAATATACTCCTCGTCAGCATGAAGGTAGCCAATGCGCCAACCGGTCATTGCGTAGGTCTTTGTAAAAGTATAGCAGCTAACTACATTCTTCCTCACATCAGGAATTGATGCTATACTAAAATGTTCATTACCATCAAAAACAAAATATTCGTAGGCTTCATCCGTAATTACCATCAAATCATTTTCAAGGGCAATTGATGCTAATTGGTGAAGTTGCTCTTTAGAAAAAACAGTACCGGTAGGATTACTTGGGCTGCAATACATTATTGCTTTGGTTCTCTGAGTTATTGACTTTTTTATTCTATCAATATCAAGGACGAATCCCTCTTTTTCAAGTAAGGGGATAAGCACAGGTTTTCCAGATGCCAGAATCACCTGACGAATATGAGTGGAATAAGTTGGAGTAGGCAAAATAACTTCATCCCCTGGGTCGATTAAAGCCATCACAGCTGCTGCCAATCCCTCAATCGCTCCGACTGTTACCAATATTTGAGAAACATTAGCTTCAATATTATTATCTCTCTTGAGCTTCTTAACTATCTCTTCACGTAATTCCAATAGCCCTTCACTTTCAGAATATCCACCTGCCTTTCCATTCCTAATTGCTGAAATTGCAGCTTCTTTTATATGCACAGGGGTATCAGAAGTTGGCTTCGCCCACGATAAAAAAGATACATTTTCTACCTGTTTGGATAGTCTTGTCATCTCGTGGATTGCAGACCCCTGTATTTGACTAACTCTGTTTGAAATCTTACAATTTTTACCCATAGTATCTCTTCTCACTTTTAATAATTATCGTATGCCAATGATTTTAGCTTTTCATAAATAGTTCCATCAGGAAGCATATAGTCCTGATGTAATTCTCCGCTCTATTCCAAATGATAACGAATGCAACTTTCCCAATCTCCCTTACAATATAACTCTATCCAACTTTTATCCAATTCTCCTTTATAATAATATCCTTTCACCGGACACGAGTAAAAGCATTTAAATTCCTTGGACAATACTTTTAACTTGCGGGACTTTTTGCACTACCATACTTCTTCTGCAAATTCCCTGTTTTACAATGTATCACAACAAAACCGCCTTCCCCAAATCCGTCTTTGTAATTCTGTACATTTTTTATATCATCGAGATTTCCAAAAACAGTTTGATAGACTTTTTCTATTATAAAGCCAGTTTTTTTTAGTAATGATATAACCTCAATGGTAGAATAAAAGGTTGCGATTCTATAAAATATATTTTCATATTTAAACTTTAGATAAATATTACCTAAAGGGCTTTCCTTATCGACAAAGCCAATAATAAATGATCCCTTAGGTTTAAGAATTCTTTCCACTTCCAATAAAGATTTTTCTGCATCATCGAGGAAACAAACTGTCGTTACCATCAACGAAAAATCAAAACTATTATCTTTAAACGGTAGATTTTCACCAACTCCTCTACAAACTTTCAAGCTCCTTTTTGTTGCCAACTTTAACATTTCAACAGAAGGGTCAATACCAATTTCAATATCGAGGGGTTCAGCAAACAATCCGCTTCCTATGCCAATCTCAATTCCATTTCCATCTTCAGGCATAACATGCTTTATTACTTCTAATTCTGATTGATAAGCATATTTATTTCTATCAAACCATTTTTCATATTGTTGATAATTTTCATCAAATGGTCTCATTTTGGGCATAAAAATCGCTCCTTATAAAAATATTACTACTCAGGCAATAACTCTATTATCTTCCCAGCGCCTCCCTCGACATACTTTTCAGGATAAAGCGATTTTATTTCATCTATATATTGAGTGCAGTGAGTGGGGCAAACTATTTCCAGGTCTTCAATCAGGTCGAATTTATTAAAACCATGAAAACCACCGATTAGAGCATAGGGGTTACCGAACTGCGATGCTGCTTCTAGAATATTCCCTATTCCCGGATGTGAACATCCCACAATTATGACTGACCCTTTTTCAGTTTTGATAACCAATGATTGTTCAATACCTTGTAACTCACCAGTAGAAAAAACATCCTCGTGAATTTTTAAAGATTCAGTCACATGGATTACTTCTTTTACTCCATGAACGCCTCTGAATGAAACTGGAGCATAAACTATAACATTGTTATTCAAATTAAGAAATGCCGAAAGCCCGCCTGTATGATCAAAATGAGCATGAGAAATAAAAACTTCATCAATTGAGGCTGGTTCAATATTTAGTTTTTTCATATTTGATAGAAGTATTTTACCATTCGTCCCTGTATCGAAGAGAATTCTTTTACCTACAGGTCGAGGTAACTCTACAAGACACGAAAATCCCCAATCAGCCTTAAGGCCCTTTTTATAAACGGTATTATCGTAAATAATAGTAACTCTCATCTTTTCCTCAATTCTATTATTTTAATACAGGATTTTACAAGTTTTTCAAGTTCTTTATCTTTATATTTAAACTCGGTAATAATTTCCCTCAATTCATCTGATAATCTTTCTAACCCCCAAAATATTCTTCTCCTGGTCTCTTTAACACTATTCCTTTTGTAATAAAAAGGTAGGTTCACATCAAAAAAGGAAATGCTATCAGCTTCCCTTAGTAAATTACCTTTTATACTTCCTCCTTTTTCATGACAGCGAACAAGATCATATACTTCTTCTGCAAACCCTTTGTCAGCATTACAGTTCTTCATTATTTCCTTTAATATATTCGCGCTGTTGGATGCATGAGATTTCTTAAAATCATTATAATTTCTATAGTCGCTTTGTCTAACTTTACAATTTTCAATGGCTCTTTCTATATCATGACCCAATGCAGCTATCTGTAATGCAATATCAGAATTGGGCTTTATCCTAATCAACCATTCTAAGGTATTCTTTGAGTGTATTGGGTCCTCGGGAATCATGGATTTTTCGATAGTTTTCTCAATCTTCATTTTTATACAATTAATGTCATTCATATTTATATAGAGCCGCAATCCTCCTAACGTTTTCAATATTCATTAAAAGAGCAATTATTATAAGGATTAAAAGAGGTAGGTTTACCAAAGAGCCGAGAAATATGATAAACAATCTAACATCCCGACCAATCCTAAAATAGTAACCTTTTGACCCAATTTTTCTCTTCATCAAACCATCATATTTATCAGCTGTATAACTATTCATGAAAGTGCCAATAATTGCTAAAAAACCGATAAAAAGATAAAACAAATTTCCACTTGAGGAAAAGACATAAAAAGTTAGCCCAAAAAGGAGAAAAGCATCAGCATACCGATCAAGAACAGCATCAAACCATCCACCAAAATCGGTTTTTTGGAACTTCAATCTCGCTATCTCTCCATCGCATCCATCAATAATAGATGATATTTGTGCCAGTACTCCTCCAATAACTAAACTTAGATATCCGCCTAAAAAAAAGAAAATAGCAGATGCGCTACAAATAGCAAAAGAAAGAAAAGAAACAGAGTTTGGTGAAATATCAGTTCTTACAAGATACCTTGAAATTTCAGTAGATATGGGTCTATTTAAATATCTTGATACAGGTCCATCGGAAGATTTTTTCAAAATTGATAAAAGTTTGCTTTCTGCCTTTTTAAATGTCTCCTCGCTATCAACATCAATCCAGTAATTATCTTTAATATCAAAAGTTTTAACTCTTCCTCTACTGGCAAGCTCTTTTACCCCACCTGAAAGGGAATCTTCTCCTGTACTGAGACTTTTTTCTATGCCGTTGAAAATTGCGGGCGAACAAAGAAAAACCCCCGTATCATAAGCATTATATTTCTCAATATTCTTCCCAATATCTACTATTTTTTTGTCCTCGATAAGAACTTTGGTAACATCTTCAAGATCAACAAGCTTATTGTCCCCAATATTATAATCTACAGACAGCATAATCTCATCATCAGCGATTTTTTTACCCTTCAATTTCAACAGTATCGATTCATCAAAGATATGATCTGCCATCAATAGAATAAAATTCTCATTAAGCAATTTTTTCGCTTTAAGAACAGATATGCCGTTTCCCTTTTCCCACTCCTCGTTTATGATATGTGATATATTTATATTTTTTGTCTGGCAAATACGGTTGAGATATTGTCTTAACTTCTCCCCGTTATATCCCGTTACCACATAGAAATCTTTTATTCCAGCGCTCTTTGCTGTTAATATTGTCCTTTCTATAAGGGAAAGTCCCAGAAGTGAAATAAGGGGCTTGGAATCACCCCTTTTTGACAATCTACTTCCTTTCCCAGCAGCTATTATCAGGCATTTCACTTAATCTTCCCTGTCTCCTCTTATAAAGGCTTCTACACGCCTATATGCTTCGTCATCAGTGAGCTGTTTTAAAGGATGCTTCATAAAATATGAAGAGGGAGAATGCAAAACACCACCCTTGCCTCTTTCAAGAGCAAGTTTGCAGCATCTAATTGCATCTATGACGACGCCCGCTGAATTAGGGGAATCTTCCACAGACAGCCTTATCTCCATATTCATCGGTATATCACCAAAAAGCTTACCTTCCATCCTTAGAAAGCATACCTTATTATCTTTTTGCCAGGCTACCCAGTCACTTGGTCCAATGTGAATATTCTCCTTATCTAATCGCTTTTCTGCCAGTTGCGACTGAACTGACTCGGTCTTTGAAATTTTTTTACTAACAAGCCTGCTTCTACTAAGCATATTGAGAAAATCTGTATTGCCACCCGTATTTAGCTGATATGTTCTTTCCAATTTCACCCCTCTCATCATAAACAAATTAGCTAAAACCCGATGCATGATAGTAGCGCCGAGTTGTGATTTTACATCATCTCCAATAATAGGTATCCCCGCTTTTTCAAATCTCTTCCCCCATTCAGGATCACTAGCAATGAATACGGGCATATTATTTATTAATGCTACCCCTGCATCCAGGGCGCATTCTGCATAAAATTTAGATGCTTCTTCAGATCCTACCGGAAGATAATTTAAAAGAATTTCTGCTCCTGACTCTTTCAATGTATTTATCACATCCTCTCTTGTAGCCTCTTTTTCATCAGACAGGACAAATGTGTATTTATCATCATAGTCTCTCATATGCTCTGCGATGCCATCTAATATCTTGCCCATTTTTACATTAACACCTGAATTAGGGATGTCTTTACAGAAAATTGTGGTACAATTTGGTGGTGCAAAGATGGCTTCAACTACATCCTTACCCACTTTTCTTTTATCTACATCAAATGCGGCTACTACTTCTATATCGTAGGGTTTGTAACCACCAATATCCCAATGCATCAGCCCAATTGCTTCTTTGCTATCCTTGTCTTTATAGTATTCAATACCTTGAATTAACGATGATGCGCAATTTCCAATACCAACCAAAGCGATTTTAATATTACTCATCTTTATACCTCCTATATTTAAATTGATTTTTCACATTGTACTTAAAAAATGAAAAAGATATACTCCAGAAAATTGGGGTAAAGTTATAAAATGATTTAATGTAGTGCTTTTAGGTGTGATGTTTGTATATAAAAAAACCCTTTTTCAAAGAGTAATTAACACCTGAAAATTGCAAAATCGGGTTTATCATTCCGCAAGATATAATTTCCTCCATTCTTACATCATATTCAGAGATATTTATAAAATCTAAAATTGAAACCTTCATCTTATTATTAACTCTTTGGGGAGTAAATATGTTTCATTTTGATATTCAATTTTTACTAATTCTGAGTTTCTAATCATTTGTTCAATAGTACCTTCTTGTGAAAATTCCCGCTCAATTTCCAGCGCCTGATTTTCTCTTAAGGGATGACGTGAACAAATTTCATATATCGCCTCACGAGCATTTGAAAATTCACTAACACCAAACTCGCCGCTTTCTCTACTGGTTATATCCCACGATTCTCCTAAAATTTTCCGGGCAAGAAGTATCCTATCCGGGGTCGAAGGCTCAACCCATGACTCTGCTGGCGGACGAATTGGTGCTGCTACATATACTCTGTCAGGTCTGATTCTATCTAAAGCAATTTTGGTTCTGCTTAATGTTTCTTTGGTATCATTCAAATCCTTTACCAGCATCACTTCAAGCCAAATTTTACCTGGATACTCTTTCTTAAAATCAATTAGCCCCTGAAGCATCCTGTCAAAGGTAATATTTTTATGTGGTCTGTTGATTTTTTTATATATTTCCTGCGTTCCGGCATCCAGTGTTGGCAAAACAACATCCGATTCTTTCAAATCAGTTCTTACATCTTCACGGTAAAACAAAGAACCGTTTGTAATTACAGCAATTGGTAATGAAAATTCTTTCTTCGACTCATGGATTAGCCATCCAAGGTCTTTGCAAAGTGTGGGCTCTCCATCTCCAACAAAAGTAATATAATCAGCTGTTGCTTTTTCTATAACTTTTCTTATATCATTTAATATCTCTTCTTTAGGATAAAAACTCTCGCGTTTAACTTGAAGATGATTTGTCCTACCAAGCTGACAGTAAACGCAAGAATAGGAGCATGTTTTGGGAGGAATCGGACTTACACCGACTGATCTCCCTAATCTTCGTGATGGTATTGGACCGTATGCAAACAATCTATAATATCTTAGAATTACACAATATTAAATATAATAACGGTTTGGCTTTGAGCAGCCGGGCTTTTGAAGCACCGTTCTTGTCAACCATAACCGAAGTTTATTTGTTGTAATTGCTTTCATTTTACCATCATCTACCCGCTTGCTTATAGCCGTTGTTGGCAGCCGTATTTTTTATTCTTTTCTTTCTTTCTCGTTTATAAAAGTCCAGTGTCAGGAAAACTATAATTGCAATAATTGTCAGGTACAGAAACTTTGGGATTTTAAATTCACGATACATTTTCCTGTAACTATCGTTGAAAATTAACATTGTAGTAGAAGTCCCAACTGTCAAGCTGATGATTATTAATGCTTTTGGTACAATTGCCCCAATTGAATACACTAAAGAATGTTTGTTGCTTGGAAGTTTGTAGAATAGTTTAAAAAAGTCATTTGGATTGTTGAAATGAAAAATCGAAATGAACTCTCTCAAGTTATTTTTTTCGTCAACCTTGATGGTCTCTATGGTCTTGAAGCAATAAATGTATGCGGTGTAAGTCAATAGACATAAAGCTAATATTTGAATGGTCAGAATACCAGTCCACCCGAAATTGAAAACAGAAACCATTAGGTTTGTTTCTCTTTTCAGGTCAGGGATGTATTTGTAAGTCGTAAAAACGTCATAGAATCTACTAATGACCATCAGAATTGATATAGTTAGAAATTTTTTCAAGATAATCTTTTTATATAGCTGCCAACTCACAAATATGAATAACTATAAAATCAATATCATAAGGATTATAGTATAGTAATTGCGTCCATCGGACAGACAGAAACACAAACGCCACAACCGGTACAAAGATCTTCGTTCACCGATGCAATTACATCTACAATTATGGCATTAAAGGGACATTTAGATTCACATACCCTACATCCTGTACATTTACTTTCGTCTATACGTGCAACAGGTTTTAATCTCTTTTTTATAGAATCTTGTTGGGATTTGTAGGTAGTTTGCTCCTTTTCTTCATTCCATGACGATTTAAATCTTCCACTACTGTCAAAACTTAATTCACTACGCTCTCTAGCTAAATTTGGATATTGTGCAAAAAAATTTAGAGATTGAAAATCCTTAAAATTCCCAAATTTGCGATGACCTGTTCCTTTTCTTTCAGATACACTTCCGCTAAATAAACCAAGAGCGATTGCTCTACCTCTTCTTCTTCTCATATAAAACCCGTCTATTAATCCTCTTCGATCTCTTTAATTCTTTTCACTAATTGATCTAACTCACTTTGCAACAGAACAGCCTGCCCTTTAAGTGTAGATAGTTCATCACTCTTGCTAATTTCTGCTTCGGAAGAGGATGGGCTACTCGATACATTCACTTCTCTCATTCTACGTCCCATGCCGCCACCCATGCCTTTTCCTCCACCGATACCAAAATGATCATTTACTGATGGGGAAGCCGCTTCACTCATTGTACCGCTTTTGAATTTTTCAACCGAGTCACGAACTAAACCGCTCACCCCTGTTACAATTTTAATACCGGCTTGACTAAAAACTTGGTATGCGTTTGGACCACAATTTCCTGTTAGAACTACTTCAACATCATTCTGTGCCATCATCTGCGCCGATTGGATACCAGCACCTCCTCCAGCCTGGACATTCGGATTTCGGATTGCTTCGTATTCCATTGTGTCCGTATTAACTATTATAAAATATGTGCACCTACCAAACCGTGACTCTACCTGAGAATCTAAACCAGGCCCACTCGACGTTACTGCTATCTTCACGCTGTTTTTTCCTTAATTTACAAATATCAAATAAAAACAGTATGGACCAGGGATATTTCCCCTGACCCTGCTAAATCGAACATTAACTACTTTTCAGATTCAGACTCAATCTCAGTTAATCTCTCTCTTATTTCCTTAAGAGAATTCTCAAGATATTCCGCTTGCACTTTTAAAGCATCTACTTCTTGCTGTTTTGTCATAGCCGGAGCTGCTGGTGTACCATACGGCACTGCTGGTGCGTAAGCTGGATAAGGATACGCGGCTCTTTGCCAACCAGTTAAGCCTGTCGCATAATACTGGTTTCTCCAGCCCCAGCCGCCACCTCTGCCAAAGCCTCTACCAAAAGCTCCTCCAGCTCCCGGTATTGGGTTTGCATAACCTGGCACTGAATAGCCCGCACAGAATCCCGCTGCGCGTCCGGTCATTGGGCCCATTCCAGCTGGGCCTGTTCTGTCACCTCTTGGCATAATATACCTCCTATTTAAATTTGTTATCCTCTTGTCATTAATGCCCCACACTTAGGGCATTTTTTTTGATTACATGGTTGCCCGACGCTGTGTGGCGCTTTATAACCACAACTTAGGCAAACACAATCTCCAACTGGACCTGCAGCTTGAGGACCGCCCATACGTCCTCTTCCTCCGCTACCGCCCCGAGCGGCACCTCGCCCTGTGCCTGGACCTTGTCCCAATGGACCTGTACCATCTCCTCTTGGCATTTTATTTACTCCTTTCTATTAAAAATTTACCAACCACCATGGTCACCTCTAAATCCTTGCCCACCTCTTCTATGCCCTCTCCCAACTGAAAACCACTGGTTCAAGTGAACTATATTCCTTGACTTGCAATCTGGACATGTTTGAGGGATAGAATTGGGATTATCAAACCGCGAAACTTCTCCACAATCGAGGCATCTTATCAAATCACTGATAAACGAGAAACTACCACCTTCAATTATCAGCTCCTTAACAGCTACAATCGACTCTGCCAATTTGCCACGAGCTTTCTCAATTAAGCGGGTAAAGGTAGGTCGTGATATGCACATTATCTCTGCCGCTTTCTGATGATCTAGTCCCTCGTAATCAGCAAGACGAATTGCTTCATATTCGTCAATAGAAAGTATTATACTTTCTAAAAATCTCACAGGTACACCAATAGGTTTCATACCCTGGATTTTTGGTGGCTCTTGAACAGTTCTTTTTTTAATTGGTCTTGACATAGTCTCCTTTTTAATGAACCAATGCTCATAAATAATATAATGAGCATATGTTCATTTGTCAAGCTTTTTCTTATACCACAAATAAATTAACCACTATTTATAGTTTCTTGTGTTTTTGTCTATTCTATATTTTCACTTTATTCACTATATTTACAATGATATGAAAGAAGGACGAGAAATTATACTTGTTGGCGATAGAGTGCTTATTGAGCCGGATACAGAGAAAAACAAAACTCCGGCAGGGCTATATTTGCCGCCAGGTGTGAAAGAAAAAGAAAAGGTTCAGGGTGGATATGTGATTAAGATAGGACCTGGTTTCCCACTACCAAGCACATCAGATCTGGACAATGAACCCTGGACACAGGATAGAGAAGAACCACATTATCTCCCTCTCCAAGCTAAAGAAGGCGATTATGCAATCTTTATGAGAAAATCAGCTGTCGAAATAGAATTGGAGGGGAAAAAATATTTAATTGTCCCACATTCATACATTCTCGTCCTCATCCGAGAAGACTTTCTGGAAGATTAACTCTCCTATATGAATTCCAATATATAAAATGTACCAACATATTCAGGTACAAATAAGCAATATATTTACTATTTAATTGAGACCTATCTACGGAGCTTTCTAGAAAATTAACCTAATCAATCCAATCAATATCAACGCTTCCAAGACCTATTTCAACCGCCAAATATATCTTTCGCTCTGCTTCTTTCCAGTTTTCGCTGCGATAAATATCTTTATCTATTTCATCAAAATCATCAAGGTTTAAAGAGGATAGGAAAGACCTCTCAGCTTCGATTTCTACTCCAACATTCTTTGGAACAGAAATTTCTACAGAACCAAGCCCAACAGTTACTTTACCTTTAATGTTTTGTTGCAAATCTCCATCAAATCTTAAATTTACTGATCCAAGCCCACATTCGACATCTAAACGCGCTATATTAGCATATCCTAACCCATTCGCTTCAACACTACCCAGTCCTGATTCAATTGAAAGACTTCTTATTTCTTCCTCGTTTTCTTTCCCAAATTCTATAGTAACATCGCTCATACCGCATTCCAAGCTTAAATCATTTGCTCTCAGGTCAGTAAAATCCAGGTTTCCCTTTCCTAAACCCAGGTCTATGTCAAAAGCAGTAGGGAGTATTCTATTAAACTTGAGCTTCCAGTGGTTCTTCTCTACATCACCGGAATATCCTTTGTCTTTTTTCCCAAGACCAAAGAATGATCCCTTCTCAAACTTTTCAGTGTACAAGTGCAGCTTTCCAACGCCCCCTAGTTTCTTGTATTCAATAATTGGCTTGTATCTCTTTCTTAAATAGGACATCTCGGATTCGAGTATATAATCATTGCTATTACTGCTCATTAAATCCAAACGACCAAAACCGAATTCTATATTAACGTTGAGCTCCTTTTCCCCTTTATAAGAAATATTATGTTGCTCAACTGTAAGGTCTTCTGCATACAGCCTCGCGAACAAAATAACTGCAACCAATAATGCCTTCACTCTCATTCCTACCCTCTTGTATTTGTCATCTTCATTAATCATTAGTCTGGCTAATTTATTTACGTATTTTAATCTTTTCCAAATATTCTTAGAATTTTAATATTTCCATTGCTTGTTCTGAGTTTAATTAGGTCTCCGCCACCATTTATTTTTCCCAAGCCAGTTATGAATGTTTTCGAACCTTTTTCAGTTCTCTCTATTTTAAGCGGGAAATCTGACCTTATTTCTTTGTCTTCCCATCTATCAGTTATTTTAATTTTTGCATCCACATCCGCTTTCATATTGTCGGGGATACAAACTAAAATATCGCCACCTGAACTACTGATTTCTACAGAATTATCTTTAATCCCCTTCTTAAGAACCTTTTTTGCCTCTACATCTCCACCTGAAGTATGAGCATAAATTGCTCCAACTGCACTCGAAATAATAATATCTCCACCAGATGTGCTGGCGTCAACATCATCCAGTGCTTCCCCTATCTCTATATCGCCACCAGAAGTCTGTAATTTGCAAACTCCGGCAACCTCTTTGACATATACATCACCACCAGAAGTACTTGCATCTAAATATCTGCTGGCTTTATTGATTTTGATGTCTCCCCCAGATGTATGCAATATAATATTGCCCTGAACATCACCGACAATAATATCCCCACCAGAGGTATATAGAGATACCTTTGCTTTCATATCATCAACGCCAATATCGCCACCGGAAGTTGTTGCTGTTAATTCTTCACCTGTAACATTTGAAATGTCTATGTCTCCTCCTGACGTTCTCACCTCGCCATTGCCATTAACGTCTTGTACATTTATATCTCCTCCAGATGTGTTTGTGTACAAATTACCTTCTATATGACGAACATTAATATCACCGCCTGAAGTAGTGAGGCTCACGTCTCCTGTGCATTTTGTTGCAGAAACATCACCACCGGAAGTCTTTATAACAACTTCTCCTTTAATATCAACTACATCTATGTCGCCGCCACTTGTTCTCAGTTCAACATTACCCGAAATAGATTGAACGTCTAAATCGCTTCCTGAAGATCCTATTTTTACATCAAACTCAAGCGGTGTCTTCACGATGAATCTACTATCATATCTTCTCGATTTATCCCTGCTCTCAACAATGATTGTGTTCCCCTTCTGGACAAACTTTGCTTTTTCGCTCTGAAGTATCTTTTCGGCACTCGACTCTGAGTATGCATTAATTCTATATTTTTCTGTAATGGTAACACTGTTTCTGGCTTCACCGATGACGGATACATCTCCTGTGATATCTTTCATGACTAGATTTCCACCATCCTTAACTTCGATAATTTTTTCAATTGTGCCACTATATCGCAAACCATCAAAGTGAATCTTTTCTCCTGAAGCACACGCTAAAATGATAGGAAAGATTATCATTAGTATTATCATAATCTTTTTCATTTTTATTCTCCTTCTTCGCTGTTTTCTAAAAATTTAGTTCTTAACTCTTCTAAGATTTCTCTGGCTAAAGATCGGACTGTCTCATCTTTATCATTGGCTGAAACCAGCGCAATCACAGGAATAATTTCTTCATTATTAACTTTAGAAAGATAATCGATTGCCAATTTCCTAACCCTTGCGCTTTTGTCATGCAATGCAACCGATTTGAGCGCATCCACGATCTGCTCTGAACACTCCTTTTTATAAAGAGATCGAATAGCGTGAAGTCGGACGTCAAAATTTTCATCCTGCAGCAAAACAGCTATAATCGTAGATTCTATTTCCCTGTTTTGTACTGATTTAGAAAGCAACTTTACTGCCCTTAACCGGCGATCTGAGTCCTTGTCGTGAAGTGCAGAATACATCAACATATTTTGAATTGTTGGATTATCCAAACCACCTTTTAGTTCTATGTCCTTTTCTACTTTCACATTTACCGAGACAATCCCATCTTCGTTTTCAACATCCTTTTCCTGAAAAAGGTCCGAGATCTCCACATCGCCGGACCTAAGCATGTAATCAGCAAGCGCATTTCTAAGGCTATTTTCTTCTATTTTAGTCATTCTCGGTCTATGGCTAATAAAGCTGGCAAGCATATCCGGATCGTTTAAGAGACCTGAACTAAGCCACATTTTCCCAATAAAAATGCCAATAACAAACGTCAACCCAATTGCTATAAGTTGATATTTAGGATGGGGGAAAATTTCTGTTAATGAATCTAACATCTTCTCTATCTTATCCTTAATTTTTGACAGAATAGTATCTTTAGAAACAGAACCAATCTGGTTCAGAACCCTCAGGTTTGCTTTTTTTATAAGCTCTTTTGTAGGAACTACCACTGGATCTTTTAAAATAGCAACTTTCATTTCCTTCAGTTTATTCAATTCATGTTGACAATAAGGACACTTATTAAGATGATTTTGAAAAATTCCTCTCTCTATAGACGAAAGCTCATCGTAGAAATATAGCATCAACATTTCGCCAAATATTTTATCATGTTTCATAATTAGTCTCCATTGCTATGCTGCTACTAATAATGTTTGCAGCTTCCGCGTTGCCCTGAATAGATACCTTTTGACAGTACCTTCCGTACAATCAAGAAGGGCAGCGATATCTTTTATCTTCTTTCCTTCATAATGTTTAAGAACAAATACTACCCGTTGCTGTGGAGAAAGCTTTTTCAATGCTCTGTCTATCTCCTCGCGCATTGATGATCTATACGTTTCTCTATCTGCACTATCAGTCTCATCTGCTGGAATTGTTTCCCAAAGATAATTACTTTCACCAGGATCAACCGTTGTAATTCGCTTTCGTTTGCGGTAAAAGCTAAAAACTTGATTAGACAGAATTTTATAGATCCAGGTAAAAAACTCACTTTCAAAGCGAAATGAGCCTATATTCCGATAGATTTTAACGAAAGTATCCTGGTAGAGGTCCTCGGCATCCTGGTAATTCTTAGTAAAGTGGAAAGCCGTGCTCATCACCCTCTCGCCGTATTTATTCATGATTTGCTGGAAGGCCATTTTATTTCCACCCTGTACTTGCTTTATTAATTCAATTTCACCTTTTTCCATAAAATCCAAATCCTATTTCTTTAGACAATGAGCTTTCTATAAAAGTTGTCATGAATCACATTACTTAAATCCGATGTTAACATCTATCACATGATATTTTCCAATTATTTGATTTGTATTTTTTCTACTGTACATTCAGAGAATCTACTATGTAAAAATAATCTCTAAAATTTATGATGATTATATAAACAGAGAACCTTTTACTTTATGACAAAAAATTTGCCATATTTATCCTCTTTCCCTGTTCTGAGGTATACTAAATAGATACCCGTGGGGACTTTCCTGCCAAATTTGTCCATAAGGTTCCAATTCACTGGTTCTCTCATTGCTTCTAAACAGGATTGAATAGATTTACTCCAGACTGATCTACCTATTAAGTCAAACACCTGCAATTTTACCGGCTTATTTTCATTTAATGCACTTAAAGAAAGATTGAAAGAAAAATTAGCGCTTTCCTTTGAAGGATTTGGATAAACTGTAACCTTTTCCCTCTTAACTAACTTTTCATTTTCAACTATTGTCTTTAAAACATCTGGTATTCCCCAGCCATAAAGACTATCAGGTTCATTTGACTTAGAAGAGTAATTTTTTAGTTCATTCATAACTTCAGATGGTCCCCAATTTGGATGTCTTTCAAGTATTAATGCCGCAGCCCCGGCAATCAAAGGAGTTGAAAATGAGGTTCCTCCCCCAGTTCCATATCCATCTATAGAATAATCTCTCGCAACATAATCACGAACTCCCATTGCACATAGATCGGGCTTTATTCGTCCATCAAAAGTAGGCCCATGAGAACTGAAGCTGGCTATAATTCCATCTTCATTAACGGCACCAACCGTTAGTGCACCGTAAGCGTCTCCTGGAGTATACAATCCGCCATCTGTAAACTGCGATCGAAAATTCCCAGCCGCCGTTACGAAAAGAATTCCCCTTTCAAAAGCCCAGTTTGCCGCTTTTGTTGTAACCGCAGAATCTCCATTAAGCACGTTAAAGTCATAACAAAAACCGTCATCAAAATCACGATATGCAAGAGAGGTCGAAATAATGTCCGTCCCTAACGAATCTGCCCACTCTATTGCTGCTACGTAATCATCTTCCTCTATCCGCGTTTCTGAACGTATCCTTTCGGTCTTTGCTAATAAAAATTCAGCCCCGTAAGCTGCTCCTATTAGTGTATCGGGAACGAACCCACCAACTAAACTCCATACAGTAGTTCCATGTGAACTCTGGCCATATTGTAAGTCTTCATCGTTCTCGTTTTGTACATTGCCGTCATTAAAAATAAAATCATGCTCCGCTATTAATCTGTTCTCATCAATTATTTTTTTAAACGCTTTGTGATCTTTTCTAAAACCGGTATCAATTAAAGTAATTCTCACTCCTTTCCCGGTCAACCCCAGATCCTGCACAGCCGGGATATTAATCATCTCTAACTGTTTATATGACATGCCATAAAAATCCTGTCCTTCACTAGCTTTCTGCAAATAGTTTCTCGACAGTTCAAAAGTATCTATGCGCTCTCTTTTAACAAAAGTATGTAGCGGTTCAATCCTATCGACAAATTCGTTTTTTTCTAATTCTAAATAATCCTTTTTGGAGATTACAGCACTGAATGCTCTTAAAATTCTGGAATAATGTCTTATCTCTAAAACATTTTCCTTAATAGTTTTAATAATTTCTTTACAGGGATAATAGTCACTTTGGTCTTTTCCATTTATCCATCCAATTTTATTCAATCTTTTTAATGTGCGCTCTGGGTATTCAATTGGCTTTAGAAATTTCCCCTGAAGTTCCTCCTTTAGATATATCCAAACCTTTAATGTATCATTTGGGATTTTAGAAAAATTGCTCCCTTCTATGTTAAAAGCAAAAATTGTTAGAAATATTGTCACAACAACAAAAGTTGCTTCCGACGCACTAAACAAATCTCTTTCTAGACCTTTGCTCATAGATAAAACCACACGCTTCTTAGAAATTTAAACTCATACTGCAATAACTGTTTTGCTGATAACAAATTTATAAGTAAAATTTTCTATACCTAACAATTATTAACGCAAGAGCTCTGTTTTAGGTATGAAAAAATTCCACATTAATTTATTTCCATACAGAATAATTGTAGATTTCATTTGTTTATCAAAAATAGTCCTAAGGCACGTCATTAATCTTCTGCAGGATAAACCAACAAGAAGATTGGTGTTTTATATTTATTATTTTGGGACTAAAAAAGATTTTATCTTTCAGGACAGTTTTACAAAAACCATTAACTTTAGTATACCAACGAACTGCCTGGTTCGTTTACTACTATCATTACGAAGTGAAAATATCTCTAATAAAATCACCGATATTTATATCCAAATCTTCCCTGAAAAATACCACCCCTGCCGATTTACAGCCTGCGTGCTTAGCAGTTATTGCCCCTGCATAAATGTCTTTCGAAATTGCCGTTATATTGCCCTTATCTACAACTTCTTCTTCCAGCTTTGTTCTTTGCTCAACTTTAAGAGGAACTAAAAGAAGACCTTTGTTAAGACAAGCCTCTGTTTTTAATGACGCCCTCTTAATACGCTGAACCAATTCCGAATCATAGAGATTTAACATATCAGGAAATCTCACACCAAAAGAGCCATCGTTTTCACCTATTAAAGGGTTGTCGCCGGACAGATTGACATGGTCCAAAATTATGCTTCCGTCAAACTTAAAAGATTCTCCAATAGGCTTTCCATGTCCAATAAAGATGAATTTTTCGATTCCTAATTTTATAGATGTCCTTACTGCCTCTCTCCACAATTTAGTGTCGGTAATACTATTTAAGTAGAATAACAGAATACCGCAACTACCAAACTCGTACACCTTAAAATTTTGATCGTAAGGTGTATCAATTATATTTATACCATTTATTAAATCTATGTATCTAAAGGGATAATTTGCAATTACAGCGGCATGTAGGTTAAATCCAACCCGTTTTTTGATGTTTCCTAATATCATATTATAGTTAATCTGCGACAAAACTATTAAGCGTCTTGTATTAAACTATCTGAATTGAACTCGTCTTTCTTAAACTTGTTCACATCCTCGTCAAGAATTTTTATAAGACCTGTCTGGCTATTAATAACCTGCCTCAAAGCATGGATCAGTTTATCCCTACCGTACTTAAGTTCTATAATTGAGTCCTCAATCTTAGACTTTTCTTTACGTGCGGCACTTAATGCATCTGTAGCAACTTTCTCTGCATCAAGAACAATCCTTGCAGCTTTTTCATTTGCCTCTTTCATAATTTCTTCAATACTCTTGTTTTTATTTTTTTCCCTTTCTCTTTCCAGCGGTTCCATCTCCTGCAGTCTTTCTTCTAATTTCTTGAATTCATCCGCAAGCATCTCAAGGAAGAAGCGTACTTCTACAGGGTCGTAACCCCTGAGGGTTTTATTAAATTTGTGCTCTAAAATGTCGCTTGATTTTATCATATCAACATCTGCCCCATACGATAAATAGCTCTGACAACAAAATTATCTAAAAAGTACAATACAACGATGGCAATTATTGGTGAAATATCAACGCCAATATGCGGGATTAAATTCCTAATTGGATTCAAAACAGGATTAACAAGGGAACTAATTACCTCTGTAATTCGATAAGCATGAGCGCTTGGGAACCAAGATAGTACAGCCTCAAGGATAATTAAAATCACATACAAGTTGATAGCAAATGACAGAACCTTACCTATTGCAATTAAGAAGTAGCCGACTATGAACATAATTCTTCCTTTATTATATATAAAGCATTAAACATCCTAACCTTTTATTGACGTCAGTGTTTTTGCCATTTCTTCCCAGGTTAAAATTCCATAGACCTATAATCTCAATTTCCGCTATCTTAGGAATCTAGTCTTCTCCATTTCCCACATCAGATTCAACAAGAGAATAATCAGCATACTCGTCACTTTTTCCTACTTCATGTTCGACAACACGCGTAACAGCGGAAATAGAATCATTATCGTCAAGATTTATCAATTTTACCCCCTGGGTATTCCTGCTTATTGTCCTAATTGTAGAAACCGGCAATCTTATTAAAATACCTTTTTCCGTTATAATCATAAGATCATCTGAATCAACTACTTCTCGAAGCGTTACCATTTTTCTGTTTCTTACACTTGTTTTTAAAGTAATTACGCCAACTCCACCTCTTCTGATAACAGGATAATCTTTGATATCAGTCCGTTTTCCATACCCATTCTCAGAAACAGCCAACAGTGTGCCCCCTTCTCTTTTGACAACAACCATACCTACGACTTTATTATCTTTTCCTGGAAGTTTAATTCCCCTTACTCCTGCAGCTGTACGCCCCATGGGTCTGACATCAGTTTCCCTGAACCTAATTGATTTACCGGAAGATGTCCCTATAATTATATCCTGCTCTCCATTACTAATCAGAACATCAATTAAGTCATCGTTTTCACCAACATTAATTGCCCTAATTCCTATCTTACGTGGTTTTCCAAACGATGAAAGTTTTGTCTTTTTAATTATCCCCTTCTTTGTTGCCATTATAATATTGCGCCGATCATCAAACCCTTTCACGCTGAGAACAGCTCTAACCTGCTCGCCCTCCTGCGTTTTAATCAGATTAACAATTGCCCTTCCACGCGATGCCTTTCCTGCTCTCGGAATTTCGTGAACCTTTAACCAGTAACAACGTCCCTTACTTGTAAAGAACATCATATAGTCATGCGTACTTGCGATAAATAGGTTTCTCACGAAATCATCATCTTTCGCCTGAGCACCCCGGCTACCTCTGCCTCCACGATTTTGCCGACGTGATACATCAACAGGAAAACGCTTTATAAAACCATTATGCGTAATGGTTATAACCATATCTTCTTCGGCAATCATATCTTCAACTGAGAATTCGCCTACATCATCAATTATTTCGGTTCTACGTTCATCTCCATATTTATTTCTAATTTCCCTCATTTCTTCTTTAAGAATTTCCATTCGCTTAACTCTACTTTCAAGAATTCCCTTTAACGCAGCAATTAACTTTATTGTTTCTTTGTACTCCTCTATAACTTTTTCGATTTCAAGACCTGTGAGCCTTTGTAATTTCATGTCTAAGATAGCCTGAGCCTGACGATTAGAAAATTCAAATATATCAATTAACTTTTCTTTTGCTTCAGCTGGAGATTTAGAGCCGCGGATTATTGATATGACCTCATCTATATTTTCAAGGGCTGTTTTCAGACCTTCAAGAATATGTGCCCTTTCTTCTGCTGAATTCAGATCAAATTTAGTGCGCCTTACAATAACTGTATGACGGAATTCTATATAATTCTGCAAAATCTCTTTTAACGTCAGAAGCTTTGGAACGCCATTAACAAGGGCTAAAAGATTAATACCAAAACTATCCTGTAACTGGGTATGAGAATAGAGCTGGTTTAAGGTTATTTCTGGTATAATATCTCTTCTCAATTCAATAACTATTCTAATACCTTCCTTGCCAGATTCATCACGAATATCAGTAATCCCATCTATTACTTTATCTCTTACAAGCTGGGCAATCTTTTCAATAAGATTAGACTTATTAACCTGATATGGAATTTCTGTAATTATTATACTCTCTTTTCCTGATTTAGTCGTTTCTACATAAGCGAGGGCTCTAATTTTTATTATACCACGCCCTGTCTCATAAGCCCTTTTAATTTCCTCTCTCCCCAGTATAATAGCACCTGTTGGAAAGTCCGGACCCTGGATATATTGCATCAAATCTTCAATAGACGATTCCGGATTATCTATGAGGTGAATAGCAGCCCCTAAAACCTCTGTCAAACAATGGGGGGGAATATTAGTCGCCATTCCAACAGCAATCCCGCTGGCACCATTCGCTAAAATCAAAGGTATTGCAGATGGCAAAACGCTTGGTTCTTTGAGAGATTCATCGAAATTAGGTATAAAATCAACCGTGCCTTTATCTATGTCTCTCATTAATTCATTTGATATCCTGCTCATGCGCGCTTCTGTATACCGCATTGCCGCAGCGTTATCTCCGTCTATTGAGCCAAAATTACCCTGCCCGTCAACTAAGGGATAACGAAGCGTAAAATCCTGTGCCATCCTAACAAGTGCAAAATAAACCGCTGCATCTCCATGAGGATGGTATTTTCCCATAACCTCACCGACAATACGTGCACATTTTTTTGTTGGTTTATTAAATGATAGACCAAGCTCTGACATTCCATAAAATATTCGCCTTTGAACAGGTTTCAATCCGTCCCTAACGTCAGGAAGTGCCCGTGAGACTATTACAGACATGGAATAGTCAAGATATGATCCGCGCATTTCCTGATCAATATTGACAGGAACTATTTTATCTCTATGAAAGTTTATATTTGATTGCATATTCATTATCTACACATCCAGGTTTTTAACATATTTCGCATTCTTCTGAATGAAATTCCGTCTTGGTTCTACATCTCCTCCCATAAGAATAGAAAATGTTTTATCTACTGAAGAAGCATCTTCAATAGTAATTTTCAGGAGAGTCCTTGCTTCCGGGTCCATTGTGGTTTTCCAGAGTTGCTCCGGATTCATTTCTCCAAGACCTTTATATCTTTGAACTTCGACCTTGCTATTTCCCTCTCTCGATAATCGCTTTATCAAAATATCTCTTTCATCATCATCGTATGCATAACACTCTTTTTTTCTTTGATAAACTTTATAAAGAGGTGGTTGTGCAATATATACATAACCCCCTTCAACTAACTGAGGCATATATCTATAAAAAAATGTAAGGAGCAATGTTCTTATATGACTGCCATCAACATCAGCGTCTGTCATAATTATTATTTTATAATATCTTAGTTTTTCTATATTAAAATCTTCTTCTCCTATGCCGGTTCCAAGGGCTGTTATTATTGTTCGTATTTCGTTATTACTTAAGACTTTATCAATTCTTGCTTTTTCGACATTGATTATTTTTCCTCTCAGTGGTAATATCGCCTGATGTCTTCGGTCTCGCCCCTGCTTTGCGCTACCGCCGGCAGAATCTCCTTCAACTAAATACAACTCACACAGGCTCGGGTCTTTAGTTGAACAATCAGCAAGTTTTCCGGGAAGGTTACCAATGTCAAGAGCGCTTTTCCTTCTTGTCAGTTCCCTTGCCTTTTTCGCTGCCTCTCGAGATCTCGCAGCGCTTAAACATTTTTCAATAATACGCTTGGCTTGAGCAGGGTTGCGTTCGAGATACTCTGCCAATCCTTCTGATAATATAGAATCAACTATTCCTCTAACCTCAGAATTGCCAAGTTTTGTTTTCATTTGTCCTTCAAATTGTGGTTCCGCCACCTTTATACTAAGCACGGCTGTAAGGCCTTCCCTTACATCCTCACCAGATAGTGTAAAATTCTCTTTCTTAAAAAGCTTGTTTTTTTGAGCGTAGCTGTTAAGCGTTCTCGTTATCGCTGTCTTAAATCCGACAAGATGAGTCCCTCCTTCAACAGTATTAATATTATTAACAAATGTAAAAATGTTTTCTGAATAAGAGCTATTATACTCCATTGCTAATTCTAAAGGAACACCGTCTTGCTCTTTCTCAATATATATTATTTTGTCTATAATTGCCTGTCTTGTTTCATCAAGATATTTAACAAATTCCTTCAATCCACCTTTATAGAGAAATTTTTCTATACTTGAATCCCTTTCATCTATTAAAATGACCTCAAGGTTTCTATTCAAGAACGCAAGTTCTTTCATTCTATGCTCAATAGTTCCAAAATCGTACTCGGTTACTTTGAATATTTTTTTGTCTGACATGAATTGAACTAATGTTCCTCTTTTTTTAGTTTTTCCTTCTATTTTTACTTTATTTTGCGGTACTCCCCTGATGTACGACTGCACATATATGTTATTGTCCCTATAAACTTCTACACGCAGCCACTCTGAGAGAGCATTAACCACAGAGACTCCTACACCATGCAAACCACCAGAAACCTTGTATGACCCTTTATCAAACTTACCGCCTGCGTGAAGCATTGTCATTACCACTTCAACTGCCGGCTTTTTTTCCTCTTTATGGATATCAACAGGTATTCCCCTACCATTATCTAAAACACTTATTGAATTATCCTTATGTATTGTTACCACAATCTTTGTGCAAAAACCAGCGAGTGCTTCATCAATTGAATTATCAACAACCTCAAACACAAGATGGTGAAGACCTCTTTTCCCTGTATCGCCGATATACATAGCAGGTCTTTTTTTAACAGCCTCTAAACCCTTAAGAACTGTTATTTTTTCAGCACCATAACTTGACATATCTGTGAACTTAATTTTACTTACCGTAATACTATCTCCCTAATATTTACCCTATTAAGCTTTTTGTTAATTCTTTCTAATATTTTATCTTTTCTGAATAAAAGTTCATTCCTCCATACAGGAGAATCTACTTTTATGTATAATTTACCATATGATACTTTTTCCGGTGTTGTATGGCTTGATATCGCTTTTCCTACTACTTCATCCCAAATAAACAAAGCTTCTCCCTGTCGAACAGGTTTTTCGATATCAAAGATTCTTAACATTTTATCAATAGCTTGAGCAAGGGTTTTTGCCATCAGAAAGCCCCTGTTGTTAATTGAAAAATTTTTGAGTTCGTATCACTACTTTTAAATCCATAATTAGACAAACTATTGATATCTGTAGATGTAATAAAAGTTTGATTACCACTGCTAATTTTATCAATAATTTTCATACAATGCTTAACATCTAATAAAGCAAAGAGGTCGTCTAAAAGAAATATAATTGATTCGTTCAACCTATTCTCAATAAATTGTCCCTCAGCCATTTTCAATGATATAAGAACAATCTTATGTTCCCCCTGGGAGCCAACATGCCTGATTTCCTTGCCCTCAAAAATAATTAAGACGTTATCAAGATGTGGACCACAGCTCGTTCTGCCAAACAAAATATCTTTTGAAAATCTTTCTCTGAGATTCTTTAAGAATACTTCTTTAAAAGAACTTTCATCAGCTTTAACATTATAATTTATCTTTATAGAAACATCTCCTTTTATATGTGAAATCTTTTTATACTTTTCTTTAAAAACATTATTAAACAGGTCTATAAAATCCATTCTCCCTGACTGAATTACTTTTGCATTTTCAGCAAATAACTCATCGTGAGTTTCTATATAACTGTCATAGCTGTGCTTTCGTTTTTCTCTATAAGAATTCAATATCAAATTTCTTTGAGTAAGTCTACTTCTATACTCTATTAATTTAGCAAAATACTCCTTATCTATTTGAGCAATGATTCTGTTAATGAAATTCCTTCTTCCTGCTGGTCCACACTCAGTTATTCTTTGACTGCTTGGAGACAAAATTATAACTGGAATTTTTCCAATTATATCTATCCTTCTTTTTAAGGGGACTTTGTTAAATAATATCCTTTTCCCATCAGTCTTTGAAAAATTAACATTAACAGAACTTTTCCCTCCTGAATTATCAATAAAATCTCCAAAAATCTGGAAATATGATTCATTATATTTTACAATATCGGAATCTGTATTAATACGAAAACTCTTTGTTAATGCAAGAAAATGTACCGCTTCGAGTATCGAAGTTTTGCCACTTCCGTTTTCTCCATTAATAAAATTCAACTGTTTATGAAATTCAAAATTACTATTAGTATAATTTCTGTAATTTACAATTTTTAGTCTTTCTAATATCATACAAAATCATTTTAAATTACAATAAAATATATCTAAAATAATTTTACTATATTAATTTAACTTTTTACTTATTAATTACTAATTTAATCTTATAGGCATGAGTATCATTGTTAAGTCTTCATTCTCTTGTTGTACTTTAGGTAAAATTATACAGGCACTTATTGGTGAATTAAGTTTCATTATTACTCTTTCTGTTTCGATATTTCTTAAAATTTCTCTTAAATACTCAGCGTTGTAACCAATTACCATTTCTTCATCATTATATTCTAATTCAATTTCTTCTTCTGCTGATGAGCGAGTTTCTTGATCAAGAGTACTAACTTTTGAAACTTCTTTACTTACTAAAAATGATATTTGATGTGTTGTCTTATTTGAAAATATTGAGACTCTTCTTAACGTAGAAATTAGATTATTTACATTAGCAATTGCTAATCTTTCGTTATTTAATGGAATAACACTCTCATAATCCGGGAATTTTTCATCAATTATTCGAGTATATATTATCGTTGAATCTAAATCTACTTTTACATGATTTTCACTAATAGCAAGAGATGTCACACCATCTCTATCAAGATAACCTATCAGAAGATTTAGAAATTTTGTCGGAATGATTACATCGCCTTCAAATCCTTCAGATGAAAAATCTTTTCTATTAATATATACTAATCTATGACCATCTGTAGCAACAGATATGATTCCATCCTTCTTTACCTGGAATAATACCCCTGTTAAAGAAGGTTTTAATTCATCTTTACTTACTGCTATTATTGTTTTTTTAATCATTCTACCTAACATTTTGTTGTCAATTTCGACATTGCTTATATCTGTAATAACAGGAATAGAGGGAAATTCCTCTCCTGGTCTTCCTATTATTTCGTAAGAACCTTTTCCTGCAGTTAGGTTAATAACTCCATCACTACTTGCTTTAATTTCTATATTTTCATCTTCGATTTCATTTAAAATATCTAAAATTATCCTGGAGGGAACAGCTAAGTTACCATTTTCAATCCCATTAACATTAAAAGTTGTAATCATTGTAATTTCAATATCAGAGGACCTTAGAGACAAATTATTGCCTTCAACCTCAAATAGTATACTATTTAAAATAGGCATTGTAGATTTAGTTGAAGATACTTTAGAAACTTTCTGCATATTTGAGAGAAGGACATTTTTGCTAATTGAAAAGTGCATCTTAAATCTCCTTATTTTTTACTTTTCATGTCGGGTAATTTTACATAAAAAAAAACTTATTTACAAGGAAATTTCAAATAAAATATAATCTATAAAAAAGGTTTTAATGACTATTCGCAAATAATTAAATAGAAATATTTGTTATTAAGAGGTTGATTTGTTGATAAAGATTTTTTTATTAAGAACAAACAGATAAGACTCATTGATTTTATTGTGTTGATAAGTTGTTAATATTTTTTAAAATAAAAAGAATATTTTATAAAAATATTTATAGAGAAGATTATTAACAAATTATAGCCAGTATTTTAAACAATCTACAAACTGTCGCCAGATGGATCTCCGATTTTTATATTTATATAGAATTTGGATTTTAGATCTTTAATCCATTTTTGATATAAGTTAGATTTTTTATATTCTAATGCCCATTGTTCGATAGTTGTCCATGTATCGTTATGTATATTATTTAATTTTAGAATATGAAAGCCAATGTCAGTTTTGAATACAGGGCTAATTTGTCCAATGTCAAGTTTATTTAGGATGGATAAAAAAACGGGATTTTGTATTTGGTTTTTAGGCATTCGTTCAATGCGTCCTTTATTAGCCTTAGAGTCTTTATCATCGCTGTATTTAATAGCAGCAGAATCAAAAGAAATAGAACCATTAATTATATTTTGACGTATTTCATTAGATAATTTTTCAGAATCTAAAATATTTTGTTCTGAAATTTTAGGAGTTATTAAAATGTGGCGCACATTTATTTTTTCTCCTTTTCTGTCAATTTGCTGAATTATATGATAACCAAAGTCTGTTTTAACCACATCACTTATTTCACCTTTATTAAGATTAAAAGCAACTTCTTCGAAAATTTTGATGAATCCGCCTCTATTGATATATCCGAGATTACCACCTTCTGCTGCGCTGCCAGGGTCATTTGAATATAAACGTGCTAATCTCCCAAAATCTTGGCCCTTTTTAAGCAATTTTAGAATTGAGTCAGCTTTAGCTTTAGCCTCGTTCTCTTCTTTTTCTCCGGGTAAGCTACTTATAAGAATATGGCTGAAATCTAAAGATGGTGGAATTTCAGGGAGACTGTCCTTAAAAGTATTGTAGAATTCGCTTACTTCACGCCTGGAAACAGACACATTTTTAAATTTCTCCGTACGAAGCGTCTCTACTATAAGCCTGTTTTTCATTAAAGAACGATAATCTCTTTTTATTTTGGAAATTGGGTTTCCCAGTATTTCTTCCGCTCTATCTCTTGAGCCGGTTTCTGCTATAATTTCTTGTATCTGATTTTCAAGCATTTTTTCGACGTCTCGGTCTTTAACTTCAATAGTTTCAATTTTTGCTTCTTCAAGTAGAATATTTTCGTCAATTAGAGCATCAAGAGATTTCTTTAGGATTAAAATATACTTTTCATTGTCCCGCTGAGGATTAATTCTCATTTGAGATGCATTCATGCGTGCAAATTGTTCAACATCACTTTTTAGAATTACGTGATCGCCCACTATTGCTGCTATTCCATCAATTAATTCCTGGGAATAGGATAATAAGATAGGAAGGAATAGAATACAAACTGACCGCTTAATCATTGAGAGCCTATAAAATTTAAAAGGTTATTGTCGTTTATTTCATAATCACTTGATGAAACTAGGCTATCAACGAGATGGTTATAACTCTCTTGTATTTTTTTCTGTGTTAACCTTTGAGTGATTTCATCACGAACTTCACTAATAGGTCTTATAGAACCTTTTCTGTATCTCGCGAGAACATATATGATGTGGAATCCAAAATCTGAAGCAATAGGACCAAGGATTTTGCGAGGCGCTGTCTCGAAAATAGTCTTATCAAGTTCTTTTAATGATTCCCCCTTGCGTATTATTTTAGTCTCAAATTTGTATTTTGAATAAAGTTTATCAAGATCATTGTGTTTGCGAGAAAGAATAGTGGCTTTTATTTTTTTTGCCTCATTAAAATCTTGGACTACAATATGTGAGACCTTTGCTTCGTCAAAATCTCGAACGAAACACATTTTGTTATTAAGATAATAGTCTCTTATTTCTTGTTCGCTAATTGATACATTTGTTTGCAAAAAATACTTGATATAAGAATCGATGGTGAGGTCTCTAAAAAACTCATCGGTTTTTATTCTTAAAATTTCGTCTTTGTCAAAGTGATATTCTTTTGCTTTTTGGAATAAGATTTCCTTTTTTACCCAGGATGAAATAATAGAATTTAAATTATCTCTATTTAAGAGCTTTGTACCATTTGATTCGGGTATCATGTAGGACAAATCTTCTTTGTTTAAATATGTGTTGCCAACTCGTGCTATATAATCCTTGTTATCATTTTTTGAGTTACACGATACTAAAAAGAGGGTAATAAAAGGAATTAAGAGTAAACGCACTAACTAACCCCGCTGCTGTCAGTTTTTACGCTTACAGTTTTCCAGTAGATTTTTAAATTGTATTTGTTTTGTAGATTCTTAAATAGTTCTGATTCGATTCGGGAATGCTCAGACCTTGAATAATCAGACCTAACTTTTGGTTTTACTGATTCAAAAGGTTTTGGAGCAGATGAGTGTTTGTCAAGAACCTTGATGATAGAAAAACCTTTGCCAGAGGGTATTAAATCGTGATAGACAGTACCGGGCTCAAGAGTTTGCGCAATTTTCCCTATATCACCATATTGTTTATCTGTGATAAAACCCAGGTAGCCTTTGTTAGGTTTTTTTGTGAATCGGGTGGTGTACTTAGATGAAAGCGACTCGAAATCTTCACCTTTGAGTGTACGAGACAAGATATTTTTGGCGAGGTCTTTATCTTTTAAGTATATTTCATGTACTTCTGCTGTCCTTGGGCTCATATAGAGATTAATTTTATTTTCTTCGTAGAAACTTCTTATTACTTCTTCGTTGAATACTATTTTATCTGAGATTTCGGAGTGTTTGTATTCATTTAAGATAACCTGGTTCTTGTAATTATCAAGGACATTAATAACTTCTTTGTCTTTATTGAGCCCCATTTTTATAGCTTTCTGATAAAATATATCTCCTAATACAGTATTTACTAAAAAATCACTTAGTGTTGATTTAGTGCTAAAGTTTGGAGGAATATTATTTGGAGATTTTTCAAGATGTTCAAGCAACATATTTTTATCGAAAGGTGTGTTTTTATATGAGATAAGGACTTCATTTGAGGGCAAACTTTTTAAAACATTGATAGGACTTATTTTCTTGTTTTTATTGAAACTTATGATTAGACTGTTTATTGCATCCTCATGCAAGGTAACGTTATAATCCTTTTTTGTTTTCTCCAGTAGTCTAATGTATGTGCTTTGTAGCTCTTGCCTATGTGAACGAATAGAACTTCTTTTTAAATCATCTTTAATCTCTTTATAAGGGGGAACGTCTTTGCTTCTTCGGTCAGTAACCTTTATTATGTGGTAACCGAACCTGGTTAGAACAGGTTCTGATATTTGTCCTACTTTCATAGAAAAAGCGGTTTCTTGGAATTCTGGCTCCATTTTTCCCCAACTAAAGTAGCCTAAATCACCGGTTTTAGACGTTTTTTTATCATCAGAATATTCCTTTGATAATTCTTCGAAAGGGATTCCGGAGACAGCTAGTTTATATACTTCTATGGCTTTTTTATATGCTTTGTCCTTTGAGGATTCATGAGAGCCCGATTTTTCATCTAGCGATATAAGTATGTGACTTGCACTTACTTCCACGCCCAAATTTTTATAAACGTTAATTAACAGTTTTTCTGTAATAATCGAATCAAGAATTGTACGGTCGAGGTAGAACCGTTTAAGCATTTCTATTTTATAATTGTCAACTTTTTCGACAACATCTTCTCTTTTATAGTAGCCCTTTTTAAAAGAGTCGTATTTCATTAATTCTTTTTTTGCAAAGGATAGAACCCTATCTCTCTTCTGATCTTCTGTCAGATTAACAAACCTTTTTGGGGGAAGGGGCTTATAAAAATTGTCAACACTTATGTATTTTGAATCAATTTTTAAGAGAGCATCAGGTTCAGGCTTGCGACCACATTGTGAAAAGATTAACACGAAAAATGCTGCTAAAAACAGAATAGAAAATTTTTTACTCATAGAAAACCCCCTCTATTAAAAAACCTTATAAATTAATTGCCTTTTTTAGGAGATACAAGAAATGTTTTATAATAGGAAGAAAAAATTTATTTTTATAGAAGAGAATTAATTGTAAATCAGTTCCGGGAAGAAACTTGTATGAAAGACCGATTTTATTAGAAGAGGTTTTAATGGAATTTATTAGAGTGTTATTTTTAAACGGATTCAGATCAGTTATAGTTATTAGAGCGGAATTTTTAGAAAAAATTATCTTTGAAAAACCTAAGAGAGTACAGAGAACTCGTATTCGGCTGACCTCAAGGAGAGATATTCCCTCATCCGGAATTTTTCCGAACCTATCTTTAAGTTCAGTTTTAATTATTTCAACCTGGTATAAATTATCAGCTTCAGATAATCTGCGGTAGAACTCAAGTCTTATAGAGGAAGATGATATGTAAGATTCTGGGAAGTAAGCGGGATTGGGGTATGAGATTTCTGCTTTGACTATTTTTGGTTTTTCATTCTGTTCTTTGTTTTCGCCCTTCATGCAATCTTGGAACGATTCTTTTAATATTTTAGTATAAAGGTTATATCCGACAGATTGAATGTACCCACTTTGCTCTAAACCAAAAATATTGCCGGCACCACGAATTTCAAGGTCTTTAGCAGCTATAGAGTATCCGGATCCAAGGGAAGTATATCTCTGAATGGTTTGAAGTCTTTTTATAGCTTTACCGTTTAGACGACTTATATGAGGAACAATAAGATAGGCGTAAGCTCTTCTATTAGCACGCCCAACACGTCCTCTAAGCTGATAAAGCTGCGCAAGACCCATTTTATGCGCTCTATTGATAAAGATAGTATTAACATTTGAAATGTCTATTCCAGATTCTATAATAGTTGTTGTGACAAGAAGGTCAATATTATGGTTTATAAAATCTTTCATTATGGGCTCAATCTCTCGTTCGCTCATCTGTCCGTGTGCAAAACATATTCTTATATCTGGACAAAGGTCTGTTAATTTGGATGCTACTGCCGAGATGCTTCTTATTTCGTTATGAACAAAATATATTTGACCGCCCCTTGAAATTTCTCTGTTAATGGCTGATCTGATAGTCTCTTTATCGTATGTAATAATCTCAGTGTAAATAGGGAGTCGTGATTTAGGAGGGGTGTTAGTAAGTGAGAAATCTCTGGCTCCAATGAGAGAGAATTGAAGTGTTCTGGGTATTGGTGTTGCCGAAAGAGAAAGGACATCAATGTTAGTTCGATGTTCTTTAATTTTATCTTTGTGTTTTACGCCGAATCGTTGCTCCTCATCTATAATAAGAAGACCAAGGTCCTTGAAGTGAACATCATCTGAGAGAAGGCGGTGAGTGCCGATAACTATATCAACGGAACCATCAGCTAGACCCTTAAGAGTTTCTATTTGGTTTTTTTTACTAATAAACCTTGAAAGAAGGGAAATATTAACTGGATATTTTTGTAGGCGTTTGGAGAACGTATTAAAATGTTGGTCTGCTAAAATTGTAGTGGGAACTAATATAGCAACTTGCTTGGAATTGGAGACAGCTTTAAACGCAGCTCTCATTGCAACCTCAGTTTTACCAAAGCCAACGTCGCCACAGACAAGCCTGTCCATAGGACGCGGAATCTCCATGTCTTTTTTTATATCCTTTGTTGCGGTAACCTGATCAGGGGTTTCTTCGTAAATAAATTCTGATTCCATTTCAATTTGTAAGTCAGAGTCAATGTCGAAAGAGAATCCAACAGATTTCGTTCGTATGGCGTATAACCGAATTATCTCATGGGTTATTTTTTCTAATGATCGATGCGTTTTTAATTTGGTCTTTTCCCATTCGGTAGTTCCTAATTTGTTAAGAACTGGGGCAAAGCCGTCTTGAGCTTTGTACTTTTGAACATCTTTTAATCTTTCAAGGGGAATATAGACTTTATCCCCTCCGTGATATTCTAACGAAAGACATTCTCTAACGGAACCGAATGCATTAACCTTATCCAGACCTAGATACTTACCAATACCGTAATTTATGTGAACCATGATATCGCCTGGCATGATACTCTCAGTCTTTAAATGCTGGATGGGGATGTCCCTGGAAAGTTTATTGAAAGTGTTTGTCTTTCTGCTGCGGGAGAATATATCGTGTTCAGCATATATGAATAGGCCAATATCATAAAATTCTACACTATGCGATATAATCCCTTCTTCAATTCTTAGATCGGAGTTTCCTAAAAGAGTTTTTAAGCGGTCGCTCTGGTTTTGATTGCTGCAGATTATATAAAATAGAGGATTGGAAACTCGAGGTATAATTCGAGAAAGGTATTTTTTAAATACAGAAAGTTTCCCTTCGGAGAATACAGGATAATCAATATTAAAATGTATGTCAGATTTAATGTAATCGTGTAGGTTAATGCATTTATAATCCGATAGTTCTGATAATAAGAGGCCTTTATTAGACATGTAATCAGCGATACTTTCAGGATGAGTTGTTATAAAAATTGAATTGGGATTTAGGTACGAGAGAATATTTGCAGTATCTTGTTCTTTGAAATTTGGGTTTGCGGGAGGCGTAACAGACAGAGAGCCAATTTGTTTAATAGACAGTTGATCTTCAGAATTGAAAACGCGGATGGATTCAACGACATTATCAAAAAATTCTACTCGGTAAGGGTATGCAGAATTAGGGGGATAAAAGTCAACGATTCCGCCTTTAACACTAAATTCAAGTGGGTATTCTACTGTAATTTCTCGATTATATCCGAAGTTCAATAAAGTTTTGATAAAAATATCGCGGTTGAGGGCTTTTTTTATCTCGAGTTTTATTGTGTTGCACCTTGAAAATTCTGGAGTAGGCAATTTTGCGGACAAGCCCTTAATAGTGGAGACAATAACTGGATTAATATTACCTGTCATCTTTGAAACTGTATCATTATAAAAAAAGGTTGTTATTGAATCAATATCATTAAAGTAGGTTTTATGGGATTCCGGATCAGGAACAAAGCAAACCAAAGGCTCACCGAGAATAAAATCTAAATCATCTCGTACTTCTTCAGCCTCTTTTTGGCTCTCAAATAGTAGAAATATGGGTTTAGACAAAGACTTATGTAATGAATATGTAAAAAGGCTTATAGACGAACTTGATAATCCTGAGATTGAAAGGGGTTTTTTATAGTTTTCAAGAAAAGCAAGCGTTTTTACAAAGGATTTGTGATTGGAGAATCTTTTATGAAAAATGTCAGAAAAGCTTATGGAATGTTTCACGTGAAACAACAGATTAATTCCTGAGCAAAATCATAAGGGATGTAATATCAGAGGGAGAAACTCCAGAGATTCTGGATGCTTGACCCAGAGTTTCAGGCTTAATTTTTGAAAGTTTCTCCCGTGCTTCCTTTGTGATTGAGGAGATTCTTGAATAGTCTATATTTATAGGAATGTTAGTTTCTTCGTGTTTTTTTAAGGACCCGATCAATTGTAGCTGTCTTTTAATATAGCCATCATACTTTACATCTGTCTCAATCTGTTCGTTAAAATCTTGATATTTATTAATCTTGTTTAGAAGAAGGTGGGGTAGATACTTTTCAATGTGAGAGAAATGAACATTTTTTCTACAGAGAATTTTATACAACGAGATACCGGATTGAACGTGGCTTTCACCTGAGTTGGTAAGAATGGAATTGGCGTTTGCGGGAGATAGGTGAAATTTCTTTATGAATGAAACGCTTTCTTTTAAAATAGCAATCTTATTTCGGGAAGAGTCTGAAAAGCACTTGGGGAGTAAGCCGATTGCGTTACCTTTTTCTGAAAGCCGAAGATTAGCATTATCGAATCTTAAGAGAAGTCTGTATTCCGCACTTGATGTGAACATGCGATATGGCTCATTAGGGCTTTTTGTAATGAGGTCATCTATTAGAACACCTATATATGCTTCGGATCGTTTTAAAATAAAAGGTCTTTTACCTCTGATTTTCAAAGATGCGTTAATACCTGCAATTAAACCAAGAGCAGCAGCCTCCTCATAACCAGAGGTACCATTTACTTGTCCGGCAATATAGAGGCCCTCAATTTTTTTTGTTTCTAATGTTCTGTAAAGCTGACAAGAAGGGAAGTAGTCATATTCGATAGCATAGCCAGGACGGATTATTTCTGCTTTTTCAAGTCCCGGGATTGAGTGAATAGCTTTGGTTTGAATGTCTAAGGGAAGGCTTGTGGCAAATCCATTAACATAGGTTTCATCAGAATCTTTCCACTCGGGTTCGAGGAAGATCTGGTGCGATGCCCTATCCTTAAAACGAACAATTTTATCTTCAATGCTGGGACAGTATCTAGGTCCTATACCCTTGATAATTCCTGTATATAGAGGAGAGCGGTCAAGTCCGCTGAAAAGGATACTGTGTGTTGTGGAATTAGTATGGGTTATATGGCAGGGGATGTTGATTGGGCTAAAATTTGTTGTCTGAAAGGAAAAGGGTATGGGGTGTTTATCTCCGTATTGTGGTGTAGTTTTATCAAAATCAATAGATGATGTTTTTATGCGAGGAGGAGTACCTGTTTTGAGCCTTCCTGAAGATATTCCGATTTCTGCTAAGGACTCTGTTAATCCAATGGCGCTTCTTTCCCCTAAGCGGCCACCGGAGAAGTGTTTTAGACCAATATGAATAAGTCCATTTAAAAATGTACCACAAGTTATAATAAGAGCCCTACAGCTTATGGAAGAATTATTTTCAGTTATTACACTGTTAATTGTTGATCCTTTTGTAACAACTCCAATGGCACAATCTTCGAGAACGGAGAGGTTTTTTTCTGAATCTATTTGTCTAATCATTTCTCGGGGATACGTTATTTTATCTGCCTGAGCCCTTGGAGACCATACAGCCTGGCCTTTCGACCTATTTAGCATTTTGAACTGTATCCCGGTTTTATCAATGACCTTTGCCATTTCTCCACCGAGTGCATCAATTTCGCAAACCAAATGTCCCTTTGCCAGCCCGCCTATTGCAGGGTTGCAAGACATTCTTGAAATAGAAGATTTTTCAAGAGTGATGAGGAGAGTAGACATGCCCATCCTTGCTGCGGCTAAAGAAGCTTCAGCACCAGCATGTCCGCCACCAACAACTATTATGTCATAGTCTGTATGTTTCACGTGAAACGCCTACTTCCCTATACAGAAATTACTGAAAATAGTATTTAGAATATCCTCGTTTGTTGTTTTTCCTAAGATTTCGTCCATTGCCTCAAGAGCAATTCTTAAGTCAACTACAATGATCTCTGAAGAAAGCCCCTTTTTTGCGCTAGCAAGGGATTCGGAAACCGATCTTAATGCCCGAGATAAAGCATCTCGGTGTCGTTTTCTTGTGATAATTACATCTTCTGATTTTGGAGCTTTAGATTTTGCTGCCGACACCATTATATCTGCTATTTTGTGAATACCGGAATGTTTTTTAGCTGATGTCAAAATAGCATCTTTTTTGTTAAAATATTTAGCCATTTTTTTTATTTGTTTTTCTGATGAGATGTCAACTTTATTCAACACAAAAAGAATATTATTAGAGATTTTGGGCAGATATGGAAAAAAGTCAGAGAAAGGTCTTGTAACATCGATAACGAAAAGAATTAAATCTGCTTTATTGATGTTATCAATAGTTCGAGCAATTCCCAGCCCCTCAATTGAATTGTCTGTTTTTCTCAGCCCGGCAGTGTCAACAAGACGAAATTGGAAGCCTCCTTTTTGAAAAGATTCTTCAATTGTATCTCTTGTCGTGCCCGGATATGGTGAAACAATAACCCTTTCTTCTTGTAGAAGGGCATTTAATAGGCTGGATTTTCCACTGTTAGGGGGACCAACAATTGGAACTAAAAACCCCTGCCTAACCATTTTTCCATAATTGTATGATTTTATAAGTCTATTTATTTTTTCTTTAAGTGCAGAGAGGGTGGAAATAATTTTAGTCATTGGGGTAAAATCAATTTCTTCTTCAGAGAAATCTAATTCTAATTCAAGAAGCGCAATAGTGTCGATTAAAATTTTCCTGCAGTCCTTAATTGCCTGGCCGGTTTTTCCCTCAAGAAGATTTATAGATTCTTTGTGTGCAGCTTTTGTTTGAGAATAAATAATGTCTGCTATTCCTTCAGCCTGACTCAGGTCCATTTTGCTGTTTAGAAAGGCTCGTTTTGTAAACTCTCCTGGCTCTGCTAATTGAGCTCCTGATTTTATGCAAATGTCTATTATTCGCTCTGTGATATAAGGGCTTCCGTGACAGCTAATTTCAATTATATCTTCTCCCGTATATGAGTTTGGAGCCTTAAAATATGTTACAACGGAAGAATCGAGATGACTTCCATCGTCAATATCGTAAATTTGACCAAAAGTGGCAAAATGAGGTTTTATTTCCCTAGATGAAGTAAAAATTTTATTTGCTATATCAAGGGACTTGCTTCCTGAAAGCCTTACTATGGATATGCCACCAAAACCGGGGGGTGTTGAAATAGCTACAATTGTGGTATTGTTTTTTATGGACATTTTCCATAAAGAAATTATTTTCTCTTGGCTTTAGCCTGTATCTGCCGAAATGTTTGAAAAGCGGATTTTTTTACTTTTTTAGGCTTATGTTTTGGCGGTAGAAATTTTTGCTGAAGCATTGAAAGAATATTGAACAGGGTATAGTAAAGATTTAAACCTGACGGAAACTGATTGAATATTAAGAACATCATAATCGGCATAAAATACATCATCATTTTTTGCTGAGGATTATTGGAAGCTGTAGCGGTTGTGAACTTCTGCTGAAGTAAGGTAGTAAGAGCCATTACTATTGGGAGAACATTTACGTATTGACCATAAATTGGGATTTTAAAGGGCAGCGTAAAGATAGTATCAGGAGCAGAAAGGTCTGTTATCCAAAGGATAAATGGGGCATGTCGAAGCTCAATTGTTGAGCGGAAAATGGTAAACAGAGCGAATAAAATTGGCATTTGTAGCAATAACGGTAAACAGCCACCCATTGGGTTGACACCGTGTTCTTTATATAATTTCATTGTTTCTGTATTTATTTTCTGAGGTTCATTTTGGTATTTCTCTTTTAATGCGACAATTTTTGGTTGCAGATTTTGCATCTCCTTCATTGATTGCGTAGATTTGTTAGTAAGGGGAGAAAGGATAGCCTTTACTAATATCGAGAAAATTATCAGAACCCAACCGTAGTTGGGAATGAGTGTGTTTAATTTTATGAATGTCCATAAAATACCTTTGCTAATTGGTTGAATTAATTTGAACCCGAAAGTCATGATGTGTTCAAGGTGGACAGAAAAACCTTTGATAATCGAATATTTAAGCGGACCGATGAAAATAGTGGTATGCGAGGGGGAATTTAAAGGGAGCATTAGATGCATCGTGAAAATTTTCTGAAATTCGTTTCCATTTAAGGGGATACCCGCTCCGGTAAGCTTATAGCCCATTCCGGGATTTGCAGGTATGAAAGATGCGGCAAAATATTTTGTTCTTATTGCTGTCCAGTAGGTTGAGCCCACAAACTTAGATTGCCTTTTTTTACCGGATTTTATATTGAGATTTTCAAATTCTCCGCCGCTATATGCGTAAGCCTTTGAATAGAAGATGTCGTCCTTCAAGAAAGATTCTGTATATAATAATCCTCCATTCCAGGACAATTCATAAAAGTTTGCGGCAGAATTATTCTGGAGACCGGTTAGGTCTGTGTCAAGACCGATAGTATATTTATTGCCGTAAAATTTAAATATTTTTTTTGCTGCCACAGCATTTTGGTTTCTTAAAACAAATGACATTGTAATAGAGTCATCCCCAGAAACAGAGAAATAATCTTTTCTTGCGGAAGATTTAATCACGTAATTAAGTTTGAAGTTCTGGTTAAGTTCAACAGTATCACCATCTATAGAAATATATCTGATTAGGAGGGGGGATTTCCCATTATCGTTAATTAATTGTACCAATGTAGTATCGCCGTCTTTTCTCATCTCGTAGTTTTTTAGAATGAAGCTTTTAATAGTTCCTCCACCCTCTGATGAAATAGTTGCCTTGTATAGATCTGTTTCTATGGTATATGTTTCTTTAATTCCAGAACTGATTATGTTTTTTTTTGTACGTGTGGGTGTTATGACTTGTTTTTCGGTTCTTGCAGGGGCGGAAATTTGCTCTTGATCTTCGTGTTTTATCGAATGTTGTGGTGGTTGCGGAGCATTTTTATTTATTAACTTATAGTATGGTTGCATTAAGAGGATTAGTATGAATATTAGTACAAATCCTAGAATTGATTTTTTATCCATATTTCTTATTCCTTAACATGTGGTAATGGATCGTATCCACCAGGATTAAAAGGGTGGCATTTTAGAATTCTTTTTATTGATAGGTATGCAGCTTTGTGTAGTTTATAGTTTTCTAAAGCTTCAATTGCGTAATTTGAGCAAGATGGATAAAAGCGGCACGATTTTGGGAGCAGTGGAGATATTGTTAGCTTGTATGTCTTTATAATAGTTATAAAAATTTTTTTTACTATATTCATTTTTTTGAACCAAAATTCTCAATAATTACTGATTGTAGTTCGCTATAAGGCAATTTTTTAGGATTTGAGTTTACCGTGAATAACATTGACATAGGTTGATAGAGAAAAGGTTTTGTAGTGCGATAAACTTCACGAATGATTCTTTTCATCCTGTTTCTTTTACAGGCTCCTTTGACGAACTTTTTTAGAACAATTGATAATTCCCATTTGTCTTGAGGTAGTGTTGAGATTAAGATAGATTTGTACCTTAAAGGGTCGTTGCGAGAAACAGATGAAAAATGTTTTTTCCAATTTGCGTTCCGTTCACATCTCGGCAACTTAAGCCGAAAGGACTTTTCTGCCTTTCGCCCTTCGTCTTGCAAGAATCTTTCTACCGCCATTTGTACTCATTCTTTCTCTAAAACCGTGCTTGTTTTTTCTTTTCCTATTACTTGGTTGATAAGTTCTTTTCATTTAATGCCTCATAAGTTTTAAAATCCGCCTAATTTAAGTTATTTTAGTGAACAGTCAACATGTTTTTATCTCAATTTTGTGAGGATAATTTATATCGCATTGAATCTTTCTCTTGACATTTTAAAGATACGGATTACTTTATAATGTGGAGAGAAAAGAGGAAGTTGATAAGTTGTTAATAAGTCTATTTGGTGTGATTTTTCTTAATCGTTTTTAGCAACATTTGTCTTTCATCTTTAAAGCGACTTTAAATTCAAGAAGTTTTTTGTTTCTCTAAAGTATTGTTTTACCAGGGTGTTTTAGCATACTGTGAGCTTGGAAGAAGACGTTTTCACTATGGAAAGTTGTTTTTGATATTATTCTTTGGTTTTATTTTAACTATTGATGGAGGTTGTTGATAACTTGGAAATTGAGGGTAATGTAAACAGCAATAGAAATTTAGATTGTAAGGATGTTTGGAGCAATTGCCTTGATTATATAAGGCAAAGGTTACCCGAACAAACATTTGATACATGGTTTAGGCCAATTAAAGCAATTTCATTAACAGAAAAGGAGCTTTTTCTTCAGGTTCCAAATAAGTTCTTTTATGATTGGATAGATAGTCATTATAGAGAAGTTCTATATAAAACTTTGAAAGAAGTGACGGGAAACGGTTTGCTAATAAAGTACACGGTCCTTTTAACAGAGGATTCCGGAGAAATAAAAAATTTGAACAGTCAAATTGTTGGCAGTCAGGATACTGATAGAAAGCCAAAGGCTATTACCGGAATGTTTGAAAAAGGAACCCGGATAAATGAAAGCTATACATTTAATAATTTTGTGGTAGGTGGGGGTAATCAATTTGCTAAGGCAGCAGCCGTTGCTGTAGCAAATGCACCGGGAAGGACATCATTTAATCCTCTTCTTATATATGGTGGAACAGGGCTAGGAAAGACACATCTCTTGCAAGCTATAGGGAATGAAACGCTTTATACTGGAAGGGCAAGGAAAGTTACATATGTATCAAGCGATACTTTTACATTGGATTTTATAGCAGCAATTCAGAGGAACAGAACAACAGATTTTTCACTGTACTATAGGAATATTGATATGCTTCTTTTGGATGACATTCAATTTTTTCAAGGCAAGGAGCAGACACAGGAGCAATTTTTTCATATATTTAATGGTCTTTACCAGCGACACAAACAAATTGTTCTAACGACGGACAGGCAGCCAATGGAATTGCACGGTTTGCATGAAAGGTTGCTTTCACGTTTTCAATCCGCTCTCACAGTAGATATACAACCGCCTGATTTAGAGACAAGGATTGCAATTCTTCAACAAAAGGCAACGCAAGATGGACTGGATATTCCTTTCGAAATTATTGAGTATCTTGCTACTAATATTTGTTCGAATATAAGGGAATTGGAGGGAGCAATGATACGTCTTTTGGCTTATTCCTCTCTATTACAGGTTGACATAGATCTTGGCTTGGCTCAAAAAGTGCTTAGAGAATTTTTAGGGTCCGAGCATGCTTCTTTAATATCTATTGAGAGTATCCAAAGTGTAGTGAGTGGAACTTATAATGTGAATCTTGATAAAATGATCGGGAAAAGCCGAACCAAAGAAGTTGCCGAGTCACGAATGGCAGCAATGTACTTCGCTAGAGAGTATACCAATATGTCGTTAAAAACTATCGGCCTTTACTTTGGTGGACGCGATCACTCAACTGTTGTGCACGCCTGTAAATGGGTTGAATATAAAATCTCTGAGGACCCGCAGTTTTCAAAAAAAATTGAATATTTAAAGAATAAAATAGTAACTACCGTTTAAGAATAAGTTGAGATAACGGCTCCAGTTTAAATTTCTTCATTGACTCTTGTTCACCTTTTATTTAACTTTCTTTCGCATATTGTTTACTATAAAAGGAGCCAAGCGTGTATCTTACAAGAAGGCAACATGAGATTTTAGGGTTTTTGAAAAACTATATCTCAAAACATGGTTATTCTCCGACATTTCAAGAGATAGCAGAGCATTTTAAATTCAGTTCGAAGGGCACAGTTTACAAACATTTGTTGAATCTTAAAGAAAAGGGTTTTATTACAAAATGTTGGAATAAGTCGAGATCAATTGAACTGACCTCTGATATTGCCGAAATGGCAATAGTTAAGTTGCCGCTTCTTGGTTATGTAAAAGTGGGACAACCAATAGAAGCAATCACTGAGTATAACACTATCGCGGTTCCATCTGATTTGGTTAGGAAGGGGCGGCATTACGTTCTAAGAGTCAAGGGAGACTCAATGATTGAAGAGCACATAAGGGATGGGGATTTTGTTATTGTTAAGGAGCAACAAGCTGCTGAAAATGGTGAGGTTGTTATTGCCCTGATTAGTGGTACAGAGGTTACAATAAAGAAGTTTTATAGAGAGAATGAATATATTAGATTGCAGCCAGCCAATGCGAATCTTGAGCCTTTAATTCTGCCGGAAGAATCTGTTGCGATACAAGGAATTGTAGTTGGTATCTTGAGAAAGTTCGTTTAGGAACCCATTTAAATGCGTATTTTAAAAGAGGGTTTCAAATTACAATCGATTATAACGAAGCCGTTATAGAAAAATAGAAGTTGCGGTTTAATAAAAAAATGTGATTTATAAAAGTTTTTACGTTTTGGGTAGTTCATGAATTTTTTAGGATAAAATATATTGACAATTGAACAAACTTTTTGTATAATGTGAGTGAAATACCGCGATTTTAGTAACACAGCGGTTAAATGTTATCTCTTAATTTTAAAATGTGGAGGAGTCTTATGCACAAAGGAAGCATGAATAAGGTTATTCTTGTAGGCCGTTTGGGAAAAGACCCTGATGTACGTTACACCCCCAGTGGAGATGCCGTTGCCGAATTGTCTTTAGCTACTGATGAAGTATTCAAGAATAAGGAAGGAGAGCGTACAGAGCGTACGGAATGGCATAATCTTGTTTTGTGGCGCAACCAAGCTGAATTTGCCAAAGAGTGGTTAAAAAAAGGGCAGCTTGTTTATGTTGAGGGCAGGCTTCAAACTAGAAAATGGGATGATAAAGAAGGTCAGAAGAGGTACAAAACAGAGGTAAAAGTTGATCAAGTTACAATGTTAGGTAGCTTTATTGGCCGCAATAAAGAAGATAATAAGACTGAGACTGAAGTGGGATCCGTAAAAGAAGCTGACGAAGAAATACCCTTCTAAAGCATATTTTTACCGGGACGATATAAATCGCCCCCATTTATATTGTACAAAGTTGGATTGTTTGCCAGGGAAAAGCACAAAATTCGCCTGCCTGCCAGAGCGAAGTGGAGGGCAGGCAATAATTTTAATATCAATTAGTCACAGAGAAGTTTTTTTATTTTTACTGAAATAACTTCTGCATTGAGTATTATTCTAAATGCCTAAGGTATTTCTTGTGTCCTCCTACAGGGAGCTTCGCTAAGTACATGATGGGTTTTTTTGAGCATTTTTGCGGCTGTTGAATTAAGCAGGCTAAACCTATTTGCTCTATAGAAAATGTTAAGGAGTGTGTGTAAGATCTTTAATTTTCAGAGCAAAGTGGTTTTTATAAAAAAAATCTTATCAAATAATTGTAATATTCGTTTATAATAGGGTTATATCCGAGACTTTTTAATAAGTGAATGAACTTTTGCCTATGAATTCCCGAAGTATAGATGTGGGTGAAATTTCATCTTCATCAAGTGGTAGGAAATATGATAAAAAATTCATAAGCCTTTTTGATTCGGGATAGCTGGCATCATCTTCAGGGACTTTTTTCAGAGCCTCTTCGGCGCGTTTCTTCAAAACGCCGAATTCATAGGCAAGAGAAGAATTAAACATTATATCGGATTCCTCCTGAAAGGGAAAGATATATTTTTTTTCTCCTGAAATAACCTTTTTCCACATGCCGATTGTTTCAGATGCAGAATATCCGCGATATTTGTAATCGCGCACTATTCTGCGTAATAACCTTGCATCATGAGTTGATATTCTATTTGAATTATCAAAGTTGAGGTGTGTCAGAGCACTTATATAGATTTTGTATTTATATGAGCCATCAATATTATCGGTTAATCTAGGATTTAATCCATGTATTCCCTCTATGATAAAAAGAATCTTTTTGTCAGCATCGATTTTTATGTTACTGCTATTCTTTTTACCGAGATTGAAGTCGTATTTTGGCGGAACTACAGGCTTTTCGCTCAGGAGCTGATTGAGGTGGGAATTCAATAAATCAAGATCAATTGCCTCTAAAACCTCGAAATTTATATCTTTACCTTGAATCTTTTTTATTTCGTTTCTGTCTAAAAAATAGTTATCTAAGGATAGCATAACAACTTTGTATCCCAGGACTCGTAATTGTATGTATAATCTCCTCATGAAAGTTGTTTTTCCAGAGGATGAGGGTCCCGCAATAAAAATTAGTCTGCGGTCGTTACCATGTTTAGCTATAGAGTCAGCAATTAGAGCAGTTTTTTTCTCATGAAGGGCTTCTGATATCTTTATCATTTCAGATATTTTATTATCTGCAACAATCCTATTTACTTGGCTTATATCCGTTATCTCTAATATCTCACCCCATCTTTCAGCTTCGTTGAATATTTGACATAACTTATTCTGCTTTACAAAAGCGGGTAGTCTTTTTGGGTCTGGTTCTATTGGATACCTTATTACAAAACCATCTGAATATATTTGTAAGGCAAATAATTTTATTAGTCCGGTATTGGGTGCTGGTGGACCTGGGAGCCAATATTTTTTATCCTCAATAGAGTAAAGTAAGACACTTTTTCTGCTGGAATGTTTAAGAAGTTCTGCGGTATCATTTCTCCCAATTTGTTTGAAGTGTTCTATAGCTTTTGATCGCGTTGTATTAAAGGGGCTTATATTAAGATTATTTTTAACTATATCAGAAAACCCATTATAGAGCTCTTGAACAGTTTTATCATCTATATTTTTTCTTCCTTGAAATTCACAATATAAACCTTCACATATACTATGGGAGATAATAAGTTTTTCCTCAGGAAAAATTCGATTAGCCGCGTGTGTAAGAATTAATGCGACGGTATTTTCATATGCTCTTTTTGAGGAGTCGTCATAATCATTAATTGTCACGATTTTTGTGTCATCTTCAATTTTAGTATTAAGAGAAGCCATCTGTCCATTTAAAACTACCAAATATTCCGAATATTTATTTGAAGGAACATACTCTTTTAATATTTCTTTAACTGTTCGCCCCCTTTGAATATTCAGCTTTATAGTGTCGTTTATTGTAATAGTAACAATTTTCATTATAGGGGAAATTATACAAATATTTGTAGAAAATAAAGGATTGTGTTCTCTTACAAATTCCATTATTTGCGAAGCAGTACGTAGCATGTATTACAGATACCAATTTTAATCAGAAGACGTGTCTATCCCCGGAACAGAAGAATTACCTTCTGTTATAGATTTTTCTTTGAATTGCTCCTCTTATTGATTATTATTCACTTGCTTAGCTTAATTAAAATAGTATAACTCATTTGAAAGGTAAATATAAAAAAGTTAGCAGAAAATAGCATCTGGCTATTTGCGTTCGGATACTTCACCTGTTATGTACCATATAGTTTTATGACAAAACTTTTGAGTAAAGGTTTGATTCCCAGTCTCAACGGTCAAAGGCTAGCCGGTTTTTCAATTCTTCCTGTATCGGGAATTGCTACCCTAATAACAATGTTAATTTTCGTTACATTTATGGGTTGGTGGAAATATGCTTCGCATACAAAGATTATAGGTTTGAATATTCCTCACCCAACACGCTGGACTTTCCTATCAGGGCTATGTACTTCTCTTATTATAGGAACTACTACACTTGCCTATACTTTCGAAGGCGTAAGCATTGTCTTTGCTATGTTGCTGATGCGTGGCGGTGTTCTTATAATCGCACCTATCATTGATGCTATATCAAAACGACACGTGCGATGGTTCGCTTGGGCGGGACTGGTTGGCGCTATGTGTGCCTTGCTTGTCAGTTTACTCGATACCGATGGTTATAATATTCCATTTCTTTGTGTAATAGTCATTTCCATTTACATTGCAAGTTATTTTATACGGTTTCAATTCATGAGCAAAATAGCTAAAACTGAAAAGAGAGAAACTAACCTTCGTTACTTCGTCGAAGAACAGATGGTGTCTACACCAACACTGGTTATTATACTTGCTCTCACAGCTATTTTGGGAAGAGGAGAAATTTCTAATGCAGTCCGTTGCGGTTTCTCAGCACATTGGGGTATGCCTTACCTGTGGGCAATCATAATTGTTGGTGTTTTTTCGCAGGGCACTGGAATATTTGGCACATTAGTATTTCTTGACAAAAGCGAAAACACCTACTGCATTCCCATTAACCGTGCTTCGAGCATATTAGCTGGTGTCATCGCAATGTATCTTCTAACAATGTACCCAAATCAATATGCACCATATACAAGTCAGCTCATTAGCGCTAGTATCATTATCATTTCCATACTTTTTATGAGCATACCACCCATACTGACTAATAGAGAAACCTGCCTACAACATACAGAACAAAGTAAATAAAGATTTATATTCTACAGATAAAGAATATTTTAGTAAAGGAAAAAGAGAAAAATAAGAAAATTACCTATGGACGGACTCAGAACTCTGCGACGCATTGTTCTTTGCCGTTGGCTCGTTCATATAAAATAGAATTATATACCTTTAGTAAACGGAAGAGAGAATCCACGCTGATAGTAAAAAACAATGAATTATAGACTTCAAGAGATGTGTTTATGAGTAAAAATATTTTTGACATAATTATTTTAAATGGAAGACCAGCATCTGGAAAATCGGAAGTAATTGACTATTTAAAAATGATAACTGATGAAGAGAGAGAAAAAATATTTCATATTGGTAAATTTGATGAGATAGATGATTTCCCGATGCTGTGGAAATGGTTCGAAGAAGATGCGATTTTGGAAAGGCTATTTCATAAACCAAGGATTCACTCTGATAAAGACGGCTATTTTTTACATGAATACTTCTGGCACCTGTTAATAGAAAGAATTTCTATGGATTATAGCAAGAAGATACGTGATGACTCCAACTATCATGGTCATACAACTTCAATTGTAGAATTTTCACGTGGGTCAGAGCATGGCGGATATAAAGAAGCTTACAAACATCTATCTGATGATATTTTAAATAAAGCAGCGATATTTTATGTTGATGTATCTTTTGAGGAATCCTTAAGGAAGAATAGAAATAGGTTTAATCCTGAAAAACCAGATAGTATTCTTGAACACAGCCTACCGGATAGTAAGATAAAAAGACTGTATGGTGATGTTGATTGGGAAGAATTTAGATGCGAAGATCCTGAGTATATTACTATAAAAGGTCACAGGGTTCCTTATGTTGTTTTTCATAACGAACCTGATATTACTACTAATAGGGGAGATGAATTAGGTGTTGTAATGGAAAAACTTTTTGGAAGATTATGGGAGCTTTATCTTAAACGATAGAAGAGATATGGTTCATTTTTTTATTCAGAGCATTTTTCCTTGATAAAATCTATTATTTTTTTCTTTAAAATGTTTCGTGTGATTCGGAATGCCATCAGGCGTTTTTCTTCATCACCAAAAACACGTATTGGGTCATCAATAAACCAATTCAATCTTTCACTTTTACCCGGAAATGTTGGACAGCTTAAAGCTGCTACTTCGCATAACAGGATAACATAATCGAATTCTTTGTCTTTGAATTTATCAAGGTGCTTTGATACATGAGCATCCATAGAAAGTCCAATTTCATTCATAACAGTAATAGTGTTTTTATGAACGCCTGCAGGATTAGTACCAGCGCTATAAACATTAAATTTGTCCTCGCCAATGTTTCGCAGCAACGCCTCAGCCATTTGACTCCTTACTGAATTTCCGGTACAAATAAAAAGCACGTTTAATTTTTCCATCGTCGCTCCCCAATTATTTCCAGCAAATATTACTTTTTAAAAGGGATTTATACAAATTTAATTTTAATCTTTTTAAAATTTACTTGATTTTCGTTTATTGATCCGGAGCATTTGTTCAAGTTGTAGCGAGATAGCTTTGTTGTAATTGTTCAGAAAACAGCTTATAATTACAAGTAAAATGTTATCTTCGAAAGATTTAATAAGTATTTTTATGGATCAAGGTTTTGTGGCAGCAGGAATATCACGCCCCATTTTGGCTGAAAAAAGTTATATGTATTTAGAGAGCTGGCTGAATTTAGGTTATAACGCAGACATGCATTGGATGGCGAGAAATGCGGAGGTTAGGACAAACCTGATAAGAAAGTATCCCTGGGTAAGGTCAATATTGGTTGTGGCAGATAATTATTACTTAGATCATAGGAGAGGAAAAAATACTTTAAAAATATCTCGTTATGTTTGGGGAACAGATTATCACAAAATAGTGGGAAAAAAGCTAAAGGATGTTTTAAAGACATTGAAATCGTCTGATCTTCAGATAGAAGGCAAAATATATGTGGATACTGGACCTATACTTGAAAAAGCTTTTGCTGTGCAGGCTGGGCTTGGCTGGCAGGGGAAAAACACGAATGTAATAGTTGAAGACTACGGCTCTTTTTGCTTTTTAGGAATTCTGCTTTTAAATAAACCGTTTGAATATAACTCGCCAGTAAAAAACAGGTGCGGTGATTGCACGTCATGTATTAGCAATTGCCCTACTGGGGCTATCATTAATCCATATATCCTGGATTCAAGGAGATGTATTTCATATTTGACAATAGAAAAAAGGGGTGATTTCTCCGCTAAAGAATTGAATTGGCTAAATAATTGGCTGTATGGTTGCGATATTTGCCAGGAGGTTTGTCCGTGGAACAATAAATGGGCTAAAGAAACCAAAGATTCAAGATATTACGACAGGCTAAAAATTCTTGAAAGGTCACAGAGGGAGTGGATGGAATTAACAGAGTACCAGTTTCAGGAAATATTTAATAAGAGCGCTATTAAACGTTTAAAATTTGGCAGATTACGCAGAAATCTATTGGCGGTTATTAAATGAGAGGAAAGAACAAAAGATTGCACTACCGTTATTTTTTAAAATATCGAATAAACTTGCTTGTGAACAAATAGATGGTGATTTAAATTTTCGAGCGAATTTTATATAAGGCAGTGTGATACTAAAAACAAATAATCTCAGCAAGAAATTTAAACATAGATGGGTTGTTTCTGACCTGAATCTTGAAGTGGAGAGAGGACAGATATTTGGCTTTTTAGGACCTAATGGTGCAGGGAAAAGCACAACAATACGCATGCTTCTTTCGCTTATTAAGCCAACAAGCGGAAGTTTCGAGCTTTTAGGAACAGACGGGAGGAAACACAGTAAAAAAATCTATTCCAGGGTAGGTGCACTTGTTGAAAAGCCTGATTTTTATCTCTACCTTTCTGCCGAGCGCAATCTTAAAATTCTTGGCGTGTTGAACGGAGGGGTGTCGCGGAAGCGAATATATGAGGTTCTTGATATTGTAAAATTGAAAGAAAGAGCACGTGATAAAGTAAAATGTTTTTCTCATGGAATGAGACAAAGGCTCGGTGTTGCACAGGCAATAATGTATAAACCGGAGTTAATTATCTTAGATGAGCCAACCTCAGGGCTTGACCCTGAAGGTATCAAGGAGATAAGGAATCTAATCGTAAGCCTATCAAAAGATCTTGGATGTACAATTTTTCTTTCATCACATATCTTACACGAGATTGAGCAGGTATGTACTCATATGGCAATTATTGATTACGGAAAGCTTATTGTACAGGGTGAAGTTCAGAAACTTTTAAGAGAGACGGATTTTTTCGTGACGGAGGTAAAAACAGAAGAGCCGCAGAGAGCTTTTAATATTTTAAAATCTGAATCTTGGGTTAAAAAAGTTTCACTTGAAGATGAGATATTAAAAGTAAGTATTTCAGCTGAATGTAGACCAAAGTTAGCCGAATGTCTCGTTAGGAATGAAATTAAAGTATCTTCTATTATACCACGGACTTCATTAGAGGATTATTATCTATCATTAGTAAAGAGTGAGAAGTAGTTCTATGTTGTTGACTTTAAAGGCATTCTATTGGGAAACAGTTAAGATATTCAGCAAATTGCGCACTTATATAGGGTTTATTACAATCGTGATTCTGATTCCTGTGATTATGCTGCTTGTAAGGAAATATGGATTTGATGTTCAAGATATGGCATTTAGACCCCTGGAAAACTCATTCGTTTTTGTAGGGACATTAGTGAACGGCTTGCTTATCTCTTATTATCTTATGAATGTGCTTTGGGTTCATTTTCCGTTCTTTATTATTTTAGTTGCCGGTGATGTGATGGCAGGAGAAGGAGCATCTGGTACTTTTAGAATATTGCTCACGCGACCTATTTCCCGATTTCAGGTCGTAACATCAAAGTTTTTAGCTACGTTTTTGTATACAGCGGCGATAATACTTTTTCTCGGAATATGCAGCGTGGGCATTGGAATTCTGGTTATTGGCGGTGGAGACCTGTTTGTTTTCGACAAGGGTATTCTAATTTTAGCACAGGGAGATGCTCTTTGCAGATTTCTTTTGGCGTATCTACTAGCTATTTGGGTTCAGACAACAGTTGCAGCTTTAGCCTTTCTTTTTTCTACTATTTCGAATAATTCGGTTGGTCCCATTATTGGCACTTATGCTGTGATTGTTGTTTCCATGGTTTTATCTGTATTAAAAATAGATGCTCTTGAATCAATTAAGCCGTATCTTTTTACCTCATATTTTGACGTATTTTTTGCTCCCTTCAGCGTCCCTATTCCGTGGTCGGAGATTTTAATTGATGTTGTTCATCTTGGCGTCTTTATACTAATTTTCTATCTGCTTAGTGTTGTGATTTTTGTGAGGAAGGATATATGTACTTAGAAAAAAGAGTGATCTTTAATAATAATTTTTTGTTTTGTTTGCTGTTATTGATGTTACTTATGTTTTTTATATTTGTTGCTGCTTTAGCAAAAGAGCCAGACCCAGGGTACATTTTAGAAAAGGTGCAGGAAAATTATGATAATATTGAGGATTATTCTGCCACAGTAAAAATAGATGTGGATATCCCCAATTTTCGCATTCCGCATAAAAAAGCAAAAATTTACTATAAAAAGCCCGATGGGGTATCGATTAAAACATCTGGTTTTGCAATTTTACCTAAGGGTGGAGTTCTTCCTATTCCCTCAACTTTTCTTAAAGAAGATGTACAATTAAAGTACAATCGCCGTGAAAGTATTGATGGAGTTTCATATCATGTTATTGATGTAATTTCAGAAAATCATAAGAAGTTAGATGTTGATATTTCCATTTGGGTTAATTCTAAGCGCTGGACTATTGAAAGGGTTGTTTCTTCTAATAGAGCCGGCAAGTCAGAAATGAAATTTCACTACTTAAAGATTGACGATTTTTGGCTTCCGGATACTACGATTTTAGAAATAAATTTTAGTAAAGGGATTCCTGAAATACCACGACCGACTATGAGGGGCTCTTTTGAGAAAGATTTAAGAAATAATATAAACAAAGAAGGTAATACTAACGGAAGAGTCATTTTTGCTTTTTCAAATTTTTTGGTTAATGTTGGGTTAGATGATATGTTATTTGAAGATAAAAAGTAATTTTAAATGATATTTTTCGTAAATAACAAGAGTAAGATATATGACGCTACTTGAGCTAACTGTTTTGGGCATTATTGCAGAAGGAGCTTGCCATGCTTACAATGTTGAGAAGATTATAAAAAAACGAGGAACACGAAATAGGCTTAACATAGGATTTTCAACTATCTATTCAACATTGAAAAAGATGGAAAGTCGTGGTCTCCTGGAGAGCAGTTTTGCACCACAGGAAAATCTACCCGGGCGCCGGGTTTATTCTATTACTGCCAAAGGTGAACGAGTTTTTTCTGAGGAATTAAAGAAAGCACTGTCACAACCACAGAGAGCTCCCTCACTATTTGAAACAGGGTTGGATTTCGGAAAATATCTTAACCATAACGAGCTGAAAGAAGCACTATCACTGTATGATGCGGAAATCAGTAGATTGGTTCAAATAAAAGTTCGTGAAATAACAAATTTTGACGGTAATGACGCACTAAAAAGAGCATTACTTACTCGCCCTTTAGCACTATTGCAGGCTGAGCGGAAATGGATAAAAGAGCTGATGTCACTGCTTTAGACAGGATTTTTATCACAAAGACATCACATTGAAGATAAATTCAGGCTATTCGGCTGCTGCCGGACAATAAATTAATTGTCAATTATAAATTATTTGCCCCGTAAGGAGCATGCGAATGTACAGGGTCAATTATCAATTTTAAATACTTAGTGTCTTCATCAACTTGTCTCAACGCTCCTGCGTTGAGATGGAAGAAATGGAGAAGTCTTTATGAATAGTTGGATTGATTATCTTGTGGCTAATCCGGTAATAGCATTATCTATGGCTGTTGTGCTTATTTTATTTATTTTTATGGTACTTCGGAAATTGATCAAATGGGCGATTGTATCCTTTGTCATTTTAGCGCTGGCTATTGGAGTAACATATAAAGATTCGCAGAAACCGGATGTTATAAAGGAGCTGGAGAAGAAAACAGAGAAAGTAATCGAAAGCGGTAGAAAGAAAGCAGGAAAAATTATTAAAAAAGGTAAAAAAGAGATAGAAAAAGTCACTGAGAAATCAATAAATAAAATTAAAGACAATGTGAAGGAAAATTGAAAATTCCCGTTGCGTCAGGAGCTCACTCCTGGCACTTTTATCACAACCCCTGAGCGTATCGCTAGGTCTGAGTACCTGACGAAACTATAACGGGTTTTTAAGTTGCAGTTTGATTTAACACCAGACTTTCATTTACCACTCGCCTTAATGCTCCTACGTTGATACGGAGTTGATTTCTGTATCCCCGCAGGAGCGGAGACACAAGTGAAATTTGATTTTTGCTGAGATAAATTGGCGAATTTATAACTCGTTATATTTTACTTTTATAAATTGATCAGGACGTTTGTCTGTATCAAATTTAATTTATCTCGTTATAATTGACAGTATTAATTTGTTTTTTTGTGTAAAGTACATAGGTTATACAGGTATAAATAATTAAGAGGAAGAGTGTTCAACATGTCTAATTATCTCCCGGAACCATTTAGAATTAAAGTAGTGGAGCATATTCACATGACAACTCTTGAGGAGAGAAGGATGATACTGAAAAAAGCGGGCAATAATGTTTTCAATATACCCTCAGATAAAATTTATATTGACCTTCTAACGGATAGTGGTACGGGTGCTATGAGTGATAGACAGTGGTCGGGTTTAAATTTAGGCGATGAGGCTTATGCTCATTGTAGAAACTGGTTTCATTTTGAAAAAACAATTCGCGATTTAACAGGTTTGAAATATATAATTCCGACACACCAGGGAAGAGCTGCAGAAAACCTGCTCTTTTCAACAGTTGCTAAAGAAGGCACGATAATTCCCAATAATAATCACTTTGATACAACTCGTGCTAATGTCCTTGCAAATGGAGGTGTGCCGCTTGATTTGGTAATTGATGAAGGAAAAGACCCTTCTCTTGAGTATCCATTCAAGGGTAATGTGAATATTACAAAACTGAAAAATGCTATTAAAGAGCATGGAAAAGAAAATATTCCTGTTATGATGTTGACTATTACGAATAATTCCGGTGTTGGTCAACCTGTTTCAATGGAAAATATCAGGAGGATAAAAGAGATAGTTTCGAGATATGGAATTCCCCAGTTTTTTGATGCATGTCGGTTTGCCGAGAATGCGTACTTTATTAAAATCCGCGAAGACGGATACAGAGATAAATCCGTAAAAGAGATAGTTCAGGAGATGTTTTCGTATGCCGATGGCTGTACGATGAGCGCTAAGAAAGATGGTCTTGTAAACATTGGAGGATTTATTGCTTTAAACGATGAATCATTAGCAGATAAGATCAAAGAAAAATTAATTCTAATTGAAGGTTTTTTAACGTACGGCGGGCTTGCAGGTCGCGATCTTGAAGCCATTGCAATAGGTCTTCAGGAGGTTGTTGATGAAAATTACCTGGCTTATCGCGTCGGGCAGGTGAAGTTTTTAGGGGATCTTTTACAGGATGGAAATGTCCCTATATTAAAACCAACCGGTGGACATGCCGTATATATTGATGCAAAAAGGTTTTTGGAACATATTCCTCAGAGTCAATTCCCAGGGCAATCTCTTGTTGTTAGCATATATTTACAGGCTGGAATCAGGACTGTAGAAGTTGGCAGTTTGATGTTTGCTCATAAAGACCCGGGAACAGGAGAAATGGTGTACCCTGATCTTGATCTCGTCAGGCTGGCACTTCCAAGACGTGTATATACAGATGCGCACTTGAGATATGTAGCTGATTCTATTATTGAAATCTACAATAATAGGAAAAACTTGAGGGGTATGAAAATCGTTGAACATGGAGAATCGAACTTAAGACATTTTATAGCACGATTGGAATTTGTAGGTTGAAAAATGTATATTGAAGATATTGCCGGTAAAAAAAGTCATAATGTACAATGTAAATTTGGCGAAAGAATTGAAGAAGTAAGAGTTTTAAAAAACGTACAAAAAATGAAGAGCAGTAATTGGTAGGTTTAACCGGCACCGGAACTTTAAATACTCATTTGAAGAGTGAATGAAATCTCCCCATTAATTAACCCTACTATGTAAGTTAAAAATTTAGGGGGTGTGATAATATAACCTTTAGTAAGTTGACTGACTGAAAACTTCATTCTATCACACCCCCTAAATATACCAGATGTAGAATTTACAATTGCTAATTGGAAATATCCCTGGACGAGTCTCCGAATGTCGTGTCATATTTCCTAAAGGATGTTGTAGTGTTAATTACTCACCAAAATTGATAGTGCAATTGAATTTAGTTTCTCCTCTGGCTTATCCGAGCGTGAAAGCAAAATAATCGGAACTTTTGCTCCAATTACCAAACCGCCAACTTTCGCATTTGCTAAAAACATTAATACTTTAATAACTGCATTACCACTTGTAATATTCGGAACTAAAAAAGCATCCGTTTTGCCGGCAATTCGGCTATTTATTCCCTTCCGTTCAGCTGCATTTGCCGAAAGCGCTACGTCCATCGCAATAGGTCCTTCAAGAACGATGTCACCAAATTCCCCCTTTTCGGACATTTCTTGGAGCTTCACTGCATCCACTGTCTCCTGAATTATAGGATTAACTTTCTCTATTGGGCAAAGTGCTGCGATATTTGGTTTTACAATGCCTAATCTGTTAGCAACAAAAACCATATTATTCAAAATTGCAATTTTAGTTTCAAAATCTGGTGTGATATTTATTCCACCATCACTCAGTAGGATTAATTTATGATAAGTAGAAACTTCTACTACCGCAACATGACTAAGTACATTCCCCATTCGCAGTCCTGTTTCTTTATTAAGAACTGCCTTCATTAAAATGGGAGTGGAAATATGTCCTTTCATGAGAATTTCTGCTTTCCCGTCCCGAACGAGTTCTACTGATTTGGAGGCAATTTCTTCATCGGTATATGCCGGAATGATATCTTCATCTTCTACATCATATCCAACTTGACTGGCAATCTTTTTGATTTTTTCCTGATTACCAACCAAGAGAAATTTTGCGACGCCTTTTTCATCAGCTACTTTAACCGCTTCTAATACACTTACATCGTCAGCCGTTGCAACCGAAATTGTCTTTTTTTTGCCTAAATTTTGTACTGCCTCGTAAATTTCCTCGAATGTTTTTATCATCTTTATTCACCTATCAATCGTTCACTTTCATAAGTTTTAACCTTCTCAATTCCATCAATAGCTCTAAATCCACCTTCTGCCATTGCTTCCAATTCAGTCTCACCCGGGTAGACAGAAATACCAGCAATAAACCCTATGCGTTCTCGAATCATATTTACGACTTTACTCGAATTTGCCAACCCACCAGTTATGATAATTCTATCCACATTACCTTTTAAAACAGTTGCCATTGCCCCAATCTCTTTTGCAGTTTGATAAATCATTGCTCTAAAAATCAGGTCAGCTTCTTTATCCCCTCCATCAATTCTCCGAAGTACCTCTTTAACGTCACTTGTTCCCAGATAGGCTTTTAATCCACTATTATTAGAAAGCTTAATAGAAAGTTCTTCAATAGTATATTTCCCAAATAATGCCAGTTTTAATACTCCTCGTAAGGGCAATGCTCCTGCTCTTTCAGGAGAAAATGGCCCCATCCCAAGAAGAGCATCATTACAATCTATTATTCTACCACCATCAATTGCTGCTATTGTTGTTCCTCCTCCAAGATGAGCAACAACAAAGTGAATCTCCTTAATTTCTTTTCCAATCTTTTCTGCTTCTTTTCGTACACAGGCATTTACGTTAAGTGCATGAAGACGGCTTCTACGTCTAATCTCAGGGATTCCAGAGATATAAGATTCAGGAATAAATTCATCAACCGTTACCGGATCAACAACATATGCCGGAACATTATATTCCCGAGCAATGCTATAGGCAATTGAAGCGCCGAGATTACTGGCGTGCGTACCATATTTACAACTAATAGTATCTTCCATAAAAGCATCGTTTACAAGATAGATGCCGCTTATAATGGGTTTCACAAGCCCACCTCTTCCAACCACAGCAACAGGTTTGTAATCCTTTAATAAAGGTTTATAAGTTTTGTTAACAATTTCTAACCGCAGGGGTAACTGCTCAGAGATAGAATGCGTATTACAAATCACAGTCTCTGTGTGGTCAATGTTCTTTTCATAAACAGATCCCTCTCTTGTAAACAGAGCAAATTTGGTCGAGGTTGAACCGGGATTAATAACTAAGACCACTTCTTTCTTCATATAAAACTTCCGTCTATTAGTTTAGAAAAAACTCATGGTGACTAATATCCCACAAAAAACACATTATAATCCTTCGTAATCATTGGCAATATTCAGTTGTACAAATATAATGCCACCAAAGTAACCCTATAATCCCGTCGTTAAGGGAAAAATCTTTTCATTTTCAGACCCTCAACATGGAAATATAATTCCCAATTTTTGCAATCTTTAAACACAATTTTGCTTTCCAAATTTAATACGAAATATTAAATTGCACTCCGAATGAATTCAAAAGTATATTTTATATCAGATATTCACCTTCAGCCCTACGATACGGAAGAGGAAGAAAGAAAAAGGAAATACCTCTTTGAATTTTTAGAAAAAGTTCGAGGGGAAAAATGTACTCTTTTTATCGTCGGTGACCTGTTTGACTTCTGGTTTGAATACAAGCACGTTATACCGTGTCACTATTTTAAAACATTAAGATATTTACAAAAAACTGTTGAAGCCGGTTGTGATGTTCATATAATTGTTGGAAATCATGACTATTGGATGGGAGACTTTTTTCCCAATGAGTTGGGAGTTCGAATCCATCAGCATCCCCTCGATATTGAAATTTCCAACAAGAGATTTTTTATCATTCATGGAGACGGAATACTTAAAAGAGATAAAGGTTATCGTATTATGAAAAAATTCCTGAGGAGTAAACTTTTAACTCGCCTTTTCGGATTACTGCATCCCGATTTTGCTTTTGCAATTGCAAGAAAAGTTTCATCGGGAAGTAGAAGCTATACTCTAAGATCACCCGAAATGGAAAAAACAATACGAAATGAGATAACTGAATATAGTAGAAATAAGTTTAAAGAGGGATATCAATACATAGTAATGGGACACTATCATATGCCCACCGCATATAGAGAAAACGGCAATACTTTTCTAAATCTTGGTGATTGGATGAAATATTTCACCTTCGGTTATTTTGATGGCAAAGAACTTTCTCTGTGCTATTGGAAACAGAGACCTCTTAATTCTGCTAATTTATCCTGATGAATCGGTGTCTCTTAAAGGATGGGTCTGACTGAAGATATCTCTACGACTTTATATACCAGAGTGTTGGAGTAAATTACGCACTGCTTACTGCCACTGCCAATGCTCTTATTAAATTCAAAGACCCTAAAATTTTCGACTCTCTATTACCGATAATGGAAAATCCTGATAATTATGTTCTTTTTAATGAAATGTCACCTATGGCATCTGCACTGGGAGGAACAGAACCTTTTGAAAAACTGCGAGATAAAGCTCTGAAAGCTCAAAAAAGTATTCATGTTTCAAAGTGAAGTCCAGACAGATGCCTCAATTTATCCCGGGCAGTCCTTCCCATTTGAATGTTCCATTAAAATCACTAAAGGATCTTCTGTTAGCTACTATATAAAAAAGATATCCTGGGAAGAATTCGAGTAGGTTTTTATCCTCCACCTAAATTGAGCGGTTCTTGTAGTCCCGATAAAATCAGGATTCGTTTTCGTAATTGTCTCGGAATCTATTTGTAGTTGCAACTTCCTGATAATTATGAATATGCACTTCTAAAATCAATAAAGAATCGCTCAATTTATCCTCCAATTAATTCCCTCAATTTTTTCTACTAATAAATTATAATACTGGCATCCGAATAAATTCGAGGGCTGAATTTCAAGGTATTGTGATAGTTGTATATTTGGGGAAATATATTGACCGCTTTTTAAGAGATGCCATCATGCGGAAATCCTATGTATAGGCAAATGGTTTTAGACTTTATGGACGAATGTTAATCAGATTTCTATAATCTGATGTCTTTCTTTTCCCAACGAAATATGAGAAATAGGGGTTTTTAAAAGACCCTCAATTGTTTTTATATATTCTTTTGCTTGTGAGGGAAGATTTATGAACTCTCTTACATTATTTATAGGTCTTGACCAACCGTGAAGTGTTATATAATGAGGAACAGATTCATTTAATTCTATGGAAGGATAGGCCCCATTTTCATAGTGTGTACAAATTCTTATCTCTTCAAGGTCATCCAAAACATCCAACTTCGTTATCGCAATAGAAGTAAACCCATTTATTTTCACAGCATACTTACCAAGAGCAGCATCGAACCATCCGCAACGGCGTTTACGGTGAGTTGTAGCTCCAAATTCACTACCCCGCCTCTGTAGATATTCTCCCTCAGGTGAATTGAGTTCTGTCGGAAAAGGGCCTGCTCCCACCCTTGTTGTGTAAGCTTTAAATACACCGATTATATTATCGATGCTTTTAGGACCGATACCAAGACCGGTACAGATATTACCGGCAACAGTATTTGATGATGTTACATAGGGATATGACCCATAATCAATATCGAGAAGAGTACCCTGAGCACCCTCTATAAGAATATTCTTTCCCTCATTGATATATTGGTGAATTAATGAGGTTGTATCTTCAATAAATGGAGAAATTTTTTCTGTTGCTTTATAAAAATCATCAAATTCTTTGAGTAAATTGCTTCTGCCATTTTCAGGAACAAGTCCTTCTGAGATGTTTTTGTTTAATTTTTCTTCAAGCTTACTTTTTAACAGTGATAAGTTCTTCAAGTCTTTAATTCGAACTCCCAAACGGCTAATCTTATCTGAGTAACATGGTCCGATTCCACGTTTGGTAGTACCAATTGCATTAGAACCTAACGATGCTTCACGGAAGGCGTCCAGAGTCTTGTGAATTGGAGTTACCACATGTGCAAGGAGCGAGATATGGATTCTACCATCAATTCTTATTCCATGTTTTTTAAGGTTATCAATTTCCTGCATTAAACTAACAGGGTCTATTACCATTCCTGTGCCAAGTATGCAGTTAACGTTTTCACGTATAATTCCGCTGGGCAATTGGTGAAGAATCGTTTCTTCCTTCCCTACGAGTATAGTATGTCCGGCATTTGCACCGCCCTGAAAACGAGCGACTACATCTGAATTTTCGCAAAGGGAATCAATAATCTTGCCCTTACCCTCATCGCCCCATTGACCACCTAAAACTGCTGAAATAGACATATTCCCCTCAATAAAAATAAAATGCTCCCAGAGGGAGCATTAATCATTTGATTTTACTGTAATTTATTTATTTTTTGCATGAGACTTCTGTTGCCAATAAATAACAATCGGGCCGGCAATATTCATGGAAGAATAGGTTCCAACAATAACTCCGATAATCATTGCAATTGAAAAAATCCGTACCTCACCGGGAGCAAATGCAAGTACAAGAACTACTATAAATGTTGTCAGCGAAGTAATAATAGTTCTGCTGAGAACTTCATTTATGCTGGTATTGATAATATTACCTATTTTTTCAAGGCGTCTCTTTTTCATATTTTCACGAACCCGGTCATATAGAACAATAGTATCATTTAGAGAATACCCAACAATAGTCAGGAATGCCGCTATTGTTGATAGTGAAATTTCAAGCTGCAGCAAGGAGAAAATACCAAGTGTAATAAGGACATCATGTATTAGAGCTACAACCGCTCCAATCGCAAATTGGAATTTAAATCTTATAGTAATATATATACCTATAACAACAATCGCCCAAATAATTGCCCAAATTGCTGAGCCTCGCAACTCCTTACCAATTTTCGGCCCAACATGTTCTGTACGCCTGACCTCAAACGGATTCTTTAGCGTTTCGAGACCTTTCCTGATTTCTCCAGGGATATCTTCAACACCTTCAATCTGAGGCGATCTAATGAGAAACTCATTAACACCGCTTGTTTTTTGGATTACACTATTCTGAAGATTGACAGAGGAAAGAGCTTTTCTGATCTGTCCCGTAGTTGTAGGATTATCGAATTTCACTTGACTAAGAGAACCACCTGTGAAATCAATACCATAATTCAGACCTCTGACTAAAAAGACAGAAATGATGCTTATTGCAAGAAGGATCATAGAACCGGTTATGGCTGTTTTACTAAATTTGACAAAAGGAATATTAGTTTTTTTAAAGAATCTCATACTTATTAATCCTGATAATTTATATGCTGAGTGTTTGCAAAACTTTACGTTCAGTTATATAGTTGTAAAAAGTTCGAGTTACGAAAATTGCTGTGAACATGCTCGCAATGATTCCCCAGAATAAGGTTATTGCAAATCCTTTTACCGGGCCTGTACCAAATTGCATCAAAATTAAAGCCGTAAAACCTGTTGTCACATTAGCATCAAGAATAGTAGTAAAAGCACGGGAATAGCCGCTTTCAATAGCTGCTCTTACAGTTTTACCTTTTTCAAGTTCTTCCCTGATTCTCTCAAAGATCAGCACATTTGCATCAACTGCAATTCCGACAGTAAGAATTAAACCGGCGATACCGGGTAAGGTCAAAGAGGCTCGTAATGTTGCCAGAATAGCCATAACGAAAATCAAATTGAGGATTAAAGCCGTATCCGCAAGAAGTCCTGAAAATTTATAATATATAAACATAAAACCTATAACTAAAAGGAAACCGATGATACCAACTCTGATACCTGTAGTAATTGAATCACGACCAAGAGAAGGGCCGATCGTTCTCTCTTCTATAGTATTTACAGGAGCAGGTAAAGCACCGGCACGTATTACAATAGCAAGATTTTTTGCCTCTTCCATACTTTCCAAACCCTCGATATAAGAAGCGCCATTAGGAATTTTCACCTTTATTCTAGGAGCCATATAAACTTTATCATCAAGTACAATAGCCAGGTCCTTATCAATGTTTGCTCCGGTTAGACGAGAAAATATTTTTGCCCCCTCGTTGTTCATGTTCATATTTACTATCGGCTGCCCTGCACTTGATGACCCAGCCCCGCCAATAGTTGCTTGTGCTTTTGTAACATATTTTCCCTGAAGACCTATTTCAGTGTTGACATGATAAATTAAATAGTAATTCTCGGTCGTACCATCTTGCATTGTGAGACGCTTGAGTTTTGCTGACCACAATATTTTGGAATCAAATGGAATTAATTTTTTGACTTCCGTATCATTAAGAATTTTTCTAACAGCATAAACGTTTCTTTCCGGTACACCAATTTTATTTCCAACATTTCTGAGTAAAGAGGAAAATGGTTTCTCGGAAAAAATCTCTTCATCTACCACTAAGGCTGTATCTGATGAATCTTGTTCGATGCCCACATCTGCTTCCGTTATATTAAGAAGTTCATTAACACTAATTGCTTTGTCTTTTGATTCCTTTAATGCTACGGTAGTATCTTCTTCGCTGGTCTCAGGCTTCACAACTTCCTTTTTGCCTGTTTTTAGATAATTATCCATTGATGTTATAAAAGACTGAGTGACTTCCGGGTCTTTAACAAGAATGAATTCCATGAGAGCAGTACTCTGTATGAGTTTTCGCGCACTTGCAGGGTCCTGAATTCCTGCCAGCTCTACAATAATTCGATATTGTCCGGCTTTCTGAATTGTCGGCTCAGATACACCGAACTGGTCAATACGGTTTCTAATAATTTCAAGGGCGCGCCTTATAGCATCTTTAGATTCATCTTTCAGACTACTTATTATTTCGCTGTTCTTATATCCTCGATTACTGAAATGGCGGACGAGTTTGAAATCATTATCGTCAATCTGCCTTTTAAAAACACTAAAGAAGTCTTCGCCGGTCTTTTTACACTCCTCGGTAGTTGCATTAAGTATTGTATAAAATTCAGGTGTCTTATTTGAAGCAATACTCTCTATCAATTTGGGTAAGTCAAGTTCCAGAACGACATGCATTCCTCCCTGTAAATCTAATCCGACTCGAATTATTCGACCTTCATATTTCTCGATTTTACCATTTGACCGCAACTCTTCAATTTTACTTTCTGAAAAACTATTGTAAGCAAAAGTCCAATATAGAGAATAGAGCGCAAGAATAATTGCAACAGCAATAATAATGAAACGAACATTAGTTTTTTTAAACATTTATTTCCACCCTAATGAAAAAGTCAACATATTCAAAAAAAGCGGTTGAATTTAATTGAGAGTATAACTTAATGCAACGAAAAAGCAGCTGTTAAAGAAACGATTATGAAAGGTAACACGAAAAAATTATGTTTTTTGCTACGTAATGGCTGAACTCACCCGCCGCCAACACTGCGGGGCACTGAACCTTGAGAAATCACATATTTTGATGCGGGGCAGAGCACTTCAAGAACCGCAATGCTGTTGGCGGTCAGGTGGAGTGACTTGTTCGATGTCATTTTTTCAATTAGGGGAAATATCTGTATATATCTTTCCGATGCAATACTCGATAGAAGACGATCTTGTCTTTTCTATGTTCAAATCCGACGCGGTAATCACCAAAACGAATCCGATAATAATTTGTGTATCCAGATATTTTCTTTACATTTTTCAATTCAGTGATCGAATCCACCTCGGGAACTATATGAAAAATAAAATCCTCGATTCTTTCTCTTGTCTTCCTCTGGATTGCTTTGATATCCTTGATAAACGCTTTTTTTAGTTTAGCCTTCATGCTGTTTCAGTAATATCTTTGCTTCTTCAATATCATATTCAACATCATCTTGTACTTCATCCATGGATTTTGCAAGCCCTTGATCCAAAATTAAGTCTTCAATTTTTCTAAATGTATTAAGGTCGATCACAACATTTTTAATTGTCCCACTTTCATCGGTAATGTATGATTTTTTTATTTCCATAAGACCCTCCTCAATTACTAAAATGTATTCCTTATCTATTCATCTAACATTATAAATATGCAGAAAATTTTCTATCTATGAAAATTATCTCTTAGATATCTCAGTCCCAAAGGGCTCTCTTTTCCGAAGGAGTCCTCTCCCAAAGGGATGCCTCTGGCACGTGACCTTTGGAACGAGACGAGGTAGCTGGAAAATTATTACATCCACTTTAACATTTTGCGATAAAAAGAGAAAAATATCATGTTGTTCTTTCATCTCTGACATTTTTACCATAACAATAAATAAATTAGGTGCAAATTATACAGAAATCAAGTGAAAATTTAATAAAGATAGAAATGCTATTTTCTGAGAAACAAGTTATGATTCCGCTTAAAATTTTGTTTTTCATATTTTTGTCATGTTGTTCTCTATAATTTCCCTTCTCGGAAGCATACTCTATTTCCCACGCATCGGTGGTAAGCCCTGATATTCTGTATAAACCGCAATTTTAATCAAAGAATTCCCCTAGGCTTGCCTCGGGGTTATCTTTTAGAAGGAAGAGTATGAGAAAACTTGGTGTCTCATATAAGAATATTACCGATAAGATACCCCGCTGCTTGCGGCGGGGTAGTTCATTCTATAAAATCAATATTTTTGAGCTGCTCATTTTGGCTGATTTTTATATATACTTTTTATTTTAATGAACTTTCTTCAGATTTAAAAAACCGATTTGTTTTATTTGTGACCTGGATAAGAAATAGAGTGTGAAGAAGATATCGTTATCTCTGATCAATAAAAATTGCTGGAATTAAAGTAAATGTTTGATTGAGATGATTTAAAACTTTGCGAAAGATCAGTCTGGATAGTGCTAAAGATTCAGGTAGATATCGAGGCTTTCTTGTAGATAACTTTCCAAAGATTAAAAAAAATTGTGGTATATGGGATGAAGAACAATAAAATAATTTTTTGAGCAACTAATATATTTTTTAGCAGAATAAATTGGAAAATTGGAGTGAAAAGACTCTTAGAATAATATTTTATAGAAAAGAATAAGGTTAGTATGATTAAAAGATAATGCAATATAAAGTATAGAAATGTTATTGAACCACCACATTTTGACAGTTTATTATAATTGACTTATGAGACTAATCTATATATTGTTCTTAGGGTTTTTCTTTAAATGCAGCCTGTAACAGGCAATATTTCAATTGAATTTAATAATTATTAAACATGAATTATGCTACTTTTTGCTTGATTTTTAGAGAAGGTGCAAATATATTGAATTAATATGTATGGTTCTGATAAAAGTTTAATATATGAAAGAGAACCATGAGATTTAAACGACTAACTTTTTTCACAGCATTTTTTGCGTTTTGTTTTGTTTTTGTCGGGAATAATTTTGCTCAGCTTAGGGAGCCAACAATTTTCCCATTCGTTCAAAAAAATGTAACTTTAATCAAAACGGCAGGCGGTTTTAATTTTGATAATGATGAATATTTTGACATTGTTGGAATTACATCGCTTGTTGACTCAAAAGGCTCGAAAATACCAAGAACCACATATTTGGTCCACCTTGAGGAATCGGTTACTGGGGATTTCAATATTCTCTGGGAGTTCAATATTCCAGAAAATGTACGAGGTGATTTTACTGATATTGCAGTTACAGATATTGATGGTGATGGTATGCAGGAAATTGCAGCTGCCCTTAATATTTCAGAGGTGGTTTCCCAAAAAGAGTCAAGCTGGTTGTATATTTTTGAGTATTCAGATGAGTTTAGCAAGGAACCAACAGCTACAATGAGATTAACAGGCAGCCTGCCAGCTAGACCAAGACCGATATATCTTGATAAAGGTGATATTAATGCTGACGGGAGAGATGATCTTATCGTTTCGTCGAGCGGTCCAGGAAGAGGTATTTCAGTTGTCTCGTCAGAGGGTGAAGTTTTGACGGGGGATTTGATATTTTTAACACAATTATTTGAACCTGAAATACTTCACGGTATTTTACCTTTTAGAGCAATTGCGGCAGATATTGATACATTTCCCGGTTGCGAGCTTCTTATTTTTGGTGGCAAGAAGGAATTTAAAACAGATATGTACAGTTTTAGCCGGGAACCAGAACCAGTTTTCTCTTACATATTTAAAAATATAGTTAGAAGCGATTTTGATATTGATAAAATATCAACCGGAGATTTGGATGGAGATGGATTTGATGAGGTGATTATTCCTCTTAAAAGTGGAGGTGCACAACTTTTATGGCGAGAAGAAGGAAAATTGAAAGCAAGCCGCTTGTTCCCTAAAAATATTAATATTGAGTCTTTGTCTGTTTTAGACCTTAATTCTAATGGGTTGGACGAGATTATTATACGTCAGCCTGCAATGTCAAAAATAACCGATTATGAATTTGATGTTTCAGGTTCAATCTCGGATATTAATTCTTATAAACAGGTGGTTTATGTAAACCCGCTTTTAGAAAATGTGATTTACATAGATATAGTTCCTGTTTCATCTGCCTCAAATAGGTTTACCGGTTCTATTATAGTTCCATTTCTTCATCCGGATTTTTATCAGCAGGGATTGTGTTACTGGCAATTGGTGGACATTGCTCCGCTTGCGGACAAAGGGGTAGTTGAAGAGGTTTTAGGGGAGGTAGATGCGGCTTTAGCGGGAAAGGATACAACAAAATTAGCAATGGGGAAATCTCCATTTTCTGAAATGGAAACACTTGCTGGCAAATTCACTGGAATTGAGGGAGAGGAAATTCCATTATCTGCTATGCCCAGTCAGGAGCGGGTTGTTGCAATAGCTTCTCCACAACGCGAAATGATTAAACCTGATCTATTAGTTCATCCAGGTGATAAGGTTGTCCATACCATTAAGATTCCGGGCTTACCCCTTGACAATTTGAAGGATTTAAATGTTAACATTGAAACTCCTCCGGGCATGAAATTTGACCTTGCGAAAAAGTCATTTTACTGGGTACCAGTTGACTCACAGCTTGGTCTTCATAATGTAAAAGTCTCATTTTTGTGTGAAGACAATGAGATAATCCAAACTTTTAGTGTTTATGTAAATTCCCAACCTGAAATATTATCATCGTGCCCTATTAGGGATATTATACAGATTGGAGAGACATTCAGGTTTAAGCTGGAAATAAGAGATGACAACGAGGATGCATTTATAACATACAAGTTGATAGAATATCCATCCGGGGCGACTATTAGCGCTGATGGTGAAATATTGTGGAAACCATCTTTTTACCAGGCGGATTGGTATGATTTTATTGTAGAGGTATCTGATGGATTCGATTCTGATAAAATCGAATTTGCGCTATTTGTAAACCATCCCGTGAATATAGAATCGTCAGCGCCTGAGTTAACTACAATTAGCAAGAAATATAAGTACAATCCGATTATCAAAGATAAAAACAAAGGGTTTTACGTTCCAGAATATTCTGTTTCCCCACGTATTACAAACTGGAAGACAACAGGAATTTATGAGGTTAAAATTATAGATAATAAGGTAAGAAAAAACCTGGATAAAATCACAGCTCACTTTAGAAAATCGTTTTTATCTGAATCAAAGAAAAGTAAATCAAACCCGATTCAGGATGCTTTTGAAGATAAAGGGAAATTGGTCATTGTATTTACTCAGGATAAAACCAGACCTCTTTTGCCCTCTGATCTATTAAGTAAATTTTTTACCAGTTTGAGTTTAGATATTCCAAAGCACTCCAAGCCGATAAGGCGCTATTTGTATAAATTTAGTTTAAAGGAGGCTCCCAGTGGGATGAAAATGTCTCCGTACGGTAGAATCCAATGGGTGCCCAGCAGCGCGCAATTTGACTTTCAATCGCTTTCTTATACGGTTTCCGACGGCTATTTTTCAGCGGAGGAGCATGCACAAATATATGTTAATTACCCACCTTCAATTTTATCAATCCCGGACACAAATGCAAGTGTGAACTGTTTATGGCAGTATGAAGTAAAAGTTTCTGACTTAAATACTGACAGTAAAATTAATTATGAACTTACAAAAGCTCCCGAAGGCATGGTTGTATCTACACAAGGAATTATATCCTGGCGACCAACGAGTCTTCAGCTTAACGGCCATACATTTTTTGTAAAAGTGTCGGATGGAATGGCGGAGGATGTTCAAAAAGGTCGAGTATTTGTAAATGTTAAACCGAGAATATTGTCAATTCCAAAACCCGTTGCTCTTACCGGGCTGAAGTATGAATATCAATTTGATGCCGAGGACCCGAATGGAGACCCGATGGTTTATAAAGCAGTCAGAATTCCAAAATATGCTAAATTTGATCCCTCTACCGGAAATCTTGTCTGGGAACCAAGGAAATCACAGAAGGGGGTTAATGATGTTGTTCTGGAAGTAGTGGATTCACATGGGTGGGGTACGCTTCAGGAATTTCAGGTTCATGTTTTTCATAATCCCGGAACAAAAAGAATCTTATTCCTTTACAGTACGATTTCACTGCTGGCTTTAATTGGTGTTATCTATTTTGCAGTAACAAGCGGCAAATAATAGAAAGAATCGATTAAAAATATACAAGAGTCGGGAGTTTTTTCAAGATTTCCGCCTTTAGTTTTTCTTTAAGTTTAAGAGAAATACTTGTTAAAAGTAAATTATCTATTTTAGGTAATCCTTCAGGAAAGTTTATAGCATCTTTCTCCGTTGTTATCAAAAATTCGCAGCTGTTGGATTTTGCGTCTTCAATTAAAGACATAATATCTTTTTTACTATATTTATGATGGTCGTGAAATTTTTTAGTGATGAGTTTAGAAGGATTGAGTTTTCTAACGGTATCAAAAAATTGATGTGGATTTCCTAGTCCACAGAAAGCCAATACAGAGTGTCCTTGCAAATCTTCGTTTTCACCTTCACTCGCCATATTCACAATTTTTTCGATAGAAATTGGTGAACAATACTGTTTTAAATCCGGGCGTTTCTCTATAAAAAATTTTTCGCTGTCCAGAGGAATGGCATCAGTTCTTGTAAATACTAACAGCGAGGCTCTTTTCAATCCATGCCATGATTCACGCAACTTCCCTGCCGGTAGGATTTTTTCTTTATATGGATTAGTATAAGCATCCCAGAGTAGAATATTCAGGTCTCTCGATAGGCGTCTATGTTGATATCCATCATCCGCAATTAGTATTGTGCAGTTATATTTTTCAATTGCTGTTTTTCCCGCAGCTATTCTATTCCTATCAGCAATTATCACGGTATCTTCTGTTTTACAAGCAATGAGGTGCGGTTCATCTCCAGAGATTTGTGGAGATACTAACGGGCCTTTCCCAGTAGAGACTATGACCTGTTCTTTTTCCTTTCTTCTGTAGCCGCGTGTTATGATTCCAACTTTATAGCCGTTGTGCTGGAGAATTTTTGAGAGGCTGATTACAAATGGAGTTTTTCCTGTTCCTCCGGCTGTGATGTTGCCTATAGAAATTACAGGGACTGATAGTTTTTCTGTTTTAAAAGTATTTTTGTCGTAGAGCCAATTTCTTATTGAGGTGGCTATCATGTAGGGAAATGCAGCGATTCTTAGGACTAATTGTAAGACCGATTTAATGCTTAACCTCATATTCAGCTTGTAATTGTACTAAGTTAATCTTTTCAGAAATTTGCTTGGATAGATCATCTAAATTGTAATCAATATTCTTATATAATTTAATGGGTTCGCCAAATACCATAGCAATTTTAGAGAATAGTTTTGGTTGATGGAATTTATCCCAGCTATTGAAAATCCTGTTTCTTGAGGCTGCTGCTCCAAGAGGAATTATTGATGCTTCTGCCTTACGTACGATTTTTAAAGTCCCGATTTTCACTTTTCTCTCAGGCCCCTTTGGACCATCAGGTGTTAGTCCAACGACATTCCCGGGTTGTTTAATAATTTTTAATAATTCAACAGCAGCAGCGGTGGGTTTTCTATTACTTGAACCCCTGAGTGGAGTATAACCAAGCCGTTGACCAATTTGGGACAGGATTTCAGCATCTGAGTGAAAACCAATTAGAGGAATTATCCCGTAGCTTTTTAAATAGTAGAATGGAATTAGCAAGTGGCTGTGCCAGGACATGATAACAGCACCGGAAGGTTCGTTTAAAACTTTATGTAGATTTTCGATACCAACTTCCCTAAATCGGCATGTTGAAAATAGAGCATGAAGGGGCAAGTGCCCAAATCTGTAAACTATATTATTTAATGAGTTTAGTTTCATTTATTAATTGTTTGACTTATGAGCATAACCGGTGATAATTTCTGCTGCCCTTTCTGATGCTCCCGGAGCACCGAGCTTTTCTGACACACTCTTAAGAAACAGTCTTATTTCATTTTCAACATCCGGGTTGTTAAGAATTTTGTTTGCTTCCTGTGCAATATTTTTCGGTGTTGCTTCGTGCTGAATGAGTTCGGCGATTCCCTTTTTTCCCTCAATAAGGTTTGCCATAGCTATGTAAGGAACCTTAACAAATATTTTCCCCAGCCAATAAGAGAAAGGAGACATTTTATAAATTACTACCATTGGGGTTTGGTAAATTGCTGCTTCCAGGGAAGCCGTGCCAGACGATACGATAAGAAAGTTAGAGTTTTGCATGATTTCATCGTTTTCGCCACTGATCCAGTGCAGCCATTTATATGGGAATTGCTCTTTATATTGTGTGAAATCTATTGCTGGGGCTAAACCGACTACGGCTTCCATTTTCGGGAAATCTTTTCGTATGAGTAAAACAGCATTTATCATTACAGAAAGATGTCTTTCTATCTCCTGCTTTCGGCTCCCGGGAAACAAGCCAATCAGGTGAGACGCTCTATTTGTAATATTTTGAATATGTTTTGAAGGTGTAAGCTTATTATCAGTGTGTTGGTCGAGTAGCGGGTGTCCGACAAAAGTTACATTTACTCTATGTTCCTTAAACCAATACTCTTCAAAAGGCAGTATGCAGAGGACTTCATTAATATACTTTTTTATCTTTTTAACTCTTGATTGATGCCACGCCCAGACTTGAGGGCTGATGTAATATATAACGGGTATCTGTCGCTTGTATGCTGCTTTTGCTAAACGTAGATTGAATCCGGGATAGTCTATAAGGACAATTAGATCGGGCTTCTCAGCATCAATGAATTGGAGGGTATTTCGCCAAATCTTTCTTATTGAGGGAAGATGTTTTGCGACTTCAGCAAAACCCATAAAAGCAGTTTTCCGAATGTGATAGATAAGTTGGGCGCCAGAGCGAGCCATATTATTACCGCCAATTGCTGAAATTGATATGTTCGGTTCTAATTTTTTTATCTCTTTAACGAGATTCCCACCGTGTAGGTCACCGGATAGTTCACCGGCTGAGATAAATATTTTAGCGGATGACATGAAGTATGTTTATTAAGATTTCTTTACTTATAATAATAATAATGACTGCAATAAAAGACTGAAGGGTTCTTCTTTCAGTACGAAAAACTTTTTTCAAGGGTAACTTCTTAACTTCTTGTTTCTTATTCCAGGGAGTCAGCCCTGGAAATAATCTTGGAACGTTTGAACAATACTCTTCATATTGCTTGCCGAAAATATTTAGTAAAACCTTTTCTTCTAAAGATATGATTAGCCCATATTGTATGAAAAAATACAAAAGTGCTATTATGAAGAGAGGGAAGACCCATGGACCACCTGCAAACAGTGCTATACCTGAATATATCATAATATTGCCTAAGTAGAGCGGGTTGCGCACATAGGCAAAAGGTCCCTCAGTTGAAAGCTTTTTAGCACCAACATTCCGTGTTCTTGTCCTCCCACCAGCCATGTGGACCCCACTTAAGCGAATCCACTCGCCACAGAGAGCGAGTACTAAGCCAGAAATTACACCCAACCAGGTCATGTTGGATTGGTACAACAAAACCAGAAAAAATGGTATAGGGGTATAACCGCGATATTTAAAAATTAATCGTCTGACGTCCATTATTTCAGCGTTTTTAAGCTTGACTTTATCTGTTTCTCTATCTGTATGGCAACCTCAAGTGCTTTTTTGCCGTCCTCCCCTGTAACGAGGGGTGGTGTCCCATTTTTGATCGAACTGACAAAAGACCTCAACTCTTCCAACATGGCGTTTGATTTACTTGTTTGAAGCTGCTCGTAGAAGATTTTCCGCTTTTTATTATTTTTCGTTTCTAATTCAGTAATTGGAATTACATTTTTACTGGTAATCTCGCCTTCATTTGATAACGAAAAGATTTCTGTAAGATTCTTAAGAAAATCTATGGATATATATGCGTTTCTCTGGAATATCTTCATCTTTCGCATATTTTTATTTGATACACGGCTGGCAGTTATATTTGCAACACAGTCGTTTTTAAACTTAATCCTGGCATTAGCTATATCAATGTTATCAGTCAGTATAGGCGCACCAGCCGCATCAATTTTGATAATAGGAGATTTTACCAGTGAAAGTATTATATCAATGTCATGTATCATCAGATCCAGTATGACAGCAACGTCTGTTCCTCTTAAATGAAAGGGGGAAATTCTATGTGATTCTATAAAAAGTGGATTGATCTCGATTTTTTTTAAACCGGAAAGTGCAGGATTGAATCTTTCAATGTGCCCAACCTGTAGAACGATGTTGTTATCCCTTGCTAATTTAATTACTTCATTAGCCTCTTCTATTGTCTGCATAAAGGGTTTTTCGCAAAAGATATGGACTTTTTTATTTATAGCGGCAAGCGCAACATTATAATGTGCAACTGTGGGAACTACGATTGATACTCCGTCACATTTTTCTAATAGAGAATTAAGGGAATCAAAAGACGTTATATTTAATTCTTCTGATATCTCATTTGAACGCTGTATATCTGAATCATAGAACCCGACGAAATCAACTTCTGAAAGATTTTTGAGGTTCTTTATGTGCATTTTGCCAAGGTGACCGGCACCAACAACTCCAATTTTTACCATCTCGTCTCCCATAATCTTATTTAAATTTAACCTCTGCAGAACGATTTTCAAAAGATAAGGTTAGAAAATAGTCTCGCTCATTTTAACCATAATCTTTTTACTGAGGAAAGTGAAGTATATTAAAAATCTTGATTTTGCCGTATTATATAATGAAATTAAATTGTATGTAAAGAGATAAATATTTTAGAGGAGGTCAAAGTTGAAAAAGGAGAAATTACTTACATTCTTAATCGTTACGATTATTGCTTTTTGGTCTCTATCCTTTTCTGCACAACCGGAAGAGGCAGTAATAATCCATTGGAATGATTTTCATGCTGCAAATGTTTCATATAAACCTATGTATGAAAATCCGGAAGGAGTTTTTGTTGGAGGATATGCTAACCTCGCAGGCTATATTGACTCTTTGAATGAAGTATATCCTTACGCAATAACATTAAATGCCGGCGATGATTTTCAGGGTTCACCCATTTCTTCAATTACGAAAGGTATGTCGCAAGTTTTAATTCTTAATAAGGTGATGCCAACGGTATTTACGCTTGGGAATCATGAATTTGACTATGGCGTAGATAATCTGAAAAAAGCTTTAAACGTGGCAAAATTCCCGATTGTTTCTTCAAATATATATGATTCAACTAAAAGCGATTTATTGGTTGACCCTTACATTATTGTGCGTTCCGGGAAGGTCCGAATAGCAGTTATTGGTTTTATACTTAAAGATTTAAAACAAAGCGTGCTGCCTGAAATGGTTAAAGGAATAGGAATATTAGACCCGTTGGAAACAGTCAATAAATATGTTGAAGAAGTTAATAACGAGTCTGACCTTATTGTAGTGTTAAGTCATAATGGATTTGAATACGATTCGCTTCTTGCCCTTCAGTTATCGAAAGTAGACGTAATAATTGGCGGACATTCTCATACAATTTTACGCCAGCCAGTTGAGGTGAATAATATTTTAGTTTGCCAGGCAGGATCGCATGGGAGATTTGTGGGGTTGTTGGAAGGGCAAGTTAATATTGAAGAAAAGAAGATAGAATCGTATAAATATAAACTTACCGAGACCGATCTTGGGAAAGTAAGACCGTCGCAAACTGTTGCTCATGTAGTTGACTCACTGGAAGCTACGATTGAGAAGGAGATGAATAAAACTATCGGGACACTGAAAACCCCATGGATAAGGAATGGTCGAGGTGAGTCAAATCTCGGGAATTGGGTAACAGATGTGATGAGAAATAGTTATAACGTTGACATAGCATTTCAGAATAGTGGAGGTATAAGAAAAAGCCTTAGTCCAGGTCCCATAAAAGTGCGGGACATCTGGGAAATTTCCCCGTTTGACAATACGATTATGAAGGTAACTATAACAGGTTCTCAATTGAAAGAATTGCTGAAGTGGCGAATTAGGAACCCAAGAGACCTATTGCAAGTCTCCGGATTAAAGGTCATTTATAATAGTAAAACCAAAGAGATAATCAGTGCCAGGGTGACCGGTAAGCCTATTAAGAATGAAGGTAAATATACATTTGTTACTAATAACTTTGTTGTTGGACATTTTGAGAGATTTTTTGGGATTAAACCAGAGGATGTAAAGATAGAATCGACGGGAATTATTGGAAGGGATTTGTTATTGAAAGCTGTAAAAGGTCAGGGAGTAATTGACAGCTCTCTTGAGGAGCGTTTGGTTGATATAGCAAAATAGAATAATTTTGAAAGAACACTGAGATTTTATGACATCAAAAACCAGGTTGATTATTGGATATATTATTCTTATTCCGTCGTTTTCCCTCGGGCAAAACCTTCAGATACACTATGATCTTGGCAGAGAGCATTTTACATCTACTCTTGAAATGTTTAAGACTGGTAATCTTGGGTCAACTTTCTGGTTCGTTGATTTTGATTATAACAATGGTCAAGGAACTAAAAATGCTTCTTTGGGTTACTGGGAAATTGCACGATATTTTGCAGTTCACAAAGTCCCTAATACCTCTTTAACTATTCAATATAATGATGGTTTGACGAATGAATGTTCTTTCAATCCTGTTTGGTTGGGTGGTATTCAATACATCATTAATATAAAAAGTTTCAGTTTGCCATTTGATTTTCTTCTGCGAAGGGAATTGAATACAAAAGGCATAACTTTTCAGCTGACTTCTGTCTGGTTTTATACATGGAAAGATTTTGAGATAACAGGATATATTGATATTTGGAACACAGGTTCAGATGCCTATCCTTCTTCTAAGTGGGCATTTCAGGCGGAACCTCAGATCTGGTATAATATCTATGGAAATATTATGATAGGAAGTGAAATTGAGATAAGCAGGAATTTCTCTGGAGCATGGACGATAGCCAGAGAGTTCAAGGAGGATGAGTTCTTCATTATTCCTACAATTGCGCTAAAGTGGGCTTTCTGATACCCCGACCAATTAACATCTTCTTCTGTTAATGATAATTTTTAGGGGTTTGAATGTTTGACTTTCACTGTTTGCAATATATAAATTATCAGGCTTTTTAGAGAATGAGTTTATTTAAAAAGGGGCAACCTTATATTGAACTCTTTTGAGTAATATATGGTGGGTGTAGCTCAGTTGGTAGAGCGACAGGTTGTGGCCCTGTTGGCCGCGGGTTCAACTCCCGTCACTCACCCACATTTTTAATATGGCGCTATCGTCTAGTGGTTAGGACACAGGATTTTCATTCCTGTAACCGGGGTTCAATTCCCCGTGGCGCTACTAAATTTTTCTTTGAAACGTTTATTTATAAGAACTACTAAAGCAGTTAAACACATCATAGAATCCCACCTTTCACTTTCATCATGTTTTCCGCAGGAATCCCAATAGGAAAAACAGTTTGTTTATTCAATTAACGATACTATATAAAAGCGAATTCATACCGTAAATGAAACGTAATAAGTGAAACGTGATAAGTGCCTAAAGTGACTAATGAACAATAACCAATAGACCCTGTACGGTCGCTTCGCTCCTTACCCCAGAGTGATCTCTTTGAGACAGGGTAAGCAATAGACAATAGACAATAATCAATAGACAATCACAGAGGGCATATAGTGTTTTATGTCATTTAATAGTTGAAAATAATATAAAAAGAGTGTATTATTCTTATAGAGATGATATTCGTTATAAAAGCCTATTATTAATATTAAGAGAAAAAAGAAAAATGAAAAATAAAAAATATTCTACAGCCAATGTTTCAGTCTCACAAATTATTTCGATAATTTTTCATCCACTTCTATTCGCACCTACGGCTTTTGCTCTAATCTTTTTTTCCAGTCTTTATAAATCTTCAAAAGGATTGGAATGTTTCGTGATTTCAATTATTGCAACATCATTAACACCAATGGTTTATGTTTATTTGATGAAAAAGAATGGAGGGACAAAAGGTTTAGATGTTCCGGAGAGGGAGAAACGCAAAGACCCTTTCATTATAGGTACAGTTGCTTATTTAATTGCACTGCTTCTATTTTGGATACTTAAAGCACCGAAACCCGCCCTGGTGCTTATTTGGGCCTATGCTTTTAATACAGTGGTTGCAATATTAATTACGCACTATTGGAAGATTAGTATTCATGGCATGGCTGCAGGAGGCCCCACAGCTGCTTTAGGATGTGTTCTATCTTCAAATTTTTATTTGCTCTTATTGATGTTACCTTTGCTGGTTTATTCACGTGTTAGTTTAAAGGCACATACACCTATGCAAGTTATCGCAGGATTTGCATTGGGATTTATATTAACATTAACGCATTTTAAGATTTTGATGCCATTATGAAGTCGAATGGAATTTTAGCCGTAATTCTTGGTGGAGGCAAGGGTAATCGCCTTTATCCTCTAACCAAATATCGAGCTAAGCCAGCTGTTCCGCTTGGCGGTAAGTTCAGAATCATCGATATTGCTATTAGCAACTGTCTTAATAGCGATATCAAAAAGATATTTGTATTAACCCAGTTTAATACGCATTCTCTGCATAGACACATTTATGATACCTATAGGTTTGGACGTTTTTCTCGTGGATTTGTAGAAATATTGGCAGCGCAGCAAACCTCTGAGAATATGAACTGGTATCAGGGAACAGCGGATGCAGTCCGTCAGAATCTCTCTTTTATAACCGGAATAAACACTAATTATACTCTTGTACTTTCTGGGGATCATCTTTACAGAATGGACTATAGAGAATTTTTAAAAACACATATCGATAAAAAAGCTGATATTACGATTTCTGTAAAACCAGTATCACGGGAGGAAGCGCCAGGTTTTGGTATTCTTCAGACAGACAAAAAAGGTCGAATACTCAGATTTATTGAAAAGCCGGGTGGCGAAGCATTAGAATCCATTAAATCACCGGGACTTCCCGATGAAAAGCCATTTCTTGCCTCTATGGGAATTTATATGTTCTCGACGGAATTCCTATTTAAGGTTTTAGAAGAGAATCCGAGTGATGATTTTGGAAGGCATATTATTCCCTCCGCTATTGAATCACATAAAGTTTATTCGCACCGGTTTGAAGGTTATTGGAAAGATATTGGAACGATAGAAGCATTTTTCGAGGCTAATCTCGAACTGGCTTCTATTAATCCGCCATTTACTTTCTACGATGAAGATGCCCCTGTTTATACACGCCCACGATTCTTGCCTGGTTCTCGTATCAAGAATTGTCAGATAAATCATGCTCTTTTGGGAGAAGGTTGCTATGTAAGGGAAAGTGTTATTAATAATGCCATTATTGGAATACGAACTATAATTGGTTGTAATGTAAAAATAGAGAATTGTGTAATCATGGGAGCAGATTTTTATGAATCAAATTCTCCGAAAGGATTAATCCCAATTGGTATCGGGAAAGATTGTATAATAAAAAATGCTATAATTGATAAGAATGCAAGAATTGGCAATGGCGTTCAAATTGTGAATGGAAAAGGCATAAAAGAAGCTGAAACTGAAAAATACTCTATAAGGAATGGAATTATTGTTATCCCAAAGAATGTAATTATTGAAGATAGATTCGTAATTTAGAAGGGATAAGAGAAGATTAGAATAAAATATGAAATTTGTATTAGTCGTAAAAAATTACCAATCGTAAGGATTATCTCAATATCTTGCGGTGTAAAAATATGAGGAAAAAGCTTAATGGACGTAACTTATAACCCTGATCAGATAGTTTTATTTCCGGATCTTTTTGATGATATTTCTCTGCCATCTATTACAACTTTACCTGATTTTGATAGTGCATTAGAAAATTTTGTAAGACTTGCGGATTTCGGTGCTTTTATTCAGCTGAATTTTCGCGGTATAGATAAATCATATTCTTTGAAGCTTAGCGAGCTGAAAATACCGAGAAAGTATTTGAGTAAGAATAAGGAACCTGTCTCACCGATATTTCACCTTTTCCCGGACGACATTAGAAATTACCTGAATCGTATGAAGTATGAAGTGAAGTCATTTTTCACAAAACATAATAGTATAAAGACCCCTTTTGGCTATTTTCTTTTTAGGAATTTCTTTCTTAAGTGGGATCTGCACAGAAGGGAAGTGTTAGGTGATATTACAAAGTATTTATTGGATGAAATTGGTGAAGAGTCCTATAATGATTTTTTTAAAGGGATCTGGACAGATGGAAATAAGTGGATGAAATATAATTTAAATAAAAAGAACCCGTATCAGATTCAATATTACTCATTTGGGATTATAGAGAAAGAACGCATGCGAATGGAAGAGGTGGGTGCAACATTATATCAGTTGGATAGGAAGGAACAGGATTTTCTTCTGAACAGCCTTATAATAAAGACACTGCATATTCCGCAAACTCTATCGGATTATGTTAATGGGATTTCGATTTTCTCGACTTTTAAAACTATCCATCTTGAATATCTTAAAACCAGAAAAATTGAATCCATCGAGGATGTTAAAAACCTTTTTGATTCGTTGCGGGACAAGTGATTTAAAGTGTCTAAAGTGCCTAAAGTGCCTAAAGTGAACCGCTAATGCTCCTCCCAAAGGGATCCCCATGGGGAAATGAGTATAGGAAAACGCTAATTGCAAGTCAATAGTAAATAGACCCTGTACGGTCGCTTCGCTCCCTACAGGGCAAGCAATAGACAATAATAAATGTTACACCAAAACGCATTTACAATGGTTGAAGAGCAGATAGCTTCTCGTGGTATAAACGATCAAAAAGTTTTAGATGCAATGAGAGCTGTTCCGCGGCAATATTTTGTGAATAAAAAAATGTTGCACCTTGCTTATACCGATCAACCGCTTCCTATCGGGCATAATCAGACTATATCTCAGCCCTATGTTGTTGCCTATATGACGAGCGCTCTTGAATTAAATGAAAAATCTCGGGTTCTTGAGATAGGTACCGGGAGCGGCTATCAAGCTGCTGTTCTTGCGGAGATCGCAAAGGAGGTTTATTCTGTTGAAGTAATTAAAGAACTTGCTGAAAAAGCACGTTTGGTTCTTAAAAAGCTGGATTTTAAAAATGTTAAATTTAAGATTGGTAATGGGCGAAGAGGTTGGCAAGAATATGCTCCGTATAGCCATATTATAGTTACAGCAGCAACTGAGAATATCCCAAAAGCTCTTATTGAGCAGCTCGATTTTGGAGGGAATATGATTGTCCCTGTCGGACACAGCAGCTGGACTCAAAATCTCGTACTTATTACAAAAATGAGAGATGGTATTCGTAGAAAAAAAATATTGCCAGTACGTTTTGTACCGCTTGTGCATGACAGGAAATTAAAAAGAAGAAATAAATGACCAATGACCAATAACCAATAGACCCTGTACGGTCGCTTCGCTCCCTACAGGGCAAGCAATAGACAATTAAAAGTGATCTAAAGTTTGAAATGACAAAAGTTGGGGTAAATATGAAGCAAATTGATTCAGAGATTCTTGAAGAATTTGCATCTACGTTAGAACAGTTGTCTTGCGGTAGTTATAATGACAACATTTTTAAAAAGTACATGAGAGTTAGTAATCCAAATGTTGTAAGACGCATTGCTAATGTTATGGATGACATTTATAGGCGGTTTGAAGTTCGCGAACATCATCTTAAGTCTGCTATTGAAGAGTTAAAAGCTACGAGAAGCGAGTTTGAAAAATTTAATATGCTTCTGGATTCTCGTGTTAAGGAAAGGACTAAAGCGCTGGAAAAGGCGAACACTCTTTTAGAATCTCTGTCTATTACTGATTCTCTCACAGGGATTAGCAATAGACGCAATTTTGATTCTCTTTTAAAGCATGAAGTAGATCGCACCAGGCGCTATGGTCTCAATTTAAGTTGTTTAATGTTCGATATAGATTTTTTAAAAAGGTGAATGATACTTATGGACATCTTTATGGGGATGAAGTTCTGAGAGAAATTGGGGAAATCTTACGTAGCGAATTACGAGGTCACGATATATTTGCACGATACGGCAGTGAAGAATTTGTTATATTATTACTGGAGAAAGATGTAAACGCTGCATTTCTTGTAGCTGAAAAGTTAAGGGGGGTAATTGCTAAAAAAGATGTTGTCAAAGATGAGATAAAATCAAATGTCACAGTCTCTTTTGGTGTAGCTCAGTTTGATCCCTCAACGATGACAGGCAGGAATCAACTGGTGAAGCATCTAATAAAGCACTCTACGAAGCTAAAAGGACAGGAAGAAATAAGTCTGTTATTTTTAAGTCTGGAGAATAGTAGCAAGTGTTTAAAGTGAAGAATTATGAGCAACAATCATCATAAGAAATTAATCCGTCAATTGGGTGGAACAGATGTTTTTTGTATTGCTGCTGGTGCAATGATCAGTTCCGGTTTGTTTGTCTTACCCGGAATAATCTATGCAAAAGTCGGTCCTGCGGTTATTCTGGTCTATATTCTTGCGGGCATGTTTGCTATACCTGCCCTGTTTTCTAAAGCGGAATTGACTACTGCTATGCCTAAAGCAGGAGGTAGTTACTTTTTTATTGAGCGTAGTATGGGCTCAGTGGCTGGGACTATTGGTGGGTTCGCAAGTTGGTTTTCACTCAGTCTGAAAAGTGCATTTGCTTTAGTTGGTATTAGTGTATTTATAACCTTGATTAATCCGGATATTACTGAGGTGCAGATAAAGCTCATTGCTGTTGGGCTCTGTATGTTTTTTACAGTTCTTAATGTGGTAAGTGTTAAAATTACAGGTAAAGTTCAGGTTTTCCTTGTATTTATTCTTATCGCTTTATTGCTTTTGTATGTCTTTCGGGGAATGATGTCACTCGACGTTAATCGCTATGTTCCATTTATGATATCTGATCGAAGTGCAGTATTTGCCGCAGTAGGGATGGTTTTTATATCGTTTGGAGGACTGACGAAGATTTCAAGTATTGCTGAAGAAGTCAAGAATCCAACCAGGAATATACCATTTGGGATGATATTAGCATTTTGTGTTGTAATGTTTCTTTATGGAGCGACTATTTTTGTTACAGTCGGTTTGCTTGATAGACACGAATTTACGGGTTCCTTTACTCCTCTATCAATTGGCGGAACTAAAATCTTTGGCTCAATTGGCGGCGTAATTATGGCATTTGCTGCCATATTTGCGTTTATTTCCACTGCAAATGCAGGTATATTATCTGCCTCGCGCTTTCCTGTGGCAATGAGTAGAGATCAGTTTTTACCGGGATTTTTTGCAAAAGTAAACAAGCGATTCAATACCCCACACTATTCCATAATATTTACCGGGATTTTTATGATAGTGGTCATTACCTTTCTGGATTTAGAAAATCTTGTTAAAGTTGCCTCTACAATGAAAATTATTGAATTTATTTTAGTTTTAATGGCATGTGTTATTATGCGTGAAAGCAAGATTTTAAATTATAAACCTACATTCATTTCACCACTTTATCCTTGGATTCAGATAATTGGAATTCTTGCTTATTCCTTTTTTGTTTATAAGATGGGAACTTCGGCACTTTTTACAACTATAGGATTCGTTATTTTATGCCTATTATGGCATAGAATTTATATTCGTGATAGGGCAAAATCAAAATCTGCCCTTATACATATAGTTGAACGTGTTACCGCTAAAGAAATTGGCGGTGATTCGTTACATGCGGAATTAGGCGAGATTTTAAGGGAGCGTGATAAGATAATCGAGGACAGGTTTGATAAATTGGTGAAAAAATGTGAGATAATTGATATAGGTAAACAAACTTCACTTGAGGATTTTTTCACAATTGTTGCAGACAAAATCGCAAATAGATTGGATGTTGATCCCAGACAATTGTTTGATTCTTTTATTGAGCGCGAGAAAGAGTCAACAACGACTATACGACCGGGCCTGGCGATTCCACATATAACTATTGATGGTGAGAATAAATTTGAATTGGTTATAGCAAGATGTGAGGCCGGCATTAATTTTATTGAGAGTATGCCACCTGTTTATGCTGTTTTTGTATTAGTCGGCTCCCGTGATGAAAGGAACTTTCATCTGCGCGCATTATCTGCAATTGCGCAAGTAGCACAGGGTGCGGATTTTGATAGAGATTGGCTGCATGCTAAAAATATAGAGCAGCTGCGTGATATTATACTTCTTTCAACAAGGCGCCGTGAAAAAGCATAAGGATTCGAGTCTAAATATACCGGATTGCTTCTCCGGCAGCCTTGCGAAGATAACTCCAACACAAGCCCTAAACCACAAACTTCGTCCCTCTCGCAGTTATTCTACGGAAAGGCGTTCCTCCGGAACAATCTGAGATTTAAAATTATTTTCTCCTTAAATCCCAAGTTTGACAGTTCGTTATAAGAAGAGGCGGTTTAAAAAATGTTTCTCGACGGGAGAGCATTAAAAACCTGTCAATTTCCAAAATATTTGTAGATACAATATACCTATTGACATTGTAATTAAT